>Ga0208692_1001832_pt1 | contig 11198 bp, 8 predicted proteins | sample June2015DPH_20_1_3_FD_184721 | JGI IMG/M metagenome (GOLD analysis project Ga0208692, IMG submission 184721) | Peatland microbial communities from SPRUCE experiment site at the Marcell Experimental Forest, Minnesota, USA - June2015DPH_20_100... | ecosystem: Environmental > Terrestrial > Soil >...
AATCGTCCCAGCGGCCAAAACGGTGCCTTTACCGACGATCGTCCCCTCGTAAACTCCGCAGTTGCCACCCACCAGAACATCGTCTTCCACGATCACGGGCATGGCGCCAATCGGCTCCAGCACGCCGCCAATCTGCGCCGCCGCGCTGAGGTGAACGCGTTTGCCCACCTGGGCGCACGACCCCACCAGCGCGTGGGAATCAATCATGGCGCCATCGTCCACATAGGCTCCTACGTTCACATACATGGGCGGCATACACGTCACGTTCTTGCCGATGTAACAGCCATCGCGAATGGATGAGCCGCCAGGAACAATGCGGATGTTCTGGTCGCGCGGAAGTTGCTTTAAGGGGAAAGTGTGCTTGTCACGGAATTGGTAAGGGAGCCCTTCGCGCTCCCGTCGGATTTCGTCTGTGATGCCAGACAGCGGGAGCGCGGAGCGCTCCTCTACCTCAAGATGCATCTCCACCACGCGCCCAATGCGGAACCCCAGCAAAATCCCCTTCTTCACCCAGGTATTCACCTTCCAGCCGGTCGGCGAAGCGGGATCAGGCTCCGCCGCGCGCGCATGACCTTCGTTCAGCGCCTGCTTGAATTCGTCGAAGGCCTGAAAGTACTCGGCGCCGAATTCCTTGGTCTCGCGAGCGTAAAGCTCTTCGATGCGTGGCTGAAGATTCATTTCGTGTACAAGCGGCCCCGGACCGCGATGAGCTGGTTCAAGGGGCGTTGCTACTCCTTGGAAAGAATGTGGTAAGCTGCGGCCGCCAAGCCCGGATCGAGTTCGGAACTTTCGTTCGCGTACACGGCGTCGAGCGCCTCTTTCACTCCCTGGGTGCGCTGCGCTTTCAGATACGCCTCGACCGCCTGCGCGTAGAAGCGGCTGCGCGAAACCTTGTGCCGCTTGGCCGCCCGCTCCGCGGCACGGAAAAGAGGATCGGGAATCGAGAGCGCGGTTTTCACGCTGATAGCATAACCTTGGCATAACCGAGAAGCAAATTGCTTCCACCAGATGGAATAGCAGTTGTGCTCCGCTTCGATCATGCCCGTCACAGCCAACGCCATATTTCCCCGCCATGTGGCCAAGCCTCACGCCATTGGTGTCCCGAAATAAGCCGCCAGCTCGTGTGTCAGTTTGAGCTTTGTGGGCCTAGAATTCCCTTGCGCGGACGTGTCATAATGGACTCATGCGAATGCGTCCACGCGACCCAAACCAACTGGCAAAGATAATCGTTGACTTCGGAACTGGCGAAGTCGAGGATACGGTATCCGAAGAAAAGAGCCATCCCAAACCCAAGCGCGGGCAGCTAACCGGGTTAAAGGGTGGCAAAGCTAGCGCAAGCCCCTAACTAAGTGACCAAAATGAAGAACAATCCCCTGCCACGATTAGATGAACGGCCTGATATCCGGGAGCTGCTGCTGCCGCATTGCCGGCTCGGTCGCGGCGATCTTTGGACCGACCTGATTTGCGGTCACAAGGTAGGTTGTCTCGACGCAACCAATCCTGACGACATCGAGAAGCTCATGTGTGGTAGTAGAGCACCACTGGCTATCCACGACCCGCCCTATAATCTTGTCGCTTTCAAGGAAAGGACCATCGGCGAATTCACTGCGTGGTGTAAGCGATGGGTACAGAATACGTTGGACTGGATGGCCCCGGACGCTTCGCTCTACGTCTGGCTTGGGGCGGACCAAAGGGATGGGTTCCAACCGTTGCCTGACTTCATGATCATGATGCGATCGCTTCCAGTGACTACCCGCAGCTTTATCACCGTGCGGAACCAACGTGGCTACGGGACACAGAAAAATTGGATGGCCGTCCGGCAGGAGTTGCTTTACTATACGAGAGGCAGCCCAGTCTTCAATGCAGAAGCCGAATACACCGACATCCCAAAGATTCTTCGTGGCTACTACAAGAAAGTTAATGGCACGGTCACTGAAAACATGGAGCGGAGTAAATCTGCGAACATTCGGGCGGGCAACGTTTGGGTGGATGTTCAACAAGTTTTCTACCGCATGGAGGAGAACGTCAGCGGTTGCTACACGCAGAAGCCCTTGAAGTGCATCGACCGGATTATCAAAGCGTCATCAAATATAGGTGATCTGGTCGTTGACTTCTTTTCTCACTCAGGGACCACCCTCTTGTCCTGTGAGGTTTCCAAGAGACGTTGCTTCACGATAGACACGGATCCGGTTTTTTGCGAGATCACAATTCGCCGGCTTGAACATTACCGCAAGACTGGTCAGTTAGGTTGGCAGAACGGCCACGCTTTCGAGGAAGATATCCAGGTACAATTTGAACCAATTCCAGAAGAGCTGGTCAGCGTCGAAGTGTTACCGACTAAACCTGGTGAGCGGGTGAGCAACCACACAGGTCGGCGACGTGGAAGGCCGCCGAAAGCGGCGTCCGCGGCCAATCAAACTGCTCTTTTTTGATCATGGAAAAGCTCAAACGAGAACTGGACGGACTGATCGCGACGCTACCCAATGAAGGCGATTTCCGTAGCAAATTGGAGGAACTCTTTTCCGTTTACCCGTTCAACGAGTACGAGTACATCATTTCGGCATTGCTGGCTGCCGACAAGTTGACATTTGACGATTATGTTGAACTGCGAGACGGCTACATTTCGAGAAATCGGTTTCTCTACATCTTCGAGATTAGCGCGCCACGTGGCTTCGGTGAGGCTTGGGCACAGGGTCACCTTTCAGAGTTGGTTCCTGACATGGTGAAACCCTCCAAGAAGCTGGATAAAGATTATAGCGGCCAGTACGATTTCCTGCTGGATGGAGTAATCAAAATTGAAGTCAAGGCGTCCCGTGCCGTGGATTTCGAGACAACTGAGCCCCTTTACATCAAAGCGCTGGCTACAGATTCAACCAAAGATTTTGACATGAATTTCCAGCAGGTGAAGCCTGCATGTTGCGACGTATTCCTTTGGGTGGCTGTCTGGCGAGACAAAATTCGCTATTGGGTGTTGGCGTCAAAGGAAGTTTCTGGGAACAAGTATTACTCGGCCGGTCAACACCGTGGGAACGTTGGCGAGGGTCAGCTACACCTTAGGCGAGACAACATTAAGGAATTCACCGAGTACGAAGTACGCTCTAACGGCCTTCTGCAAGCCATACGTCGGGCTTACAAACGGCAACATTCTTGACGACCAGGGCGACACAGCAAGCCCGCCGCTAGGTCACGGCGCCCACTTGAGGCGGGGCGGGTGAGTGTTCGCTCAGTGGATAGATCACGTTTCAAAACTGGCGTGAATCAACTGCCATCCCATCAACGCACTTTCCGCCAGTACCTGCCATTTAGCTAGGGCCAAGTCAGGGAGCGAGCTTTGTGTTCTGAAGTTCAAACTGAGACACTACCGGCCGCCAGAAGGGATTGGTTTCTCTACGCGATATGGTATAGGATTACTGGAGCATGTTGTACCACGACCGAATCGAAATCGATCCCACCGTTTGCAGCGGCAAGCCCGTCATTCGTGGCAGCCGCATCCTTGTCACATCGATTCTCAGCCAGCTTGCCGCGGGTGAGTCCTTCGACGCAGTTCGTAAGGATTTCCCCGGCCTCACCGACGATGACATCAAGGCTGCCATCGAGTTCGCAAAAGAATCCGTCGAGGCGACGGGACTCACTGGTCTGCGCGATTGATGCGCCGGCTTTTCATTGATCAGAAAATCCCAGCCCACGTTCTGACGTCCAACCCTTTGGCGTCAGCCGTTGCTTTGCCGTGCTTGCGGGCAGGGTTCCGTCAAAGCCCAGCCGGGTGAGGTGACCCAGGAGCAGCAGGCCCCGGAGGGGCCTCCCGTGAGTAGCCGCAGGTTTCAACCTGCGGGTAACATTGCGATGCGAATTGCGTCAACCCCAACGGGGTTGACCTGTAGACCTGTAGTCCGGCCCCGCCGGGGCCGATTCGTTTTTTTTTGCCTCGTTTCCGTGGGTTGCACCCACGGCTACTCACGGTTTGCCCCGTCGGGGCAATTCCCGGCCCGCCATTTCATTCTGATCGGAGAGTTTGACGGAACCCTGCGCTTGCGCGTCTGAAGATTGCATTTTTGTGGCACACGGCTAAACTTAAATGACATGCTAACTTCGGGCTTCGACGACGTGCCGCAGAATTCCGTGGCTTCTCTTTCTTGGGCCCATCCGCTCGTTCAGGAATGGTTCGCAGGCAGGTTTGGCTCGCCCACTGAGCCGCAGGAGCAGGGCTGGCCGCCTATTCTCGCCGGAAAATCTACGCTGATCTGTGCGCCCACCGGCAGCGGCAAAACGCTGGCCGCGTTTCTTGCCTGCATCGATCACTTGATTCGGAAGGCGCTGGGCGGCGTGCTCCAGAATCGCACGGAAGTCCTTTATGTATCGCCCCTCAAGGCGTTGAGCAACGACATTCGCAGGAATTTAGAAGTCCCGCTGAGTGAAATCACCGCGCTGGCGGGTCAGCGAGGGTTGTTGATGCCGCCCATCCGCGCCGCAGTCCGCACCGGCGACACGTTGCCGCCAGAGCGCCGGGCGATGCTCAAGCAGCCACCGCACATACTCGTCACGACGCCCGAGTCCCTTTACATCCTGCTGACGGCGGAAAAGAGCCGCGCCATCTTGGGTGACGTTGAAACGGTGATTGTAGATGAAATACACGCCGTGGCGGACGACAAACGCGGCGCGCATCTCGCGCTTTCACTCGAAAGGTTAGAAGCTCTGATAGCGCAGTCACGCCCCAACCGCCCACCGATGCGAATTGGACTTTCAGCCACTCAAAAGCCCATCGAGCTGGTGGCAAAATTCCTTGTCGGAACTGGCCGGGCCGAACCCGTCATCGTCAATATTGGGCACCGACGCGCGCTCGACCTTGCGGTGGAAGTGCCGCGCAGCGAGCTTGGACCCATCGCTACCAACGAGATGTGGGAAGAGGTTTACGACCGGCTGGCGGAACTTGTGCGGCAACATCGCTCCACCCTGGTCTTTGTGAACACGCGCCGGCTGTCCGAGCGGATATCACACCACCTCGCCCAACGGCTGGGAGCGGACGCCGTCGCCGCGCATCACGGTAGCCTCGCGCGTAAGGTGCGGCTAATTGCGGAGAATAAGTTGAAGTCGGGGGATGTGCGGGTCCTGGTCGCCACCGCTTCCCTCGAGCTTGGCATCGACATCGGCACGGTGGATCTGGTTTGCCAGATCGAATCGCCCCATTCCATCGCGGTGGCCCTGCAACGGATCGGCCGGGCCGGCCACTGGCGCGGGGCAGTGCCCAAGGGCCGGCTTTTCGCCATGACGCGCGATGGGCTGATCGAATGCGCCGCGCTCATCCGAGCCCTCCGACAGGGGGAACTCGACCGGCTCGAGATTCCCGACTCGCCTTTGGACATCCTAGCTCAGCAAATCGTGGCGATGTGCGCGTGCGAAGAGTGGAACGAGGACGAGCTGTTCCAGGTCGTGCGCCGGGCGTACCCGTACCGCAATTTGGCCCGCCAGGACTTTGACGCAGTGCTCGAGATCCTTTCCGAGGGAATCACGGCGCGCCGCGGCCGCTACGGGGCCTATCTGCATCGCGACCGCGTCCGACACCGCCTCCGGGGCCGGCGCGGCAGCCGCCTGGTAGCCATTACAAACGGCGGCGCTATTCCTGAGTCCGCGCTTTACACGGTCGTGGCACAGCCGGAAGGCGCCGTGGCCGGTACGGTGGCCGAAGACTTCGCAGCCGAGAGCATGCGCGGCGACGTTTTCCTGTTAGGGAACACGTCCTGGCGCATCACCCGGATCGAAGGTCGTTCAGGACGCGTACTAGTGGAGGATGCTCACGGCGCGGCCCCCGACATTCCCTTCTGGCTTGGCGAGGCGCCGGCCCGGACGCCGGAACTCTCCGCCCGAGTTTCAGAGATACGCGAGAAGATCAGTGATTTAGCCGATGGGGTTGGGCTCGGCCCTGCCCGCGGGGAGCTGCACGGTGCCGACCCTTCTCCCGCGACTGCGGGATTAGGGCAGGCTCTAAAGGGCGGCGCTACGTCACCCTCACAGAACCCGGCCGCTATATCCTGGTTGAAGGAGCAATGCGGGCTGGATGACGCCGGGGCCGAGCAGGCGGTTGAATACATCCTCGCCGGGCGCGCCACGCTCGGCGCGGTTCCAACTCAAAACAGAATCGTTGCCGAGCGCTTTTTCGATGAGGCCGGTGGCATGCAACTTATCATCCACGCGCCGTTTGGTGGAAGAATCAACAAAGCGTGGGGGCTGGCGCTTCGCAAGAGGTTCTGCCGTTCATTCAATTTTGAATTGCAAGCCGCTGCCACCGAGGAAGGCCTGAACATCTCGCTGGGTGAGCAGCACAGCTTTCCGCTCGCCGATGTCTTCCATTTTCTGGCGCCGGAATCCGCTGCGGCCGTTCTCGAGCAGGCCGCGCTCGTTTCGCCGATCTTCGCCACTCGCTGGCGTTGGGACGCCACACGCGCTCTGGCGCTGCCGCGTTTTCGCAACGGAAAGAAGATCCCGCTTCAAATTCAGCGCATGCGCGCGGACGACCTGCTCGCGGCGGTCTTCCCAGACGCGGCGGCATGCCAGGACAACCGCGAGGGCGACATTCACGTTCCGGACCACCCCCTGATCCGCGAGGTGATGAAAGACGTGCTCACGCAAGCGTTGGACCTGGAAGGATTGAAGCGGGTGCTGCGCGGGATCAGGGATGGCAGTATTCGCTGCATCGCCGTGGACACGCCTGCTCCCTCACCATTCTCTCACGAGATTCTGAACGCCAATCCGTACGCCTATCTCGATGATGCCCCGCTTGAAGAGCGCCGGGCGCGCGCCGTCTCTTTGCGCCGCGTTCTGCCGGAGACGGTGCTCTCGGAAATCGGCCGGCTTGATCCCGCCGCCATCGCGCAAGTCCGCGAAGAAGCCTGGCCGGATGTTCGCGACGCGGACGAATTGAGCGAAGTGCTCCAGGTGTTTGTTGCCTTGCCCGAAAACTTCGTGCCGCCCGGAGGCTTGCCTGTGAACGCACAGTGGGGCGATCTCTTTCGTCAACTTGTCACCGAGAACCGCGCTGCTCCCGCGCTGCTGGGTGACGATATCGTGTGGGTTGCGGCGGAGAGAATCAAGACGTTCTCAATTCTCTTCCCTGGGGCAAGGTTCGAGACGCAAGCCGCCGAAATCGGCGAGCCGGTTTTTGGAAGAGACGATGCCCTGCTTCAACTCGTTCGAGGTTGGATAGGACACTCCGGACCGGTCGAGATTCCCTGGCTGGCCTGCATCGTGGGATTGCCGGCTGGGGATATCGAGGCTGCCATGCTTCGCCTCGAAGGCGAAGGCCGAGTGCTGCGAGGACAATTTACCGGCGCGGCCCCAATTGAATGGTGTGATCGCCGGCTGCTGGCGCGCATTCACCGGCTCACGCTCGGCACGCTGCGCAAGGAGATTCAGCCTGTCACTCGAGCTCAATTCATGCGCTGGTTGCTGCGCTGGCAACACGTCGCCCCAGGCACGCAAGTTGTTGCTGAACGAGGCGTGCTCGAAGTCATCCGGCAATTGCAGGGATTCGAGGCCCCCGCCAATGCCTGGGAGCCGCATATCCTTGCGCCTCGAGTGGGCGGCTATGATCCGCAACTACTCGATCAGCTTTGCCTGACGGGCGCCGTGGGTTGGGGACGCTTGTCCCCGCATCCGGCGACCCTCGAACCGATAGTGAGCTCTGCCGACTCCGTGGCGCGGCGCGATCTCGCGCACGCGATTACCGCACGTCGTGTCGTTCCCTCGAGCGTGGCTCCCATCACATTCTTCGTGCGCGAAGAATCCGATTGGATGATTCCGCGCCACCCCCCGCTCACGGTGGCATCCCAAGCGCTGAGCCACGTCGCGCGGGAGGTGCTGGAATTCATCGGGCAGCGCGGCGCTTCGTTTTTCGCCGACATTGTACGCGGAACCGGCAAACTCAAATCCGAAGTCGAAACGGCGCTCTGGGAATTGGTGGCGGCAGGACTCTTCACCGCCGACGGCTTCGACAATTTGCGCGCCCTCATCGACCCCAAACGGCGCGCGGGGCAAGGGAGAGGGCGCCGCTCTCGCCCGCGACACAGCACGGGACGATGGTCACTGCTCTTTTCAGGCGAGGCGACGGATCGCGCCAAGGCCGTCCAGGCGGTTTGCAGCGTGCTGCTGGAGCGTTACGGCGTGGTGTTTCGAGAATTGACCTGGCGCGAGGAGTTCCCCTTCAAATGGCGCGAACTGCTGATTACCTTCAGGCGACTTGAGGATCGTGGCGAGGTACGAGGTGGCCGCTTTGTGGATGGTTTCCTGGGCGAACAATTCGCCTTGCCGGTGGCGCTGGAATCGCTGCGCGCCGCGCGTCACGTCGCGCCGACCGGCGAAACCGTCACCCTCTCCGCCGCCGACCCATTGAATTTGGTCGGAATCATTGTACCCGGCGAGCGCGTGCCGGCGATTTCCGGCAAAACGATCACACTGAGAGATGGGGCAACACCTTAGTGATTTCGGTCGTAGCCACCCTGCTGGGGGCCTGGGTCTATAAGGAGGAAGGACCCTAGCCTTTCCTCGTAGGCCAATAGTGTGCGATTGCGGGGCATTTTAGTTGATGAGGCGCCCCCCGCTTGCACGTCCCGGAAGTGGAGGCAAAAAACGCGGGCAGGCAGAGGATCAGTTACCGCGTGATGTCACCCGCCTGCCCACGGCTGCTTCATTTAGGGAGTTCGTATTCGCCTTCGATCTCCACAGTCGACGTACCATCAGGGGCACCCTTACCCTTGTAGGTGGCCTTTCCCTTCAGGCCCTTGAGCTTGCCCGTACCGCCTACGATGCTCGATTTGCCTTCTTCGCTCTCGAGCACCCCGTCCTTCAGGGTGGCTGAGCCCTGGGCACGGACGTAATACTTGTCTCCGTTACTCATATTGACCACACCATACACCTCGCCGTGCGAGCGATTGCCGCTGACTTCACTAAAGCTTGTATAGACGTCCTCCTTGCTTTGAAGTCCCGCAATTTCGAGGGGTTTGGTCCAAGTGCACTTGAACTGACCGATCACGAAAGAATGGTTGGGTCGGTCTCCAACCTCGATCGCCTGCTGTTGGTCCGGTTTGGCGCACTGGAGCGTGCCGGAGACCTTGGTCTGTGCGCTAGCCACCGTGGCCAGCGCAAAAACAACTAGAAATGAAATAAGAATCTTTAAGCGCATATGGCCTCCTTTTAGGCGTGTCTGCTTGGAATGCCGATAGTATAGCGCCGTTTTCGGGTCTGGTCGAGGCCGCATCGAGTCATGTTAAATGTTACTGGTGAGGCGCCCGCCTCTTGCACGTGCTAGACGTGGGGGAAAATATGTGGGGAGGAAGAGGGTCAGTTACCGCGTGATGTCCCCCGCCTGCCCACGGCTGTTTTATTTGGGGAGTTCGTATTCGCCTTCGACCTCATAAGTCGCCGTACCATCAGGGGCACCCTTACCCTTGTAGGTACCCTTGCCCTTCAGGCCCTTGAGCTTGCCCGTGCCGCCGACGAAGCTCCATTGGCCTTCTCCGCTCTCGGGTACACCGTCCTTCAGGGTGGTTGGGCCCTGGACACGGGCGTAACACTTGTCTCCGTTGGACATGGTGCACGCGATATACCCCTGGCCGTGCGAGCGATTGCCGCTGACTTCACTGAAGATTGTTTCGACCTCCTCCTTGCTTTGAACTCCCGCAATTTCGAGGGATTTGGTCCAAGTACACTTGCTGTGACTGATCACGAAAGAATGGTTGGGTCGGTCTCCAACCTCGATCGCGTGCTGTTGGTCCGGTTTGCCGCACTGGAGCGTGCCGGAAATCTTGGTCTGCGCGCTAGCCACCGCGGCCAGCGCGAAAACAACTAGAAATGATAAAAGAGTCTTTAAGCGCATATGGCCTCCTTTTAGGCGTGTCTGCTTGGAATGCCAATAGTATAGCGCCGTCTTCTGCCAACTGCCTACTGATTTTCAATAGCCGCCCCGACAGGTCGAGGCGCCGGGCTTGCTTCGTCCTCAGGGATTAGCAACCCGCCGAAGCGCAGAGCTTCGCTCTGCGCCAGCCCGCGAACAAAAAATGGGGAAAGTCCTCTGAGGAGGTCTTGACAAACGCGCAGCCTTAAGGTAGGCTACGAATATGGACCTTCACGAAGAGGCCGTCCGGAGCTTGCGAGGCTACAGCCCTCACCGGTCCTGCGAAGCCAGGGAGGTAGGACTGATTTCCATTAGCGAAGATCCTCGGCTGGTCAGGGCGATGCCAATTCCGGCGACGGAGTGCTCCAGCAAGGCTGCGGCAAATGCTCCAGAGACGCGCAGGAAGTTCACAAAAGATGTTAAATCTAACGGAACGAACCGAAGAAGCCCTTTAGAATCAACAAAAGTGCCCAAAAAACAAACCCAAAAGGCGTCCAAAAGAGGCCGAAAAATGTGCCGGGAGTACGCCAAGAAGCTCAAACAAAGCGAAAGAGCGACCCCAAAAGGCCAAATTCTAGCGGCGGGGCTGAAGCCCTGCCCTTCCGATTTCGGAGCCAGACACTGCTCGCAAGGCACGTTCTCACCCACCAGGAGTACACGGATCCGTGGATCTTTTCATCTAGACCTTTCTCTCCGCACAGCGGCCACGATCAGCTCCACATTCCGAACATTTTGTGGAACTTTTGGCAGCTCGAAACGGAATACCTGATGAAAGCAGGACGATGGCCGGACTCACTGAGATTCGAGACGAGCAGTTGCTGCGGATGATGCAGCTTGGGGACGAAGACGCCTTTACAACGTTGTATCGGCGCCGTCAAGGAGGCATCTACCGCTTTGTGCTGGAGATGAGTGGCTCCGCCTCTCTCGCCGAGGACGTCACACAGGAAGTGTTCATGGCGCTGATTCGAGACAACCGAGGCTACGACCCCTCGCGCGGTTCGCTCGGCGCATATCTCCTGGGAATGGCGCGCCATCACGCGCTACGCCTTATCAAGCGCGACCGGACGTATGTCTCGCTCTCGCCGACGCGGGACGGGTCGAGGGATAGTGGAGATCTCGCCCCTCTTTCTCCCGAGAACCCGCACTCCGAGATGAGCCGCCGGGAATCGATCCATTGGGTGCAACAAGCGATCTTGAGCCTGCCTGAGCACTACCGCGAAGCTGTGGTTGTATGCGACTTGAATGAAATGAGTTACGAGGATGCTGCGTCGGTCTTGGGATGTTCAGTGGGCACGGTGCGCTCGCGTTTGCACCG
>Ga0208692_1001837_pt1 | contig 11158 bp, 15 predicted proteins | sample June2015DPH_20_1_3_FD_184721 | JGI IMG/M metagenome (GOLD analysis project Ga0208692, IMG submission 184721) | Peatland microbial communities from SPRUCE experiment site at the Marcell Experimental Forest, Minnesota, USA - June2015DPH_20_100... | ecosystem: Environmental > Terrestrial > Soil >...
GCAGTTCGCGGAAACTGCCTTCGTGCTCCAGCCGCTGGAAGTTGGGCATGCGCCCATCCTGCATATACCGGTGCAAGAGCTGCGGGTCAAGCCCGTCAATTCCCAGCACGATGACCTTGCGGCCTCCGGCCTCACCCTTCGGGCGGACACAGCTAGCAATCATCAACCCGGAGGCAGCCAGCAGCAGGAAGGAGGCTATCCATTTGCGACAGTTCACGGGTTCTCTCACCCCGCATGGAGCTAATCGGCGCTTCGCGAATATGCGCCTCGAGCCGGCCAGAGGTAGCCAATGAGCGCAGGAATTGCCAATAAATGCAGCCAGCCGGGTGCACGAGGCCGAAAGGAGGTCCGGTCTGGTTTTGCCGGGACGGTCAGGTCTAGCTTCTAGGCTAAACCCCACTGTCGTCCCGCCTCCCTTTGCAGCTCCAGCTTATCTGCTCAGCACGTCTGCACCGGGATTTCCGTTTTCATTTCCCGGCCAACTGCTAATATACACGTGACCGGCCTCAGTATGCAAAGCTCCAGCTTGGTTTCGAGTCCAAAGTCTTTTCGGCGGCCGCCCGAAGGTTTGTAGGAAAACGTTGATATCGGAAAGCTAGTGTCCCGAGTCAGAAGTTTGTTAATTAAATCAGCCCGTCAGCTGACGGGCGAAAGAGGGTAGCCCACGGCGTCAGCCGTGGGTATGCGAACCCTCCCTCTCCCCCGTCCCCTCTCCCGCCCGCGCGGGAGAGGGGTGTCCCGCTCTGCGGGACGGGGTGAGGGCTCCTTCCCCCAGGGCTGGCGCCCTGGTCCCGCGTACGCGGGATTACGCCCCTGCCGGGGCTGTGGAACGGCCACCCGAAACGGGAAGACTTTGTCAGCTAACTTCTGACTCAGGACACTAGGTTGAATCTACTTTTGCTTCCTTACACAAGCCCGCCCGTTCGAATCATCAATGTGTATCAAAGGGTCGGAAAACACCAGGGTTCCTAAAGTATTGAGACACCAATCTCGGCGTCGGCAGGCTTCAGGCGCTCGAAAAGCACCACCCCGTCCGCCAGCTCTTCACGCTCCTCCCGCAGACGGTCAAGGTCGGTTAGGTTGACTCTTAGCTCGGCATCCAGAACCTGGACCGTGAGAAGAAGACGCTTCGCATCTGCGCTTCCTGGGATGAAGATGCCCCCGCTGGACTGCGCTACAAAAGCACCAAGAACACTTACAGCGATCGCACAATCGCTCTCAACGATGCGGACATCGAATGGCTGGACAAGTATCTCGCCAGCCGAAAGGACGCGTCGGACCGTACGATTTCATCTTTGCCAACCGCAAGGGAGGCGAACCGGTGCGCTTGAATGACACGATGCGGCGAATACTCAAGCCCGCTGCCGTGAAGTTGGAGATGCCTTTCTTCGACTGGTATTATTTGCGGCACTGGAGTTGTTCATACCAGGCCGCAAACGGCATACCGCTTGACGTGTTGCACAAGCGATTGGGTCATCGGGACCTTCGAACCACGCTCGAGTACTACCTGCACATTCCCGATGAGCGAGCCCACGAGGCAGCACAAGTCGCAGCAAAACTGTTGCACGTGAATGTTGACGAGGTGCTAGGTAAAGCTTGACCGGTACTCGCGGGGGGCAGAATGGTAGTGGTAAGCGGCACGTTCTGCCCCCAAAACCGCCCCGGAGATGCAACTTGTTGCAGGAAGGATTCTGTAAGTTTATGAGAAGATGGTACGCCTGGCAGGATTCGAACCTGCGACCTGTTGCTCCGGAGGCAACCGCTCTATCCATCTGAGCTACAGGCGCATATTGTTTAAAGTAAACGAATTAACTAAAACACAGAATCTTCAATCTCCATCCATCATGGGGAAAGTTGCGCGCATGCCCCATAACGCATCGCCTTCTGCTACCTCAACTTCCTGCCCGCGGAACTGCTTTGCCAGCGCAATGTACTTTTCGAGCTTTTCCAGGGCAGAAACCTTCGCTGCCCGGGCAGGGTGACAGTACCGCAGTTAATACCCTAGTTCGTCCCGGACTTTCTTTGAGAAACTTCACATGTTGCCTGTTGCTCCTTTTCGTGGACCCGCGATATCTGTGACCTTGCAGGCAAAATTCGTGGTGATAAACCGTGCCTCGTTCCAAAACGCCCACCGACTAAAGTCTATATCTAGCCAGACGGGAAAGTCAAACCGGTTAATCAACCACGGGCATGCCCGCGTAACAGAATGTAGATACGAGAGCCGCGCGAAAAAAGGAGAGTTTACCGGACTTTTTAATCGAATAATCCTAATAAGATCTGACCAGCGTCTTGACAAGGCAAAACATCTATGGTATCAAATAGATATGGAGAATCACTACGTTACCCGCTTACAAGGCATTCGGCGTCAGGGGGGCAGCGTGCAGGTCTATGCCAACCTCCCCCTGCCCCTGGCCGCGGCCCTCGATGTGGAGCCCGGCGAGACGGTGACCTGGAAGGTGCTGGACCGGACGCATTTGCTGTTGGTGCGTTTGCCGGAGCGCAAGAAGCTGAAGGGTCAGGCAGTGCCGCAGGTCCGCACGGGGAAAAAGTCACGGCCGGTTGCGGAGGACAGGCCATGATGGGAAAACGCTCCCCGCAAGCCCGGATATTTTAGGCAGACCGCTTATACCTGAGTTGTGTGGGCCGAGACACCCTGTACGGGTACCTGGCTGAGCACCGGGAGCAGTTGTTTCGGGATGAGGGCTTTGCCGCCTTGTATTGCCCGGATAACGGACGGGTCTCGGTTCCCCCCAGTTTAGCGGTGAGCATGCTATTGCTGCGCGCCTATGAGGGGGTGAATTTTGTGGAGGCGGCGGGGCGGAACTTGAGGCGGCGGGGGATTGACCCGGCATCTTGTCCGCAGGCCTTTGGCTACGATGCGGAGCGGAACACCTGCACCTGTCCGGCGGGGAAGGAACTGGTGCCGCGGGGCACCAAGAAGGATCGCGTGGGCGTCCTCCGCCACGTCTATCAAGCCCAGGCAAGCCACTGCCAGGGTTGTGCTTTTAAGAAGAAGTGTTGTCCGGGGGAGATAGTGAAGAGACGCACGATCATCCGCAGTGAGAATGTGCGGGTGGTGGTCCCGTTTTGCGGGATGGCCAAGCAGATAGCGCGGACCCCCGTTGTTGGCGTCCGCGGTTCTTCTTGAGGAAAGGCCGCTTGCTATCCAAGCAGATCGCAAGAGGGCAACGGGAAGTACAATCGCCGTACGGTGGGAGGTCAGAATGGAAATCCCCGTACAAGAGAATCAGACGGGCAAATCTAAGGCCCTCCGGACCCTGGCCAAGTTTGTCACTGCTCTGAAGCATGCGGCTGTGATAGCAGTGCTGTTCGCGCTCCCCATACCGTGGCACGAGATCGCTGGCCACGGTCTTGTTGGGGTCCTCTGCGGCGGAAGGATCACGAGGTTTCAGTTGTTTGGGTGGCAGTTGTTCCCCAAGATCAAATGGACGGGGGTTAGCGAGGGGCTCGGTGTATGTGACCATACTGGGATTGTGAGTCCATGGGGCGTACACCTGACTGACTTGGCAGGGTCAATGAGTACATTCGTAGTAGCGGCGATAGCTGCGTATCTGCTGTGGCGATATCGCCCGCGGGGGGTGAAATTCACGGCATTAATTTGCCTCACCGTGTGGGCTCTAGACCTTCTCACCTTTACCCTGCCGTCTTTTGGACTAAGGCGTTATATCTGGAGTGGCACTCATTACAGCGAGCCCTACACGGCCGCAGTTGCTCTTGGAATCCCAGGCCCACTCTTTCAGGTTTTCGTACTGGCCGGCTTCTCCGCGGTCATACTTCTGGTCGTGCTCGCGCTTGCGCCAAGCTCCAAGCACGTGCCTCGCAAACGCCCCAATGGGTGACCCTTCACACAACAGCTCAGTTCTTCTTTAAGAAAGGCTTGCTTTTTCGTGGCGGTGCGCCAACTCAAGCGGCCCAGATTTGCGCTCCCTGGCGATGGTCCAGCGCGAACGAGTATTCCGGCATGAGCGCGGCGCAACCCATGCGCCGCTGCAGGTTTACTATTGACCGGGTGAGTCTGCCTTTAGATTCGAAGGCGCGAATCCCTGGAGTTTGGACATTTCGAATCAGGCGGCGGCCGCCAGGCCGAGGGTTTTCCAGTCCAGTTGAAGCCCGAGGGGCAGGAGTGGTCGCTTGTTCTCGATCATTTCTGTGCGAAGGGAAGTAATCAATTCCAGGCAGGAGGGTCGCTCGGCCTTTTTGCGCCACTTGGGCAAGGGTCGGTCGGCTTGGCCGCGACCGGGACCGAAGGCCATTAGACCAGCAGACAGAAAGTGGGGGGGCGTACGCCCCCGCATTCCGCACTTATCACTGCTGACTGCGAACTACCTTCGAGCAGAAGGCGAAAAAATGGGGAAAGCCTCAACAATTCAAGCTTGACAAATTCCAATTGATGAGCTAGCGTTCTAGCGTATGAGCACAGGGTGGAATGGCCGCAAGACCCAGATCCGCTTCAGCGGCTTTCACCATCTTGGAGAGGAAAAACCATGGCACTCCCAAAAATGATTTACCTCCAGGCTTTATCTGTCAACTATCACCTGTCGTCCATTGGCTACAATTCGAAAAGAATTTTTTTGGCCGAACAATGCGGGAATCCCATAGAAAACAAAACACTTCACTTTTTGGAATCCGCATCAAGCGGGAATGTTGCTGATAATAAAGGACATTCGAGCTTAAAAGCGGGAATGTTGTTAAGAATAAAGGAGGTTATTTGAAACGGTGGCTGCAAGTCCCGGTGATGCTGCTCCTGGCTCTTGCCAACTTGCCCGTGCCCGGATTGGCCTGGGGCGAGCGCGGGCACAAGTTGATCAATGCTGCCGCCGTTGAGAATCTGCCTGAGCCGCTTCGCTCCTATTTCCTGGGGCGCAAAGAATACCTGGTAGAGCACGCCATTGATCCTGATCTCCTGGCGTCCGATGATGCCTCGGAGCGCCCGCATCATTACACCGACCTTGACGCCGATGACTCTTTCCCGTTTCTCAACCTCCGGCGGCAATTCGTTGATGAAAGGGCAGGGCCCACGCGCTGGCAGCTACCGCACGGAGACTCGATTTGGCAGATTGAGCGCTTTACGCTGCGACTGGCCGATTCCCTTCAGCGCCGGCGTTGGGCGGATGCGGACCGCGACGCGATTTTCGCCGCGCATTACGCCGCCGATCTCACCCAGCCTCTCCACACAGTCAAGAACTACGACGGCCAATTGACCGGCCAAATAGGCGTTCACGCTCGCTTCGAGACCGAGCTGGTGAATGCGCTCGCGGATGGGTGGCGACTCAGGCCCCAGCCTGCGGTTCTCGAACCGGACCTGCGCGCGCGCACCTTCCGAGAGATGACAGAAAGCTTTTCTTACAGGAATGTGGTCTTCGCCTCCGATCGCATCGCGGTTTCCGGCCGGAACTACCTCGATCCCCGGTACTACGCGACGTTCTATAAACTTGCAGGGCCGCTGGCAGAGAAGCGACTGGAAGCCGGGGCTTCGTTCGTCTCGAGTCTCTGGTATACTGCCTGGGTTCGAGCGGGGAAGCCCGTCCTCCCGGGCAGGCCGGTCGTGTCCCATTCTGCGCGTAGCGCCGACCCCGCAGACGCGGGGTCGGCAGGTGCTGGCCCCGCGTCTGCGGGGCCAGCGCTACGAGTCAAATCGGGGAGGCCTGGAGGCGTCCCGACTTTTGCCGAGGTCTCGAGATGAGGCGAAAGCAGATACTCGTGGCGGTGATTGTTCTGGTAGTTTTCTGCCTGGGAGTTTTCGTGGGTCGCCGCGCCGGCCGCTCTCCCTCCACCCCATCTTCCTTTGCTTCGCGTTCTTCCTCCAAAGGGGAGATGGCAGGATGCGTGGACTTCCACGACGCCGCTCCGCACGCGGGCGAGACGGGCTGCGTTTCCGGACGCGTGCTGAGGGTTTTCGCCTCGCGGGGCGGCAATACCTTTGTCGACTTTTGCGAAGACTATCGTGACTGTCCATTCACCAGCGTGATTTTCTCCTCCGACAAGAACAAGTTTGGAGATCTCGCATCCCTGGCAGGGAGGCAAATTGAAATCCGCGGGCCCATTACCGTGTATCAGGGAAGACCCGAAATTATTATCCGTGATCCCGAGCAGATTCGATTGGCTCCCTGACGCTTCCCAAAGCCCGGAGTCTGCCGGATTGAAAGGCCCTATGCGTTGCGGCGCGGGAGTTATTTTGGTCCTGGCTGGTTGGCTTTCTTCCCTAAGTGGCTTGCAGCCTGCCCGGGCGTCCGCGATGTCGCAGCAGACCGCCTTACCGGCCGCCACTCAGCCCTTGCCGGAAGTCGCCGAGGCGGTAAACAAGGGTTTCGACCTGCTTTCACGAAATGACGCGGCAGGCGCAGAAGCTGCGTTTCGTAAGGCCATCGACCTGCAACCGGAACTCGAGATGGCGCACCGCGGCCTGGGCCTGGCTCTGCGGGCTCGCGGCCAGGATGAGGCTGCATTGCGCGAACTGCAAGTGGCCACGCAACTCGACCCTTCGGACGCGGATGCGCATTATGCGCTGGCCATGACCGCCTGGGCCTTGAGCAACCAGTCTTCAGCTTCCGAGCGCGCCAGGGGGGCGCCGCTCCAGGACTATGGCGCGCTGGCCGCCGGGGAGTTTAGAAAGCTGGCTGCGCTCAGGCCTCAAGATGCCTCGGTTCGGCAAATCCTGGCCCAGATCGACTTGGAGATGGGACGAAAAGAGGACGCTCTTAGCGAGGCGCAAGAGGCTGTCCGACTGGCGCCGGATAATCCCCGAGCGCACGTGGCCCTCGGCCGGGCCTACTTCGCCGGAGCAGAAGAAGACAAGGCCGCGGCAGAATACGAAAAAGCATTGAAGCTCGACCCAAAGGAAGGCGAAGCGTATCTCGCGCTCGGCCAGATCCGATTCTTCGAGCGGCGATACGCGCAGGCGGCAGAGAATTTCCAGCAAGCCATCCAGGTTTCTCCTAACCTCGCCCCGGCGTATGCGGGCATGGCGCAGATTTTCATTCATCAGGGTCGTTCCGCTGAGGCGCGCAATATGCTGGAAAAAGTCGTGGCGCTGGATCCGCAAGACTGGCAGAGCCAGTATCAGCTTGCGGTATTGCTGAATGAGGCCGGGGAAGCCGCGGGCGCGACGGACCTGCTGGAGAAAGTCACGCGCCTGCACCCGGATTTTCTGCCCGCACAAGAGCAGTTGGTCATGGGACTGATCCGTCGAGGGGATTTGAAGCGAGCCAGTGCAAAGGCGGGTGCGCTGATTGCAGAGCAGCCTCAGGCGGCCGAGGGGCACCGCCTGCAGGCGCTTATCCTCCGGAAGCAGCATGACCTCGAGGGGGCGCTTGCAGAAGCCGCCATGGCGCTGGGGCCCGACCCGGACTCCGCCTCCATGTTGGCGCTTCAGGCTATCTCCCTGTGGCAGCTCAAGCGCAAGAAGGATGCCCTGGCCGCTTTCCGCCAGGCTGCGAAGGTCGAGCCCAAGGTGGGGACGGCAGAGGTTTTTTGCCGCCTGATGCTGTGCGACGCACCGGATATCGAAACGGTGAGTGATTTCCTGCACCGTAACCGTTGGGTGATTGCCCCCACGCCCGCGCCATAGCCCTGGTCTTTACCCATATCTTGGGCTGGACACAGGGGGCAGAAATCAGAAACTTAGCCCTCTCCCTTGGGGAGAGGGTGGCCCGCTGCCGGCGTTTTCATCAGCCGGAGCGGGCCGGGTGAGGGGTTACTTCGACGGCCCCGCCCAAGTCTTCGCAGCCCTTCGCAGTGCTGTTATACTTTGGCCGTGCGCGTCCCCACGCAACGCGTGCGCGAACTGCGGCGCACCCCAACTGATTCTGAAAAAGCGGCGTGGTATCTGTTGCGTGGCCGAAGGCTAGGCGCGAAATTTCGCCGCCCATGCCGCATCGAAAACTGGGTTGTCGATTTCTACTGCTTCCAACATCGACTGGCGATGGAGCTTGATGGCGGTGTGCACTGGCAGCCCAGCCCATAGCCAGGGGTTGGGGATTCTGAATTATGAATTCTACATTCTGAATTACATATTGCGCCCTGCCTGCCGCTTATTGTTCTTCCCCAGTCCCCAGCAGTCAGGAGGCGGGTGGAACGCGATAAGCCGAAACCAGTCGGAAGTCGGGACAATGACGACAGCAGTTCATAACATCGAAGGTGGTTCTTCATGCCTCTCTATATTGTCGAAAAGCTGATGGGTGGAATAATCCTGCTCGACATGCGCGGACGTATCACCCTGGGGCGCGAGACCGAGGCCTTTCGCCGTAAGATCAGAGAACTGATCGATGCCGGCTACAAGCGTCTGATCCTCGACCTCGGGGAGATCACCTACATTGACAGTGTCGGCCTTGGGACGCTGGTGGCGAGCTTGACCTCCGTGCGCAAACAGGGAGGGGATCTGAAGCTCCTGCGCTTGCCCCAAGGCGTGCATCAATTGCTGCAAATCACACGTCTCGTCACCGTCTTCGAGATTCATAACAGCCTGGAATCGGCCCTGCAAGCGTTCGACCGCGAAGCGGTCTGAAGAACAGTGCTGAGCGCAGAAGGCTGGCTACCTACCCGCGCTGGCGGGATTCCTGGCAGGGGACTGGGATTACCGCCGGTTGGCCTTTGACAAGGCGCTTGGGTGTTGGTACAGTTGCGCCAATGCGTACGTGAGGTGACTTCATGCGCAGGCTGGCTTATTCTTTTTCGACCCGGCGCGAAGATCCCCATACGCTGTCCGAGGTGGCCATGCAAGGGACTATCAAGCGAATTATCCGTGACCGTGGATTTGGGTTTATCCGCACTGCGGAGGGCCAGGAGGTTTTCTTCCACCGCAGCAGCCTTCAGGGTCTTGACTTCGACGTTTTAAAGGAGGGGGTAAGCGTCGAACTCGAAGTGGAAAGAGGGGATAAAGGACCCCGGGCTACGAACGTACGTCCGAGCGAGGCCTAGCGCTGCCGGAGATTGCAAAACTCCCCCAGCAATCGCGTTCCTTTGGAGCCAGGGGTGGAAGTGCGCGGAATCAGCGCATAACTCTGCCCCAAGTTCCGTCGAGGCAATCCTCGCCGGGAGAGGAGTGTGTGTGAGAAGCCGTTTCTTGCTCCTTTTCCACAACCTCAGCGATTGAATCTTGGTGCACGAAATAAGGCCAAGGGGCAGTTTCACGGCATTTTTCAGTATCTTGCTAAAGCCCGTTCCGACGAACCGCGCCCGAGTCTGCCCCTTTCAGCGTCCTGGGTGGCGCGCGAAATCAAGCGAAAGGCAAGTCCGTCCAGATTCCACCAAAAGAGAATGGAGTTATGACAACTGACCCACGGAGGGGCATTGCGTGCGGGGGAAACTGGGTTCTGGATCTCGTCAAGGTCGTCGACCTTTATCCCCCCGAGAGCTCCATTGCCAACATCACAGCCGAATCAATGGGTGGAGGTGGATGCTCTTTCAATGTGACCCTCAACCTCGCCATATTCGACAACAGTCTTGAGCTATATGCTCTGGGCATGATTGGAAACGACTCGTACGGAGATTTTCTGGTCGATCAATTTCGCAACTATCCCCATGTCCATCTCGAGCAGCTCAGGAGGACGAGCAAGGATGGGACGTCGTACACGGACGTTTTCAATGTTGCTTCCACGGGGCGCAGGACCTTTTTCCACTATCGGGGAGCAAACCGCCTGTTCTGTCCGCACGATGTTGACCTGGACAAGCTGCCGGTCGACTTGTTTCATTTGGGATATCTGAATCTGCTGGACGCGATGTATCAACCGGATGACCAATTCCAGACCGTGGCCGCGCGATTCTTAGCCCAAATGCGGGAAAGGAACATCAAGACTTCCATTGATTTGGTGTCAGAGGACAGCAACCGCTACCGGCAGATTGTTCCCCCGGCGCTAAAGTTCACCACTTATTGCATCATCAACGACTTCGAGGCCGAAAAGCTTTCGGGAATACTGATTCGGCAGGAGCGCGCGCTGATCCTGGGTAATCTGAAGAGAATTGCCACGGCTATTTTGGCTCTCGGGGTCGATGAACTGGTGGTGATTCACTTCCCAGAAGGAGCTTACCTTCTAACGAAGGACCGAGGTGAGATTCTGCAGCCTTCCTTGGATCTCCCCGAGGGTTATATTGTGGGAAGCACTGGCGCTGGTGACTCGTTCTGTGCCGGCGTGCTTTATGGGCTGTACCGAGGATGGAGCCACGAAAAGACGCTCCGTTTCGCTGTATGTGCCGGAGCTATGAACCTGAGCGATTTGACGACGACCGGTGGGATAAGGCCCTGGGAGGAGGTTTTGGAAATGGAGAAGAAATTCCCTTACCGGAGGTTCCTGCAATAGCTTTTTCTGTTTCAAGACGCGGCATCAGCTACCGGCTCGCAAATCTTCAGAAAAATCCCTCAGTGCTTGGTGAGGCAAATTCGCGTCATGACCTCTGGGAGACTGGAAAGGCATTTGATTGCCTGCCCTAATTGCGCAGAGTTCGGCGAGTTGCTGAACGCACTAGATCTTCAGCTCAAGGACGCGATTACGGCGCCGCGATTGAGTCCCGGATTTCGTGCCGCGTTGCAGACACGAATCGCTCGGCAACCGCGAGGGCTGTGGATGCACTGGCTGCCAGACGTGGTGCATCTCGCGGGTTCCGGGGTGGCGATTCTGTGGTGTGTTGTTCTATTGCCATTCCCTGCCTCAGCAGTGCTTTGGATCGGCGCTCCTATAGCAGCAATTAGCTACTCGTTTCAAGCACTGCTTTTCAGCTCTCTGGAAGAGCTGTGACCCAGCATCGGTGGCGAAGAACTTTCAAAACAGCGATATCTGCGGTCCGCGCTCAAGGCCGAAAATATGGTTCAATTCTTCTGTCCCCTCCCGCGGCATACGCTGGAGCCCAAGAAGGCCAGTTTCTAGTTTCTAATTTCTGGTTTCTATTCTGTCCCCCCTGGGGCTGCTACCCGCGTGAAAGTCATCCGGCTCGCCGCCTACTGCCGACTGCCTACTCGTTCTTACCCTGCGTGTCAGTAGGAGCTTGGCAGGTGCTGATGGTAGTTAGGGTAGGCCGGCTTCTTATACGCCGGCGGCGGATTCTTCTTGAGCGCTTCCATCGTCACCTCCACCGCCTTCTCGAGTTGCGGATCGTGGCCTTGGCGTACCAGCTTGGGATCAAGCTCGACCTCGAGGTCCGGGGC
>Ga0208692_1001845_pt1 | contig 11136 bp, 10 predicted proteins | sample June2015DPH_20_1_3_FD_184721 | JGI IMG/M metagenome (GOLD analysis project Ga0208692, IMG submission 184721) | Peatland microbial communities from SPRUCE experiment site at the Marcell Experimental Forest, Minnesota, USA - June2015DPH_20_100... | ecosystem: Environmental > Terrestrial > Soil >...
CGCACCACCAGGCTTCGCTCGGCGGATCGCTCCGCTCCACGCTGGCTCGGCTACTTGTTGAATGGGCAATTACAAGGTAAGCTCCTTTCAGCTTACAAGATCAGCCAGGCTTTCCCTGGCACACCACACATACAAACCAGTGTATGGGCCACCTGCGACAGCGAGGTAGCCCAGACCTGCTTCTCAAGGTCTGCGGCTTGTCCCTGAGCGGCGGCAAGAAGCCCGGGGGGACCTACAAGACAGGTGCGCGCTAGACTTCCTAACAAGACCCATGCACTGGACGACATTCCTCGCCGCCGCTGCTGCCGAGAAACTGCTGGAACAGCGCAATTGTCATGGTATCATGTACGTGGAATGAGTTTGGAGTTTGAGTGGGACCGCAAAAAGGCCGAGGCCAATCATGCCAGCCACGGCGTTGATTTTGCAGAGGCGCTGACGGTCATTCGTGACCCGCTCGCTCGAGGATGAAGAGCATTCTGGAGATGAGCGCCGCGAGATTATCATTGGACACTCAGTGCAGCAGCGTCTGATTCTGGTCTGTTTCACCGTTCGCGGATCAAGAATTCGAATCATCAGCGCCCGCAAAGCAACACGCCTTGAGCGTAAAGACTATGAAGAAAAAGTCCCCTAAGAAACGTCAGACTGTGCGCAACACCATGCGGAAGGAGTATCGGTTCGACTACAGCCGAGCCAAGCCGAATCGCTTTGCCGAGAGGATGTCGGAAGGTGTAGTAGCCGTGGTTCTCGAACCGGACGTTGCGGCGGTGTTCAAGTCGTCGAAGGCTGTTAATGCCCTCTTGCGTTCCGTAATCGCTGCGATGCCAGAGTCCCAGCAACAACTGGGCTAACCCGCGGCTCAAGCTCAGCCGGGCGTTCTCCAACCAACCCGGACTTAAGAATCAGGTCCCGGCTGCCCTTTGCTTACTGCCTACTCTCTGACCCCTGAAACCCGCAGCTTGGTCCTCAGCAGTTAATGCTTGACAAATTCCAATTTGTGAGCTAGCGTACTAGCGTATGATTACGGCGTGGAACGGCCACAGGAACTACCTCCACCTCAGCGCCTTTGCCCATCCTGGCGACGAACATCCCCCGCACTCGAGGAAAGTGATTTGTTGGCGGGCTTCTTCTGTCAACCGTCAACTTTTGACGGTGAGCCGCACTTCGGAGAGAATTCTTTTTTGAACGAACGATGCGCGAATGTTATTGAAAACAAAGGACCGCTGTGGAAAACTTGGGGGCAAAGCCGGAATGTGCATGAAAACAAAGGCACTTAGCCCTCAGAGGCGGGAATGTTGTTGAAAAGACAAGAGGTTAAGGCTCGCCCGAGGGAGCGGGGATGACGACAATAGACAATTTGTCGAGGCCACCGCGCGTGAGTGCTGTCATGCTGAGCCCGCTTTGCGGGAGAAGCATCCCTGCGGTTTGTCGCTGGATGCTGAGCGCAAAAGACAACTGCAGAGATCCTTCGCCCGCCGGAAAGCACGGCGGGCTCAGGATGACAGACGACTCCAACTTCGGAATTCAGGTTCAATCCACATAAAGGCGGGGCACGCGTTTGCCAATCAAGCACAAAACCTCATAGGGGACGGTGTCGAGCATCTGCGCGATGTCGAGCGCGGTAATCGAGGCCTCCTCCGACCGGCCCATGAGCATGACTTCGTCTCCGATGTTGACACCGGGAATGTCCGTCACATCCAGAAGCGAGAGGTCCATACTGATGCTACCGACGAGCCGCGCAAGTCTGCCGCGTACGATGGCATGACCCCGATTCGAGAGCGCCCGGTTGAGGCCGTCCGCGTATCCCACCGGAACTGTGGCGATGCGGGAGGGACGCCGGGTATGGAATGCCTCCCCATAACCAAGCGGCGTCTCGCTGGGAACGTCCTTCAGGTACACGACGCAGGATTTGAAGGTGAGTACAGGTTCGAACTCCGGGAGGTCCGGAAGGTCTTTGCCCGGTGGGACAACGAGCGGAATGCAGCACCCGTAGAGCAAGCCTCCGATGCGAACCATGTTTTCAGGAAACTCGCGGCGTCCGAGCAACGCGCCACTGTTTGAAACATGAGTCCACGCGGGTTCAATTCCGGCCGAACTCAGTTGGGCAAGTGCAGCCCTGAACCGCTCACACTGCTCTTCCGTTTGGGTAGCAAGCAGATCCTCGGCGGAAGCAAGGTGTGTGAAGAGGCCGGTTAAACGCACGCCTTTGAGCGTCTGGTAATGCTCCAGGAACGCCGCCAGGCGGTCCGGCGGCACCCCCAGACGCCCCAGTCCGGTGTCCACTTTGAGATGGAACTCGATGGGGCGACGGTAGCGTCGAGCGCACTCGGCGTAGGTGTCAAGCCGGGCAGTGGAGGAAAGCGAAGGCGTGAGCTGAAACTTGATGAGGTCCGCAGGGTCGCTCATGTAGAGGCCGCCCAGCAGCAGTAGGGGCTGCGTGATCCCTGCGGCTCTCAATTCGAGGGCTTCTTCGACGCTCGCCACTCCGAACCAATCCGCGCCGCAGCCGGCCAGACAATTCGCCACGGCCACGGCTCCGTGACCGTAGGCGTCCGCCTTGATGACGGCCATCATTTTGCGCCGGCCGGCAAGTCGCCGGACTCGCTCATAATTCCGGCGCAGTTTTGAAAGAGAGATCTCGACCCAGGTGGGGCGCAGTAGTTTGTTAATTGGAACATTCACCGGTTTCTCAGGGTTGTTGGGCGTGAGGTTTGGCAGGATGCTGAAAAACGTTTGTGAACGTTGTCATTCCGACCCAGAGCGGAGCGAAGGGGAGGAATCTCGCTCTGGAAGCAACGCACTTGCGAGATTCCTCTCCCGCGACTGCGGGATCGGAATGACATCCTAGACGGGTTTTTCAGCATCCTGTCCGAAAAACGGGCGCACTGGCCGTTTGCGTCCCGCGTCCGCGCGATTGCCTCATTCCTCCGATGATTTCTGACCGCGAGCCATATTCTCAAACTTCGCGTAGGGTCTCATGAAGACGACCGGGATATCGCCGGTCGGGCCATTGCGCTGCTTGCCGATAATCAATTTCATCTCGACCCCGCGCCGGTCCACCTCGCCTTCCGCTTCGCTTTCTTGAGCCGCCTTTCGCTCTCGGAAAATGAAGATAACCACGTCGGCGTCCTGCTCGATCGATCCGGATTCACGCAGATCAGATAGCTGAGGTCGCTGGCCAAGTCGCTGCTCGGGGGCGCGGCTCAATTGTGAAAGCGCAAGGACCGGGACCTTTAACTCCTTGGCGATACTCTTCAAGCCGCGCGAAATGTAACTGACCTCCTGCGTGCGGTTCTCAAAGCGCCCCTGACCGGAGACGAGCTGAAGGTAATCCACGATCATCAGGTCCAACCCCTTTTCCATCTTCAGGCGCCGCGCTCGGGCGCGAATCTGCATGATGCTCAGGGCAGGAGTGTCTTCGATCAAGAGTGGAGCGTCCCCGAGTCGGCCCAAAGCGCGGGTCAGCTTGTTCCAATCTTCGCGGCTCGAGAATCCGCTGCGAAGCTTGTGGCTGTCGGTTTCGGCTTCGGAGCACAAGAGACGGATGACTAACGACTCCTTGCTCATTTCGAGAGAGAAGAGCCCAACCGTTTTATGGTGCTTGATCGCGGCGTGGGAGGCGATGTTGAGGGCCAAGGCGGTCTTGCCCAGGGAAGGCCGCGCGGCCACCACCACCAGTTCTCCGGGTTGGAGTCCTGAGGTCATGTTATCGAGGTCTACGAACCCGGTTTCAATGCCCGTGACGCGCTGGCCGCGGTCGAGGAGATCGTCGATCGTCCCGAAACTCGACTTCACAATGTCACGAATGTTGGTGAATCCGGATTGGACTTTCTGCTCGGCGATGTCGAAGACCTGGCTTTGAGCCAAATCGATCAGCGTGTCGGGGTCATCCGTTCCCTCCAGACAGCGTGAAATAACGTTGTTCGACGCATTGATAAGGCGTCGAATAAGCGACTTCTCTTTGACGATGCGGGAGTACTCCGAAACGGCCACGGAGGTTCCAATCGGCACGCCATCCGTGAGGGCAGCGAGGTAAGCGGCCCCGCCCGCCTTCTCGGTCTGCCCGTCCTTGGAGAGTTCCTCGGAGAGCGTGACGAGATCGATGGTGCGGTTCTTCTCCGAGATGCCGACCATTTTTTCGAAGGTAATGCGGTGGGCTTCCGAAAAGAAATCATCCCTTCCGACCACCTCCAGAGCCATGTTAAGGGCCGAATTATCCAGGAGAATGGAACCGAGCAGGGCTCGCTCGGCTTCCAAATTGTGAGGAACAGCTCGGTCACTGGCCGTAGTGCTTAGCATGGAATGAAAAGTGTCTCTGGAATGTCAGATAACCATTCCAAAGGGATTATACCAATTGGGAGAATGTCCAGAGGAGATTTTTGCCCGGCCCTCTTCGACCCGTGGGGGTTGGTGACAAGGTCGGCTCGCCGAGTCCAAGCCGCCTGGCGTCGCACGCCAGGGCGGTTACTCGGCCGACGGCTTTTCTTCCGTGGCAGGAGATTGCGGTTGGGCCTGGGCCTGAGGCTGGGCCTCTGTCTCCGCTTCGCCTTCCACCCTCACTTTGATGAAGGCCGTCACTTCCCTGTGCAGTTTTATCGGCACCTCGTATTCACCCAGAACCTTCAGGGGTGAATCGAGAGCGATCTTCCGCCTGTCGATGTTGTACCCTTGGGCCGCCATTTTCTCGGCAATGTCGATGGCCGTGACAGAACCGAAGAGCGTTCCTTTTTCTCCGGATTTTCGAGTCAGGGTTACGCTGACCCCCTGGAGCAGCTTTGCCAGGTCCTCGGCGTCGCCCTTTTCTTTTGCCTCCAGCTTCAGAAACCGGACGCGTTGCTGCTCCATCCGCTTACGGTTCTGAAGCGTAGCGGCGACTGCCAGATTCTTGGGCAGAAGATAGTTGCGCCCGTACCCGTCAGCCACTTTCACCACTTGCCCTCTTGATCCAAGCTTTTCAATATTCTCAAGCAGAATTACTTCCATCGTTAAACTCCCTTCGCCCAGGGGCTAGCCCCTAGTCCCCAGCCCCCGCCGAGTTGCTAGGCGCCGGTAGAAAACGGCAACAACGCAATGTTCCGTGCACGTTTGATCGCCAGGCTCAAAGATCGTTGGTGGGTTGAGCATGTTCCGGTCAGGCGGCGAGGGAGTATCTTGCCCCGCTCGGAAATGAACCCTCCCACCAAGCGGGCGTCCTTGTAATCGATGACGTCAATCTTTTCCTCGCAGAACTTGCAAACCTTTCGCCGGCGGAAGAACTGCTTCTTGGGACCTGAAGGCCCACCCTCCCGCCTTGATTGCGGGCGCTCCGACTCTCCAGAATTGGTTCTCGGCACTGCCATATTGATCTACTCCTTCATCCTTGGGGTGCTTCCGCTGCCGGCTGTGGAGCCGGCGCCACGGCGGGCTTGGAGCGGCGCTTCTTAGACTCCTGCTTTGCCCGGAGAGCTTTGAACTTCTCGGCGCGCTCCAAGTCTTCGTCAATCCGCACGCTCAGATATTTGATCACCGTGTCCATAACCTTCAAGCGGCGTTCAAACTCTTTGACGGTATCACCAGAACCCTGCAACCGGAAGAGAACATAAAATCCCTCACGTTGCTTCTGGACCCGATAAGCAAGCCGGCGGCGGCCTAGCTTTTCCACTTTTTCGAGCTTGCCGCCCGTGCCCGCAACCACACCTTCCATTTGCGCGATCAGCTTGTCAACGTCTTCTTCGGTGACGTCAGGCCGGACGATAAAAATGATCTCGTAATTACGCATGGAACCTCACGATGGTTGGCTTGGAACCCGCCGGTTAAAGCGGTTCATCGCCTTTTGCGAACCTTCTCTAAGAATAACGTGCACAGCTTCACAGGCTTGGTCGAGCATTTCAGCTACGGTTTCCAGGTCGGCCTCACGGAATCGGCCGAGGACGTAGGAAACCATATCCTCGATCGGCTGATCCGGTCTGACGCCCATTCGGACGCGAACGAAATCGCCCGAATCGAGTGCGCCGATAACCGACTTCATTCCTTTGTGGCCGCCCGCGCTGCCTCGGGGCCGAATGCGCAAGCTGCCCAGAGGAAGATCCGCGTCATCCACCAGCACAATCAAATCGCTTACGTCCAGCCTGTACTTCTCAGCCAGCCTGGCCACGGCCATCCCGCTCAAATTCATATACGTCTGGGGCTTAGCCAGCAGAACATCCAAACCATCTATCCGCGTGCAAGCCGTCAAGGCCTGAGCTTCGTGATGGGCCAATTCCAAACCACATTCGTGGGCGAGGCGGTCCACTGCCATGAAACCCAGGTTGTGGGGTGTCAGGCAGTACTCGTAGCCAGGGTTTCCTAAACCCGCGATCAGTCTCATTTCGAAAACCGACACTCGAAAATCGAAATTCGGAGAACCATTTCGAGTTTCGATTTTCCAGAATCGAAACGCCTAGCTTTCCTTCTTGCCTTCCTTCTTGGCTTCCTTCTTGGCTTCCGGCGCTCCCGCTTCGGCTCCTTCTTCCTCGGCCTTGCCCTTGCGGATAACCTCGGGTTCGCCTGGCGCAGCCACTGCTTCTTCGGCAGCGGGCTTCACCTCTTCTTCCGCTCTCAACTCCGCCACATGAGCGACCACGCGTGTGGGATCCGTCAGGATCTTGACCTTTGGAGCCGCCGGCAGGTCTGAAACGCGAATGTTCTTGCCCAGCTCGAGCCCGCTCACGTCGGCGACAAAGCGCTCCGGAATATCGTCGGGGAGGCATTCCACTTCCACTTCGCGTAGCACAAACTCGAAGACCCCGCCCTGGACCTTTACGCCCACCGGCTCGCCAATCACATGAATTGGGACCTGAAGCTTCAGTTTCGTATCGCGCGCGATACGGACCAGGTCAACGTGCAGAAGGTTGCCGCGGATAGGCTCGGTTTGCCAGTCCCGGATCATGACTCGAGCCGGAGCCTTCCCTCGAATCTCGAGAGTGAAGATGGCGTTGTGGCCGGACTCTGAGTGGAGAATCTGCAAAATCGCTTTGGGATCCACCGTCACGGGAATCGCGGGGCCTCCGCCCCCATAAACCACGGCCGGGATCCGACCCGCACGCCGCATGCGCCGTGCAGCATTCTTCCCGAATTCCTCGCGCGCCTCGACTTCAACAGCTAGAACCTGGGTCATGACTTTCTGCTCCTCAATTGCAACAACATTGTGTGAAGGCTGTCATTCCGATCCCGCAGTCGCGGGAGAGGAATCTCGCCCTGCGCCGACTCGCAGCCCGATGTCACCCAGCCAAGAACCAGAGCCAGATTCCTCACTTCGCTCGGAATGACAGCACCCGTTCCTGCGGGCGTATGGGCATCCGCCACATGCCAGCCGATCCGCAGGCGCGGGCTCTGCACCGCTTCAGATAAAGAGTTTGCTGACCGAAGTTTCCTCGTGAATCGAGCGGATAGCTTCCGCCAGCAACTTGCCCACGCTCAGCACCTTGATTCTTCCGCACTGCTCCGCCCCTGGCGAGAGCGGAATGGAGTTTGTCGTTACTACCTGCTCGAGGGGCGCCGCGCAAATCCTCTCGATGGCGTTTTCAGCAAACACGCCATGCGAACAACACGCGTAGACCTTGGCGGCGCCCTTCTCGCTCAGCGCCTGGGCGCTTTTCGCCAGAGTGCCGCCGGTATCAACCATGTCATCGACGATTAAACACGTTTTGGCTTCAACCTCGCCGACGACATTGAACATTTCCACCACGTTGGCATCTTCGCGGCGCTTGTCAATGATCGCCAGAGGCGCATTGAGCCGTTTCGCAAAGGCTCTCGCTCTTTCCACTCCTCCCGTGTCCGGGGAAACAACTACGGGATCCTTCAGCTTCAGGCGCCGGAAATAACGCACCGTCACCGGCGTAGCGTAGAGGTGGTCCACGGGAATATTGAAGAAGCCCTGAATCTGCCCGGCGTGCAGGTCGAGTGCCAACACACGATTCGTGCCCGCTGAAGTCAACAAGTCGGCAACCAGTTTGGAGGAAATGGGCACACGCGGGCGGTCCTTGCGATCCTGTCGGGCGTAGCCGTAATAGGGAATTACAGCGGTAATCCGCTCCGCCGAGGCGCGTCGCAGGGCATCAAGCATAACCAGCAGTTCCATCAGGTTGTCGTTAACAGGGTTGCAGGTGGGCTGGATGACAAAGACGTCAGCCCCGCGGACATTCTCGAGGATCTGGAGGCGAACCTCTCCGTCAGGAAACCGTCCCACGTAAGCTTTCCCCAACGGCACCTTGAGTTGTGCGCATATCTCCCCGGCCAGAGCTGGATGAGCATTCCCAGTGAAGACCTTTAATTTGTGCTGAACCGGGTCCATCGTTCTCCTATCCTCACCACTGCCATGAGGGTCGTGCAAGATCGCAATATGGCTGGGAGGCCTGGATTCGAACCAGGGTTCCATGCTCCAAAGGCATGTGTCCTACCACTGGACGACCTCCCAAGAACCGTGAGTCGAGACAGGCAAAAAAGTTAGCACTCCTGAAGACGTTTTGCTCGTCACCTCTCACCGGAAGCACAGAAGTCGCCGGTAATCAGCTCGTGACAACGTGCGTGACCCGAATTTGAGCCACCCTTTGGGGATTAGCTTAGATGCGTGGAGCAACTGACGGGTAGATTCAAAAACTGAGTAGACAGCAGAACCACTCCCCGTCAAGGAGGCAATCTCGGCTCCGGCCCGGATGAGATGCCGCTTCAGCCGCGCCAACTCAGGCCACTTTGCGAAAACGACACGCTCGAAGTCGTTTTCGGCCGGTCCCCAATTCATCAAGGGAAATTGTGGCCACGCACCGACATTGTCAATGCTACGGACTTTGTCTTTGCTTGTCAACCGCAAACCCGCTTCCCGGTAAGCCTCTGCGGTGGAGATGGGAAACCCAGGAAAAACCACCAGGCACTTACGAGGAGGAAGATCGGGAAGCGGATAAACCTCCTCCCCGCGCCCGCACCCGAGAACCCTGCCGCCCAGCAGAAAGAGCGGGACGTCTGACCCCAATTGGGCCGCCAGGGAGAATCGAAGGCGCGGCGGCAACTTCTCACCGGTCAGCCGCTCCAGTCCCTCCAGCGTCGCCGCCGCATCGCTGCTGGCTCCGCCTAGGCCGCTTCCAGCGGGAATCATCTTCTCCAGCCGCACGCGCACTCCCCCTCGAAAGCCGCGCGCACGCCGCCAGAGATCGCAGGCACGATACACGAGGTTTTCCCCCCCTGAGGGTATCTCCGGATTATCGCACTCGAAGCGAATTCCTTGTCCGGCCTTGCGGAGCGAAATCTCCAGCCGGTCATGAAGCGCAATAGTCTGATAAATGGTGCGGATCTCGTGATAGCCGTCGGGGCGCTCGGCCAGAATCCTAAGCCCCAGGTTGATCTTCGCGAACGCACGGAGACGAATGGACTTTTCCAAAGTGCAAATCACTCCACGCGAGCCTTCTCCAAGGTCCGCTGTGGTTCCTTGAGTCCCTGGGTCTCTGGATGGCCAGAGGCGGGAAGAGCAGATTTAACAGTTTATTGAAAGACCTGTTCGCGCACGCCGGTCCACTTCTATTTCTGGACAGAACGTTGCTTCGCGAGGCGGAGCTTCAGTTCTTCGAGCTCCCTCTGCAGCTTGGCCGCCTGGTCGGCATCGAAGTCATTCGATACCGCCTGGGGCCAATCCTTGAGGGCGCGTTCCCATTCCTGTTCGGCCAGGGTTTCTTTACCCATCCGCAGGTAAAGGCGACCAAGATGTTCATGGATGGTCGGATCGTCGGACATTAACCGCGCGGCCTTTTCCAGAGGCGGCTCGGCGAGGTCGCAGCGATTCATCTTATAGTATGCCCAGCCCAGGCTATCCAGATAAGCTCCGTTGTTCGGTTCCAGTTCCAAAGCCTTCTGGATGTACTTAACGGACTCCTCCAAGCGCACTCCCCGGTCCGCGAGCATGTAGCCGAGATAATTCGCCGCCGAAGCATTTAACGGATCGACCGCAAGGACTTTCTTAAATTGCTCTTCGGCCAGGTCGTATTTCTTCTGACGTTCATAAATGGAACCGAGTATGAAGTGTGAGTACCCTTCCTCCTCGGGCTTTGAGCTGTACCCAAGCGCCTTGTTGACGGCCTGTTCCGCCTCGGCGAACTGCTTTGCCTGAGAGTACACTTGCGCGACGGAGAGGTAAAGTTCCCGGTCAGCAGGTGTATTATTCATGAGCGCCTGAAGCTGGTTTACGGCTTCGCCAACCTGCCCCATTTCGCCCACCACGTAGGCGCGGAGAATGCGAAGCGACCGCTCCTCCGGAAATTTCTGCACTGTCGAATTCACTTCCTCCAGGGCCTTCGGCAGTTGGTGAGTCTGGCGCATCGTGTCAACGATAAGCTGTTCACCACGTGGCACCTGCGCTTTACCGAGCGCCACAATCTGCTGGAAGGCCTGCAAGGCGGGCTGGTATTTCCGCTGCGCGCGGTAAATCAAACCCAGCCGCTCGAGGAAGATGGCGCGATTGTTCGCCTCGCCAGGAGTGTATTGATCCTCTGCCTGCTCCGAACTCTTGACGAGTCCCTGCAAAAGCTCGAGGGCTTTGTCCTGGTTTCCGGCCGCATCCTCAAGCAACGCCAGTTCGAACTGGATTCTCATGTCGTACTGGATTTTCGTGTCACCCGGCTGCGGCAACGTCCTGGCGCGCTCGAGCTCCTTTCGGGCCTGGTCGAACCGCCCTCCCTGTCGATCGAGTTGTGCCAGCCGGAGATACGTTGACCCGTCATTAGGATCAGCTTTTAAAATCTTCTCAAACTCCGTCCGCGCGGCGGGAGTGTTTCCCATATCCATCAAGGCTTCCGCGTAAGTCCGGCGAAGTTCCTGATTCTCGGGGTCTTTCGCCAAGGCCTTTTCGTAGATGGTCACGGCAGATTCGAAGTCGTGCATCTGGCTGTAGGCGTAGCCCAGCATTCCGAGCAGCGACGGATCCAGATCAGCCTCGGGGATCTTCTTGAGCAGTTCCACCGCCCCCGCGTAGTCGCCTTGCTCGAAGTAAAGCTGCGCCAGACTGCTCTGGCCGTCTTTCGAATCAGGGTCCACATTCAGGACCTTCTTAAAGGCCTCCTCGGCCTTCTGACCCTGGTTGTTCATTTTGTATAGGCGTCCGAGAACCTGCCACGAATCCGTATCTGAGGGTTGCAG
>Ga0208692_1001849_pt1 | contig 11126 bp, 11 predicted proteins | sample June2015DPH_20_1_3_FD_184721 | JGI IMG/M metagenome (GOLD analysis project Ga0208692, IMG submission 184721) | Peatland microbial communities from SPRUCE experiment site at the Marcell Experimental Forest, Minnesota, USA - June2015DPH_20_100... | ecosystem: Environmental > Terrestrial > Soil >...
TTGAGCCGCCTGTGATTGCTTCAAGACGATACTCGCTGAGCCGTATATTTTCTAGGTTGTTCGTTAGTTTTTGGATGGCTTTCAAGACAGCGTCAACTGGACCCACGCCTGTTTCTGCCGCAATGTACTCTTTTCCGTCCAAAACTAGCCTTACTGAAGCTGTTGGAATTACTTTGATGCCTGTTACAACAGCTAAGTCGCATAAGTCAACGATTTTTTCTTCCCCTATCACTTCGCCCATGACTGCAGAAGTTAACGCCAGCAAATCAGCATCCGTCACCATCTTGCCCTTGCCACCTAAATCTTTGACGCGTTGGACGATTTCTTTCAGTTGCTCTTCGGTTGGGTGAATGTCTATCTCTTCCAGTTCAGCTTTTATGCCGCGAGTTCCCGCTAGTTTTCCAGCGACAAGTTTTCTTGTGCGCCCAACCAGCTCGGGCTTTATTGGCTCAAAGGTTAATGGTTTCTCTGTTACGCCACGAGTATGAATTCCAGATTCATGGGCAAAAGCGTTTTCGCCAACAATCGCCTTGTTAGCTTGCACAGCTATGCCAGTCAATAAAGCAACCATTCGGGAAGTGCTGTATAATAATCGCGTGTTTACGCCTGTTTTGTACTTGTAAATCATGTGCAACGCCATAACCACTTCTTCCAGCGAAGCGTTTCCTGCTCTCTCGCCTAAGCCGTTGACGGCAACGTGCACTTGAGAAGCGCCGGCTTCAACAGCGGCCAGTGAGTTTGCGACTGCCATGCCGAAGTCGTCGTGGCAATGTATGCTTATTGGAACGTTAACTACGGTTTTCAGTTCTTCAATGAGCTTGATGGTTGTTTTCGGAATCATTATGCCCACGGTGTCTGGAACGTTTAGGCGGTCCATGCCTGCTTTCTCCGCGGCTTGGCAAACCTGTTTTAGGAAGGGCATTTTTGAGCGTGTGGCGTCCATTGGTGAAAACTCGCATTTAATGCCCTGTTTCTTTACACGTTCAATCGACTCTACAGCAGAAGATAGCACTTGTTCAGGTGTCAGGTTTACCGCATACTTCATTTGCACAGGCGAAGTGGGAATAAACACGTGAATTAAGTCAACGTCGCAGTCGATTGCAGCATCAATATCGCCTTGTGTTGCACGTGACAAAGCGCAGATTTCTGGTTCTAAACCAGCTTTTGCGATTTCTCTAACAACTTTTTTCTCGCCCTCTGAAGAACTTGGGAAACCAGCTTCGATAACGTCAACGCCTAGCTTGCTTAGTTGACGTGCAATCTCAATCTTGTCCTCTGCAGTTAAAGATACTCCAGGTGTTTGTTCACCATCTCTTAGTGTGGTGTCAAAAATTCGGATACGTTTTGAGTTTTTCTTGTTCATTTTTTCAACCAGTTTTCACTGTTATGGCTGCAGCAATGGCTTCTGCCATTCCCACGGTCGTGGTGTTGCCGCCGCAGTCTGGAACAGTTTGACCGTTACGTAACGCTTGTATTACTCCGTTTTCTATTGCTTTGCCAGCGTTGGTGCATTTCTTGTCGTTGTATTTTTCGCCTAGCCAGTCCAGCATCATTTTTGCGCTTAGTATCATGGAGATTGGGTTTGCCGTGTGTTTTCCAGCCCTGTTTGGTGCTGAACCGTGTATGGGTTCGAAGAGTGCAAAGTTGTCGCCTATGTTTGCTCCTGGAGCCATGCCTAATCCGCCGATTAGTTGGGCTGCTTCGTCTGAGAGGATGTCGCCGAACATGTTGCAGGTGCACAGGACGTCGAATTCTTGTGGCTCTTTTATTAGACGCATGGATGCTGCATCAACATATAACTCGTTGAAAGCGATGTCTGGGTACTGTTTTGCTGTCTCGCGGCATATGCTTGCGAATAATCCGTCGGTTACGCGCATAACGTTGGCTTTGTGTATGGCGGTTACTTTCTTTTTGCCATTACGTAAGCGTGCAATTTCGAAGGCTTTTTTGGCTATGCGTTCACAATTACTTCGGGTAATAACTCTAAGGCATAAGGTTGTGTCGTTGCCTATGGTGAATTCTAAGCCTTTGTAAACGTCCTCAGTGTTCTCCCTAACAAACATCATGTCAATGTCTGGTCGAGCCACCGCAACAGCGGGATAAGCTTTCAGTGGACGCAAATTAGCGTAAAGATCAAACATTAAACGTAACTTCACTATGACATCGGCTGCACTTTCGCCTACAGGTCCCTTTAAGCAAACGTGAGAGTCCTTAATTTTTTGCACGGTGTCTTCGGGTAAAGCGGCGCCTCTTTTAGCTAAGGTTGCGTCGCCGGCTTCTGCCTCAATAATTTTCAGATTTAGCCCGAATTTTTTTTGTGCTGATTCTAGAACTTTCAGGGTGGCTTCGGTTAATTCTGGTCCGATTCCGTCGCCTGGAATGAGGGATATTTTGTATTCGGTCATTTTTTGTTTATTCTCCTTCGTAAGTTTTCGATTAATCCTCCATCCGACAGTATCTCTAAGATGAACGGTGGAAGCTTGTTTACTTGAAAGCTTTTGCCTTTGGAAACGTTTTCTATCTTGCCGGCTTCAAAGTCCACGGCTAATTCGTCGCCTGTTTCAACAGCAGCCGATATACCTTTGCATTCGATTACTGGTAAACCAATGTTTACGGCGTTTCGGAAGAAGATGCGAGCGAAAGATTCGGCTAACACACATTTCACGCCTGAATACTTTAGGGCCAAGGGCGCTTGTTCTCGGCTTGAGCCGCATCCGAAGTTTTTGCCGCCCACTAAGATTACGCCTTTTTTTGCTTTCTCAGGAAACGCTGGGTCTAAGCTTTCCAGGGCATGTTTTGCTAACTCGTTAGGATCAACTAATATCAAATATTTTCCGGGCAGAATAACGTCTGTGTCGATGTTGTTTCCGAATTTTATTGCTGTGCCCTTGATTTTCATGTTCATGCTTTTGCCTCCAGTTTTCTCGGGTCAGTGATTTTGCCTGTGACTGCTGAAGCAGCTACTGTTGCTGGAGAAGCCAAGTATACGCTGGCTTGGGTGCTGCCCATTCTTCCGATAACGTTCCTATTTGAAGTGCTCACGCAAACCTCGCCTGCTGCCAATAATCCTATGTGGCCGCCTAAGCATGGCCCGCACGCTGAACCGCAAACCATTGCTCCTGCATCGGTGAAGATTTCCATTAAACCTTCGTTCAAAGCTTGTCGGTAAACTTCTTGGGAAGCTGGAATCACCAGTGTCCTAACAGTGTCTTTTACGCGTTTGCCCTTTAGGACTTGGGCGGCTAAGCGTAAATCTTCGATTCTGCCGTTGGTGCATGAGCCGATGAATGCTTGTTCGATTGGAACGTTGCCTACTTCTGAAACTGGTTTAACGTTATCAACTGATGATGGGCAAGCAACTTGAGGCTCCATGCTTGATACGTCAAATTCCATTGTTCGCTCGTAAACTGCGTCTTTATCACTTTTCAACGATTCAAAATTGGGCAATGCCTTGCTTGTTCTGCCTTCTAGGAACTTGCGAGTTGTTTCATCTGGTTCGACGATGCCATTTTTAGCGCCCATTTCCACAGCCATATTGCACAGCGTCATCCTTCCCGCCATACTCATGCTTTTTATCGTTGGACCGGTAAATTCGGCGCTTTTGTATATGGCGCCATCAACGCCCATTCGCCCGATTATTGATAGGATTAAATCTTTTGGTGTAACGTACTTTTGGAATTGCCCAGTCACGTTTACTTTAATCGCTTCAGGCACTTTCAGCCAAATCTTTCCAGTAGCAAAGACCGCTGCTGCTTCAGTTGAACCTATTCCTGTTGCGAAAGCGCCGAAGGCTCCATGAGTGCAAGTATGCGAGTCAGCGCCTACGATAACTGTTCCAGGAACCACATGCCCTTTTTCAGGCATGACTTGGTGGCAGATTCCGCCTCTGCCTACGTCGTAGATGCGCAATTTCTGGTCTTTGGCGAATTGGCGCATGGTCTTGTGCAGTTCCGCAGCTTTAACGGACTCAGCCGGTACTTGGTGGTCTAGTATCACCACTACTTTTTGGTTATCCCAAACTTTCTGTACGCCTATTTTTTTGAAGGCTTCAACGGCTAAAGGTCCAGTTAAATCGTGCACCATTACCATGTCTACGTTTGCATCCACGATTTCTCTTGGGTGCACGGTTTTTTTGCCTGATGCTTTAGCCAAGATTTTTTCTGTTATGTTCATGTTTTTTCGCTTCTGTTACAATTAACTATTTTATTCAAATCAATCTGCTTGAGGGTTTCTCAATTTTGAGAAACCGAAAGTTAAGGGTTTCCGTTCGGAGAGGCGGTTTATTCGTCGATTCTTATTGATTTTGCTCCTCTAGCCAGTGCGGTTATGCCTGTTCTTGCAAGTTCAATGACGCCGGACGTTTTCATCAGGTTTAGGAATGCGTCTATTTTGTCGGGTGTTCCAGTGATTTCTACGGTTAAGCTGTCGGTTGAAACGTCTATGACTCGGCCTCTGAAGACTTCCACGCAGTTAATGATGTCGGAGCGTTCTTTGGGGCTTGGCACGCTAACTTTTATCAAAGCCAGCTCCCGCATCACAAAGTTTCCATGCTCCAGCTCCTCAACTTTAATCACATCAATGAGCTTTGCCAGTTGCTTGACGACTTGGTCGATTGTTTTTTCATCCTCGTTGACTGTTATTGTCATGCGCGCTAAGTCTTTCTGTTCAGTAGGACCGACTGTGATGCTTTCGATGTTAAAATTTCTCCTTCGGAACAAGTTGGCTACGCTGTGAAGTACTCCTGGCTTATTTTCGACAAGTACGGAGATTATTTTTGTTTTTCCAACTTCCATTTAATAGTCACCTCTCTGTTGTGGTAAACCGCAGCCTGGAGGCACAAAGGGCACCACGTCCTCTTCTGAGCCAATAGGCACATCGATTACAGTTGTAACTTTACTGTTTAGCGCGGTTTTTACGGCTTTTTGGAACTCTTCCATTGACCTTGCTCGGAAACCTTGCGCTCCGTAAGCCTCTGCCAGCTTAACGAAGTCAGGTGTTTTTCCCAAGTTAACTGCCATGTAACGACCTTTATAGAGCATTCTTTGCCACTGTGCAACCATGCCTAACACCGAATTGTTCAGCACGATAACTGTGACAGGGATATTCTCCGTTACAGAGCACGCAAGTTCTTGTTCGGTCATTATGAAACTGCCGTCGCCAGCTATGTCCACGACGGGTCTATCTGGACAGGCGACTTTTGCTCCTAGCGCTGCTGGGAAACCGAAACCCATGGTTCCTAACCCGCCTGAGCTAATGAAGGTTCTTGGCTTTAATGCTTGGAAGTATAGAGCTGACCACATCTGGTTCTGACCGACTTCTGTGGTGACTATGGTGTTTTCAGGCAGCAGTTTTCTAAGCTCCATCAATAACGCTTTTGGTAACAGGTCTTTGGGCATCTCTTTTAGAAGTGGGCTTAGCTGTTCTTTGGCTTCTTTAACTCGTTTTGTCCAGGCGCTGCCTTCGTTTTTGTACAGTTTATTAGTTAGGGCAGCATGCAGTATTTTCAGAGAGGTTTTGGCGTCGCCAACTATGGGCACGTCAACTTCGATGTTTTTTCCTATTTCTGCAGCGTCAATGTCAATGTGAATCTTTTTAGCGTCTGGGCAGAAAGTGTCCAAGTTTGCTGTTGCACGGTCAGAGAATCTTGTTCCAACAGCCAGCAACACATCAGCCTCACCCATCAACTTGTTCGCCGCTGGATTTCCATGCATTCCGATGCTTCCAACAGATAAGGGGTGACATTCAGGGAATGAGCCTTTGCCCATTAACGTCGTAGCTACAGGAGCCATCAGCAAATCTGACATTTGCATAAGTTCATCTGACGCGTTGGAGATTATGACGCCGCCGCCTGCCAGTATGATTGGTTTCTCAGCTTTTGCAAGCAACTTAGCGGCTTCGCTGATTTTTGCTAAATCGGGCTCAATTACGGGTTTGTAACCTCGAGCATCAATTTTGTTTGTGAATTCTATTTCGGCGGTTTCAGCCTGCACGTTTTTTGGCAAGTCAATTAAGACTGGTCCTGGCCTGCCTGTGGTTGCTATGTAAAACGCGGTGTTAACGACTATTGGAATTTCAGCGACTGTTCTCGGTTGATAATTGGCCTTGGTAATTGGCGTAGTGATACCGATGATGTCTGCCTCTTGGAAGGCATCTCTGCCAATCATGTAGGAACTATTAACGCCTACCGTTGGGACTTGCCCTGTTAAAGCTATTATTGGTGAGGAATCCATGTATGCGTTTGCTATGCCTGTGACTAGGTTTGTGGCTCCTGGTCCTGAAGTTGCCATGCATACGCCTGGTCGTCCGCTGGCTCTGGCATAGCCTTCGGCTGCGTGTGCTGCTCCTTGTTCATGTCTGCTTAGTATGTGTCTAATTTTCTTGTTGCCCCATAACGCATCGTAAACGGGCAGTATTGCTCCGCCTAAGATGCCGAATATGACGTCCACGTTTTGGCGTTCAAGGGATTCTAACAGTGCTTGTGCACCAGACATTTTGGTCATTTCATTGCTCTCCTTTTTTAACTATACTCTCGTCTTGAGAAGTTTGGTTTGAAAATTTTTTCAGTGGTAGTTTCAGAGGGTTCCCTGTGAAAATCAAAGAATAAGTACCCAACGATCCCAGCTATTGAGGTGTCGATCCCTCATTTTCATGCCTCTTGAAATTCCACGTTCCTTAAAAGTACAGCGCTGTACAAATAAAAAGTTTACGGTGTCTGTTTTAGTTGTTTACAGCTACTAGTGAATATTTAACATGCCAAAAAACGATGCTACGCCTAATCTTTCCTAGAAAGAGTAGAAGATAGAGGTTGGAAGATAAGGTGGTAGCTTGCTTTTAAATAAGGAGGCTAAAGACTCTTAAGAGCACTATTTTTCCGTGATTAGTTAGTTGTCTTTGATAAAAGCCCTTATAACCCAGAATCACTTTTTCCATAGCTGTGAAAACGTTATGTGCGAATTTAACGTAATCTTAAATGGAAAAGTGCAATTCAAGGATGCTATTTACGCTAAAGTTGAAGGAGACAACGTGACTGTTAAGAATATTTTGGGTGAAGCCAAAGAATTCAAAAACTGCAAAATCGTTGAGGTTGATGTTCCCAACACAAGGCTTGTTCTCGCTGCCCTAAAACCTTAAACTCCCTACAACAATTCGTTTTTTCTATTGTTACAGTGACGTATAACCATGTATATGCGTGACTAGTAACAATGTACTTGCGTGACGTTAAGCAGACCCCAAAACAAACGCTGTTTAAGAAAATCGCCCTAAAACAGGCGCTGTTAAAGCTAAAAAATTTTGTTCCGCCAGAAAAGATAGCCCATTATTTACTCAACCCGTAACATTGTAGCCCTGAGAAGAAAACTAAACAAGCGTCCCATTCTTATAAGTTCATAGGCAGTTTTTTGTTATGCTTCTTTCTCTTCAGCGAGTTTTGCAACAAGCACCAAAATTAAATCTTCAATAAACTTTCTGCGAATCTCATTCTGTTCTTCAACAAACAGCTGTTGATTGATTCTTATGCCTTCCTCTAAAGTAACAATTATCATTTCATGGATTCTTTCCTCAACTGGCAACATCAAAAATCACCCAAGATATATAACAATCTTTTGCCAAGTTGAGTCTAAGCCTGAGCAACCAGCAGAGTCCAGCCAGCTGTTAACTAAACCGCAAATATTATCCCCGTTGATGTAATCGCAAGAGAATCACTAAGCCAGTTAGTTAATGTTCACAACTGTTCTATGCCTAGTTGGTTCAGCTTGCTTCTCAACTTGGTAAATAATAGATGAGCAATCAATTCTATATAAGAATGTTTATACAAACCCTACTAAATTAACTGAGCAAAAAATTCAAAATTAAACAAAAATTTAGCCAAAAATTCATGGATAAATCAACAAGCAATAAGCAAACATGGAACCTATTTAAATAAAGAAAACCAATAATACCGTTGAGATATGGGATAAATGTTTTTCTGGCTTTTATATATTCTAAAGTCAAATAGTTTAACAAAAATGATTGCCAGTGAATTGGCAAGGAAGCAACAATGAGTAATAAGCAAAAATTCGAACAAGATTTAACGATTCTATTATCTAGGCTAACAAGGGATTCTGAAAAAGAAGTTGAAAACAAACTTAACATGCTAAAAGATTGGCTGATAAAACTACACAAAGAAAACATTGTAAAAATCAACCATTCCGTAATGGAGCTTGTATGCGCCAAATACCTCATCCAAAAAAGCTACGAAGTGCAAATTGAATACCCATTAAACGAAACTTTAACCTGCGATTTATACGCCATAAAAGGCTATGGAAACCTGATCGTTGAGGTAGAAACAGGCTTTATTCCTCCGGAAAACGCTTTGGCACCATTAACTTACACTTCTGCACGACTAGCAAGCAAAATTATAAGATACAGCAGTTTCGCAGGAAAATTCGCGTTAGGCGTACCACCCCACTACATTCTGCCCTTTCCGCGTGCATTGGCTAAGCCGCCAAGAAACCGAACCGACCAAGAAATAATGCAAATAAAAAAGCTCTGTGACGCATACTACCAGAAACCGCCAGTTGCCCTTGAAGAAATCCGAAATGCACGCATACAAGAAATCTACATCATCGACGTTGATCGCGCAAAAGTCCAAGAAATCGACCCAGAAGCCTACCTTAAAAGAGCCATGCAAAAAGGCATCACTTACGATTACATGCAACCCGAAACTAAGGAGCAATAAGATCAACATGTCCTTTTACGTTTACATGTTGCTTTGCGGTGACGGAAGCTTTTACACAGGCTACACCAAGGACTTAGATGCAAGAACAAAACTGCATCAAAACGGCAAAGGCGCAAAATACACAAAAGCACACAAACCCCAAAAACTAGCTTACATCGAACTGTTTAATTCGCGTAGCAAAGCGATGAAACGAGAAAGAGAAATAAAGAAGCTAAGTCACCAGCAGAAACTTGACCTTGTAAGCTCTCATGAAAGGAAATAAGTTTTTAGAAAGTTTCATTAAAAACATCTAACTAACCAACTTTTTGGTTAAAATATGCCCGCAAAGAAAATCACTTGGCAAGAAAAACTAAACGACAGTAAGGGGTATCCGAAAGTAGAAGAAATCAAGGGTAAAATGAGCAAAAAATGGGGCGCAGGCACAGTAGTAATCCCGGCGCCAATCGAAGTAGACCAGTTAATGAGGAAAGTGCCGAAAGGGAAACTAACAACAATCAACGAAATCCGCTCAGCACTCGCCACCAAGCATAAAGCAACAATCGGTTGCCCTTTGACCACAGGCATTTTCGCTTGGATTTCCGCCTACGCCGCAGAAGAACAAAAACAACTGGGAAAAACAGACATTACTCCTTATTGGCGAACCCTAAAAACTGGCGGATTCTTAAACGAGAAATACCCCGGTGGATTGGAAACTCAAAAGCAGCTTTTAGAGCAAGAAGGACATGTGATAATCAAAAGGGGCAAGAAATACTTTGCTAAGGATTATCTGAATGCAGTAATTCCGTTAGATCAGTAGCGTTAACACTGCTCCTGTAATTACTGGCACTAGCACATTATCATTCACCGGCAACGGAAGAACCTCAATGGTCATCGCAATCGCCGCCCCAATCAGAGCCAGCACTGGCGAAACAAAAAACGTGCCAGCTAAAAACGCAAAAAAGAACCCGGCCAGTGAACCCTCCCAAGTTTTCCCCTTGTTAAACGGTAAAGATGTAGAAATGAGACCTCCGAAAAGCGAAGCGACGCTATCACCTAAACAAAACATAGCAATTGCAGCATAACTCGCAGGAGCTGGAAACACAAGCAAAGTTAACAAAATGCCAAAAGCAAAGTATAGTGGAGCTGCTACGAAGCCATGCAGTTCTGATTGAGATGCAGCATGACGCGTAATCGCCGAAATTAGAGGTAAATCTCTTCCTTCTAAACGCAAAAGTTCAGATATAGCATATAGCAATGCTATCGTGAAAATTAACGCGCCAACTATGGGGACACCTATTAAACTAGCGATAACTGGCATAAAAAATCCAGCAGCATGGATGTCTTCTCTTACAAAATCGTTCGTAGACGGAAAAGAACGTTTAAGCGGTTTCCCATCAATAATGGGCAAAATTCCTGAAAGTTTGCCAGTTACTACTTTGTCAGCTTTAACTCGCAAAACAAAATCAGGATTAAAACCAATTTTTAGCATTCCGGGCATGAAAACGCAACGGTTATTTCTATCATCAGCAACAACGATGCAATCGCTCAAATTCAAGCCTTCAGCAGTTAAAATTTGGCTCAAAATTTTCAGTTTACCATTTGGCTCAATTGCGTCTCCCCAGATTTCACCTGTTAACTTGCCATCTTTGGTTTCAACTTCAACGCCATAAGCGTATTCTGCACCAACTGTTGCAGCTAACTTTTTAACAATACCCGTTGGCAACCCTGAACTAATCAAAGCAATCTTACAATTCCTCATTTTAATTTGAGAAAAAATATTTTGCAGAAAAGATGTTGAAGAAATTTTTCCGAAAATAAACATTAACGTTTCAGGTTTTATTCCTTTTAACTCTTTAAAAATATGCTTTAATGCCGATTCTAAATTTAAAATACCTGATTCATAGAGAAAACCGAAAAAAAGAAGCCGAACCAACCTAACGAAACCTAAACTTTTCCCTACTTCAAACAAGAAGCGATTCTTTGGAATAAGCACTCCTTCAACGTCGAAAACTACAAGCCTATTTTTCTCTATAGCAACCATTCCTCTCTAAGCTCACAAATGCGTCGTGCTGCCTAAAGAGAAAATGGTAGCTTGCTAAAGATAAATTATCCTGTTTGGCTACAAATGTGTTCCTAGTAAATATCCGTTCAGGAATAATTCTTTGGTTAACTATTTATTGATAATAGCGCTAAGTTGAAGTTATGAGAAGATTTTTATGCTTGCGGTGTTACTAAATTGTAAAGAAGTGTTACTGCTTGATTGAACCACAAACAAACAAAAACCGCTTCACAGTCAACATTGCATTAATCAGCATTTTCAGCGCGTTATGGGTGGTACTAAACCTAACTGTTGCTCCACTTGGATTTGCTGTTTTTCATTTGCCTGTAGTTCATAGTTTAATAATTTTTTTCATGCTTATTCTTGTTACCT
>Ga0208692_1001860_pt1 | contig 11081 bp, 10 predicted proteins | sample June2015DPH_20_1_3_FD_184721 | JGI IMG/M metagenome (GOLD analysis project Ga0208692, IMG submission 184721) | Peatland microbial communities from SPRUCE experiment site at the Marcell Experimental Forest, Minnesota, USA - June2015DPH_20_100... | ecosystem: Environmental > Terrestrial > Soil >...
ATCCCGGCGGCCACCAGGTCCGGTCGCCTCGGCAGCAGCCCCATCACGGCCAGGGCGATGCAGTCCGTGGGCGTGCCGTCCACGCTGTACCATCCCTCGTCCAGGTGCGACGCGCGAAGCGGACGGCTGAGGGTAAGCGAATGTCCGGCCGCACTCCGCTCTCTGTCCGGAGCTACGACCACCACCTCGCCCAGCCCGCTCAAGCTCTCCACCAGCGCCTTGAGGCCCACGGACCCGATGCCGTCGTCGTTGGACGCCAGGATCAGGGGACGCTCCTCCCGTCCCATCTCCCTCCCCATGCTTTGTCAGGCGATGGCGGACCGGGGGATCCGCCGGGTCAAGGAAATTGGTCGGGGCGAGCAGATTCGAACTGCTGACCCCTGGCCCCCCATGCCAGTGCGCTACCAGGCTGCGCCACGCCCCGATGGTATGCTTTTCCGATAAGTTGTCAGGAAGGCGTCCCGCCCCGGCTGACCCTCCCGCACCACCGTGCGGGATGCGCTATCCGCCCCAGGCGGACGCCACGCCCCGAATGATCGTCTTGGATGGCTTGCCGGGCCATCTCTCGCCGTCCCTCTGCAGCGGCAGCGAGGAGCCCCGATGACGCAGTCGATGCTGCAGAAGATCACCTGGCACGACGGGGAATCACGACAATTGCTTAAGAATGCCCTCGAGTCCGGCCCGCAACCGCTGAAGCGTGGCCCGTGCCTCCATTCGTCGGGCCCGTTCCTCGCGTTCTGTCAGCCGCCGCCGCGCCCCGGCCACCGTGTAGCGCTCCTGGTACAAGAGCTTCTTGATCTCCAGGATCATGGCCACATCCCGTTTTCGGTAGAGCCGCTGTCCACCCCCGCTCTTGCGGGGTTGCAGGGCGGGGAACTCACTCTCCCAGTACCGCAGGACGTAGGGCGGGACCCCCGTGATGGCCGAGACCTCGCCGATGCGGAAGTACAGGCGGTCCGGGACCTCCGATGGAAGCTCCGGCGTAACTGGGGACGGCCGTTCCCTCGGGGGAGCGCTCCCCGGGACGGGATCCGCTTGAATCCGAGGAGATCTAGACATTTTCCTGCGTCGCGCTGGCGGCGTTGACCGTCTGGTGCAACGCCTTGCCCGGTTTGAACTTCAGAACCTTCCGCGCGGTGATCGTGATCTCCGACCCGGTCTGAGGGTTTCGACCCTTCCGCGCGCGCTTCGCCTTCACCTGGAAGGATCCGAAACCGACCAGCTGGATCTTCTCGCCGCGACGAAGGGCATTCTTGATAATCTCCAGGGTCGCCTCGACCGCTTCCATGGCCTGCTTTTTCGTCAGGCCTTTCTCAGCCACCAGGGATGCGATGTCTGCCTTGGTCACTCATCCCACCTCCTTCCCGGTGCGTGGTCTGGTCGGCAGGTCCATCGAACGTCTGGAACGCCAAGACAGCGCGTCATTCGCGAACGACCAAGAAGCTGAAGCCCTTGCCCTTCAATTCTTCCCCTCGTCTCACGGCGGCAGCGCGTGAGTCGAACTTTCCACACCGGACCTGGTACACGACCGTGGTGGTTGGCTTGGAGGTGATCTTCGGGGGGTAATCTTTCTTCTGGAGTTCCCGCGCCAAGTCAATGGCCTCGTCCAGGTTGAAGAACGCCCCGATCTGTGGCGTATACTTGCCCCCGACGGCCAACAGTTGGGACGGAAAACCGTCCACGTTCAGCCGTCTGGAGAGGTCCTCCGCATCACGCTTCCCTGACGGCTCCCCTACCGTGACGATTTGCTTCGTCACGTACGCCTTTCCCTTGCGGATGACTGCCGGGAAGCCGCTCGCATCCAGCTTCCGCTTCAGGGCTGTGGCGTTCTCCTCCATTACCATGGCGCCTATTTGCAGACTATAGCGGGTCGGCGTGGGCTTCTCCACCGGCTTGGCCTCGGCCTTCGCAGGGGGCGCCGCCTTTCCTGCGGGAGCCGGTGGCGCGACGGCCGCCTTTCCGGGGGCCGCCTCTTTCGACGGAGCAGCTGGAGCCCCTACCTTGGCGGGCGGCGCGGCCGGTACCTGATTCGCCTCTTCTTTGGTCGGCGACTTTGCCGGAGCAGCAGGAGCGGGTGCCGCCTCCTTTATTGGGACGGCTGGAGCCGGTGCCTTTGCCGGAGGCGCCGGGGTTACTGGTCGGACAGGCACCTGAGGAGGCGCTGGTGGCGCGAAGAACAACGGCTGCGCCAGATACCAACCTCCGACCAGAATCACGCCGATTCCGAGGATGATCAGGATCCGGCGTACCCCCCCACTCTCACCACCGCTCTCCTCACGGGCACTGACCTCAGTTCCTTCCTCTTCCGGAAGCCCTTCCTCTTCAGCACTTCCCTTACGAAAGCTGAACCTGGCCATGAGCCCTCCGTTGTTTTCCGGCGGGTATCATAGGGAGGCCCGAACCGGATGTCAATGTATTTTTAGCTACTTACGCAGAAGCGATAAGGACCCCCTTCAAGTGATGCGATGTGGCATCAGTGATTTCAACCTTTAGAAGGCTCCCCTCCTCCACGCCCTCTCCGCGGAAGTGGACGATTTTGTTCTGCCGCGTTCGGCCAGCCCCGAGAGAAAAATCGCGCTTCTGCAACTCACGATCGCTCAACACTTCAACCACCTGCCCGACCAACGCGCGATTGCGCTCGAGCGAGAGCCGGTTCTGGAGGTCCAGCACCAGGCCCAGCCGTTCTGTTTTGATCGCTTCCGGCACCTGGTCCGGAAGATCCGCGGCCGGGGTGCCTCCTCGGGGTGAGAACTTGAAGGCAAAGCAGCCATCGAATCCCACCTGCTCCATGAGGCTCAGGGTCTCGGCGAAATCGGCATCCGTCTCGCCCGGGAAGCCCACGATGATGTCGGTCGTGATGGCCAGACCCTGGACCGCCGAACGAAGCAATGCCACCTTGTCCAGGTATTCCTCACGGCTGTAGTTCCTCTCCATGCGGGCCAGGGCGCGCGTAGAGCCGGACTGGACCGGGAGATGGATGTGCTCACAGACGGTCTCAAGGCCGGCCATGGTCTCGGCCAGTTCCCGCGTGACATCCCGGGGATAAGATGTCGTGAAGCGCACCCGGATACCCGGCCCCACCGCGGCGTCGATCCGCCGGAGCAGCTCGGCGAACGACACCGGGGGATCCAGCTTCTTGCCGTAGGAGTTGACCGTCTGGCCGAGCAGCGTGATCTCGTGGTAGCCCGCCTCGCGCAGGCGAACGACCTCTCGCAGGATGTCGTCCGGATGGCGGCTCCGCTCGCGCCCGCGGGTGAACGGCACCACGCAGAAGGTGCAGAAGTTGTCGCAGCCTTCCATGATGCCTACCCAGGCGCGGATGCGGCTGTCCCGATGGATCTCCGTGTCTTCGGGAAAGAGGCCGACCGGCTCGCTCGTGGCCACGGCGGGCTGGCCCGGCGCGATAGTCAGGAGCTGGGGGATCTCGGCGAGATGCTCGCCGTTGCCGACCACGAAGTCCAGATATGGGAATCGGCGGAGAAGCCCGGCCCCCTCCCGCTGGGCCAGGCAGCCCGCCACCCCCAGGCGCAGCCGGGGATTCTCGGCCTTCAGCGCCTGCAGGGTCCCCAGGCGGCTGAACAGCTTCTGTTCGGCCTTCTCGCGGATGCTGCAGCCGTTGAGAATCACCAGGTCGGCCTCGCCCTCGTCCTCGGTGAAGGTGTAGCCCTCCTTGGTGAGGACGCCAGCGATTCGGGCGGAATCCAGCTCGTTCGCCTGGCAGCCGAATGTTACGACCTTCACCTTGGGCATGGCCGACTCGCCTGGAAGCGGAAAGCCCTTTTCGGCGAACAGGATCACTCCGTGTCGTCTCTCACCGAAAACGGCTCCCGGATGGCCTTAGTAGAGGTGACAGGCGACCCAGTGCCGGGGGCCGATCTCGCGCAGCACTGGATCCTCCTTGTCGCAGCGGTCGAAGCGCTTGTGACAGCGCGTATGGAACCGGCACCCCCGCGGAGGGTGGATGGGACTGGGCGGATCACCCTCGAGGATGATGCGCTGGCGCTTGGTGGTGGGATCCGGGATGGGGATGGCCGACAGGAGAGCCTCGGTGTAGGGGTGGAGCGGCTTGGCGTACAACTCCTCGCCATCCGTCAGCTCCACGATCTGGCCCAGGTACATCACGGCGACCCGGTCGCTGATGTGTTCGACGACCCGGAGGTCGTGGGCGATAAACAGGTAGGTGAGGTCGAACTGCTCCTGGAGGTCCTCCAGGAGGTTGATGACCTGCGCCTGGATGGAAACGTCGAGGGCCGAGATGGGCTCGTCGGCGATGATGAGCTTTGGATTGACCGCCAGGGCGCGCGCGATGCCCACGCGCTGGCGCTGCCCGCCGCTGAACTCGTGGGGATACCGGTTCATCTGCTCGGGGCTCAACCCCACCTTGTGCAGCAGGTCCGCCACGCGCTCCCGCCGCTCCGCCTTGGTCTTGCAGAGCTTGTGGATGATGATCCCCTCGCCCACGATCTGCTCCACCGTCATGCGCGGGTTCAGCGAGGAGTACGGATCCTGGAAGATGATCTGCATCCGCTGCCGGAGGCGGCGCATCTCCGCCTTGTCGGCCTGGAAGATGGGGACCTTGTCGAAGATCACCTCGCCGGAAGTCGGCTCGATGAGGCGGAGGATGAGGCGCCCCGTGGTGGACTTGCCGCAGCCCGATTCGCCCACCAGGCCCAGCGTCTCGCCGTGCCTGAGGTCGAAGCTCACTCCGTCCACGGCGTGGACCTTGGCCGCCTCGCCCCAAAAGAATCCCCGCTTGATATCAAAGTACTTCGTGAGGTCCCGGACCTGGAGCAGCGTCTCGTTGGCCATGCACAGGTTCCCTTCAGTACAGGTAGCAGCGGACGCGGTGATTGGAGGCGACCTCTTTCAACTGGGGCTCCTCGCCGCTGCAGGGCTCGAAGAGCTTGGTACATCGCGCCTGGAACTTGCATCCCCTGGGGAGATCCAGCAGGTCCGGCACCATCCCGGGAATGGCCTGCAGGCGGGCGCGGCGCTCCGCCTTTTCGAGGCGCGGAATGGAGTTCAGCAGCCCTTGTGTATACGGGTGCTTGGGGCTGGTGAAGAGCTCCTTGACCGGGGCCTCTTCCACCACGCGTCCTGCGTACATCACCGCCACGCGGGCGGCGGTGTCCGCCACCACTCCCAGATCGTGGGTGATGAGCACGACCGCCATTCCCAGTTTCGCTTTGAGCTCGTTGAGCAGCTCCAGGATCTGGGCCTGGATCGTCACGTCCAGCGCGGTGGTGGGCTCGTCGGCGATCAGGAGCTGCGGGTTACACGACAGGGCCATGGCGATCATCACCCGCTGCCGCATGCCCCCCGACATCTGGTGCGGGTACTCCTTCACCCGCCTCTCCGGATCCGCCATGCGCACTATGCGCAGCATCTCGATGGCCTTGTTCCAGGATTCGCGCTTGGAGAGTCTTTGGTGAAGGCGGATGCCCTCGGCGATTTGATCGCCCACGGTGAACACCGGGTTCAGGGACGTCATGGGCTCCTGGAAGATCATCGAGATGGAAGCCCCCCGCACCTTCCGCATTTCGTACTCGGGCAGTTGCAGGAGATCCCGACCCTCCAGGTAAATATTGCCGCTTACGATCTTCCCCGGAGGGTTCGGGATCAGCCGGAGCACCGAGAGCGCCGTCACGCTCTTCCCGCAACCCGACTCCCCCACGACCCCCAGGGTCTCACCCTTGCGAACCGTGAGGCTGACCCCGTCCACCGCCCGCACCGTCCCCGCCTCGGTGAAGAAATGGGTTTGCAGTCCTTCGATCCTCAGCAGGGCGCCGTTCTTGTGTTGCTGGCTGCCATTCATGGGTTGCCCTTTGTGTGAGGTCCAACTGATGAAAGCGCCCGTGAGTCTAACATCGGCGCCAGAGCAGTTCAAGCCCAAAAACAGGTAGGGCCCGGTGCTTCCCGCCACGCTGCCGATGGTCGGATTCGGACTTCCACAACCTCCCTCAGGGCGGGGCCCGGGTTAGCGGCCGGAGGTGACTCGCTGACCCAAGTCGCCTCGGAGGCCGTCGCCCCGTCGGCCTCGCGAGACCCATCGTCGGCCATCACGAAAGCGCATCCTGGTCAACGTGCAGATGCGACCTGTGGATCCAAGGCGTCTCGGAGGCCGTCTCCCAGGAAATTCAGCGAGAGCAACGTCACCGTCAACGCCAGGCCCGGGAACAGAATCAACCAGGGGTAGGTTTCCATGGCGGCCGCCCCCTCTGAGGCCAGCGATCCCCAGCTCGCCATGGGCGGCTGGACCCCGAGGCCCAGGAAGCTCAGGAACGCCTCTTCCAACATGACCGCCGGGACCGTGAGGGTGGCATACACAACGATCGGCCCCAGGGCGTTGGGCAGGACGTGCCGCACGAGGAGACGTGCCGGCGAGGCGCCGATGGCCTGGGCGGAGAGGACGAACTCTCGCGTCTTCAGGACGAGGACTTGGCCGCGCACGATGCGGGCCATGGTCAGCCATTGCACTGCCCCCAGGGCTATGAACAGGTTCAGGATGTTGCGACCGAAGATCACCATCAGGATGATGACGAAAAACATGAAGGGGAGCCCGTAGAGAATGTCCACCGCCCGCATCATCAGGTGATCCACGCGGCCGCCCCTAGATCCCGAGACGGAGCCATAAGTCACGCCGATGCTCAGGCTCACCAAGGTGGCCAGGATGCCCACCGCGAAGGAAATGCGTGCGCCGTACAGGATGCGCGTGAAAAGATCGCGGCCCAGCTCGTCCGTCCCCAGAAGGTGGGTTCGGGTCGGCGGCTTGGCCCCGTATTGAAGGTTTGTCCTGTCGAACGGGAACGGGGCGATCCACGGGGCCAGCACGGCCGACAGGACGAAGCCCACCAAGACTAAGAGGCCCAGCATGGCGAGCCGGTTCCGGCGCAGTCGGCGTAGCGCGTCGTGCCACGGCGACGCCCCCGATCTTTCCAAATGGGGAATGCGGATCACCCAGGGGGTACCCGAATGCGGAATGTCCGACGCCGCCTGAGGTTCTCGGCGCTCGCCGCTCGGCGCTTGACTGCTCATTGCACCTGCACCCTCGGATCGAGATATGCGTACAACACATCCACGATCAGGTTGAAGACGAGCAGGAGGACGCTGTAGAACACCACCGTCCCCAGGACCATGGTGTAATCCCGGTTGAGGGCGCTGCCCACGAAGTAGCGGCCGATGCCCGGGATGCTGAAGATCGTCTCCACCACCACGGACCCGGTGAGGACCGCTGCCGAGGCCGGCCCCAGGTACGTCACGACCGGCAGGATCGCGCCCGGCAAGGCGTGACGCAGCACCACCGTCGCCTCGCGGAGGCCCTTGGCGCGGGCGGTGCGAATGAAGTCCTGGCCGATGACCTCCAGCATGCCGGCCCGCGTAAGCCGGGCTACATAGGCGGCATAGAACGTGCCGAGCGTGACCGATGGCAGGATGAGGTGGCGCCAGGTCCCCCACCCCGCCACGGGCAGCCATCTCAAGCCCAGAGCGAACACCAGCATCAGGATCGGCCCTAGCACGAAGTTGGGCACTGAGACCCCGAAGAGCGCAAAGGACATGGTGAGGTAATCCACGAAAGCGTTTCGCCGCAGGCCGGCCAGAATGCCCGCCGTGCCGCCCAGCGCCAGCGCAACGCCCAGGGCGCACAGGCCCAACGTCACCGAGACAGGGAACCCGAGGCTCAGGAGTTCGTTGACCGAACGGTCGGGGTACCGGAAGGAGGGGCCCAGATCGCCTCGTGCCACGTCGCCGAGATAGCGGAGGTACTGACGCCAGAGGGGCTCCTCCAGGTGATAGCGGGCCTCGATGTTCGCCCGCACCTGATCCGGGAGGGCTCGCTCTTGATCGAACGGCCCGCCCGGCGCCAGGCGCATCATGAAGAACGACAGGGAGACCATGACGAACAGGATGGGCGCAAATCCTGCCACACGGCGGAGGATGTAGCCGAGCACAGTCGTGTCACCGCTCCAGGCTGATGTACTTGAGCGGATGCATGTCGAGGATATTGGGATACCAGCCCTTCACCCAACGGCTCAGCATGCCCTTGTTGACATAGGTGAACAGAGGCATGATGGGCAAGTCGTCCACCACCAGGATCTTCTCGGCCTCCTGCAGGGCGCGCATTCGGTCCTTGGGGTTCACGATCTTGCACGCGGCCTGGCCGATGAGGTCGTCGTACCGCTTGTTCGACCACCCGGTCTGATTGTTCCCGCCCCCGGTGACCCACAGGTCCAGGAAGGTGTTGGGGTCCACGTAATCCCCGATCCATCCCGCCCGGGAGATCTGGTAGTCGAGGCTGTTCTGCCGGGCCAGGTACACCTTCCACTCGACGTTGACCAGGTCCACCTGGATGCCCAGGTTCTCCTTCCACATCTGCTGAACCGCCTGGGTGACGACGCGGTGCAGCTCGTTGGTGTTGTACAAGAGTTCGACTTTGGGGAACCCCTTGCCATCCTGGTACCCCGCCTCCGCCAAGAGCTTCTTCGCCGCCGCCACGTCGAAGGGGAGGCCTTTCACCCCCTCATAGCCGCGCATGCCGGCCGGGACGAAGGCGCTCGTCGGGATCTCACCGGCCTTTGTCACGAACTTCGTCAGGGATTCCCGATCCACCGCCATGCTCAGGGCCTTGCGGACGCGGACGTCGTTGACAGGAGGCTTCGTGACGTTGAAGCGAATGTAATAGGTCCCGAGGTACGGCGTCACATAGGATTCAGGCCGGCTCCGCGCCGCGTCGATCTGCGATGTGGGAACCTGGGGCACCCAGTCGCTTTCTCCCGCCAGGAACTGCTTGTACGCGGTGTTGACGTCATCCGTCGGGAGAAAGACAACTCTCTGGAGCTTCACCCTTCCCGCGTCCCAGTGCTGTGGATTCTTCTCCAACACCAGTTCCCTCTGCGGCACCCAACTGACCAGCCGGAATGGGCCATTGCTCACGATCTTGCCGGGCTTGCCCCAGTCCTTCCCGTGGGCCTCGATGGCCCAGCGAGGCACAGGATACAGCGTATCGGAGCTCGTGAGGTCGAGGAAGTACGCTGTCGGGCAGCGCAGAGTGACCTGGAGGGTTTGGTCATCCAGCGCCTTCACTCCCACCTGCGAGAAATCGATGATCCGGCTCTTGTTGTAGTCCTCGCCGTTCTTCAGGTAGAAGAGCTGCTGCGCGTACTTCGCCCCCATCTTCGGGTTCAGAACCCGTTCCCAGGCGTAGACGAAGTCGTGGGCCGTCACCGGTTTGCCATCGGTCCAGCGCGCATCACGCAACTTGAAAGTGTAGACAAGGCCGTCTTTGGAGATCTTCCACGAGGTGGCCATGCCAGGCCGAGGGGATAAGTCTTTCGGGTCGGTTGTGGTAAGCCCCTCGAACAGGTTGCTGAGGATCCGGTGCTCTGGCACGCCTGTAACCGCACCGGGGTCGAGGCTTTCCGGTTCGACCATGTTATTGATGCGGAAGACCTGCCCCTCCGCGCCCGGCGTCAGGAACGGAGCCCCGGTGGAGACAGCCACGAGCACCGTGAAAGCTACAATCCACTCCCGCACGTGCATGGCCATCTTCTTTCTTCTGCCTCAGGTCCGAAGCCGGGGGTCCAGCGCGTCGCGCAGCGCGTCTCCCACCAGGTTGAAGCCGAGGACCGAGAGCATGATGGCCGCTCCTGGAAAGAAAAAGGCCCACCAAGCCCCGCTGGTGAAAAACTTGTAGCTGTCCGCCAGCATGGCCCCCCACTCCGGCATCGGGGGCTGCGCCCCGAGACCGAGGAATCCAAGCGCTGCCGCCTCCAGTATGGCGAAGGCGATGGCGAGGGTCGTCTGCACCGAAATCGGTGGAAGGGTGTTCGGGAAGATATGCCACAGCACGATCCGACGGGCGCTGCCCCCAAGCCCTCTCGCGGCGGTGACGAACTCGCGCTCTTTCAGGGCCAGGACCTCGCCCCGGGTGATCCGCGCGTAGAATGGGATGGAGACGACACTGATGGCGATGAGGGAATTGCGGAGGCCGGGGCCGATCATTGCCACGATGGCAATGGCCAGGAGGGTTGCCGGAAAGGCAAGCAGGATGTCCATGCAGAACATGATGTACAGATCCACGCGACGGCCCGCATACCCGGCCATAAGGCCCAGGAGGGATCCGACCAGGGCCGCGACCACGACCGAGCCCACCCCCAGACCGAGGGAAACACGAGCCCCGTGGAAGATTCGTATCAGGATATCCCGACCCAGGGCGTCGGTCCCAAAGGGATGCGTCCAGCTCGGAGGCTTGAGGCGAGCCAGGAGGTCCGCATCCACCTGGGGGTTGTATGGAAGAAAGACGGGGCTGAGGACGGCCATCAGGGTGAAAACGGCGATGATGACGAGTCCTCCCCGGGCCACACGGTTGGCCAGCAGCCGGTGCAGGGCTGCATCCAGGGGGCTTCGCCCCCGCCCCGCTATGGCGGTAGCGGGAAGCTCAATCGTACTTGATGCGGGGATCGACTGAGGCATAGAGCACATCCGTGAGGAGATTCACCATGACGAATATCGTCGCGATGAACAGTGTCGCACCCTGGACGATGGGATAGTCCCGCGCCTGGATGGACTCGTAGATCCAGAGGCCAATGCCGGGCCAGGAGAAGATGGTCTCGGTCAGGATGGCCCCGGCCAGCAGACGCCCCACCTGAAGTCCCGTGACGGTCATGACGGGGAGCAGCGCGTTCCGCATGGCATGCCGCAGGATCACCGCCCGCTGGGGAAGGCCCTTGGATTCGGCAGTCCGGATGTAATCCTGGGAAAGCACCTCCAGCAGGCTGGCGCGCGTCATCCGGGCGATGACAGCCATGGGGATCGTGGAAAGGGCTATTGCCGGAAGGATCAGATGGCGCAGGCTTGAAACCAGTGCACTCCAGTTCCCCGCGAGCAGGCTGTCCAGGATATTGAAGTGCGTCACCGTAACCAGAGTCACGTCGGTCCCCAGGCGGAAGCCGGTCGGCAGCCACCCCAACACCACGCCGAAGCACCAGGCCAGCATGAGGCCCAACCAGAAGATCGGCATCGAGACACCGGCCAGCGCCACCAGCCGGGAGAACCCGTCGAAGAACGAATTTCGCCAGACTGCG
>Ga0208692_1001862_pt1 | contig 11071 bp, 11 predicted proteins | sample June2015DPH_20_1_3_FD_184721 | JGI IMG/M metagenome (GOLD analysis project Ga0208692, IMG submission 184721) | Peatland microbial communities from SPRUCE experiment site at the Marcell Experimental Forest, Minnesota, USA - June2015DPH_20_100... | ecosystem: Environmental > Terrestrial > Soil >...
TGCTGGGCGTGACGGGAGCGCTGGTGGGGGAGGGATTGGGCGACTCGGTCGGGTTGCTCACCGACGGCCGGTTCAGCGGCGCGACGCATGGACTGATGGTGGGTCACGTGGCTCCCGAGGCCGCCCGTGGCGGTCCCATTGCGGCGGTCGCCGAGGGCGATGTTGTAGTGTTGGATATCGAGAAGCGACGCCTCGATGTTGATCTGGCCGATGAGGAGATCAAGAATAGATTGGCCAACTGGCGTGAGCCCGAGCCGCGGTACAAAACAGGTGTGTTTGCCAAATATGCCGCGCTGGTCTCCTCCGCATCGGAAGGAGCCATTACGCGGGTGCAATGATTGCCGATTGTCGATTGCTGATTGTCGATTGAAATAGTGCTATTGCTTGACCTCACGCAGTTGCGCGCGTAACATGAGCGTCCGCTGGAGTTTTTCCCCGAGACTTTCAATTCAGGAGAGGTGATGCATGGCAATAGTCAACACACGTCGTGTGGCCCTGGGCGCTCTGGCCGGAGGCGTGGTCTGGAGTATCTGGAGCACTATCGTCAACGTGGTGATTCTGGAACCGTGGTATGCGGCTGCGCAGAATGCGAAGATGATGCTTGCGCACGCACGATATCCCTTGTTCCCGGTTTATTGGTACGTCACAATCTTCCTTCTCGCCTACGTGGTCGCCTGGCTCTATTCTTCAGTGCGTGCGACGCGCGGCGCCGGCCCGGGCACGGCGCTGACGGTCGGGCTGCTGGTGGGCTTCGCGGCAGGGTTTCCCATAAACCTGAGCGTAGCTGCGTGGGGGCCCATGAACCGCCACTTGCCGCTCTGGTGGATGCTCGACCTCTGGCTGGGAGCGATCATGGCGTCGCTGGTGGCAGGCTGGCTTTACAAAGATTAGCCTGCTTCCCTCTTCATGAACGGGAATCACATCCTTTTAGGCATCGTGATGCTGACGGCGACGCTCGGCACGCTGGGCTGGAGATACTTCACTCATAAGAAAGCTCCCCTGCCGGCCTGGGGTTGGTTGGGGCTGACGATTATCCTGCTCGCCGAGTTGCTTCTGTGCTGGCGCGTTCGCTGGGTCGGGGTCTTCTTTACGCCCATCGTGTGGACAGGCTATCTCCTTTTTGCCGATTCGCTGGTGTGCAGCCTGAAGGGCTCGTCTCTCATGGCCCATTCACTGCGCAGTTTTTTGGGGCTGGCTTGTTGCTCTGTACCCCTTTGGTTGGTATTTGAGGCCTACAACCTGCGCCTCAGCAACTGGACTTACATCGGACTGCCTCAGAATCCGCTTCTTCGCGGGCTGGGCTTCACCTGGTCGTTTGCAACCATCTGGCCTGCCATCTTTGAGACTGCGGACCTGGTTTCAGCGCTGGGTTCGAGTCGAGATAAACGGGGAGGCGGATTTGCTTATCGCCCGTCTCGGCACATCACCGCTCTTGTTCTCGGCTTGGCATGCCTAACTCTTCCCCTTCTCGCGCCTCCCCGCGTGGGAGGTTATCTGTTCGGGGCAGTTTGGGTAGGGTTCATCTTGCTGCTCGAACCCATCAACTATTCCTGGGGAGGTCGCTCCTTGTTGCGTGACCTCGAGCAGGGTGAAACAGGCAGGCTTATCGCCTTCCTTGGTTCCGGACTTGTGTGTGGAATCCTGTGGGAGTTCTGGAACTATTGGGCCAGCGCCAAGTGGTTATACGTCTTTCCGATATGGCAAAATTGGAAGGTCTTTGAAATGCCGGCCCCGGGATTCCTTGGTTTTCCTCCTTTCGCGGTAGAATGTCTGGTGATGTACGAGTTTCTGCGCGGCCTTCGTGGCAGGGTCTACGGTGTATGAGAAGAATTCGACTGCCTGATCTGCTTGGCGCGATCCTATTGTGGGTCGCCGTTAGCGGTGGAACTGTGAAGTGCGCCTGTGAGGCGGGGGCGACAGACAAAGCGGGAAACCAGGAGATTGCCGTCCGCGGGATGAACAAACTCATGGACGGCGACTTCGACCGTGCGATGGAAATCTTCCGCCAGATCCAGAAGTCCGATCCCGAGTCGCCTCTCGGCTACCTTCTTGAGGCCGATGCGAACTGGTGGAAGATTTACTTGACCGAGGCCAATCTGATTGACCCGGATGTCTTCGAGGCTCTTTCCGAAGCCGTCACTCCTTACGACAGCGATTTCAGGCGATTGGATGAACTGGCAATCCGCAAAGCCGAAACGCGCATCCACGCGCATCAGGATGAAGCGCGCAGTTACTTTTACGAGGGCGTGGCCTACGGACTGCGGGCGCGGTTGGAAGCTTTACGGGACCATGCCCTGGCAACTGCCCGCACCGGCAAGCGGCTGCGGAGTTTTTCTCTCGCCGCCCTGAAGCTCGATCCCAACCTCAATGATGCCTATTTTGGAGTCGGACTCTACAACTACTTCGTGGATACCTTGCCGACCTACGTGAAGATGCTGCGCTTTTTGATTCTGCTTCCGGGCGGCGACCGCCTTGTGGGTCTCCGCCAAATGCAGGAGGCAATGGAAAAAGGGCAACTCGTGACCTCGGAGGCGAAATTCAACCTTGCCAAGAACTACTCCCGTTCGATCGATCGGCAGTACCCAAGATCCCTGGAACTGTTTCGCCAGATGGAGCGGCAGTATCCCCACAACCCGCTTTGGAAATTGCTTGCCGGGAGCATTGAGATCCGCATGGGAGATGTCAAGGAGGGCGAGGCGCTCTACCGGCAGGTGATCGACGAAACCGCCCATCCCCAATCGGAGATATGGAAACCTCTCCACCAACAAGCCGAGCGAGCTCTGGCGCGCCGGTCGGGACATTAGCCCGGATTTCTCACCACGCTCTGCCGTTTTGAGTCGGGCGGCCGGAAGGGCGGGGTTTTGCAGGCTGCGGAAAAACCCGTTTGGCCTGTCATTCCGAGGAGTCCCGATCTGATCGGGACGACGAGGAATCTCGCACTGCGTTGAAAAATACTCAGAGCGAGATTCCTCGCTCCGCTCGGAATGACAGCTTGGAGGGGTTTTTCCGCAGGCTGTAAATCCCCGCCCTTCCCCGTTGGTGGTGAGAAATCCTGGTAAGGCCCTTGATTCACTGATTCAGTTTTTGGGTTTGCTCGTGGGCGTGGTAGGAGCTGCGAACCAGAGGGCCGGACTCGACGTGACGGATCCCCAGGCGGAGACCTTCCTGCTTGAGAGTGGAAAATTCTTGGGGCGAATAAAAGCGCGCCACAGGCAACTGCTCACCGGAGGGGCGCAAATACTGGCCAATCGTGACGATATCGACCCCCACAACACTTAAATCCTTCAGCACCGCCAGCAGTTCTTCAAACGTTTCCCCAAGGCCCACCATGAGGCCGGACTTGGTTGGGATGGAAGGAGCGATTTCACGTGAGCGTGTGAGGAGGCGCAGGGACCGCTCGTACCGGGAACCACGCCGTGCCACCGGGTAAAGGCGCGGGACAGTTTCGGTGTTGTGGTTCAGGACGTCGGGTTGAGCACGCAGCACGGTTTCCAGGGCTTCGTCAGACCCGCGGAAGTCGGGGATCAGAACTTCTACCTGGCACCCGGCAATGTGCCGGCGAAGGGCCGCAATCGTCCGGGCGAATATCGTGGCCCCACCATCTTTCAAGTCGTCCCGGTCGACGGAAGTGACCACAACATACTTCAAACCCATCTTCAACGCCGCTTCCGCCACTCTTTCCGGTTCCTCCCAGTCAACCTCACCGTGCGGCAGGCCTTTCGGCACGGCGCAGAAGCCGCAGCGGCGGGTGCAAAGCTCGCCAAGTATCATGAAGGTGGCGGTTCGATGCGCCCAGCACTCGCCGACGTTCGGGCAACGCGCGCTTTCACACACTGTATGCAACCCGAGCCCGCGCATCAAATGCCTCAGCTCAAAGTAGTTCTCCCCGGCGGGAACGCGCACCTTCAGCCATTCGGGCTTGCGCACCTGGACGGGAGCTGAGGCAATCTGGACCAAATCACTCATTCGTCTTATTCTACCCTGCATGAGCCGGACAGACAACCAAGGCGTGCGCTAGGTAGTGGGTCAATTTGATGTAGAGCCATTTGGCGAGATAAACTCGCCGCTACAGCATCAAATTGACCCACTAGCGTGCACTGCATAGCACTCAGACCATCTGCTCTTAACGCATTAAATCCACCCCATTCACCACTTGAGATTACGGAGCGACTCTTGAAATTCCCTGCTTATCTCATGTTGAGATCCGTGCGATACTCAATTATTCGCGCGCGCTTCGTAGGGGAGCAAAGAAGGCTAGAGGGAAGGTATAACTTACACCCTGGCTCCTGCCGCGCCAAGATCGCCGGTCAAGGCGGAAAGGATTGATTAACGCCATGCTTCATCAACAGACCCGCAGTGCTGTGCCTCGTTCTGCTTCTCGGCTCTGGTTGCTTCCGCTCCTTTTGGCTTCACTTATAACACCCTCCGTCCTAAGAACCCAGGAGACGAAGCACCTCCAACCTCCCAAAACAACGACTGGCGACGTTAAAGAACTGATACATGGCGTCGAAATCGCCGATCCTTACCGCTGGCTCGAAGACCAGCAAAGCTCTGAAACGCGCGCCTGGATCGATGCACAAAACAAGTATTCACGGGCTCTGCTCGACTCACGGCCGGGCCAGGCAGCACTGAAACGGCGGCTCACGGAACTTATGAAAGTTGAGACCATCGACGTACCCACGGAGCGGAACGGCAAGTATTTCTTCAAACGGCGATCGGTAGCCCAGGACCAAGGTGTGTTGTATATGAGGGTTGGAGCGGACGGTAAGGACGAGGTCCTCGTAGATCCTAATCCGCTCAGTCCGGACAGAAACATCTCCGTCGGTCTCGAGGATGTTTCCAAAGATGGGATGCTTGTGGCCTATAGCCTCCGGCACGGCGGAGAGGACGAGACTACGGTTCATCTCCTCGAGGTCAGCACTCGAACTGAGTTGCCGGACCAGTTGCCCAAGCGTCGCTATTTCACTTTCTCAATTAAACCTGACAAAAGCGGTCTCTATTACAGTTGGGCGAAGGCGGGCGGCCCACGCGTCAACTACCACGCGATGGGGGGCGACCCCGCCAAAGACCGCGAAGTTTTCGGCCACGGCTATGGACCTGACAAGATCATCGTATGCGATTTGTCGGAGGACGGACGCTACCTCACTATTCATGTGCTCCACGGTGCAGCAGCCGACCGGACAGAGATTTACTACCAAGACCTTGAGAAGCAGGGGCCTCTTCACCCCCTCGTGAACGACATCCCCGCCAGGTTTTTCGGAGAGGTTGGAGGCAGTCAGGTCTTTCTGCAAACTAACTGGAAAGCCCCCAATGGACGGGTACTCGAGGCGGACCTGGGGAATCCGGCGCGTGAGAACTGGCGCGAAATCGTGCCTGAAAGTGACGCTGCTATCGAGTCCTTCTCTCTTGCAGGCGGAAAGCTCTTTGTGAAATACACCCGGAATGCCAGCTCGCAGGTAGAGGTGTTCGATGCCAACGGCGTGCACGTGCGGGACATTGAGCTTCCCACCATGGGTTCCGTAAGCGACTTCAGCGCGCGTTGGACGAGCAAGGAAGCGTTCTATGGGTTCATGTCGTTCCCTATTCCCCAGCGGATCTACCGCTACGACACTGACACCGGCAAGCAGAGTGTCTGGGCGGAAACCCATGTTGCAATTCATGGGGAGAGGCTGGAAGTCAAGCAGGTGTGGTACAGGTCCAAGGACAAGACCCGTATCCCGATGTTCCTCATGTACCGCAAGGGGACAGAACTGGACGGCAACAACCCCGCACTGCTGACAGGCTACGGCGGGTTTAACATCAACGAAACACCCTCTTTCTCAGCAAGCGTTGCACTCTGGGCTGAGCAAGGTGGCGTTTTCGCGCTTCCCAACCTCCGCGGGGGAGGCGAATTTGGCGAGGCGTGGCACCGCGCGGGGATGCTCGAAAAAAAGCAGACCGTCTTCGATGACTTCATCGCAGCGGCGGAATGGTTGGTCAACAACCATTACACTCAACCCTCCAGGCTGGCTATCCGAGGTGGCAGCAACGGCGGGCTGCTGGTGGGCGCCGCCCTCACCCAACGGCCCGACCTGTTCCGGGCAGTGGTGTGCGCTTATCCCCTCCTTGACATGCTGCGTTATCAAAAGTTCCTTGAGGCAAAATACTGGGTTTCCGAATACGGGTCGGCCGATGATGCTGGGCAATTCAAATACCTTTACGCTTACTCGCCTTACCATCACGTGAAGCCTGGGACGAAATACCCCGCCGTGCTTTTCGTGACCGGTGACGGTGATACACGGGTCGCACCTCTCCACGCGCGCAAGATGACCGCGCTGCTTCAAGCGGCCACCGGCTCAGACCGGCCGGTCCTGCTTCGCTACGATACGGAGGCAGGGCATTCGCGGGGTGTATCCGTCACTAAAGCAATCGACGAAGCAACAGATTCACTCGGATTTCTTTACTGGCAGCTCGGGGTGCCGTTTGCGCCATCAAATCCGTAGTAGCGGCGATTTTACATCGCCACGTACCGGCGAATTCATTTCGTCCGGCGAACCGTTTACCGGTGTCATTCCGAGCGGAGCGAGGAATCTCGCTCTGCGCTGAGGACGATCGGGAGCTTGAGGCCGACTGGACGTTATGCGGAAGAAGAATCTGAGCAAGATTCCTCGCTCCGCTCGGAATGACACCGTTGGTGAGGATCAACATGTCCTGGATCAAAACCATCGAACCCGAGGACGCCACGGGCGGACTGAAGCTCGAGTATGACAAGGCGATCAAGCGGGCGGGAAAGGTTTTCAACATCCTGAAGGTGCAAAGCCTGAACCCCGAGAGCCTGCGCGCGTCCATGCATTTGTATCTGGCCACGATGTTCGGTCCTTCAGGCCTTTCGCGCCCCGAACGCGAAATGCTGGCCACGGTTGTCTCCCGGGCCAACCACTGCTTCTATTGAATCGAAGCGCACGGGGAGGATCTCCGTGAGGAAACAGGAGACGAAAAGCTGGCCGAGCACGTCAAGCATGATTACCGGAAGGCGAAACTCTCCGCCCGCCAAAAGGCGCTGTGCAGGTTCGCCGTGCGGGTGACTCGTACGCCCGCTGCGGTGCGCCGGCGGGATGTGGAAACCTTGCGGAAATACGGGCTCACGGACCGCGACATCCTGGACGCCGTCGAGGTCATTTCCTACTTCAACTACATCAATCGTGTTGCCGACGCCCTGGGCATTGACCCCGAACCTGAAATGCGCGCGGCCTTCAAGCGCTGGGGCAAAGGACGACTACGGGTCCGCCCAGAACCAAAAGCGAAAGCAGAAACTAGAAAGCAGAAAAAGGCAGTCAGAAGCGTATGAACCGAGTTTTCATTCTTCACTACCACGAAATCTGGCTTAAAGGTGGGAACAAGAACTACTTCCTCAGCCGCCTACGCTCCGCCGTCAAGCAGAGTGTCTGTGGCTTGCCGGTCCAATCGCTCGGCAGCACGGCAGAACGCTTCCTGCTTGTCCCTGGGGACGAATCCGCCGCGCCTGCCATCCTGGAGCGTTTACGCCGGGTTTTTGGTCTCGCCTACATTGCGCTGGCCCGCGAAGTTCCGAGTTCGCTTGCGGAATTGGGTGCTGCGGCTTGCGCCATGATGGCGGAAAAGAACCCGCGCAATTTCGCGGTACGCGCCAAGATCGCCGAGACAGGATATGGCATGAATTCCATGGAGTTGGAGCGCCAGCTCGGGCGGGTCATCCTGGACTCTTTGCGAGCGAGAGACCCGAGCGTCCAGGTGAAACTCACGAACCCGGAGGTGACCTGCTGGGTCGAGGTTGTCCCTGGGAAAGCTCTTATCTATTCGGACCGGGTGGAAGGAGCCGGCGGCCTGCCTGCCGTCACGAGTGGCCGGCTCGTCGTATTGCTTTCTGGCGGGTTTGATTCCGCGGTGGCTGCCTACAAGATGATGCGGCGCGGCTGCCACGCTGCTTTCGTGCACTTCTTCGGAACCCCCTCTCCCTCACGGGATTCATCAAGCGGCGTGGCGGAAGAAATTGTTAGGACCCTCACACCCTACCAGTTCACCTCACGGCTTTACTTGGTTCCCTTTGACGCCGTGCAGCGCCAAATCGTTGCGGCAGCGCCGGAGAGCTTTCGCGTGCTGCTTTACCGCCGCATGATGGCGCGCATCGCGCGAGAGATTGCCCGGGCTGAGCACGCGATGGGGCTCGTGACCGGAGACAGCGTCTCGCAGGTAGCCTCACAGACGCTGCATAACTTGGCGGCCATTGACCACGGCCTTGACTTCCCCATCTATCGCCCCCTGGCGGGCGACGACAAGTCGGAGATACTGCGCCTGGCCCGGCAGATCGGGACTTACAAGATCTCCTGCGAACCCTTTGAGGACTGCTGCCCTCGCTTCATGCCGCGCGCGCCTGCCATCTTTGCTCAGCCCGAGCAGCTCGACCGGGCCGAGGCGGGGCTCGACGTTGCTGCCTTGCTCAGGATGGGTCTCGAGGCCACAACCGTAAGGAGTTTCAAGTTCGAGCGAGGGTCGGTGACCACGCGGGAGGGGCTGCCTCGGCGCTTTGAAAAGCTACTGCCCGCCCTTAAAGCGGTCCAGGACCCGGGCGCTGTTGGCGGCAGGTAGACCCCCGCTTGCGCCTGGTCTTTACCCACATGTTGGGCTGGGCACAGGGGACAGAAGTCAGAAACTTAGCCCTCTCCCTTGGGGAGAGGGCAAGGACCGTGTCCCTTTCTCCACGGGAAAGAGGCAGAAGACAGACGTGGGACCGCTGTGTCCAGCGAGAGATGTGGGACACGCTCAGGCTTGCGCGGGGGCGACGTCGTACCTTAAAGGGGTCCAGGACCCGGGCGCTATTCCCCTCGTTGCTTCCGCCCAGTCTTGAATCCCGGCTCCCGGCAAAAGCCGGCGCGTGTCTTCGGCAGACGGCTCTTCTCGCGCGCCCAGGGTTGCGTCAAAGTCCCCGAGGTGTAACATTCGACGCGGCTCTGCCGCCTGCTGTGCGGAAAGGCTTTGCCTTTCCGTGCGCTTCCGCCCTGCACCCCTCGGCTCAGGCTGGAAGGCTGAGCCTTCCAGCCTGAGCCGAGAGGTGGAATAAGGCGGGCTCGGCCGGAAAGCCGGAGGCTTTCCGCACAGCAGGCGGCAGAGCCGCAGCCCGCGCGGATGGGATCGCGGCGCCAGTTTCGGTGCCTCCGACCACCCTGACTTTGACGGAGCCGTGCCTGCGCGCCTTGCCTTCATTGACTGTCGCGCCTGCCGTCCCTATAATTATTATGGTTAGTGGAGAACTCAAGGATGAAAAAACCGCTCTTCTTCCTCTTACTCTTCTGCGTCCCGGGGGCAGGACTCTTCGCACAAGACACCGCCGGTGGGTCAAACAGCAATAATTCTCAGTCTTCCAACGACCAGAATCGAATCAAGGTGCGCGTTGAACTGGTCAACGTACTCACGACCGTTACCGACAAGAAGAACCGGCTCGTCACCGACCTCACCAAAGACGACTTCCGAATCTTCGAGGACGGCAAGCCCCAAGACATCCGCTTCTTCAGCCGCGAGACCGACCTCCCCTTACGCATCGGGATCTTGGTCGACGCCAGCAACAGTATTCGCGCCCGGCTACACTTTGAACAGGAAGCAGCTATCGATTTCTTGAACATAGCGGTGCGCCCCGGCAAAGACCTCGCCTTCGTGGTGGCTTTTGACGTGGAACCCCAGCTTGTCCAGGATTACACGGACGACATCGAGAAACTCTCGAACGCCATTCAGGGCCTTCAGGCCGGGGGTGTTACGAGCCTCTTCGATGCTGTCTTTTTCTCATGCAAGGAGAAGATGCTCTTCTTTCCGCCGCCTGAACCTTACCTGCGCCGGGTCATGATCATCATCAGCGACGGGCAGGATAATCAGAGCGTGCATACTCGGGAAGAGGCACTGGCCATGGTGCAACGTGCTGAGGTTACAGTTTTCACCATCAGCACCAACCGCACCGGCTCGGAGGGACGGGGGGACAAAGTCCTGCGGCGGCTGGCGGAGGTAACCGGGGGCCATGCCTTCTTTCCCTTCGAGGCAGGTGATTTGGCCGCGAATTTTCAGGATATTGCCCGCGAGCTCCGCAGTCAGTACAGCTTAGCCTACGTTTCAACGAACGCTGCCCACGATGGGACATTCCGCAGCATCACCATCCAGCCTGTCGATAAAAACCTGCGCGTGCGGGCCCGGAACGGTTATTTCGCGCTGTCTCAATAGCAGGTGCCAGGTGTCAGGGGCAGAGCTTGGTTTTACGTGCAAGGTCTCAAGAAAACAACAATGGCCATCAAAAGCTACCGTGATCTTCAAGTCTGACAGAAGGCGATGGATCTTGTCGTCGAGAGCTATAAGGTTGTGAGCCTCCTCCCCAAGAACGAAGTCTATAGCCTGGCAACACAGATTCAGAGAGCAGCGGTCTCAATTCCAGCCAACATTGCAGAGGGGCACGGAAGGGAACACTTGGGAGACTACCTTCACCATCTCTCCTGTGCCAATGGTTCTCTGATGGAGCTGGAGACACATTTCCTGATTGCGAGCAAGCTTTCTTACATTACGGAACCACAACTGGAGTCGGTCTTGAAGAGTGCGGCCGAATTGGGCCGTATGCTGGCCGGGCTTATTAGTAAGCTGAAAGCCCGACGCGAGAGCCCCGGCACCTGAAACCTGGCACCTGACACCTGGCACCTACTGTGTGGATGCGTAATAGCCCCGCCGGGCCTGAACCCTGTAGTCCCCGGTGCGAACTTGCACCCGAATCTTGCGATAAGACCCATCGTGCTTGGTGTTCGTAGGCGTATATCCGAGCAGGTATTGGGTTCGCAATTCGCGGGCAATTTGCTGAAACGCCGCCGAGGTATCTTTGGCGCGGTTCACTTCGATAACGCTTCCACCGGTGTCGTCCGAAAGCTTTTTCAATACGGAATCCCCACCGAAGCCCATCGTGTGTCCCCAATAGAAGGAGCGGTCAATGATGGCGACGGAATAGTTGATCACATCCGATTTTTGCGCGGCCTCCAGGGCGGTCTGCAGCTTGACCTTGCTCCCCTGGTCTTCGCCGTCCGTCAGGAGG
>Ga0208692_1001869_pt1 | contig 11016 bp, 10 predicted proteins | sample June2015DPH_20_1_3_FD_184721 | JGI IMG/M metagenome (GOLD analysis project Ga0208692, IMG submission 184721) | Peatland microbial communities from SPRUCE experiment site at the Marcell Experimental Forest, Minnesota, USA - June2015DPH_20_100... | ecosystem: Environmental > Terrestrial > Soil >...
CGACTATCGAGAGCACGGCCGCAAGCTCCCACGCCCCGAGAACCCCAAACACATATGCAAGAGACAGCGTCGCGCCCAGAACCACTACGGGAAAGATTGAGTAGTAGATCAAGAGCGAAAGAGTCGAGGCCGCGACATATTCGCTTGCCGTGACCGGAAGCCAATTCACGGTGTCTGAGCTCGCGAACTGCGCCCCGGAACTGACTTCGAGCACGAGCCCCAAGATGAGAATTATGGAGAGAATCACCGCAGGCAAGATAACGATGACGCTCCGTATGCCTCCTGAAACGGAGCTGACCATCGATGGCGGCGCCGAGCTGGTTATCAACGAACCAAAGTAGTACGCGACCCCGGTTGCGGCTGCAAAGCCGACGACGTCGATGATACCAAGAATCAGCGGCCTCCTGAGGATAGAACGCGCCCCTATACGGCTGGTTGCCCCCACCGCGGTTGCCCTGAGCTGAGACAACAGGAGGCTCTTTGTAATGATCCAGACCTTGTGTAAGGACATCATCGCGTGATTTCATCTACAATCGCGCGAACGTCCGAAGACCCGGTGAGGCTCAAGAAGATGTTTTCAAGGTTGTTGCTCCCGACTTGTTGGTTTGTGGCCTGCGCGCGCAATTCACTCATCGATCCCTCAGCAAGGATCCTCCCTTTGTCGAGTATGGTTATCTTCTGGCACATCGCCTCCGCAATTTCCAAGACGTGCGTGCTGAACAGCACGGTCACCCCGTCTGAGGCAAGTTTGACTATCGTGTCCTTGACAATCTTCGCGGTACGCGGGTCAAGCCCGTTTAGCGGCTCATCGAGGATGAGGACTCTGGGCTTGTGCATGAGTGCGGCGCTGATCGCAATCTTCTGCCTCATGCCAAGCGAATACCCAGAAAGGAGGTCATTTCCCTGCTCTCTCAAGTCAAAGGCCGCAAGATACTCGTCAATCCTCTGTTTTTTTGTCTCCGTCGCTAATCCGTGGAGGTCAGCGACAAAATCAAGATACTCTATCCCGGAGAGGAAATCGTAGAGGCGCGGAGTCTCGGGCATGTATCCTACAATCTGGCGCACGGCGATCGAATCGGTCGAAGGATCAACTCCCTCTACGGTGACGAGGCCGCTGTCAGGTCGCACGAGGCCAAGGAGGATTTTCATGAGAGTCGACTTTCCAGACCCGTTCGCGCCCAGTAGACCTCTGACCTCTCCCCTTTCGATTTTGGTACTAACGTCGTCAAGTGCCCGTACGTTCCCGTAATTCTTTGCAATCCTCACGACGGAGATCGATGTCGGCATTGTCAATTCATCATCAGGCTGTAATCCGCCGGAAAGGAGACAAAGCTGGCGCAGCCCATCTGCGGCGTGGATATATGCGCTGTCTGTGGTTCGATCTCATCCACGCACCAGTAAGCCGGGCTCTGCGATGGGGCACGCTAGGTTTTGCCGTCATGGCTTCAGTCAGGTGCCCAAGTCGACTCAGAATCTCTCTCCTGCCATGCGGAAACCGAGTTTCTCATAGACGCTGATGGCTGGTGCGTTGTCTGGGTGAATTGCGAGATTACCTCGAGATTCAATCACTAGATCTCTTCCTGATTACTGACAACCTGCGCCGCGTGTGAGAATCAGCGGCGATCACGCGTCCCCGTGCGACGTAAGCAGACGGCCGACGCCCCTCAGACCGGTTGTCCGCAATTCCAGCAGAATTTCTGCCCGGCGGCCAGTTGTGAGCCGCATTTCCCGCATGAAGTCGTCGAGAGTCTGGCAGGAGGAACCACCTGTCGCATTGGAGGGACCCCTGAGGCAGGTGCCGTGAAGGGCGTCTGGTACCTGACGAGGTTCTCCCTGATGATTCCATAGGCTTTCTGAGCATCTGAGTTGGGCAGGTCGTCCAACGAGAGCGGATCTCCTCCAAGTCTCAAAGTGCATCTTAGGGAAGAGCGCGTGACCCCCCTCTTCAGGACGACATTCACGACATCCTGGTAATTGTAGTCGGTGTAGTCCTTCTTCAGCCCCATGGCGTGGGGGTGCCTGAGGATTATCCTCTCGTTTGTGATGACGACCGAGTCGATGTTGATTTTCGGGCGGTAGATCTTCTCCCTGATGTAGAGCTGGACCTGCTCGTTCGGCCCAAGCATACCCTTTACATCGTCAGGTGGCGGCTCCATGCTAATTCGACCGAACAAGACCCGCAGTGGTTCTTATGGGTTTACTGGTAAGCCCAGGCCTCAAATCCAACTCTCCGATTTGGAAATGTCCACCCGGTTTGGGTCGCCTACCTGAACTGATAAGTCCCGGCCAATGCGCCTTTCAAGATTCGAAGGCGCTATGTCAATCGGAACCCTGCGACCTATTTCGCTCTTAACTGGACTCCTTCCTCTCATCACTCAGCAAAATCTCTCATGGACGCTCGCGATTTGGTGGCGGACCCGCTGGGACTTGGACGCAGACTTTGCGGAACCGACGAATCACTTGCTTAAATAAATCCTGAAGAGCGTAAAGCCATGGTTCTCGACCTCCCAGCAGGCGACATTGCCAGGCGCGACCTGATCAAGATTGACGAGGGTAACTCGGTCTACGACGCAGCCAAGATGATGGTCGAGAACAACAGGGGCAGTGTCGTGGTCACCAGGAGAAGCGAGAGCGTCGGGATACTCACCGAAAGGGACATAATGAAAAAGGTGGTAGCCAAGTCCTTGGACCCGAAGTCCATTAAGGTGAAGGACGTGATGACATCCCCTCCGGTGACAATCGACAAGGACAGGCCGCTCCGCGAAGCAATAGACGTGATGAACAGGAAGAAGGTCAGGAGGATGCTCGTAACCGAGAACAGCAAGATCATAGGCATCTTCACCCTTAGGGACATCATCAGACACATGAGGACTTGCATGTACTGCGGCAGGGAAGTCAGGTCGATTTTGGAGGGAGAGGAGCCCGAGCCCTACGTCGAGTGCGAGTGTGGCTCCAGGTATCACAAGGACTGCGTCAAGACGGTGGCGAACTGTGTGAACTGCGGAAAGACTCTCGTCACCAGCGTCGTCTATCCCGAGCCATCAGAGACATTCAGCGGCTAGCCCGTCCCCTGCTTCGACGGCCCCGACAGGACGGCAGGAAGCTATGAAACTGGATAGCATTCTCTGAGACAAGCCCAATTCTGGCTTGAAATGGACCAATCATTTCTCTCTGCCCAGAATGAAGTCTCGGATGACCTGCGGAACGTAGATTACTGACAGCCCATCCACTTGGATTTGCTTCCAAGAATCTTCGTCCTTCGTTATCAGCGTTATTTCTTCACCCTGACTTCTCCTTTGAGCCAAGAACTTGCGAATCTCCCAGTCCTCGATCGCTCTTGTCTTCTGTTTCTTTCCGTCAATCCATTCGTAAACAGTTCGACAATCCACCCCTTCCTTCCTAAGAAGGTCGGGGAGTTCTTCGAACATCTCGTCTGCCATGTATTTCATTTCAGACCCATCCTAGGAGTGAGGTGGCTAAAAGAGAATATTTCAGGTCGGCAGAAACCCATCGAATGCTCAACTCTTCGGATAGTCTTTAATCCAAGTCCCTAGATAATTGCAGATTGGTATGGAAAGAGCGATAGTGCTGGTCAACCTGAGCCCCGGGGCAGAGGAGAAGAGAATCGCCGCCCTCAAGGGAATTCCAGGGATTCTATCAGTCTACCAGCTCTACGGCACGTACGACCTTCTTGTGATTGTCGAAGGACCAGACGACCAAGCAGTGAAATCCATTATCGCTGACAACCTGAGGTTGAAGGCGGACGTGGTCTCGACGGTCACGATGAAGATTACTTCGTGAGGAGCACTCAACGCCTGATGTTGCGTGCTAGCGCGCGCACCTCTTATGATGAACCCCCTCTCACTTACGAGTGTCAGTCCCCTAAACTCCCATGAGAATAGTATTGGAAACGACAAGAATTCTTAACTTGAAACCCCCACAAGCATTCTCTCGTTTGAACGGGCATAGGCGCAGGGACTCTGACGAGATAACATATGCGATACTAAAGGCGGCGCAAGGAGGTCAGAAGAAGACGAGAATAATGTATCAGTCGTCCCTCAACCTGAAGCAACTCAACCAGTACATTGAGGAATTGGTTCTGAACGAGTTGCTTGCGTACCAGCGTGAAGGCCGCTACTACGAGACCACGGAAAGGGGAAGGGCCTACGCAAGGATGTTCGAGAACTACAAAGAAACGAGAGACCTTCTCAGCGAGCAGGAGAAGGCACTGAGTCGATTCCTAACGTCCAGAGCAAAGAAGTCTGTAGAGGTTGCACCCTAGAAGCAAGCGTGCTGGCACTCAACTCCCGAGCCTTCAGTATGGGAGCATGGATTCGTACTAATGTCGTGAATCCAACAAGGTCTGATGGATTTTGGAGATGCTGGAATTGGACGAATCGAGTTCGATGCTAATACCAGACCACCTGACAGTAAGGTAGCGAGGTCGTGCTAACTCAATTTGCTGGGCGCGCGCTCACACCGGAAGAACACCCTGACCGTCAATCTCCTGAAGATGCGCCAGAACCAAACGAATTGCATACTGGGCTTTGAACCGAGTGGCCTAGGTTTACGCCTGTCTAGGGGTTTTCGCTAACACTAGAGGTTCACGTTACGCTTGCGCTGGTGTTCGGAACCTGAACCGCTTCCCGCGTGAAGAGATTCTGTATGTCCTCAGGGCCAATTATGTCTATCCCATAGACGGAGGCTAGTTGCAGAGTCTTGCTGTCTATTCTCCCTCCGAGATTGATTATGCAAGCTGTCGCGTTAGTGTCAAGCTTCTTTGCGAAGGTTTGGATTACCTCCATCACGCCCAGCTTCTCATAAAAGTCTAACGCGAAAAGCTCTGGACCTCCGGACACCAGAAATGTGTACCTGTGCCGAACACCAGAAGAACCCACGACGAAGGGCGGCTTGATGACCGACAGCCCTGCGAAATGAGCCCTGACTTCGAGAGCGAGCTTCTCGAATTCCATGGATATCAGGTCCGGAAAGGGCAAGTTAAGCACTCTCGGTCTTTCCTTCGAAACCGACGGAAAACCGTTCATGAAATGGAAACTCTGTTGATGGATGATATGGATTTGAAATTTGTTCGCTCCGTTCAGCGAATTGTCAGGTCCTGGGCTCGTCAATGTAGACGCCCATCGGTGGTTCTACAGCGAAGCACCTGCGCGGGCGTCGCTTGGAATCGTTCTGGGCATCGGTCTGGTAGACAGCTTGCCGAAGGAGGGGCTTGTTTATTACGTGGAAGAGACGCTAAAGGACTAAGCCTTTGGCGAAGGAGAAAGGGGGAACGAAATGAGCATCAGGGTCAAGGCCAGGCTGTTGCAGTTGCTCATCCAGACTACGCACGAGGAACGCCTGGAAATCGACAAGGAAATCGAGCGGAGGACCAGAGAGAGCTGCGAAACCGGAGTCGACAAGATCACGGATCAGGAGCTGAGGGACATCGTCGAGTACGTCAGACGGAAGAAGAAACCCGCCCCTCAGGAAATGATGGCGATAGCCTGAGCAGTGCCCGCAAGCTGTGGATAACCAGCATAGTATTGGAAACCATTGCTACGGCGAAGGTCACAGCCCGTCTTAATTCTGGGCACGCGCTAAGCAGTTCTGCAGGCTGAATAGATTCAAGGACTTGCTGACCCGAGTTAGTTGACGAGTGCGCGAAATCTGGCGGTCAGAGATGCGAAACCTGTGAACGCTTCTTGAAACGAGACTTCCGTGTCAAGGGTCGGCTCTTCAGGGTCGTCTTCGCGTTTCGTTGCGATTTCAAAGACTCGTTGAGAGTCTGAATAACCGAATTCAATTTCGAGACGGACTCTTCCAGAGATTCCAGAAGAAGTGAACTCAATCTCTGTTGCGCAGTAATCAGTCTCGTCTGTTGATGGTGTAACTCGCCCCACCAAGAAATCAGGTCGACTTGATTCCTGTCGGGTTCAACAAAAGGGCTCATTCCCTTCTCCTTGAAGTGTGCCATTATCTCAGCGACTCGGAGTTCAATATCTGCAACTACGGCAATCATCACAGAAATATCTCTTCTCAATTCTTCGTTCAATCTTTGCCTCATCCTCGCTAGCGTTCTGGACTGTTGTTAACCATTTGTTCTCCCCTTACCTTGATACCTGCCCTGTCCGCTGGCGTGCCACCCTTCACCGGAATGGGCAACCCAACTCTTTGATATCTCAATGAAAGAGGAATTCATCACATCCTATTCTCTGCTTCAGAATTGTATTTCTCTTATGCCTGTGATGGCCCACATTGGATAAGCCTTCAGGGGGTGGTAGAACTGGTAGAACCCCGTTCTACCGAGTGGAATGACCTGTTCTTATGAGTAGGCTTAAGGCAAGTAGGCACCAGACTCTCGGGTGGTTCGGGATGAAGTCGGGCATTTCAGCACCTACGGTCGTCTTCCTGGTCCTGGTCATAGCCACCTCGGCTGCAATCGGAGTCATCTCCACGGTCGGGACATCGACCCATGAAACTAGCAAAGAGATCACTGGACCAGGTCATGTAGTAGTCAGGTCGACGAGCGGTCTCAACCTCAGCCTTTCGCTGGGTTCGACCCTGATCAGCCCGGGGCGAGCGATTTCAGTCGGTATTGATGAATGGAATACTCTCCCTCAGGAGAACGTGGTTCCTTCCGCCAGCGATTGGCCCCTTCAAGGTCTGACTCTTGGTCCCTGTGGGACAAACCTTCCGGTCGGAATCGAGATTGTCCAAGGATTCTACACGTCTTCAAACATATCAAGTGCGCAGGCTCTCCAACTGAGCGAGCCCGGGATATACTCCTGTCCTTTGATCCTCCAGGTCAGTTCCTACACCTTTGAGCCAAGCAGTGACGTCGCCGGCATCGTGGGGAGCTGCGACTCTAGCCCCTGCTTCACGGAGAGTGTCAACTCCACGACTTACGTCTCTGGCCATTGGACTGCCACCTCCGCGTTCAGCAACTTCACCCTGGGAGAATACACCGTCGTTGGGGGGGACGAGTGGGGGGCCCTAGCGATACTCCACTTTGCTGTGGTCGAGGGGAACTCGACCACTTCGGTCATCTTGCCCGCCAACACCAGCTTCGACGTCTCTTCAAGCTTCGATTGCGTAGCATCCCACTACTCGCTGAACTTCAGCGTGACTAAACAGTCCACGCTCGCCGGCGGATTCAGCGCCGAGGCGCCCGGCGTGACGGCGTACGTAACAACGACTCAGCAGGCGTCCTCCACGTTCCAAGGCCATCCTGCGACCTGGGTCTATTCGACAGGGCTCGTGAACTCGTCGCAGTTCAGCGTCGTCCTCTCTCTCGGGTCGTACGTGATTTGGATAGAGGGCGCCGACCAGGGCTGTGGCTCGTCGACAATCATGCCGTTGGAGATGCTCACCCAGATCAACATCACCGAAGGCTTCACGCTCACCGACCAGTCGGCGGGGGGCTTGCTTTTGCTGTTGGGGCTGAATAATTCGAGAATAGCCTCGGGAGCCGCGGTCGGAATCAATGTGAGCGATTACAACCCGTCGCCCATGGAGCTGAACCTCTCGAAGGAGACCGCCTGGACCCTGGACGGCCTCTCTACTGGAGGGTGCCCCTCGCTCTACTTCCCCTTCGGGATCGCCGTCTTCCAGGGGAGATACACCGATGCGAACGCATCTCAGGCCGCACCACTTCGTATCTTCCCCGTGATTCCCTGTCCCATGCTCGTCAGATACATCACCGGATACCTGTTCCAGCCAGTGAGCGACAACGCGACAGTACTTCCTGGCACGGGAGAGGTCCCGATGGCGAATGAGGTCTCACTGAGCGGGACGTACAACACGACCGGGGGGCAACCGAACGTGCCAATCCCCTTCACGCCCGGGACGTACACGGTCGTGGCCGGTGACGAATGGGGGAACCTGGCGTTCGCCTACTTCGCTGTGACGTCGTCTAATGGCGTTGCGGAGTATGTCTATCCAAGCTCCAACCTGACCTCCTCCATTTCTGCAACAATCGGCGAGACCTTCATCATTCAGCTCAGCTCGAACGCAGGTTCGACGGGATATGACTGGAACGTCAGCACAAGCGCCGGCATCCAGTACCTCAATTACACGGTCGTGTCCACTAGCGCATTGATAGGCGGCCCCCAAGTGAGGAACTACTTCTTCCGCGCAGTCCAAGCAGGAACCCAAACCGTAACCCTAAGGAACGAACGACCGTTCGCACCTCATTCGGTCGCTGCGACGATCAATCTCCAAGTGACCGTGTCTTAGAATCCAGCGGGCCCAGTGAGATTTGGTACAAGTAGGTTTCAAATGCTACGCTGAATTGATGGCATGTGTACGGATACGTAGTCCTTTGCGTTGTTGGTTGGCCTGTCAAAACGAAATCCAAGGCAGAAATGATGGCCACTAAGATGAGAAAATCTGCAGTTGACCTCCAAGGCTTCAGAGTATGGATTGGCGTTCCACATGCCGTAAATCCCAGGCGAAAATCAAACAAACGATAACCCGTTGAGAGCGGGTCCATTGGTTGCAGGAGTACTCCTCTTACTGATAGGGCTGCGTTTGTCCTTGGTCGCGATAGGAATTCCCATCGCATTCATCGGTCTCATAATAACCATCGCGGGCTTCTTTACAGGCGAGGCAAAGGTCATGGTTGGAGGCTCGGGGCAACAGCAAGTGATCGAGACTTCAGCGCCAGCATCGTGTCAGCAGGCGCCTACACGACCGCCACAGCAGTCTACGGGCGATACGAAGTTCTGCATCAAATGCAGCCAAACGCTTAGGCCCACGGACGTCATCTGTTCTCGCTGTGGACAGAGAGCGCCATTGACCCAGGGGTTAGTAAGAGTCGGTGAAGAACTAGACAGGTCGATTGCTTCTGGGGCAAGACTCGTCCGGTACCTCTCTGACGGAAAACAAGCGATTATCGAACGGCCGTAAACGATGGCGTAGGTGACGCAGCAGCAGTCGGGGGTCCGGTGCTAGTCGAAGACCTGGCACCTCCTAAGCTTGCAAGCACCGCCGCTCAAGACAACCACGGCAAGGATAACAACTACTAACCCGATCATTACGATTCTTCGCGCGCTGCCTCTTGCTCAGACGAAGAGCGTAGGTTCCTCCTCCCCAGCGCAGCTACGACATGACCTTCTCATTGACAAGGTTGAAGTCGAGAGCGTCGAGTTCGATATTCCTCTTGTCCCTCAGGTATTCCGGACTCGAAATCTCCTTGACGTACTCATGCTGGATGATGAGCTTCATGACCTCGCTCGTGCCCGTCCATATCATCCCGAGGCGGGAGTCCCGAAGGAGCCGTTCCATCGGGTACACGGTCGTGTAGCCGATGCCACCGAGGACCTGCATAGCGTTGTTGACCGCTTCCCACATAACCTCAGTGGAGTTCAGCTTCGCCATGGAGACGAGCTTGCGCACATAACTCGCGGAGACCTTCTCTGCCTCGAGGGCGTCCGCGGCGCGACACGCTGTGTAGACGAGGGCGGATGCATGAGCGATCCCTGTGAGGCTCTCCGCAATCTTGAAGCTCACTCCCTCGTGCTCCATGAGCTTGCCACCGAAGGATTCGCGGTGGAGGGCGTAGTTGGTTGCGACCTCAATCGCCGCGGTCGCTACGCCGAGCGAGCCAGAGGCCGTCGTGAGCCGCTCGGGGACCATCATCCGGTTGAAGACGTCGTAGCCGCGGTTCACCTCGCCGATGAGGTTCTCCTCCGGAACCTCAGCGTCCTTGAACACAATCCGCGCTGTGCCGCCTCCCTTGTTCCCCATGAGTCCGTACACCGTCTCGACCCCGAGGCCTGGCGTGTCCCGGTCCACGACGAAGGCGCTCACTCCCTTCGTGCGGGGGCTCGCGGAGAGATCCGTCATCGCGTAGGTGACGAAGAAGTCCGCGCCCTGTCCGCCGACGATGAACCGCTTCTGGCCGTTCAGCACGAAGAGGCTGCCCCTCCTCCGCGCCGTGGTCTTCATCATCCCGAAGAGGTCGGAGCCGCCGGACGGCTCCGTGATTGCCTCGGCCACGTATCGCTTGCCGCTCGTGATCCCGCGCAAGTACGTCTCCTTCTGCGTAGGCGTCCCGAAGCAGTGGATTGCCTCCCCCACGATCGTCCCGAGGGAGTACATGCAGCTCAGGGTGAAGCCCAGGCGGCCCATCTCCTCGACCGCGACCATATCGCCCACCCAGGTCGCGTCCCGGCCGCCGTACTTCGCGGGGAAGCGCAGGCCCACGAGGCCCGCGCCCGCGACAAGGTCGAGGAAGGACCGCGGGAAGGTGACCTTTTCCGCTTCGATGTCCCTGATGAGGTCGTGCGGTACGTCCCGCGCGACCCTCCGCGCCTCGGCCCTGATTTTCCACTCGTCCTCAGAAAGCAAGATGTCTTCCATGGTCCAACGCTCGTCCGGTTTCTTGCCGCGGGAAGTAATAAGCAGATGGTCCTGGTCAGCTTCAGCCTATTCAGGAAGGACGAGCCCGTTGGCCATCTCATCGATGTCGATTGCAAGCAATCAGAGAGAGAGCAAACGGGCGCGCTCAGAGCGGTTCTGTTTCCCTTTCCAGGGCCCTGATCTCCGGTTGGAAGCCCCACATCTCGGCGAGCAGGTCAGCGTCCTCTTCCCTTTGCTTCGATGCTTCGGGCCCAACGTGCTCGTTGAGCCACGCATGCGCAAGCTCGTGGGCTATCACCGCGACAACCGCATCCTCGGAAAGCCGGTCGAGGATGGAGCTGTAGAAAGTGATTTCGTGCTTGCCTTTGGGCTTGAACTCTCCTTTCTGGTTCATCTGGTATCCCTCAACAGAGAATGTCGTCAGCCCCACCAGTCCTCGGAGCGTCCCCCGCTTCCTCAGCTTCACCCTTGAAACCGATTTGACCGGCAGGCCGGAGTCAGGAATGCGCGACACGGTGTTCAAGAACAAGTTGCGATATCTCGCGTCGGCGAGGTCTAGCTCAGCGGCAGGCAGGAGGTGCAGTCGGCCCGTCTCGATGGGGCGATCTGCCTCTCCAGTGCAAGCTTCGCACTTCAACGAAGTCTCGGCTCGTT
>Ga0208692_1001881_pt1 | contig 10951 bp, 7 predicted proteins | sample June2015DPH_20_1_3_FD_184721 | JGI IMG/M metagenome (GOLD analysis project Ga0208692, IMG submission 184721) | Peatland microbial communities from SPRUCE experiment site at the Marcell Experimental Forest, Minnesota, USA - June2015DPH_20_100... | ecosystem: Environmental > Terrestrial > Soil >...
GCAGCTTTTCAACCAGGAGGGGATTCTTGATAGTGCCAACCCAATAGATGTCCTCGGTTGATTCCATCCATCGGCGAAAATCGAAGCTACCGGGATTCTGATAAGTCCGCGGCTTTCGCAGGCGCACCAAAACTCGGATGACGTCACCGTACTGGAGACGCAACGAGTCCAGAGCTGCTGAAATTTCCGGATGCTCGGACGCCTGAAGGCGCAGCCGCACCCTTCCGGCCAAATCGTAAGAGCGTTTCCCGCTTTCGGCGCGCTCTGTTTCAAGGTCGAATTGAAGCCCGTAAGCAGTGCGGATGGGTGTGGAGATGACTTGCCCTTCCAGGCGAATAGGATCTTGAAGGTCAACCCCCTGCGCGGCCAGCTTGCTGACATGGTTCGGCGGGAATCGGTACTCAAACAAGCAGCCTGCGGAAGCCCCGGCAGCAAGAAACCCGATCAGCGCCCAAAGCAGAGAAGCCCGCTCCCAACCCGCGCGCAACATGAGCAAACCAGCAAGCAGACAAACTCCCGCGCCAGCCGGAAGCGCGCCCAGCACAAACCAGTTGGCGTGCCCGGAACCAACCAGGAATATTCCCAGCCCAAAACTGGCCGCGATTAGGAGCAGGGGGCTTCTCATGCGCCCCGTTTTGCTTTCTGCGGTTTCAGTCGCTGGCAAGTTTGTCGGTTCGATCTGCTCGCTGGACCCGCGATGTGTCGCCTGTGAGTTCAATGAAATGCCAGCACTCTGCGCACCAGCGTTCGGTGAAGTGCCTGCTAGTCCTGAGCAATGTGGAAACGCCTCCGTGTCCTCTGTGGCCAGAAAAGGCTCAACACAGAGGTCACTGAGATGCTCCGTGTGCTCTGTGTTAAAGCTTGAAAGGCACGGAGGACACAGAGAGCCTCGAATTGGTTGCGGCCAAAGGCCGCGCAGTAGCACTAGCCGCCAACCTCATCGCGCGGCGCGAAGAAAAGCAGATCCTTCGCTTCGCTCAGAATGACAGGCTTGAACGGCGGACTCAGGATGACATGTCCCGCCGCGGCGGGATCAGGATGACATGTCATTCTGAGCGGAGCGCAGCGTAGCGAAGAATCTGCTTTTGGTTGCAGCTATGCCGCGCTGTAGCACGTATGCGCCACCCGCAGACGTCGCGCCCAGCGAGCCAGACTGCTGCTTCCTCCGCGCCACGCCGCGAACTTGTCTACCCGCTCGGAGACGCACCGCCGGGGCAGCAGGCGTCCAATCTACTTTCCTCAGTGCCCGCTACTGCATATATTCCGACTTGACGTAGTCCGTGCTCTTCCCCACTTTGTGGCACTCGAAACACTCCTTCATACTCTTCAAAGTGGGCGCGTTGTCGGGGGGCTTGAAAACCTCAAAGCCCCAGCCACCGGTGTCCGGATAAAGCTTGGCATTCTTCTTCATCACAAAGGTGGCCTTCAGTCCCCGACCCTCGATCGCTCCCGCGAAGTTGCTGGTGCCATAGAGTTCGAGGGCGAGCATGGAACCGTCCGGGAAGAGTTTGCCGTTCTTAAACGCGGGCCAGCCGATGTCATTCACGTAAACGTTGTGGAGGCCCCCAAACCTGTCAAATAATTTGTTCTCATTGCTGTAAATCACCATGGTCTTGACGTGTCTCCACTTGCGGGGGTCGTTGGGATAAGCGGGATAAGCAATGGCGGGTTTCTTCTGAGCCTGGGCAACTAAAGCCCCCAGGCTCGCCACCACAGCCACGAAAACTAGCGACAGAATCCTGGTACGGGTTGTCATGGAGAGATACCTCCTGATGCTATGCTCGCATGAATTGGCGACCACTGCAAAAGTCAAACCGTTCCTGGTCCCACATTCTAGCGCAACTACTCTTCACCTCCAAGCGCTCCGCGAACTAAATTCTCATATGGCGATGTCTTGATCGGCAGCGGTCATCGAATCCAGATTTTTCAGCAGCCCGTTAAGGCCGGGCGTGGTGGTTGCGAGTGAGCTTGGCGAGGGACTCAATGTGGTAGGTTTGCGGGAAGAAGTCAAACAGTTCGATGGAGTCCAATTGATAGGCGTGGCCCACAAAAAAGTTGAGGTCGCGGGCCAGGGTGGGCGGGCTACAGGACAGGTAATGGATCTTGCGCGGCCGCAGGGCGGCCAGGAGCCTTAACGAGCCGGCATCGACGCCGCCGCGCGGCGGGTCCATCACCACCAGGTCCGGCTCTGCCTGCGCAAAGCGGCGCAAAAAATCGTAGGTTGTTTCGCCGGCCGCGCGGAGGTTCGGGAGTCCGTTCGCTTCGGCGTTGGCTTTCAAGTCCGAGGCGGCGGTGAGGTTCGCTTCCGCTGCCACAACGCGATTGAAGCGCCGGGCCAACGGCAGTGAGAACAACCCGACTCCCGCGAAGAGGTCCAGGGCAAGTTCACCCCGCTCCTCGCCTGTTACCGAAGTCACGAGTTCGAGCGTAAGAAAGCGCGAGGCCTGAAAGAAGGAGCCTGGGCTGACTCGATGGTTAAATCCACCCACGGAATAATTCAGCGCCGGCTTGCCGAGTACGAGGAATCTGTTTCTGAATTCCAGGGCGACACACACCGCGCCGGGAATTCTCTCCAGCAGGCCACGGCCCGTTTGTTCGCCTTCAACGCTAGCGGCTTCGCCCCGCAGGGTGAGCATCACTTCCTCATCGCGCTGGTCAGCGAACAGCTCGATTTCCCGGAAATCTGCGAGCCCCTGCGCCCACTCCGGCCGCCGCAATTCAGCCAGCACGGAATTGAGGCAGGGGGAAAGAATGAGGCAGCACTCGATGGGAAGGACTCGGTGCGACTGGGGCTCGAAAAAGCCCAGCGCGACCCGGCCGTCGGGTTGCCGGGCGATCTTGAATTGAGCCTGGTTGCGGTAGTTCCACGCAGGGCCGGCGTGCAAGGGGATTTCTCCCTTCCAGTCGATTCTCCCTAGCCTACGCAGCGTCTCGAGCAGAATTTCGCGCTTGGTTGTGGAGTGTAATTCCGGGCTGAGGTGCTGGTAGTGACAGCCTCCGCAGCGGCCGAAATAAGGGCAGGGTGGGTCTATTCGCTCCGGGGCAGCTTGCAGAATCCGAAGAGGTCGAGCATGGATCACTCCTTTGGCGGTACGAACTTCCTCCACCTCCGCGCGCTCCCCAGGCAGGACACGAGGAACCAAAACGGTGCGGCCCGCATGGTGGCCCAGGGCCTCGCCTCCGTAAATCAGCTTTGTGGGAGTAAGTTCGAATAGCATCGGGGAATACTTGGTCCGTGGTCCGTTGTCAGTACTCCGTTGCCAGCAGTGAAAACCAATTGCTTTTGGTCAACGGACCATGGACGACTGACCACGGACAACGGACTACTGACAACGGACAGCACCGCAGGCTCCTTACAGGTAGAACAAACTGAAGCGCGGAAGCTGGTAATGCTCCAGCAAGCGCCTCTTCAGGAACTGCCGCTGCAACGACTCGATCTGCGGTCCAGACATTTTCCGGCGGTAAGGCCCCAGCCCGCGTTCAACTTGTCCCTGGATCTCGGCCAGGAGTTCGACGGAAGAGGCGCGCGTGAGAGAAGCGGTCAGCTTTTCTTCAAGCGCAGTCAGGCGTATCTCCAATTCTTCCAGGTTGGGGAGGAGTTTGGCGGGCTCCTGCGAGGCAGTTTCGCGAAGTGATGTCGCCGCTGAGGCCAGGTCGTCCGCCAGAACCTGCTGGCCTTGCTCCCTTGCTTTGCGGGAGGCGATCTCGACGGCCTCCGCGTTGCGATTCAGGAAGCGCAGGATTTCCTCCAAGGCAAAAGGAGGAGGTGAATCCTTCCGCGTGCCACCCTGAGCTTCACCGCCGCGCGCCTCCTCGGCGGCACGCAGGACCTCTTGCGTGCAATACGCCAGAGCGTTGACCATCCTGTATTTTCGCTGGCGTGCCTTGAACTTCTCGAAAGCGCGCACGATACCCGCCAGAACCGCTTCGAGCGGAATGCCGGAGTCCTTCCAGGATTCGATGAGAGCCCAATCAAGAGGTGAGAGGAGCGTCTTCGTCCCACGGCATTGCTGATAGCGTTCTTCGATCTCGGTGAAGTAATTGAAATAGTTTTCCACCGCCGCCAACTTATCAGTTATCAGTTTCCAGTTATCAGTTTTAAGTTACCAGTGTGATGCTGTCATTCTGAGCCCCGACTTGTCGGGGCGAAGAATCTCTGCAGTTGTTCTTTCTTCTCCCTCCACCTACAAACCGCCGAGATTCCTCGCGGAGTTTACCCTGAGCGGGCAAAGCGAGATCCTTCGCTGCGCTCAGGATGACAGCGAAGGGCTCGGGATGACAGAAGTCTTTAACTGACGACTCACAACTGATAACTGATTACTTCTTACGATTGCGTTCGTAGATTATCCGCAAGCCTTCGAGGGTGAGCGACGACTCGACGGGGGGCTTATACTTTGAGGCGCCGGCCACCAGCAACGCCTGCCCACCGGTGGCAATCACCTTGGTCTTCTTGCCCAGCACACGGCAGATGCGGTCCAGGATGCCATCCACGAGACCCACGGCTCCGTAGAAGAGTCCGGATTGCATGCTGGCCACCGTATTGCTTCCGATCACGCGCTGCGGCTCGCGTATCTCGACGCGCGGCAATTTCGCCGCGTGCTCGAAGAGCGCTTCGGCGGATATGCCCAGACCCGGCGCGATGGCCCCACCCAAATACTCGCCTTTCTCGGAGACCACGTCGAAAGTTATCGCCGTGCCGAAGTCCACAATGATGCAGGGGCCGCCGTACTTCTCAAAGGCGGCCACGCTGTCGGCGATGCGGTCTGCGCCAACTTCTTGCGGGTTATCGTAATGGATGGCCATTCCCGTGCGCGTCCCCGGGGTCAGGTAGAGCGGCTTCAGGTGAAAATATTTCCAGGCCATTTCCTCCAGAACCGGGTTGAGCGTCGGCACCACGCTGGCCACCATGATGCCATTGATCTGGTTCGCCTGGACACTGTCCAGCGTGAAGAGGTTACGGGTCAGGATGCCGTATTCATCTGCGGTCTGCGACTTGTCAGTTTTCAGCCGCCATTGGGCGCGCAGCTCCTTGCCCTCGAAAACTCCCAGAACCGTGTTGCTATTTCCTACGTCGATGACGAGTAGCATGATTTGCTGTCAGTTGTCCGTGGTCCGTGGTCCGTTGTAGGTTATCAGTTTGTGCCAACCTCGCGTATGGTTGACCCTGAGCGACTGACCACGGACAACGAACAACGGACAATCCACTCTTTCACTTCACCTCCCCAACCTCTCCGGCCACCAAGGTCTCTTCGTGCCCGTCGTCATACCGCACCCGGAGCGCGCCGCTCGAATCGACGCCGGCCGTGGTGGCAATTGATTCAGCCTCAGCGGTCATGATGCGGATGCGCTTGCCATTGGCATAAGTGGATGCGGCCGCCCAGTGCTCGGCGATGGCGGCGCTACCCTTTTCCAAGAGCAGGTGGTAGTACCTTTCCAGTTCTTTCAGCAAGGCAATGAAAATCTGCACGCGCGACCAGGTCCTTTGGCTCTCGATTCGTAACGAAGTGGCAAAGGGCTTCAGCTCGGCGGGCATCTCGCTATGATTGACGTTGATGCCGATCCCCAGCACGACGGCATGCAGCCGGCCCAGCTCCGCATTCATTTCCGTGAGGATTCCGCAGACTTTCTTCCCATTCACCAGCAAGTCGTTGGGCCAGCGAATATCCACGCCAAGTCCCGTGACCGAACTCAGGGCGTGTTGGGTGGCCACGCCGGCCATGAGGGTGAGAATCGGGGCCGCGGTCGGAGAGAATGGTGGACGAAGTATGACCGACCCATAGATCCCGCTGGATTTTTCCGAGTACCAGGTACGGCCCAAACGCCCGCGGCCAGCCGTTTGTTCCTCGGCCACCACTACCGTCCCGTGCTCCGCCCCCTGTTGGGCAAGATTCAAGGCGGCCGTATTCGTCGAGCCTGTCCGGAAGTGGTGGATGATGCTGTGTCCAATCTCATTTTCACCCAATTCCGCCTGGATCAAGCTGGGTACGAGGACGTCCGGCATCTTCAAGAGTTGATAGCCGGCGGCGTGATGGCCCTTGATCTCCACACCCACTTCCCGCAACTCCCTGACCCAGCTCCACACCGCAGAACGCGTTACCCCGATTTCAGAGGCAATCTTCGGCCCCGGAACGACTACCATGGCGTTCTTCACCAAAAGGTGGATCATCTTATCGATCTTGCGTCCGGTGCTTCCGGCAGCCATGAGTCCCAGCTCTCTCCCTGCGCTCTGGAGTGCGGCAGCTTGCTGGCCGTGTGCTTGGGCGCCGTCCTGGTCCAGTGAGGCGCGAGCAAGCTCGCTGGATGAAAGCGGCAGCCCGTCGCGGCGGGCCGCACTCCAAATCGCTCCGTCCTACACGGGTTCGATACGAAAGTTGATGTCCACGGCGGGAGCCGAATGCGTCAGTGCTCCCACGGAAATATAATCCACACCCGTCTCGGCATAAGCGCGGATGTTCGTGGCGTCGATTCCGCCAGAGACTTCCAACCGTATGTGTCCCGCTGCGCGCTCCACGCACTGCCGGACCTCCAGGGGAGTCATGTTATCCAGCAGCACGCCGTCGGCGCCGCACTCGAGCGCTTCTTCCAATTCGGCGAGGCTGGTCACTTCCACCTCGATGTGATATCCAGCCGGCCGATGGCGCTTGGCATTTTCCACTGTGGCGCGAATTCCGCCCACCAGTTGCAGGTGATTATTCTTGATCAAGATTCCATCGTCCAGCCGCAAACGGTGATTCTGGCCACCCCCCAGTCGGACGGCGTATTTCTGAAGGTTGCGAAGTCCCGGGGTGGTCTTCCGCGTGTCGAGAAATTCCGCTCGAGTTCCCGCCAGCTCTTCTTTGAGGCGCCGCGCATAGGTTGCAATGCCGCTTAAATGTTGGAGGAAATTCAACGCCACACGTTCACCAGCGAGCAAGGTGGCGGCGGGGCCGCAGGCGTTCGCCAGTACGGTTCCGGCCGCAACATCCGAGCCGTCTTCCAGCGCGGGGTTCCACTCGACGGTCGGCTTGAGGACTAGAAACACCATAGCCGCCACGGGTAGCCCGGCCACGACAAGGCTCTGCTTGCTGCGGAAGGTCCCGCAAGCTCTCATTCCCGCCGGCACGGTAACCGAGGTCGTCAGGTCGCCTTGGCCGAGGTCTTCTGCCAGCGCCATGTCGACAAGAGCACGCAGCTCTCCTGAAGACAGGTCCAGGGGCCCGGAGAGATCGCCAATGGTCAAAGGACTGAGGTATCCCACGGTTCAGCCAAGCCTTTCCAAAGATTCGACCACTTTCTTGTAACGGTCGTTCATCTCGGAGTGACGGTGTTCCACCCCCCGCACGACCTCGCGCGGCGCCCGCTCCGCAAACTCCTGATTCTCAAGTTGCGCCTTCGCTTGCGCAAGCGCCCGCTCCAGCTTCTCTTTCTCTTTTCTTAGACGCGACCGTTCCGCTTCGTGGTCCGCTGGCTCTTCATGGAAAATGCGCAGATCGAATACCGGGCCCCCGCGCACACCTTGAGCCGTCGCTTCCAACCGCTCGCGAGTGAAGCTCAGAGCCTGGAAGGCCGAAAGGCGCAGGATGGTCTCCAGGTGCGAGCGGAACAGTTCCAGCCAGCGCAAGTCTTCGCACCCCACCTGCGCGCTGGGCTTCACCTTTTGCAGGCCCATTTCCGCCTTGGCGTTGCGCAGAGAAACAATCAAATCCTGGATCAACTCGAATTGCCTTTCCGAGATGGGGTCCGCGGCACGCTCGCTGACCAGGTTAAAACCCAGCAAGGATATCGAACTCTCCCGCCACCACCCCTTAATCCCCTCCTCCCTGAGGAGGGGACTTAGGGGTGGTGGCCCGACATGCGGAAGCCGGCGCCAAAGTTCTTCGGTAATGAACGGCATGAAGGGATGGAGCAGGTGGAGCGCGGATTCAAACACTCGCGCCAGGTTGATCCAGGCCGGCGAAACTTTCGCGCCCTCGGAGGTGCGCGTGATTTCCGGCTTGACCCATTCCAGGTACCAGTCGCAAATCTCGTGCCAGAAAAAGTGATAGACCTCGTAAGCCGCCTCGTGAAAGCGGTAGCCGGCCAGGGCTTCGTCCACTTTCCGGCTCACCGCCTGCAAACGCGAGAAGACCCAGCGGTCGGCCAGCGCCAAAGATTCGATTGAAGTGACCGCACTGAAACCCAGTTCCGGAACCGGCCGCAAGGCCTCGGCAAGCTGGTCGTGCCAAGGTTCCGGCAGCTTTTGCAGGTTCATAAGGATGAAGCGCCCGGCATTCCAAATCTTGTTGGCAAAGGCGCGGTAAGACTCAATCTTTTCTACACTGAAGGCAATGTCGGTGCCGGGAGCGGCGCTGATGGCCAAGGCAAAACGCCCTGCGTCCGTGCCGTATTTTTCAGTTACCTCGAGCGGGTCAATCACGTTGCCCTTGGTCTTGGACATCTTCTGCTTTTCCGCGTCGCGCACCAGGGCGTGAATGTAAAGCTCGCGGAAGGGTACGTCGTTCATGAACTTCATGCCCATCATGATCATGCGTGCGCCCCAGAAAAACAGGATGTCGAAACCCATGATCATGAGGTCGTTGGGGTAGAAGCGGCGCAGGTCCGCAGTGTCGTCCGGCCAGCCGAGGGTGGCGAAAGGCCACAGCGCGGAGCTGAACCAGGTGTCCAACACATCCATTTCGGGCCGCAGATTCGTGGCCTGGCATTGCGGGCATGCCGGCGGCGCCTCGTGCCCCACGATCACTTCGCCGCAAGCGTCACAGTACCAGACCGGAATGCGATGGCCCCACCAGAGCTGCCGCGAAATGCACCAATCGTGGATATTGCGCATCCAGTCGAGGTAGATCTTCCTGTAGTTTTCCGGCGTGATGCGGATGCGCCCTTCTTCCACCACCCGGATGGCCGGCTCAGCCAATTCCTTCATCTTCATGAACCACTGCGTGGAGAGCAGCGGCTCGAGCACCGTCTTGCAGCGCTGGCAGGTCCCGACGCTCAGGGGATAATCCTCGATCTTTTCCAGCAGGCCCTGCGCGCGCAGATCCTGAACCACCTTCTCCCGCGCCTCGTAACGGTCCAAGCCCCTGTAAGGGCCGGCGTCTTCCGTCATGGTTGCAGAGATATCGATCACCTCGACGCGCGGCAAGTTGTGACGCAGCGACATGTCGTAGTCGTTCGGGTCATGAGCCGGCGTCACCTTTACCGCACCTGTGCCGAACCGTGGGTCCACGAAATCATCCGCAATGACGGGGATCATGCGCTTGAGAAGCGGCAAAACTAATTTGCGCCCCAGAGCGGAGCGGTACCGCTCGTCAGCGGGATTTACCGCTACGGCGGTATCGCCCAACATGGTCTCGGGCCGAGTGGTGGCCACCGTGATAGAACCGGAACCATCTTCAAAGGGATACCGGATGTACCACAAATGCCCCGGGCGCTCTTCGTGAACCACTTCCAGGTCGGAGACGGCGGTGCCGCAGCGGGGACACCAATTCACGATGTACTTGCCGCGATAAATGAGCCCTTCGTGGTAAAGCCGGACGAAGACTTCCTGGACGGCGCGCGAATAAGCCGCGTCCATGGTGAAGCGGTCGCGCGTCCAGTCACAGGAGGCGCCGAGGCGCTCCATCTGGCGGCGGATGGTCCCACCGTTCTGCTCCTTCCACTTCCAACAGAGTTCCAGGAACTGCTCGCGGCCCATCTCGATGCGCCGTCGCTGGCCTTCGCGGCGCCAGGCAGCGCGGGCGGAGGAACCGGGCTCGAGGTCAGGCAAGGCTTGCCGGCCGAGTTCCTGCTCGACAATCAGTTGGGTGGCGATGGAGGCGTGATCGGTGCCGGGCAACCAGAGGACGTCTTTGCCGCTCATGCGATGCCAGCGCATCAGGATGTCAATCTCCGTATGCTCCAGCATGTGGCCCATATGGAGCATGCCGGTGATGTTGGGCGGAGGAATCACCAGGCAGAAACGCGGGCGAGAAGGATCGTCGGAAGGGCGGTAGAGCTTCTGCGCCACCCAGGACCGCGCCCAGTGTGGCTCGATGGCTTCAGGGGAATAAACCTTGGGAATCTCTTTGTCCAACTCTGCTCTCTCCTCATCCGGCCCGCAAAAGTCTTGAAGTCAAATTACTATACCGGCTCGGCGGGAGTGAGTCAAACTTTGCCCGCTGGCGATAGTGGTGTCATATGGAGCGCAGTCATTCCCGCGAAAGCGAATCCACTCCGCAAACCTTTGGAAATGTGCTGTCGTCGGACTGGATTCCCGCTTTCGCGGGAATGACCGGCGGCTCGAGTGGATCCCCGTTCCAAATGACACCAGCACCGGCCTGAGGAAGTGCAGGATTCAGGATCCAGGATTCAGGAAGTGACGCGGGGCATCTCGCCATTGCGTTTGGGTCTTGGTCTGGTCGTTTCTTGGTCCTCCGAAATGTCGAGTGTCTTGTATAACTCCCTTGCTTTCAATAACATTTCCGCTTTAAAAGGCTAAGTCCCTTTGTTTTCTATAACATTCCAGCTTCGCCGCGGGCTGTTGAAAGCCGGTCCTTTGTTTTCATAGACATTGGCGCATAGTTCGTTCAATTTTTAAAGTTACTGCTTCTTTCCTTCCCGGTCGGCGGTGACATCATGTCGTAGACTGCGGAACGGGGCAAGAGTCCCGCCGACTCGAACTCCCTCCAAATGCAGTATGCAGTAAGCAGAACGCGGTCGGCGGAAAGCAGATGCTCTTCATTCTGACTCCTGACTCCTGACTGCTTAATCCAGTTTCTTCCACAAACCCGCTTACTATCCTAGCCTATCTACCCCGGTTTGTCAAGAGACATCGAGTCCCCTTCGTGGGTGGCGCATACATTGCTTTTTATGTATGGTGTGCCAGGGAAAGCCTGGCTGATCTTGTAAGCTGAAAGGAGCTTACCTTGTAATTGCCCATTCAACAAGTAGCCGAGCCAGCGTGGAGCGGAGCGATCCGCCGAGCGAAGCCTGGTGG
>Ga0208692_1001886_pt1 | contig 10931 bp, 10 predicted proteins | sample June2015DPH_20_1_3_FD_184721 | JGI IMG/M metagenome (GOLD analysis project Ga0208692, IMG submission 184721) | Peatland microbial communities from SPRUCE experiment site at the Marcell Experimental Forest, Minnesota, USA - June2015DPH_20_100... | ecosystem: Environmental > Terrestrial > Soil >...
CCAGCACCATCTCCAAGGTGTCGGCGGGCTGGCGCGCCAGGACCAAGCCCTTCAACAAACGCTCGAAGTCCCGCGGGTCTTCGCCCAGCGCGATGGCGGCGTCCCAGAAGAAATTGGCGTTTGAGTACAGGCCGTGCTTGCGCGCGTTCTGGCTCGAGCGCCTCTTGCCCTCCGCCGTGCGCGGGCCGGTGGATTTCTGCGCGTTCTCTTTCCGCGCTTCAGGTTGCGCCGCCGTCAGGTTTTCGGTTTGGCTAGCCATGTGGTTTCTCCTTTTTCGAGAGACGCCCGTCGGTGACGGGCGAGCTTGCTGAACGCCGCCCCTCAAGCGGCGCCACAGCCTGGTTCTCCCTTTGCGCCGGCGCCGCCAGCGGTTCGTCCGCAAGCCAAATCTACTAGGCTATCAGACAAAAATGGAACAGTGGGTAATGTTGGAACAACTGTGAATATTTATTTTTGCCCAATGGAATCAAGCTGTTACAGGGACTCCAAGGGACAAGATGCCCGCCCCCTGGCCCAATGTGTGGCATTTTGACACAGCGCTCTTTTCTACCTTGCGCGGCTCAGGCTCACACTAATGCACTCATCTGCCATGCTGTCATTCTGAGCGCAGCGAAGAATCTCGCTCTGGACTTTTCTGCCGAAAAACGCGTAACCGTGACGTCAGAAGCGGCTGCCGCAGGGTAAGACCGGTGTGACGCCACCTGGATTCGGTCCCGCGCCTGCGCGATCGGACCTTGTATGGGGCACGTATTCCGGGGGCGTTGCCCCCGGCTACAGTATGGATCCCCTGCAGGGATCAAGGATGGGCCGTTCCGAGGGCGTTCTGGGCGCGCAAGAAGCAGGCGCGAATTGGGGCCGTGCGCTTTTGTATTGCCCGCGCCGTTCCCTTGTGGTAACTATATTCTCGGCTTGACCGGAAATGCACCGGTTGTGATTCATGACAGCTAGCCCGATTGACGTTTACCGCCGATAAATAGAGAAGGAGGTGCAAGCTGGCAACGCCACGGAGCACACGCAGCGCCCGGCTCTGAAGACGCTGCTTGAATCTGTCGCGGCGAAGGTCGCCGCCACAAAGGAGCCGAGCCGTGTTGAATGGGGAGCCGCACACTTCGCGATCACGGAGAAGTGCTCACGGTCCCGTCACAATTAGCCACCCTGAAGCCAGGGGCGCGGGCAAGGACCTGGACGAGGCGGGGAAGTCGGAGCAGATGAAGCGGTATCTCCCCGCCTTGCCCAACCTGATTCTTACCGACTTTCTGGAATTCCGCTGGTACGTGGATGGAGAGCACCGGCAGGCGGCCCGGCTTGCGCGGGCAGGACCGAGAACAAGGTGTGGGAAGAGCAGCATGAACGGTTTATGGGACAACTATAAAAGGGGGCGGGGCTGTTTCGAACGAAACTGAATGGCCACTACAGAGCACACGATTAACGACGCACTTGCGGGCCTTTTGAGGGGAACAAGACGGGCTTGGAGGACTGGCAATGTAGTCAGTTCAGAAAACACCGGGATGCTGGTGGGAAGCAACAAGCGCCCCGACATCATGGTCTTGGAACCCGGCGTTTCTCCCGTCGTTATCGAAACCGAGGTCCTACCTGCCACGACTGTCGAGTCCGATGCAATCTCCCGCCTCGGGGAACTCGCACGCATAAACGGCCGAGCCATCTTGTCATCAATTGCTGTGCGGCTTCCCGAAGGCTTGAAAAAGCGTTCCGGAACATCACTCCAGCAGGAATTGGATGCTGCGAGCGACTTTGACATGGCCCTGTACACTGGCGACAGGCCCGAGGATTATTCCCGCTGGCCCAAGTCGGGCTGGCTCAATGGTGGCATCACTGATCTTTCCACGCTTACGCAGTCGGCCTCAATTCCGCCCGACGTCATTGAGCAGGCGGCAAACCAACTGGTTGAAGGCGTAAGCGAAGCAGCTGGGTTGCTTGGGGAGATCACGCATGCTCATCCGGGTGCAATGCACGAGATCTGCAAGGAATTGCGGCAGCATGATGATGAACAAACACGACGCATGGCGGCCACGATTCTGGCCAATGCATTCGTATTTCACGAGAGCCTGGCGAGAGGGCCAGGACAACTGTCCCTCGTGCTTTCAGTTGACGAACTACGCGCGTCGGGAACGCTCACAAAGTTTGCCGTTCTGAATGAATGGCGCAAAGTTCTCAGGGTGAATTATTGGCCAATCTTTGACATCGCCCGCCGTATTCTCGAGCTGGTCCCTACAGCCGACACTAAAGTGCTCATTGAGAAGCTAACCATTACGGCAGACAAACTGGTCGAGAATCATCTCACGCGCTCACACGACTTGACAGGGGCCGTATTCCAACAGCTCATTGCTGACCGCAAATTTCTTGCGGCGTACTACACCACTCCCGCATCGGCGGCGTTGCTCGTCGGTTTAGCGGTCACGCCTGAAAGACCACCAGCCGGTGGCGCGTGGGCAAGTGCACAAGACCTGAAAACTCTCCGTATTGCTGATTTTGCATGCGGCACAGGAACACTTCTTTCCACCGCTTACCAGCGTGTCGGTCAGTTGCATGAACTGGGCGGCGGCGACGCAGAGGCACTTCACCCAGATATGATGGCCCACAGCCTCATCGGCTGCGATGTGCTGCCAGCCGCAGCGCACCTCACCGCCTCCATGATCTCAGGGGCGCATCCCACCGTGAAGTATACGCAGAGTTCCATAATGACCGTGGCGTACGGCAAACAGCCGGACGGTGGGGTCGCCCTTGGTTCCCTAGACCTCATAGACCCTCAACGCAAGTTGGAAATTCTCGACATCACGGCGAAGACGGTTGAAGGAATGGGCGAGAGGGAGCGCGAAACTTGGTCCGCACTTCCTCACGCCTCGTTCGATCTGGTCGTTATGAACCCGCCTTTCACTCGTGCAACCGTCCACGAGGCGGAGAGACTCACTGTGCCTAATCCTATGTTCGCTGCCTTTACCTCGACTGCAGAGGAACAGCGATTGATGGGCGAGGCGACAAAGCGATTAACGGCGGGGACAAGCGCTCACGGCAATGCGGGCGAGGCGTCGATCTTCCTGGTTCTCGCCCACCGCAAGCTAAAACTCGGCGGTATGTTGGCCTTGGTTATGCCTCTGAGTCTCATGTCAGGCGACTCTTGGGAGGATTCGCGCGCTCTCTTGGCTAAGAACTACAACGATCTCGTGCTGGTGTCGATTGCGAGTGCGGGCAACCAGGACATGTCGTTTTCAGCCGATACGGGGATGGGCGAATGCCTCCTCGTTGGTCGCAAATCCAAAACGGGAAGTAAACGCGCCACGTTTGTTATTCTCAATGAGCGGCCCGCATACGCCCTATTGGGGGCGGGCGCGGCGAAACAAATTCGTCGCTTGATTGCAGGGAAGAATCTCCGCCGCCTTGAGGATGGCCCGACGGGCGGCACTCTGCTTTACTTTGGCAACGATGTGATCGGCCAAGCGATGGACGCCCCCTTACCGGCTTCTGGCGGCTGGAACGTGGCGCGTATTGTTGACCTTTCTTTGGCCCAAGCGGCGTATCAACTCGCCAATGAGAAGCGCGTATGGTTGCCGACCATGAGCAAGTCAGCCGCTATCAGTATTGCAACTACAACGGTTGAGAAAATTGGAGAGATTGGGCCAATTCATAGGGACATCAATGGAAAAACACCACAGGGCGGCATAAGAGGGCCTTTCGACACTCCCCCAATAAAACCAAACAGCGTGCCAACCTATCCCATACTTTGGTCGCATGATGCGGGCCGTGAGCGAACCATGTCATTCGACGCAGATTGCGAAGGGATTCCACGTCGTGGCTCGACTGCTGCCGAGCGAGCCGCGCTTGCTGTCAAAGTGGCAAGCGTCTGGGAAACCGCTTCACATTGTCACTTCAATTGCGATTTCCGATTTAACAGCCAGTCAACAGGTATGCAGTTCACGCCCCGCAAGACCATCGGCGGCGTTGCATGGCTATCAATTCGACTCTCATCCGTTGAACAGGAAAAGGCTTTAGTTCTATGGGCGAATACATCATTGGGGATGCTGTTGCGCTGGTGGCATTCTAATAAGCAACAGTCCGGAAGGGGTAGAATAGGTAAATCGGCGCTACAAACTTTACCCGTCCTGGACGTAACTGCACTGAACGCAAAGCAGCTTAAAGCAGCCGTGAAGCTTTTCGATGCGATGAGCGGACTGGGCTTACTACCGCTGCACGAAATCGACAAGGACGCGGTGCGGCAGGATCTGGACAGGATGTTCAGCTTAGAAGTCCTCCGACTGCCAGCGTCCGTCGTTGAACCGGGAGGACCGCTTGAACTGGTGCGCATGAAGCTGGCTCAAGAACCATCCATTCGTGGTGGGAAAGCAACAACGGGTGAAGATGAGGACGAAGACGAGTAGCGCAGCACCCGCACGGCCTCCGACTACTGGATGATGATGGGGGGAAAGCCTTGACGGGGGCCGCTCCTTCGGCTTTGAGGACCTGGAGCACTACCGGAAGGTGGTCACGGCCCTGGGCGAGACCATCCGCCTCATGGCGGAAATTCACGCGGCCACCCCCAGGTGGCCGATAGGCTGAGCACCAGCCAAGTGGGAGGGCAGTATGGATTCGGCGATGATCTACGGGGCCGTCACGAAGATCTTAGAAGGCCACCGCCGGGGCCACTACGACCTTCAGAGAGCAGTCAACCTTCTAGAGATTCTCTGGCGGCAACAATCTGAGAGCGGTCGGAAGGACATCGAGAATGCGCTGTGGACAACCCTGTCGAGCGAGCCGCTCAGGGCTTCCCAGCCGGTCGGCAATATATCGCCTGATGTTCTCAGGGTTGTGATCCGAGCGATTGCCACCTTCGGTCCAACGCCCCAGCTCCCCGCCCTGGTGTTCGGCCGCCTGCCGTGGCAAGGGGCCGAGTTGATGGGACTGTGGGCGCAAAGCATCTGCTATGAGCTTTCGTATTCGATCTTCCATCACGCTGATCGGTTTACGCAAGCCACGTTGGACCAGACTAAGGCACTTTGCGCAACATACACCTTTGCGCGAGGCGCGCAAGGACAAGACGGCGAAGGTCTCGACCGCGCACGATCTTTGGGTCGAGGCGGTCAACAACCACGGCGGGTTCGGGCGCTGGGAGTTTATTGAGGTTTCCGACCCGTGGGATGCGAGGAATACGATTCTCGCTCGTCAGGCTTCACGATGAAAGCCACTCTTGAAGTCATCAATCGGATGCAAGCAGAGGGGATTATCGGCCAATACGCCATCGGCGGCGCGGTGGGAGCGACTTTCTATCTCGAGCCTTCAGCGACTCTTGGTATTGATGTTTTTGTATCCCTGAAGAACCCCCAAGCAAGCCCCTTGCTCACGTTGACGCCGATCTACGACTATCTCACTTCGCGCGGCTATAAAACCGAGAAGGAATACCTGGTCATCGAAGGATGGCCGGTGCAGTTTCTTCCTCCCGGCGACGCACTGGACGAGGAAGCGCTCCAGCAGGCCGTCGAAACCGAAGTGGAAGGGGTCCGCACCTGGGTGATCACCGCCGAGCATCTGGTCGCCATGGCCCTTAATACAGCCCGCGCGAAGGATTTCGCTCGCATCCTGCAATTCGTTGAAGCCGGAGTTCTGGACGCGGACAAGCTCGACCCAATCCTCAAGAGGCATGGACTGCTTGAGAGATGGGAGCAATTTGGAGTTAAATTCCTCCGCGGCCCCGATGCATCGGGGCGAGGTAATCCATGAGCGATTGGATGCGCAAAGTCTTGGAACGCAAACGCGCCACGCGCCAGCGGCTCCAAGCCCTTAGCTTTTCCGAAAAGCTCAAGCTTCTGGAAAAGCTTCGCGAGCGCAATCTCGTGATTGCTCGAAGCCCACTCAGACGGCAGCAGCACCACAAAGTTTGACTGCCCTTTGGACTGCGGCGGCTTGCCGCCGCTTTCCGTCGCCGCGACTAGTCGCGGCGACTCACAAACCGCTGACAAGTCAGCGGTGGAAAAAGCGGGAGCAAGCCCCCGCACTCCAAACAGTGACATCAAGAAAGGGTTTGTCTATAAGCGCGTCCCTTCGTCTGTCACCCTGAGCGGAGCAAAGGGTCTCGGTAGTAAACGGAGAGATTCTTCGGCTTCGCCTCGGAATGACAGAGAGGAGCAACTGGTCGTCACCATCAAGGGCCTGGATATTTACGATCCCACCACGGGCCAGATTCGCAGCCATTCGACCGACGACATTGCCTGTTGGTTCATCGACACGAACTACAACGGCGAGAGCTTCTTCGTCCGCCATGCCTACTTCACGGGCGCCGAGGAACCTTACGACAAACTGAAGCGTGCTCTGCGCGCTGAAATCGACGAGGCTGCATGGTCAGCGCTCTATTCCACCACGAGCCGCCCCTTCGACCCGCCAAAGACCGGCAAGATCGCCATCAAGGTCATCAACCACTACGGCGACGAGGTGCTGAGGGTTTACGAGACGAAGAAGGAAACTTCGTCGTGCAGCACGAATTCGTCCACCTGAGTTTTCACAAGGAAGAATTCGCGGCATTCCTGGAATGCTTGGACGAGGCCCAGAAAAAATATCGGGAGCAATATCACGGGCATCGTGAGTAGTCTTTACAAGATTGCCCGCATTGCCAACGACGTGAGCGCGCTGGCCAGCAGCCTGGATCGGCTGGTGAAGGCCTTTCGCCTGTTGCGGCGGAAGGATGAGTGGGTGTACTTGTTTTTGGGCGGGGTGAGCTTGCGGATGCGGCGACCGAGGGGGTGGAGGCGGGTACAAATGCTCGTCGCCTACGGGGTGTGGGGGGATGGCAACCGACGGCTTCTGGCTTACTTGGTATGCGTCCGGTAAACCCACGTTACCACGTTTCATGGTCGGCCGCAGCGAGTTGCCAAAGTCGAGGCCACATCGTGGAGATTGGTGTTTGTGTGGGTTTGCTCCGCGGTATCGAGACGTCAGCGCAAGTCGATGGTTATCCCGAGATCGCTGCAAACGGCCACGGGTTCGCCGTCAAGGATCGTGGGAGTGTAATGCGTGCGCTTGATCGACTCAACGGCTTGCGCATTGATGGTGTCGCGTAAAGCCTTCGGGGCCTCGGGATAAGCTAGACGGAGTACCCGCAGATGGGTGACCCTGCCTTCGGGGTCGATCGCAACCTTTGCGAGCATCGTCGAATTCGGGGATTGACCGCCCGGCTGAGGGACGGCAGCAAGAATCTCTTGCGTGGGCCTAGATGCCGGGTAAGCCGCGAGCCCGCAATCATTCACCGCCGGAGCGGTATTGCTCTGCGAGGATTTTATGGACTGCACCGTAGTGCTAGTTGCGGGGGGCTGGCGAGACTCCGGCTGAGGCGCTGTTTGGCAACCTGTCAGAATAGTGATTCCCACGACGCAGAGCGCCCGGGCAATCCTCTTGGCAAGGAACTCCCCATGGACAGCCGAGGTGTCCAGCATCACCATGAGCCCTATTGACGATTCCGATGTCGTCTCCATAAGTCACTTTCTTTGGTGCTTTCCTTCAGCTCACGAGTCCATACCGATCCGGTGCAGGGGTCCACTTGTCGGGAAGCAACTCCTCGATCCGGTTCATGGGATGTGCGGCGGCGATTGAGACCGTCAAAAGCCAATAGGGGCAAACCTTTCGAAAAGGCTTAAGCTTTCGCCGGCCCTCAGTTCGTGCGGTCTTTGCGGGAGCTTTTTTCTTCCCCTGCAGCGCCGGAGGCGAGAGAATCGCCCTCGGCTGACATAACCGCCTCTAATGAGGAGTCCCGGTTCTCGTAGTATTTTGCATAATAGGTGCGATATTCGCCCCGCCGCACAGCTTCCACCCAATCTGAATGCTCACGATACCAGTTGACTGTCTGCTCCAACCCCTTATCGAGTTGAATGTGAGGCTGCCAGTGGAGTTCCTTTTCGATTTTTGAGGAATCCAAAGCGTATCGCCTATCGTGGCCGGGGCGATCAGCCACCGAGGTGATGAGAGATTCCGGCTTCCCCATCAGCTTCAGCAGCCGCGAAATTACTTCCAGGTTTTCGAGCACGTCGGTGCCGCCAATGTTGTAGGTTTCACCAACTCTCCCGCGTTCAAGAACCGCCAGGATCCCCCGGCAGTTGTCTTCTACGTGCAGCCAATCACGCTGCTGCCGGCCATCGCCGTAGACCGGAAGTGGCTTGTTTGCGAGGGCGTTGGTGATCATGAGGGGCAGAAACTTCTCGGGAAATTGATACGGCCCGTAGTTATTGGAGGAGCGTGTGATCAGAGCCGGAAATCGATATGTCCTAACGAAGGACCGAACCAATAAATCCGATCCGGCCTTGGAGGCCGCGTACGGACTGCTGGGTTGTAATGCGAAGTTCTCGTCTGCACTCACGCCGGGTGGCAAATCGCCATAGACCTCATCCGTCGAGACATGAAGAAATCGTTGCATGCTGAGCGTGCGCGCAACCTGTAACAGGATGAACGTTCCCGTAATGTTGGTCTGGATCACCGGGGCAGGCTCGTAGATGCTGCGATCCACGTGCGATTCTGCCGCGAAATGCACAACGACGTCACACCCTCGCATGGCCTGGGTAACGGCATCAGGATCACAGATGTCGCCCTTCACGAACTGGTATCTAGGGTCGCCCGCTACCGATTGCAGGTTCGCAAGGTTTCCGGCGTAAGTCAGTTTGTCGAAGTTAACGACGGTGTAGCTATCACCGAGCGAGAGCACATGCCGAATGAAGTTTGAGCCAATAAAACCAGCCCCGCCTGTAATAAAGATTTTCATTAGACTGTCTCCTCGGCAGCGCGTCCACTCCCGGCTCCGACGCTCGAGGCGCAAATAGTCGTATTAATGTTGGGAAGCCAGGCCGGTTGGCAAACGCTGCACTTCTCCAACATGATAGAGATTGAAAGTAGGCCGGCCTATAGGATCACGTTCCAGGCCAGCATCCCCGAGGCCTGGAACTTCCGGTTTTGCGCGTAAGGACCGAGTTCAGCCAAATGGCCGATCCGCGAAGGTAGCCACAGGCCGGTGCTAGCGGTTTCTCATGGGCAAGTCGAGATAGGAGGAACGCTCCTTTTCTCGATACACCGTGAGCCTGGGCGTGCCCTCGGCGGGACAGCGCTCGAACATCGAGGAGTCTGCCCCGGCGAGGGCCAAACGAATGCGGTGACCCCTGCGCAGGACCACAGAGGTCGGAAGAAGTGCGAAAGAGATTTCCGCTGCCTGACCCGGCACGAGCGGCTCAGCGTCCGCGCGGAGAAAAGAGTGGGGTGGGCCGAGTGGAGTATAAGGCAACGGGCCCTTCGCGGTTTTCCGATTCAGGACCCGAAAAATACCTTCTGTAATGTAGGTGACGCGGCCTTCTGGCGACACGTCCTCCAGGTAAACAAAGAGCGCGCCGTCGCTTTGGCTAGAAGCGATGTCGAGTGTGACCACGGGTGAACCGGTGATTTCCACATCCGTGTTGAGCGGCGCTCCTGTGTAAGTCAGCAATTTCTTGTCTTCCCCTGCGCGGTCTGGATAAATAACGTCACCGCCCCCTTGCGTGTGCCACCGGTTGTTCTTACCTGTGGTCGTCGAAAAGTCTACTAGGTAGGAGTCGCTAGCGCTCACCGTTGTGGGTGGCTGCAAACCCAGTGAGCGCTCTTCTTCGGCATTGGATCTATCCGCCCCTCCTACCGAAACAGAACCTGCGGCCCCAACAAGATAATAGCGCCTCACCGTGAGTCCCGCGGGCGGCCAAGCTGCGCTGGTGTGCCATTCGCTTTCTCCCATGGTGTAGTAGCGGACGCTGGAGGCAAGCGGTCCAGGATGGTTCGCGCGCAAGAAGTGGTCGAAGAATTCGGCCTCGATCCGATCCCGTTCCTCAAATGGGGGATCGGGCGGCGTGTGCTTATCCAAGGGAAGAAATGGATCGACGTTGTAGACACCGCCGTGGGAGTAAGCGCCAATGACTAACTGCTGCGGGTTCTTGAAGTTGCGGTAGCGGCTGAGCGAACCGTCACACGTGCCTGCATCGAGCCAACCGCACCAAACCATCATCGGCACGCCGGAGGCCTCGATCCGTGCTCGCAAACCGTACGGTGTGGTCTGGTCCAAACTGATAGGTCCTTTCACCGTCTGGATGCGGTCATCCCGAAACTCCGGCTTCCCGAAGCTCTGTACAGCCGGTGGGTTATGCCGGTGCGATAAAATTGTTGCCAGATGCGCTCCGCTCGGGTCGGCGTCCACGGGTTTCACGCCAGGCGTTAGTTGGCGATGGTACCAGTACCTCAAACCGGTAAAACCAACGTCGTCGCGGTCCCGCGCTCCGACGTAGTCGCTCCATGGCTGTATCACGCCGACATCATAGACGCCACCGGGCCGTGTCAAGTCCAGCATCATGTCGAAATCGTTGTAAAGGGTGACCACGGCATGAAGAGCTGGATGTTCCGAGACAGCGGCGAGCTCAGCAGTATTCCCCAGGTAAGACGTGCCAAACGTCCCGACGCGTCCACTCGACCATGGCTGGCGTGCCGCCCAGCCGATCAACTCGCCGAGGTCAGTGATCTCATCGGGGGATAATTCCGTGATGCGGGTTCCACCGCTGGCACCGGTTCCCCGTGCGTCCGCAGTAATCACAGCGAAGCCTTGGCGGCTGAAAAACAGCACCCGACGGTCAAGGAGATTGTCCGGCCGCTTCAGGTGGAGAGCGACGAGTACACGAAAAAGCCATCCGGGGCGATAAGCGCGCCAATAGCGTGTGGTCTGCATAAGCACTGGCACACGCGCGCCAGCGCGCAGCTCCGGAGGTAGCCAAATGTCCACCGCGATCTCGACACCGTCGCGCATCGGCACGTAGACGGCTTGGTTGCGGCGATACCCGGCGGGAACTCTCTCCTCACCCGGAAGCCGGACGCGTGCCGTCAAGAAGGCGGTGACCGCCAAGAACGCCAAACCCAGGGCCGCGAGTCCCAGCGCG
>Ga0208692_1001887_pt1 | contig 10929 bp, 10 predicted proteins | sample June2015DPH_20_1_3_FD_184721 | JGI IMG/M metagenome (GOLD analysis project Ga0208692, IMG submission 184721) | Peatland microbial communities from SPRUCE experiment site at the Marcell Experimental Forest, Minnesota, USA - June2015DPH_20_100... | ecosystem: Environmental > Terrestrial > Soil >...
CCCTTCGACTTTGCCCCGCAAACGACCGCGGGGCTACGCTCAGGGTGACAACGCCTAGCTTGTTCCCGCGTTGTGTTCGCGGGGGCTGCGTGCTAGCTTGCCACGGACGGAGGAGGCTGGCATGAAACGATTGTTTGGAATGGTGGCGGGATTTGCCATGTTGACGAACGCGCAAGCGCAATTGCACACGGAGATGATCGAGTACAAACAGGACGACACGACGCTCGAAGGTTATCTGGCATACGACGAAGCCGTCAAAGGCCTGCGACCGGGCGTTCTGGTGGTGCACGACTGGATGGGTTGCGACAGCTACGCGAAGACGCGGGCCGATCAACTCGCCAAGCTCGGTTACGTCGCGTTCGCCGCGGACATCTACGGCAAGGGCGTGCGTCCGAAAAATTCACAGGAAGCCGGCGCGCAGGCGGCAAAGTACAAAGGTGACCGTCCGCTGCTCCGCGCGCGGGTCAATGCCGCGTTGGATGTGTTGAAGAAACAGGCCCAGTGCGATCCGAAACGCGTTGCGGCCATCGGCTATTGTTTTGGCGGCACGACCGTGCTCGAGCTCGCCCGCAGCGGCGCCGACATCGCCGGTATTGTCACGTTCCACGGCGGACTCGACACGCCGACGCGCGACGCGAAGAACATCAAGTGCAAAGTGCTCATCTGCCACGGGGCGGACGACCCGTACGTGCCGGCAGCCGATGTGGCGGCGTTACAGGATGAATTCCGCAAGGCGGGCGTGGACTGGCAGATGATTTATTACAGCGGCGCGGTGCACAGCTTCACGCGGCCCGATTCGGGCAACGACAACTCGAAAGGCGCCGCCTACAACGAGCGTGCCGACAAACGTTCGTGGGAAGCGATGAAGACGTTCTTTGCGGAGATCTTTCGATGAACTGAATGAGCGGACCCTCTCCCCGCTGCCGCGGGGCGGGGGGATTTAAGTGGCGCGTTTTGTGCAGAAGAAGCTCTGCAGCAGTTCGCGCGCTTCGGATTCTTTCACGCCCGCCACGACTTCCACAATGTGATTCAATCCTTTCGCGGATGTGATGTCGAACACTGAGCCTGCACCGCCTGCACGTTCATCCCGCGCCCCAAATACGAGCCGCTTCACCCGCGAGAGCGCGATGGCGCCGGCGCACATCGGGCACGGTTCTTTGGTGACGAACAGGGTCGTGCCTTCCAGCCGCCAGTCACCAAGCGCGTTGGCCGCTTGTGTGATCGCCAGGATCTCAGCGTGCGCCGTCGCATCCTTCAGCAGTTCAACCTGGTTGAAGGCGCGGGCGATGATTTTGCCGTCGCGGACAATCACCGCGCCGACCGGCACTTCATCGGCATCGTAAGCAAGGTGCGCCTGCCGCAGCGCCTCGCCCATGAAGTACTCGTCGCTGGTCAGGTCAATCTGCGGGGCATCGGGCGCGTGGTCAGGTTGGTTGTCGGAAACCATTTGCCAGAAACTAGCGATTCAGATAGCATTCGGCAAGTAAGATAGGGAGGGTCGGAACAATGCGATGGATGAAAACAATTGCGATAGTGTGTGTGGCGGTTGGTTTACTGAAAGGAGCCTGTGTGATGGCAGCGGACACTGACCAAGTGGCGGTGATCGAGACGAAATTTGGCAAGATGGTGATCGAGTTCTACGACAAGGACGCACCGAAGACGGTGGAGAACTTCATCAAGCTTGCGAAGGAAGGATTCTATAACGGCACCACGTTTCATCGGGTCATCCCCGGTTTCATGATTCAGGGCGGCGATCCCAACAGCAAGAACTCCGATCGCAGCACGCACGGCGCCGGCGGACCGGGCTACACCGTCCCGGCCGAGATCAAGCGCGAGCACAAGTGCGGCACGGTCGCCACGGCGCGTCTGGGCGATCAGGCCAACCCGAAGAAGGAATCGAGCGGCAGCCAGTTCTTCATCAACGTCAACGACAACGTTGGCCTTAACGGCGGCTACACGGTGTTTGGAAACGTCATCGCAGGAATGGATGTTGCGGACAAGATCGTCGCCGTGCCGCGCGACGCCCGCGATAATCCGAATGAAAAAGTGGAGATGAAAGTCTCCATCGCGACGCGCGCGGACGCGCTCAAGAAGTGACCGTTTTCGCCGGGGAGCGAAGCACGACGATCCCCGGACTCGCTCAAGTGCTCGAAAAGCTCGGTTGCCCACCGGAGAAATGTGCTGGTATGGCCGGTACTGGTACGGTTTGCTGTAGCGGCGCTCCCTGCCCCGAGACATCCAATGTCGGGGTGAACGAGGAGCCGCCGAAATTACGTCCGTCGGCGGTCATACTCGACTCTGGGAGAGGTCGAGGGGTCGGGGCGACAAACCGCCGCTACAACTTTCACACTGTAGCACGGCCTGGCTTTCATTTGGTTTGATTGGGTTTGATTCGGGAGAAATGTCATGGCCACTCCGGCCAGCTATGTCATTCACAGCACGCTGCTTCCGTAGCCTGGCAAATGGGTTCGTTTCGCAAAAACAGCCTTTGGCGCGATGCCACATCAATGCGACACCTCCATGCTGATCGGTGGCGGGACGATTTCCCCCATGCGCCGCCGTTGCAGGTGTGATGAACGCCTTCATGCTCCATCAGGCTGCTGAGCGAGAATGGTTTCGCATTCTTGGAGATGGCGTCGAATGCCCTCAAGCCAAAAGGCATAGCGAGGATGATTCATATGCTCAGCTAGAGCGGTGAAATTCGGCCCGACTTCGAGGTGGCTTTCATAGACAGCTTGCAGATGCTTTCGAGCGGCCTCCACCTCTTCATCCACCATCTCTCCGAGGTATCGCGTGCGCATTACTGAAGCATGGGCGGGAATCTTGGACTGGAATTGCCTTTTCTGAGCCTCTAACGCCTGAAATGCTTGTTCTATGTTCATGTCAGCAGCAGAGCGACTGGCTAGTACCACCCTATAGTACCCGCGGCGCCGGCAGAGAGCAAGGGCGCAGCGGGGCGCGTTGCCCCGCAGTCACCCCTCGGCGTCTCGCTACGCTCGGCTTTCGCGGATTTCCATCAACGAGGATTGCCGGTTGTGTTGGCGCGCCAGGTCATAATGAAGAATAATCAGGCCCGTCCCCGGTGACTCGCATTGCGACTGTGGAAAGACATGTGCCGAATGTAGTCACGTGCGGTCCGAAAGTAATGCCAACCTCCCTTGAACTTCCCCATGAGGTCAACGTAACGCTTGAAAACAGCGGGATTCGGGTCAATTACATGGAATTCACTCAGCCTTTGATTCTGTCGAAGAGCGCGCATCAAGAGATTTGCGCTTTCAAAATCCAACGCCGGGCAAGAATAGCCAAACACCACGATTCTCTCTGCTGCTTTCAAAGCAACCTCCGCCTTCGACCACAGTGGCTGCATATCGTGGTGCACAATACCCGCCTTGTGCGCCACAGGCGGAACTATCAAGGGAAAAGTATGTTCCCTTCGAGCGCCGTGGTAGGTGAGATCCACATCAATCGTGGAGCGCAGTTCATTTGGCTCGACTCGCCCAATCGATCAGGTAGAGTCCAGCCGGTATGCGTATGCTGACAGTTGCAGCCCGGCGGATCGTTCTTGCTCTGTTTCTATCCGTTGCGCCCTGCCTGTTGGCGCGTGAAGTTCCCATCACGATTCTGCACACATGCGACTTGCATGGGAACGTGTTGCCTACGGAGAATTACGAAGGGCAAACCAATCTGGGCGGCATCGCCCGCTGTGCGATTGTGATTCGACAGGTGCGCGCCTCGGAGAAAAACGTGCTGCTGGTGGATGCGGGCGACACGATTCAGGGCGCAGCTGTGAGTTATCTGGCTGACGGGCAAGTAATGGTCAAAGCTCTCAACGAGCTTCGTTACGACGCCTGGGTGTGGGGTAATCACGAGTTTGACTGGGGACTGGAAAAGCTGGCTGCCTGCGCCGAACGCGCCCAAATGCCCATCTTGAATGCAAATCTTCAGGCGGCTTCCTCGAATTCCGCCGTAACAGGTGCGGCTGCGCGAATCCTCGCTCGTCGGCAAGCTTATGTACTCCGGGAAGTGGATGGAGTCAAAGTCGGCGTCATCGGGCTTAACACGCCGGGGATTCCAAACTGGAGTCGGCCCCGGCTGATTGAAGGACTGAAGTTTGTGGATTCTGTGGAAACGCTCCGCACGGTCGTTCCCGCGTTGAGAAGAGCGGGTGCCCAAATACTGGTGCTGGTGTGCCACCAGGGATATCGCGAGGGCGGCGATGATCGTGCGAATCAGGTCAACGCGATTGCCCGCAATTTTCCCGAGTTGGATGTCGTCATCGGCGGTCATTCGCATCGGGATTTTCCTGAGTTCAAGGTGGGAAACGTCCTGTATTGTCAGGCGGATTATTTTGGAATTCGTCTCGGGCGCGTCGATCTCGTGTTTGACACGGCGAAAGGCCGGGTAACGCGGCGCTCATCCAATACAATGCTCATGGATGACCGGGTGCCGTTGGATGGCGAGCTTGTGAAATCACTCGGCAAGGAACTCGACCAGGCGCAGAAAACTCTCTCGACAGTGATCGGTGAGGCCCGAGGGAATTTCGAACTCCAAGGCGCTCCCCGACGTGAAACGCCGATCCATGATTTGGTTTTTGAAGCGATTGCCGAAGCCTTGCAAAACCGGGGCGTGAAAATCGACGCGATTGTTCATGGGATTTTGGAGCAGCGCGGGATGATCGGGAAAGGCGCGATTACCATCGGCGATATCTGGAAAGTTGTACCTTATGAAAACACGATCGGCGTTTTACAGCTCACAACGGCCCAGTTGAAGGAAATCCTTGAGGAGAACGCGAGCGCCTACGAGAGGCGCGAGTTTCGCGGCGTGTGGGGCGTGAGATGCACATTTGATCCCCGGGGCAGGGAGGGAATGCGGATCGTTTCCTTGCAGCGTGCCGATGGGACACCGCTGGAAGGGAATCGGAAGCTGGCCGTCGCATTCAACAGTTACGATCTGGCGAGCGGCGGCCTGCGGTGGAAAAGGCTGCGCGAGATTGCGGATAGCCCGGGGGCGGAGTTGGTCGAATACGATTTCCAGACGCGCCAGGCCGTGATCGACTACGTGCGCAAGCACGGGGAGATTTCTCCGTCCGTCAAAGGTTGGTGGAAAACGGCGCAACGATCTGCTGCATCTTCGGCAGCCGCTGCGTCCGGCCGCTGACGTTTCTCAGAGCGTGTTTTGAAAGTGGTTTGGGCACGCCGCCGTCGGCAGGGCGAGCCTCGCGCCGTCGCCATGGCGGCTCTAGCGCGTCGGCGCCGACTGGCTTGCCTCGTCTCGCCACGGCGGGACGGGCTTCCAGCCCGTTTGATTCGTCTATTTCGAGCAGGGTGTCCGCCTGCGCGCCATAGCTTCGGCGGTGGCGCGAGGCCCTCTCTACGACTTCGGCAAGCTGGAAGCTTGCCCTACGGCACTTTCCAAACGCGCTCTGACGCCATTTGTTGAACCAGCTCTGACCATGGTCACCGTGCGTTGTGGCGGGGCGCTCCAACGGTTAAACCAGCCAAGATAACGCAAGTCCGTGCATCAGGCGTTCAAAGTTGGACGGCACAACTGTGAATGTGCGCACCACGATAGTTCCCTTCCGCCGGTCTGGACGCCGCTAAGTGTTTGTTTCCCCGCGAATACTGTGGCGCGTATGCAGGAACACTTGACGGGAGTGTGAACCGGGAATTGCGATGGCATATTTGCTGCTGAATACCACGCGGCAGGAGTGGAACCCGAGCACCAGGACACGAGTTTATGCCCACGTTTCATTATCAGGCGCGAAATCCTTCAGGGAAACCCGTGCGCGGAAATATTGAGGCGATTGACCAGCAGGGTGCCGCCGCCCTGTTGGTTGACCGCAACCTGCTGGTGACCTCGCTGAACTCAGTGGCTGGACGCAAGCCACAAGCCAAGCGGCGTCAGGGCAGGGTCAAGCCGCAGGATTTGGTTGTGTTTACGCGGCAGTTGGCGACGATGATGGATGCGGGTTTGCCACTCGTGCAGTCGATGAACGCCTTGGAGGAGCAGACCGACAGCAAAACGTTCAAGCCGGTGTTGCAGCAAGTCACGGAACAGGTCGAGCGGGGAGATGCGTTTTCCCAAGCGTTGGCCGGCCACCCCAAAGTTTTCACTACACTTTACGTCAGCATGGTCGAAGCGGGGGAAACGGGCGGGTTGCTGGCTGAGATACTGGATCGGCTCGCCACCTATCTGGAATCGACCGCACGACTCAAGAAGAAGGTCAAATCGGCCATGTCTTATCCGACGATTGTCTGCGTGGTCGCGATGTCCATCTCCCTGTTCCTGATCATGAAAGTCATTCCGATTTTCGCGGACATCTACAAAGATTTCGGAGCCAACCTGCCGGGCCCGACACAGGTCTTGATCCGCATCAGCGGGATTCTTCGCACCTATTTCCTGCTCGTCGCGGGAGCGATTGCGTTCATGGTCTTCAGCGTCGTGAAACTGAAACGGACGAAGCGCGGCGCGGAACTGTGGGATCGCACTAAACTGCGCCTGCCGGTGTTTGGCAAATTGATCCACAAGGTTGCGCTGTCGAGATTCGCCCGCACGTTTGCCGCGCTCTTGCGGAGCGGTGTGCCCATTCTCGAGACACTGCGGATCGTCGGTCAGTCCGCTGGGAACACACTGGTCGAACGGGCCGTCGAGGAGACCGCCGCCGGCATCGAGCGAGGGGACAACCTCGCGCTGGCCTTGGGACAGCACAAGATCTTTCCGCCGATGCTGGTGCGGATGGTCTCTGCAGGCGAGCAGACCGGCAAGGTCGACGTAATGCTGGAGAAGATTTCCGACTTTTACGATGAAGAGATCGAGGCGACCCTGTCGGGCTTGACCTCGTTGATCGAGCCGCTGCTAATCGTTTTTCTGGGCTTAGTGGTCGGCAGCATTGTGATCTGCATGTTCCTGCCGATCTTCAAGCTCAATCAGATCGTCCAATTCTAGGCTCGCGTCCGCCTCCTCCAGCAGCGGCGGTAGTGTCCTGATTTGCAGTTTGGAGGGACGCGCTCCGTCGCGTCCGTTCGCGAAATGCGGCCACGACAGAGCGTGGCCCTCCAGATTAGGACACTGCCGCAGCGGCGCATCGCTTGACACCAGGCTGGCGCTCTTGTTAACGTCCAGTGGGCTACGAGGCTGCGCCTCGGGCTTGGAACGTTTGACCTTGTTGGGACTCAAATTATGGCAAAAATTCTAGTGGTTGATGACGAACCAAGCATGGTGTCTGTGCTTTATGAAGTGCTGAAAGAGCAACACCATGAGGTCATCACCGCCAGCAATGCCGAGCGCGCCTTCGAACTGGTCAAACAGCAATCACCCGATCTCGTCCTGGCTGATATCGAAATGCCCGAGGGGAAGTCGAGCGGGCTGACACTGCTTCGTCAAACAAAGGACTTCAATCGCTCGATTCCCGTTCTGATGATTACGGCCAACGCCACCAAGGAGCGAGCCATCCAGGCGTTGCGCGCGGGCGCCGAGGACTTCATCGAGAAACCGTTTCGGAATGATGAACTGGTCAAACGCGTCGAGACCGCGCTCTTTCATCAGAAGGCAGTTCACGCGTTGCAGGAAAATGCCGAACTCAAGAACCAGCTCCGCGAAAAGTTCCGGTTCGAAAACATCGTCGGCGCCGGTCCGCGGATGGAAACCGTCTATCGCATGATCGAACGAGTCGCCAACACTGACTCCACCGTTCTCATTCTCGGCGAGAGCGGCACGGGCAAGGAACTGGTTGCCAAAGCGCTGCATTATAACAGCCGACGGGCCGCGATGCCGTTTGTGGCGGTCAGTTGCGTAGCGCTGCCCGAGCATCTGCTGGAGTCGGAGTTGTTCGGTCACCGCAAGGGCGCTTTCACAGGCGCGGCTTTCGACAAGGTGGGACTGTTTCAACACGCCGATGGCGGCACGATCTTTCTGGATGAAATCGGCTCGATGGCCCTGGGTCTGCAAAGCAAGCTTCTGCGGTTTTTGCAGGACAAGGAACTGAGGCGCGTCGGCGATACGGAGACGATCAAAGTCGACGTGCGCGTGGTGGCGGCAACCAATGAGCCGCTGCAGGCTAAGCTTAAAGAGAAGGCATTTCGGGAAGATCTCTACTACCGGATCAGCGTGATTCCCATCCAGTTGCCGCCATTGCGCGAAAAGGCGGAGGACATTCCACTCCTGATCCATCATTTCGCGCAGATCATTGCCCAACGCTCGGGAACACCTCCGCCAACCCTCCATGACGACGTAATGGCAGTGTTGAAGTCGTATAGCTGGCCTGGCAATGTGCGTGAACTGCAGAACGCGATGGAGCGCGCCTGCGCTTTGTGTGATGGCGGAGTCATTACCGTCAAGGATCTTCCCGAACGGATACTGGAGGCGATTGGCAAATCGCCAGGCATTACTCTGCCGCAAGCAGCAACCACTTTTGCAGACAGCGCGGCAGCCGAAAAGACAGCAGGCGCGGCTCAAGCGGCCCAGGATTTCACCCAGATGCCGCTGAAGGACTTTGTGCACGAACAAGAGGTTCGATACATCGAGCAAGTGATTCAGGCCGCTGGCGGCGACAAGGACAAAGCCGCCAAAATGTTGGGTGTCAGCATGGCGACATTGTATCGAAAACTCGCTCCGAATGCATCGAACCTTGGTGGCGACTGATTAGCCGCGGACGGTGGATGCGAATGGTTTCGTCATCGCCGCTGCCTTTTCAGAACGCCTCCCGCGATGGATTCTCTCCGGCGTTTCCCGAATTGCTACACTAGCCTCAAGGCGTTGTTTATGAGCAGAACTGTGCTTGCAGGATGGCCTTTTGCGTCCATGATCGCTCCGTTTTTGTACGTCCCAGACTCAATCGCAAAACTGATTGATCCCTCAATTCTACCAACGAAATGAGTGCCTCACGTCACGCTGGCTGCTGATTTCAGGCCAGTTTGAAGCTGGTTTTTGTTTTGGCATCTGGTCTGCTGTTAGCGTCTGCCTGTGGAAACAAGAAGTTACACCGGAGGGAGGTGATTGAGAATGATCAACAGGATTCGCAATAACAAGGCAGCATTCACCCTGGTTGAAATCATGATCGTGGTTGCCATCATTGGGTTGCTAGCTGCGTTGGCAGTCCCGGGCTTCGTCAAGGCTCGTAAACAGTCTCAGGGCCGCCGCATTGTCAACGACGCGCGTCAGGAGGACGCCGCGATTGATCAGTGGGCGCTCGAGAATGGCAAGACGGATGGTGCGACAATCGACTATACCAGTCCGACAGGAGCGGTTACCTACCTGAAGACGGTTTGGAAGAGCTACGACCTGCTCGGTGGTACATACAGTTACGCGAATGGCGTAGGCTCGAGCCAAGTTGTGATCGCAGCGGCGACGAAGACCGCACTGGCGGGCGTCGGTATTGATTGGGGTCCTTACTAAGACCCGATGTTGAACCGAGCGCACAAGCGCTCACAGCAAGTGAGGAAGAGGCAGCCCCGACAATCGGGGCTGCCTCTCTCGCAAGGAAGTTCGCTTAATGACTTGAATGAAAGAAGGTGAGAGAAATGAAAAGTTTGTGGCAACGTCGGAAACGGCAGGCGTTTACCCTTATAGAAATCATGATTATTGTTGCATTGATCGGGTTGCTGGCCGTGCTGGCGATACCCAGCTTCATCAAAGACCGCAAGCAGTCTCAGGGCAGGCGGATTGTCAACGACGCGCGCCAGATGGACGCCGCCATCAACGCATGGGCGTTGGAGACCGGGCAATCCGATAACGCTCCGATCGACACAAGTAGTTCGACGGGCCCTGTCTCCTATGTGAAGGGTGGTCGGTGGTGGAACACCGACCTGCTCGGGAATCCCTATGACTTCACGCAAGGTGTCGGATCGCAACAAATCTTGATCGCACAGGACACCAAGGACGCACTGGCGGGCGTCGGTATTGATTGGGGACCGTATTAGGCTGCAACCTGCGGATTTCCTTTCCTTGTTCGCCACTGGTTGGGCTGCGGTCACGCGATGGCCAGTGGCATATGAACTGCTAAAAATCGTTTACAAGCAAGCATGTATTTTACAGGCAAACGACAGAACAAACGAGATGTCGCGGTCGGGCTGGACTTGGGAGCCAGCCAGATCAAAGCTGTCATTTTGCGCAGAAAAGGGGACGCGCTAGAACTGGCGGAGTATGCGGTCATGGATTCTTCCTCAGCGGCCATGGGTAAGCCCGGCGCGGCGCAACCGCTTGCAGCCGAGTTGCAGCAACTGATGGCGCAGTTCAAGATTCAGGAGCGGCGCGCCAGCGTGGCCATTAGCTGTAGTTCGGTGATGGTGTGCCACGCGGAGTTTCCGCCCGTGCCGCTCGCTGAGATCAAGAGCGCCCTGAAGCTCAACAGCTCGGGCTATCTGCGCCACGATTTCTCATCATACTACCTCGATGCTTTTGAGTTGAAGAAAGGCAATAAAAGCGCCAACGGCAAAGACGTGGACAAGACGAGCGTGCTGGTCGGCGGTGCGAACAGGACGGAAGTGGACGCCTACCGTGACGCCCTGGTCGCCGCAAAAATCAAACCCGAGGTGATCGAGTTGGCGGCTGTGTCCGTCATCAACGCGTTCCACGTGAGCCACCTTGGAACCAAAGACGAAGTCGTGGTGCTCGTGGATATCGGCGCGCACATGACGAGCATAAACTTCCTGCTCGATGGCATGCCGCTGATCACGCGCATCATGCACTTTGGCGGCGCGCAGATCAGCGATTACATCAGCCATACTCTCATGCTCGAGCCACACGAGGCCGAAGAAGAGAAACGCAAGATGTCCGCGCCAATCCAGGAATTGGTCAAGACTGCGATCTCGCCGCTCGCACGCGAGATTCGTTCGTCCATTGATTTTTACGAACGGCAGAATGATCGCCACATTGGCCAGATCTACGCTTGCGGTGGCTCGGCCTGCTCGCCGCAAATGCTGGCGATTCTCG
>Ga0208692_1001891_pt1 | contig 10881 bp, 8 predicted proteins | sample June2015DPH_20_1_3_FD_184721 | JGI IMG/M metagenome (GOLD analysis project Ga0208692, IMG submission 184721) | Peatland microbial communities from SPRUCE experiment site at the Marcell Experimental Forest, Minnesota, USA - June2015DPH_20_100... | ecosystem: Environmental > Terrestrial > Soil >...
CTCTCTGCAAAAGTGCGCCGAAATATGGCCGGGGATCTTCCACGCACATAAGACCGACGCGCACGCGCCCGTGTCCCAAAGGAATCTTCCAGCCGAAGGCCCCGGGCGCGACAGACCGTCCCACATACACCTCGGTCGGGTTGGAGGTCCCATCCTTCCCCAGCGGGATATCAGCCTGGATGGCGCGCAAGAATTCGCGAGGTTTCACGAGCCCCAGGGCCCCGTTGAGGGAACCGTTCACTCCGCAGGCAATCACGGCGACCCGCGCCCTTACTTTCCCAACCGCCCGCTGGCGCGAGCGGAACTGCAAAAGCACCCCGTCCTTTTCACGGTCGATGGCCTCGACAAACCGACCTAAACACAGCTCAGCGCCGGCGGAACGAGCCAGGTTCGCAAGGTCGCGGTTGAATTCCGCCTTGTCGACCACGCGAGCCATTGGCGTCGCCGAGCGATATTCCAACGTTCTTCCAGCCGGCGAGACCGCCTGGATGCAGCAAATGCGGTTCAAGACTGGTCGGATGGGCAAACCAAAACGCACAAATGCCTCTTCCCCGATGACGCCGGAACAGACGGTGTTTTCACCGACCCTCTTCTGGGCATCCAGCGCCGTGACATCGAGGCCCGCCGAGGCGAGTTGATAAGCCGCATACAACCCAGCCGGACCCGCCCCGATCACAGCAACATCTCGCATCACCGTCGTGTCACCTCCGGTCACGAGATTCTAAAACAAGAGTCATCTGGGCTAACGCATGTGGGATTCACTAGCCTGCACTTCCACGCGGAGGAATCCCTCTAAGAGCGGCGCCGCGCCGTCCCCAACTAATTTGCCCCTGTTACCCGCGATTGGGGTTTGTGTCGAACATCAAATCATCCGGCGCCAAGACCTCAGCCTAAGTCCGTGAGGATGGGTGGCTGATCTTTCGAAGAAGCCGCTTCAGCAACTTTCGAAGTGGCGCGATCCCGGGAGTAGTAATAGTTGTAATACCGATACCGCGAACCATAGTACCCGTCAACTCGATCCTCCAGCTTGTTGAGGACAGCACCGAGAGTATTTGCGCAGGCCCGGTCCAGGATTCGACGAACACGATTCAATGCGCCGCGCGAGGTGGTACCGCTTTCCACAACCAGAACCACGCCATCCGCCAAGGCTGAAAGAAGGATTCCATCCGTCACCAGCAACAAGGGCGGTGAGTCGAACACAATGTGTTCGAAGCGCTGGCGGAGGTCCCGTACTAGCCCTTCCATAGCAGGTGACGACAGCAGCTCGGCCGGGTTCGGGGGAATCGGTCCGGGTGGAAGCAGCCACAGGTTGGGGGCTGCTGTGAAGGTCTGGAGTGCCTGGTCGATGTCGTGCCCGCCCGTGAGAAAGCTACTCAGTCCGAGTCCCGCACCATCCGGCAGACCGAGGGCCTTCAAGACATTGGGCTTCCGCAGGTCCGAATCGACCAGCAGGACGCGGCTGCCACGCTGGGCCAGCGCCAAAGCGAGGTTGACGGAAGCGAATGTCTTCCCTTCACTGGGATGTGCACTCGTGACCAGCAGCACCTGAGGCGGCTGCGGCGCGCTGGAGAGCAGAATCGAGGTTCGCAAAACCCGGAAAGATTCCGCCATTTGCGACCCGGGCGCACTGAGAACGGCCAATGCCAGGTTTCCATTTCCCGCTGCTTTCCGGGCGCCGTACGGGAAGTACCGGCCATACCGTCCGCGCGATGTTGTCCCGAGCGGAATCACGGCCAAAGTGGGAACAGTTATCTCACTCTCGATGTCCTCCGCTGTCTTGATGGTGCGATCCAGGCTTTCCCGGATAAACGCCAGCGTGACTCCGAGAATCAAGCCCACCAGAAGTCCGACGGCAATATCCACTGGCTTGTCCGGGCGGATGGGAATACTGGGAACCAACGCCTCGTCGGCCAGGCGGACGTTGGTGGCGCGCAAGCTTACCGAAACGGTGGCATCTTTGAGACGTTTCAGCAGATCGTTGTAAAGCTGCTGGTTGGTCTCGAACTCCCCCTTCAAGATGGTGTACTGAATGAGAAGCTGGTTCAGTTTTTCGACCTCGGCTCTTTGCTGAGCTACCTCGCGGGAGAGAAGCTGCTCACGGCGCAGGGCGGTGCGGTAATCGCTCCCGATCCGCTCAATTATCAGCTTGCGTTCTCGGTCCATGAGCAACTCCACCTCAATGATCTGATTGCGCAGTTCTTTCACTCGGTAGAAGTTCGGACCATAATGAGAAGTCGTGGCGGCATACTGGGTCTTGAGATCAGCGTATTTCGAGTCCAACTGCTGTAGCAGGGCGTCGTTGGCAATGATGGCCGCCTCGGCTTTGTTGCTCTGCACCGAGTCGTACACTGATTCCTTGTTGGCGCGGTCAGTCTGTGCCGCGGTGAGGTCTTTGCTCAAATCCCCCAGCCGTTGTCCCACGACGTTCTCTTTGTCCCCGACATCGGCAATCGAGTTCTCGCGCTCATAGTCAACCAGCGCCTGCTGAGATTTCTCAACCTTGGCTTTGAGCTCGTCGAGTTGCTGTTCCATCCACGCCGAGGCTTGCCGGGTCGTTTCGTATTTGGAACGAAAACTGGACTCCACGTAATTCTTGACAAGGGCGTTGGCTACACGCGCCGCCAGGCTCGGGTCAACACTCTCGAAGCTGACCTCCACCAACCGGCTCTCATTCAGCAACTCGACATGAAGATGCTTCCTAAAAGCTCGAATCAGACTTGATTGACTTGCTGCGGGAGACCTGTCGGTGCTCGCTGGCCCGCCCTTCCCGCCAGCGCTGATCTCCGGGGACCCAGCCGCAAGCCCCAACTGCTGTATCGTTTCCCAGGCCAAGTTATTGTTCTGCAAGAGATCCACTTGAGTTTGGAGGAATGCTGCGTCGGCGGCCGCGCTCGGGTTAAGCTCGTTGAGCGTTTGCAGTTGGGGGGTCTCCGCCTGGACCTCCATGCGGGCCGTGGCGCGGTACACCGGCTTCATTCGGAAGACAACGAGCGTCACCAAAACTGTAATAATGAAGGCAACCGTGAAAACGGTGCCCCGGCGCTTTCTAAGAATCTCCCAGTAGGTATGGAACGAGTATGCGTCAGGCCCCGAAGCCTCGACGTCCAAGACGGGGTATCCAGAATACGCCGGGCGGTCAGGAGGAACGCCGTTCGTCGGCATTAGCTTGTCATTTCCTGCCATCTTGCGCCCCCGTCGCCAATTCCGCTTCCTGCTCGTGCTCCTGAAAGGCCGCGTGGCATGAAACGCGCCAACGTGCAGAGTTTACGCCTTCACCAGCCGTAGTCAGTCTCTAAAATGGGATACGCCAAACCGAAGCATAGACCGCGCTGTTGAAAACTGTATCGAGGGTTCTCTTGACCCCGCTCTCGGGCACATAAAGGATGTCGCTAGCCAACAGTTGTTGATCCGGAGCCCGGTTCGACAGCACCTTCTTGAGGTCTACCGGAACTTCCTGTCTTCCGCCGGGAGCATCGGGCGCCTTGCGTATGATTAAGGCTTTTGCTGGCTTTGCCTCGCGCGTGAAGTTGCCCGCCAAGGCAATAGCCTTCAGCACCGTCATTTGCTCCTGGTTGTTGGAGAGGACAAAGCCCCCAGCCCGGTTCACACCGCCCACCACATAGACAATTCCTGCCCGTTGAACCATAACCCGATCCCCCGGGTACAAATCTACGTTAAGGCTCGCATCGCCGTTCTGCCAGAGTCGCCAGACGTCAACCTTCACCGCATGTGAGATCGCTGGATCGGCATCCTGCGCGGCCCGGGCAGGGTTAGGCCCTGGCCCCCCCGGAGCATTCTCCGCGCGGGTGACAATCGCCGTGCCGCCCGCATCGTCGCTAAGACCTTCACCTTGCCCCAATACGTCGAGCAACGTCGTGTGAACGTAGACCGGATAAATGCCCGGTTTCCTTACAGCGCCGGAAAGCGTTACCGAATTTAATGCTGAAGATTTCACCGTAACGACGACTTGGGGATCCGTAAGCAGTCCGCCGTCAAGAAGATCCTTGCGTATGGCTTCTGAAAGCTGGTCGAGCGTCAGGCCTGCCGCCATGACCGGCCGCGACAGCATGGGAAGAGTTATCATCCCATCCCCGTCCACCCGATACTCGCGCGAAAGCTCTTGTACATCTACGACGTAGACATCCAGAAGGTCGTCCTTGGCGACCACATACCGCGCTCCCACCCGGTTGCTCGGAGAGGCGCTCGAGGCTGCCGGCCTCAGGGAGGAGATCGGGGTCACCATCGTAGGCGGAACAGGATTCTGCGCCCACGCGAGGCCACCCAGGCAAATCAAGCCAACCACAGCCAACACCGCCCCCAACTCAGCCCTCCTTCCCGGGCGCGCCGCGCCGTAGAGTAAACGGCCACCTGCCCTGCCGCCGGCCCCGCCAAGCGACAAAATTCCTAAAGCCGAACCTTTTACGCCCCATGCCATGCTCATCACTCCTTAAGACAACTTCCACATTCTTGACCAACATCCCTCCCGGCAAGCCGCAAGGGGGTCACACTTCCTATACTGGCACTTCGTCGGAGCAAAGAGCTTGTAGGAATTGGTTCATCCTTTCCTTCCGCTTGCCAGGAGATTGGGCTGCAAAGCAGGACCAAGCTCCGCCCTGTGACTCACAGGAGAATACCCTGTAAGCCCATCTGATCCTTTACTCCTATCTTCGGCTGGACAGAGGGGGCACATGAGTTGGAAGAGCAAGGATTCTCCACACGGCGGTGAAAATGTAAGAACCAACCTCCCTCCGCCACTCTTCAGCTTGCTAGAGTGGGCTGGGCGAAGTTTCTGACCCTCTTTCAGTGCGTGTTGACATACCCAGCCTGTTGTTGTGTAATCTGCGGCAGGTTAAGTCCCGGCTGTCCACTCTTGGCGAGGGAGCGCGGGCACTCAAACTTACGCCTTCGCCAAAGTAGTCCGAAGGGAGTCTTACCATGAAACGACGCCAGTTCATTGGTACCTTTGCCACGCTTCCTATCGTTCCCGCGCTGCTCAAGGCGCAGGAAGGGCCTCCTCCGCTCGGGGAGCCCGTGGAGAAGATGACCGCCCCAAACTGGCCCACCATCAATTCCAACCATCTGGGATTTCGTCCGCGCGTGGGCAGCAAGACGCTGGTGGTGCGAGCCCTCGCCTCTACCGAAGGAATACCACCTGCGCGATGTGGGGGAGTCGAAATTTGGCTTCACGAGGCCTCTTCAGAGTGAATCGTCTGACTTCGGCCCTTGTCTAACGGCTGATTTCACGGACCTCGAGCGGCCCGGGCTTTACCAGATCACGGTGGGGAACGAGCCGTCGGTCCAATTTGCGATTCATGATGAGGTTTGGCGCCGAACGATCCCCAAGGCGGTCGGTTACTACCGCTACCAGCGTTGCGGTGTGGAGGTGCCGGGGGTGCATCCCGCCTGCCACCTGGATGACGCGCGACGGCGGGACAACGGGGAACACGTGGATACGGTGGGCGGCTGGCACGATGCGGGAGACCTGCGCAAGTGGATGGAAGTGACCATGCTGAATGGTATCGCCCTCCTCAACCTTTTCAAGAACAATCCGCAGCCACAGCCCGGCGACCCGACACGCGAGCAACTCCTCGAGGAAGTACGCTATGGCAACCGCTACTTCCTGAAGATGCAGGACACCGACGGCAAAATCTGGGCCGACGTCGCGGGCGGCGTGAATGGCGACAACAGTGACAATCACTGGACCGACAACATCATCGGCACACCCGACGACCGCTACCTGAATACCCACAAGCGCTCCGGGACGGCGGCCGTCTTCACCACGCTGGAGGCACTCGCCGGGCAGTGCTATGCGGCTAGTGATCCCGCCTACGCCCGGCAGTGTCTCGAGGCGGCCATTCGCGCCTGGCGCGCTTTTGATGAGCCCCCGACTTCCACCCAGGCCATTGGTTGGTGGGCCCTGGCGGCTTCCGAGCTGTTCCTGGCCACCGGCGACAGCGAATACAAGCAGCACGCCGTGCTTCTGGGCCGTGACCTGCTGAAGCGACAGAACACGGAATACCTCGGCGGCCAAAAGGAGGTCCGCGGCTTTTGGATGCAAGGCAACGACCCGTACGTGGAAATACCGGATTCGGGCGTCCCTCCGCTGGCGCTCCTGAAGTTGTATGACACTTTCCTGGACGCCGAAGATCGCCCGAAGTGGCTTGACGCCGTGAGGCGGCACGCCGACGAATACTTGCTGCCCATGTCGAGCCGGAATTCCTACCGGATCATCCCGCTGGGCATGTTCCTCGGTTCACCTACGCCGGAGAAATACCGGCCGCTGGCGGGAAACCTTACTTACCGTTATTTCCATCCTGTCCGGAAGCAGTTCTGGTGGCAAGGCGCCAATTGCCATTACGCTGCAAACGCCCTGCTGCTGGGGTTGCTGGCTAAAATTCGCGGGGAGGCGGGGAAGAAATACGTGACGCTTGCTTACCGCCAATTGGAGTGGATTGTGGGAGCGAATCCCTTCGCTTCCTCCATGATGACGGGAGAAGGTATGCGCAATCCTTTTCCGCACTCGCGTTTTGTGGGGCTGATCCCCGGCGGAATCATGAACGGGATCGCAGGGAACGTGAACGACGAACCCGTCCTCGACCTGCAATACACGTTGGATTGGCGAACCTGCGAGTACTGGAGTCCGCACGTAGCGTTCTACATTTGGGCCCATTCGGTGCTGGAGGGAATCAGTTGAACCCGAATTCGTAAGTTGGCCGAGGTTCCTCGTTTCATCGAATGCAAAAACCCCTCACCCGTCCTCCTCCCTCGGGCGCCCTCTCCCCAGGGTAGTGGTGTCATTTCGATTGCTGATTGTCGATTGCTGATTGCCTATTGACGATTGAAAAAGTGCTGTGGCAACTGCTTTCAATGTCAGTGAGCAATCGACAATCGAAAATCGGCAATCGAAAATGGGTAATCGGCAATCGGCAATCGAGAATCGGCAATTCCAGAATGGTCAGTGGCCTTCACAGGACTTTCCCTTAACCGCTTCCCATCCTTCGTGCAAGATGAAAGGTGTGAGGCATAAAGCTGCGACGGGGTCTGCCCACTTTATTCCCCAGACGGCGTTGACTGACAGTCCGGCCAGGGCAATCCAAGCCATGTAACCACAGACCGCAGATTCCGCCGCGTCGGCTCGCAATGCGGCGCTTGAAGCGCTGGCTGATAACTTCCGCTTTTGACCGGCCAGCCAGGGCATCACCATAGCAGCAACCAGTAAGAGAGCTATTCCTGCAAGACTGGGGTGGACCTCCCGCTTCCGGAGCAGTGCCGTTCCTGAAGCGAGCAGCACGTATGCCGCCAAGGCAAAGAGCAGGCCGCCGGCGATTCGAGTAGCTGACTCCTCAGCGTTCGATGCCGTGGAATAGAAGCGGAACCGCCAGTAAACCACCAGCGCCGAAACCAGCTCGATTGCGCTATCGCCGCCGAAGGCGAGTAAGGCCGGACTGTGAGCCCGCCAGGCAGCAGCTAGGGAGACCGCCGCTTCCACACACATCCAGATGAGCGTGAAAGCCTGAATTCGAAGAATACGTCGCAGAACATCGGGTTGAAGCGGGATGATTACGTCGCTCATGCAAGATGGCACTCGCTTCCCAGAGCCTCTCATAGAAGAGCGCATTGTGCCATAGTTTTCATTTACGGGGGTGGAGCATATTGAGTTAAAGCTCTGGTAGTGTCCTAGAATCCCTTGAAGTACCCTCTTCCTCTCGGGCTGTTCTTCCGATAATATCTGTGGCTGCGCGATGACCCCGGCCAGTATCTGGCGAAGGTGGGTTTTGTACAAGAGATTGGGGCGGCTGAGATTTCGACATCAATAAGTTGCGCTTTTTTCTTGACGAACCTAACAAGATCGGATACTCTCTAACTGGGTCGGGATCGCACACCAATTTAATTGGAGGGGACCAACATTCAGGTGGCGAGTCCTATTCAATCAAGCCTAACTGTTGAGCGTCTACCCAAACATCTTCAGGAAACGCTCAGGTCGGTTCTGAATCCACCCAAAATCCAAACGGCGTATCTGAGCCCGAATGCGATTTACGAAGGTGATGCGCGCCGACTCCTGCCACAGATCGAGCCCAATAGCATCTCCGTCAGTGTTTGGTCACCACCGTATTTCGTTGGTAAGAGTTACGAATCAGGGATGTCGTTTGATGAATGGAAAGAGCTGCTGCGCGAAGTCATCGCGCTCCACTTCCCGATTATCAAGCCGGGCGGGTTCTTGACCATCAACATCGCAGACATCCTCTGCTTCAAAGACCCTTCAATGCCGAAGATTCAGGCCGAGGCAGTCAACCAGCGCCGCTCTCCAATCACGCGCGAAGATGTTCTACTGGCCATAGAAAACCATCCAGGATTCAACCGGTATCAACTCGCGAGACTGCTGAAGTGTAGCGAGCAGACGATTGATCGCCGACTGAACGGAAACAATATCCGGGGCGGAAAGTACGAGACACAGACCCGGGTCAAGATCGTCGGCGGTCTTGTTGAAGATTGGGCTTTGCGGGCTGGATTCTACACCCACGACCGGCGAGTGTGGGTTAAGGATGCCGCCTGGGAGAATAGCCGTTGGGCCAGCCTGTCATACCGCTCCGTGGACGAATTTGAGTACCTGTATTTCTTCTGGAAGCCCGGCATAACTAAGGTGGACCGCTCCAGACTCACCAAGGATGAATGGCGTGATTGGGGGTCTCGGGCTGTCTGGAACTTTCCTTCCGTCAGGGCTAACGACGATCATGAGGCGAAGTTCCCCATTGAGTTGCCAACGCGAGTCATTCGCCTACTCACCGAACCGGACGAGATCGTGCTGGATTGCTTCCTGGGCAGTGGAACCAGCGCGGTAGCGGCCATTAGGGAAAAGCGCCGCTATATCGGTATCGAGCGCGAGCCGAAGTACATCGAGATTGCGCGGCGGGCCTGCCACGGGGCTAATCAGCCCACACAAAGGGCCCTTCTGGATTGACGGGAACGTTCTGCACACGCCAATTGGCCTTTTCCTTCAGCATTTCGAAGTTGATTCGTGTCCGGAATTTTTCCTTGCGTTTTTCTGAATGTCGCCCCGCACTCCAAATAGTGTCATCCGCTGTCGGATTGTAACGAGCCTGGAGCATCCCGTTGGGTACGCACCCTATGCGCATGTTTCTGAGGACGTTGGCTCCTCCGTCGTCATCATAGAAGTATTTGATGAAGATTGTTGTGGTCAAGAATTTATCGCCCGTGGCGGTAGCCAGAACCTTTGGCAGTTTTCCAGCCTCGTTAACTATTACCCCTCTCCTGGTTCTTCTCATTATCCGCATGGAAGTCTGTGATGTCTGAATATTGGCGGTACTCTGCGCCTTTTCCGACTTTGAGTCGATCAGAAGGGCCTGCCTGACTGCGTAAGTCGGATGAAAGACATAACGAGCCCGCTTGTAATCGACCTTACCGGGGATTCGCAGCGGTATCTGAGAGACGCCCAAGGTATCGACCGCGTACCGAGTGATGTCCTCGCCAATGTCGCCCGCAAGATCATCCCAATTGGCGAATATTTGCTTTGCTTGTTCCTTAGCGGCAGCTAGGGCTTGGGCCACTAAGCGCATGGAGGACCGTTCGATGTCCTCGAGCGCGTCGAGGTCGTTGGCGAGTTCATCAGGGTCGCGGAACATCGTGTATTTTGAAACGATGTGAATGCTCGCTTGGCTCAGAGCCGTTGCCGGAAAAAGATTACCACAGCGATGCAAGGTTTAACAGGTGGGGCAGTAGAGGCGCGACGGGGAGACGGCACCTTCGGGGAGATCATTCCGGGTGAGATGGCCATTGCTGATCCTGGCTACGTAGTGGCGAGGGGGCCCATTGCGACCGTACGATTTGTGGGCGCGATTCGGCGAACAGGCTCTCAAGTTCTGATTCCAACAGGGATTTTGCCATCTTGACATAAGAGGGTTCAATCTCAACTCCCACGCTATTCCGGTTGCAGCGTGCGGATGCCAGCAATGTAGTTCCCGTGCCCATGAACGGGTCCAGAACTGTATCGCCCACAAAAGAGAACATGCGAACCAGCCTATAGGCCAGCTCCTCGGGGTAAGGAGCCGGATGGTTCTTAGTGGACTCCCCCGTAAGACCATTCCACACCTGCTGGAACCATGCCTGGTGTTCCTCTTTAGTCAGCCTGGAAGCCTCTCTCTGCTCGTCGGTCGGCTGCCGGTATCCTCCAGGCTTCCGGAGCATCAGGATAAACTCGACATCGTTCTTGATGATGGCATTCGGCTCGTAAGGCTTCCCCAGGAAACCAGGACCGTTCTCGACCTCGTAATTGGCATTGGCGATCTTGTACCAAAAAATCGGGGAGAGGTTATCGAACCCGATTTTGCGGGCTCGGACGACAATGTCGGCGTGTAGTGGCATCACCATGTGCCGCCCATGCCTTCGCCTTGAGAGGCAGACATCCCCAACCACGCACACTAACCGACCGCCCGGGACTAAGACGCGGAAGCAATGACGCCAGACCTTCTCGAGCTCGTCATGGAATGCGTCGTAATCGGCAATCAGGCCCAACTGGCTTTTGTTGAGCGGGTATTCCTTCAGTGTCCAATACGGTGGCGAAGTGACAATCAGACGGATGGATTCGGAGGGTATCCACTCCAAATGTCGAGCATCCCCCTGGTGTATGACGTGCTTCGTTACCGCGGCTTGCTGAAGGGTCGCCTGAGTTGCCATTCCGTCTTCATCTTAGCAGAGTCATCCATATGCGCAAGGGGAGGCTGCAAGCCAAAAAAACGAGTACGCAGCAACGCGACCCTACGGGGCCAGCTTCTCAGAAACCACTTTGGCCTGCGTGAAGAGCAAAAGGTAGTCACGGCCGCCGGCTTTCGAGTCTGTGCCTGACATGTTGAAGCCGCCAAAGGG
>Ga0208692_1001895_pt1 | contig 10852 bp, 8 predicted proteins | sample June2015DPH_20_1_3_FD_184721 | JGI IMG/M metagenome (GOLD analysis project Ga0208692, IMG submission 184721) | Peatland microbial communities from SPRUCE experiment site at the Marcell Experimental Forest, Minnesota, USA - June2015DPH_20_100... | ecosystem: Environmental > Terrestrial > Soil >...
AGGTTCATCCTGCAGCCGTACGAGCAAGCGCAGGAAATCTTGAGCGTCTTTGTGATTGATAAGGGATTCGTGATGTTCGGTGTGATAGCGCTCACTGATCCGGCGGGCGTATTTGAACTCGTTGGTGCTTTCCTCTCCCTCGTATCCGATCGTGAAAGTTATGACCGGCCGGTCCATGAGTTTGCTCATGAGTGCAACGTTCAGGCTGGAATCCACTCCGCCGGAGAGCAGAACCCCAAATGGAACATCCGATACCATACGGCGGCAGATTGACAATCGCAGCAGCCGGGTCAACTAGGCCACGGCATCATCCTCGCTCATGTCGCTCGCGCGGATCGTCCATTCGGCACAAGGGCGGCAGTCCTAGTACTGGTTCGCCGAAGCCTCGACATCATGCCGGATAGTCAGCGTGTGCCCCGCGGGCAGCTTGAAAACGCCGCGAAAGAGTGTGAGGGATGCGGGCGTTACAATGAACGTAAGATAATGCCAAAAAGCCGTGAGGTCCATGTCGTGTGTAACGTCCGGATGAGCCACAATGGCCCGTATCTTGGAAGCAAATACCATTCCCCAGAGGCAGTCCTGGAAAAATACCGCGGCTCGATGCCGATGCGATCCCGAGCCAGGTGAAGGACAGGTTTGTCCGGAATTCGCGCATCATAAATGGCGAATGCGAACATGCCATAAAACCGCTGGATGCAATCCAGTCCCCATTTCTGATAAGCATGCAGCAGCACCTATGTTGGTTGGATTTATTGAGCAAGGCTCGGTCCGTCGGACTTGAGCCCGTATGGTCATCCTCTTTTGTGTTTCTATTACTGCCGGTCATGGGTATCAGCCGGTGGCTGAGCAGGGACAGGCCGGCGCCAGTAGTGGTCTTTCAAGAATCCTATGATCGAGGGCAGAATACCATTGGTCTTGAAGCATGGCCATTGAACGCACGGCAATCCGAGCGGGAATACGTTTCCCGGCTGGCGGTTCTCTTCTGATCGTGTTCCGCCGTGTCCGGCAACAGCATTTCGATGGAGGCATTGCAGTGGCCAAAACCCTTCCAAAACGCCAACGGAAGTCGGGTTTGCCTGACACTCCTAGGAAGCGCTTGAGCCTCCCTGACCCACCTCGGGGTCGTTTGCGCCGATATGGTTCTTTCGTGTTGCTGACGTTAATACTTCTGGTGCACTTCGGTCTTCGCTATTCCGTTAATCAATGCCTGCCCTTGGAATCGAAGCACTTCTACCCCGACCTATATAACATTGCGTTGTCTCTGACTGGCGAAACCGGCCTCAAAACGTTCGCTTTGGACGGTAAGATTCCTGCTCATGCGCCGGTGATCCGGTTCCTGAGTTTGAAACAGGCCTCGCTGACAACCGACGAATTCTCAGCATTCCTGGCTTCCAAGCCTGCCTTAGGCGCTGTCACCGTTTTTGCCCGAAACCGGCTGTTTGAATTTCGGGTGGCATCGTGGCTCTGGCGGATTTTTGGGATCTCCTGGGGTGTGATCGCAATTTTCTATATTATCGTCAGCACCCTTTGTTGCTTGTGCATCTTCTTTCTTTGCACGCACCTGACGGGCAATAAATGGTGCGGTCTATTAGGCGCGGCATTTTATGCAGTCTTGCCGTGCGAAATGGTGCATTCAGTCTGGTCTATACGGGACGCCAACCCAACCTGGTTTACGATTCTGGCCCTGACGTTCTGCCTGTGCGTTGCTGGACGATTTCAATCCCAATGGGTGAACGCGTGTTCCTATTTCTTGCTTGGAGTCCTATCTCTCATCGGCTTAGGCTGGCGTTCGGACGCCATTCTGATTCCCGGCTTAACCCTTCTGGGACTGCTGATTGTACTGCGGCGTCAGCACCGAAAATGGAAGCATTGCATATCAGCCCTCACGCTCTTTGCTGTCGGCATTGCCTGCGTCTACACTTCTTTGTTAGCTCAGATCACCACGAAAGAAGAGTTCTCTCCGGCCTGGATTACGCACATCGCCGTTTACGCTGATAATCCCCGAGCAAATATAGGTGGATACGAAAACTCCTATCAGATGTTTTTCGACGACGGCACAGTTATCTCCAACGTGTATCGATGGGTTAACAAAACTGTGCCGTACTTGGGAACAGAATATGCCCGGGCATGCACGCAAATGCTCTGGCATGAAGCCTCCTACAATATGTTCAACTGGATCGATGGCTTCCCGTTATTGTGGGGACAGAAAATCTGGGAAGGGTGTGGAGATTCCTATGGGTCGTTTCAACTCAGGTTCGAGGCGGAACCGGTACGCGATGGTTTTGAGCTGATTCGTGCGTTCATGAAGCGGTATTGGATTGTTCTGATTCTGGCTTTTGCCGGTGCTTTTCTCTTTTCTCCGCATCCCCCGGAAGCGTTACTCCTGGCGTTTTTCTCGGTTTATTACACTGCTCTTTACTGGGTCATGCTTCCAATGGAGAAACATATCACACCGATGTCTTTGCCGGCCGCCGTCGCGTTCGCTTTTGCGAGTTGTGCTGTTATTACGCCGTTGACTGCAGCAGGACGCTCCACAGCCGTCCAATCGATGCAACGACGTTGGAAATCGGGCCTGACACTGCTGATCCTGACTTTGACTCTTTTCTTGATTAGCCGCGAAGTAGCGAGATGGCATTCGACCTCGGTGAGAGCATCTTATGTGAGCTTGATTCGAGATCGCTCCAGCAAGGGCTTGACTGCTGACGACAACATCAAAAGTCCGCAGAAAGCCATCCTGAGTTTTCCCCCAGGAACGCTGGAAAAAGACCGAGGCTATTGTTGGAAAATTCACGCCTACGGTCAGGGCGGCATTCTTGCTCTATGGATGCGGCGACCGACCTTTTCTGGCGTATCTTTCTTTCCCATTCCTGCAGGGCAAGATGAGGTGTTCTTTTATTCAACATGCACCCAATACCTCGTTCATCCCGTGGTTGACGCCCCGCTGGATGTCGTTGTGGTTTTGCAGCCCGGAATGAAATTCGAATCGTGCCGATCTTTTGACTTGGATGGCTGGAAAACACTCCCTTTCAGTACCGTATTCTATCCGGGACAAACCGCTGCAGGTTCTCCGCGGATCGATATTAATCCACCAGTCTCTGGAATTGCTTCGCCGATTGGAGGTTGGGAAAAGCTGTTGACTTGGCCTTGATGTCTGCTGGGCTCATGGAGCGCATGACTTCGGTATTCATCGTGTGATGCAGGCCGATGTCCCTTCAGGATGGATTTCGGGGTGAAGGTGGGGCTTGATGTGCGAGACAACGTGTGACGACAGCTGCCCGGCTGCTCGTGCCAGCCATTGCCGGATCGCCAAACGGAAAAGCATTGCTTTCGTAGGCAGTCTATCATCGATTGAACCCACAGCTAAGGTGTATGCCAATCCAAGGCGAAGCAGAATCCTGCAGCGTCGTTTGCAGACCGATGGCAAAAGGACAGAAGTTGATGCAACCGCCTCGGAAGCAACTCCCGATCAGCCACGGCCCCGGACAGCTTGTTTCGCGATCCTCTGAAAAACTTTTCCCGTCCAAGGCGGTGCTTGTCTGAAGCCTCCCCCATTTCCTTTGTGCATCCTCATTTTCACTTGTGCTCCCGAATGGAAATGCCTTATAAATTTCCAGATGGTCACAACCATGATTCCACAGGTAACTATGAGTGCGGCGCCACTCCGCAAGTTGAGTTCGCTAGGAGTCGTAGTTCCGTTGTTCAATGAACAATCAGGCCTTGATAGATTCTATAATGTTCTCTCGAACCAATTGCGTGAATTAAATCTGCAGTACACGATCGTGTTTGTAGATGACGGCAGTTCGGATGCGACGCTAGAAATCCTGCACCACATTGCCGCCTGCGATCCAAAGGTGACTGTATTGTCTCTGGCTCGAAATTGGGGCCATCAGATCGCTCTAACCGCCGGCCTTGACCACGTCGAGGCAGAAGCGACTGTTGTGATGGACGGAGATCTGCAACATCCTCCGGCGGTTCTGGAGGAGATGGTAAGAAAGTACGAATCCGGCGCCGAGGTGGTATACGCGGTCCGTCGTTCCTCGCCCGGCGTGAACCGATTGAAGAAACTTACGTCTGATTTGTTCTATGCCTTATTTGAGCGCTCAACAGAATTAACCGTGGTCCGCGGCGCTGCCGATTTCAGGCTGATGTCGAGAGAGGTTGTTACGGCGCTCAGATCAATGCGCGAAATGCACCGTTACATGCGCGGAATGGTTCCCTGGCTCGGCTCCACTTTCAGCATAGTTCAGTATGACCAGGGTGAACGAAAGGCAGGCTCCCCCGCCTATACTTGGCGCAAGAGTGCGAGGTTGGCCAAGGATGCATTGTTCTCCTTTTCGACACTTCCGCTGGACCTACTAACATGGTGTGGCGTTGTCTTGAGTGTTTCCGCACTTTTTTACTTGATTTACGTGTTGGCGGTCCTGCTCTTGGGCCGTCCTGTAGAAGGTTGGACGTCGGTTATCGCCGTCCTCCTGATCCTGAGTACAGTGCAATTCTTATCAATCGCAATCCTGGCAAAATATCTCGGCATGGTCTTCGAGCAGACCAAAGGCCGACCTTTATATGTGCTCAAACAGAAACACATGGCAGAGCCTCATGGCAGCGTGCCAGCTGGGGACGCTGCAGGTTCGCGATCGAGCTCGGTCGGGGTCGTGTAATGCACAGCGTCGGCTCAAGAGAACTCTCACACGACCGAGTGGCCGGCCAATTCGACGAATTGATGAACGAGTATGACGTTACGCGCCGGATTGAAGTGTTGGTCGACCAGTTCTTAACCCCACAGATCCTGACTGCGGGACTCGTGTTAGATGCCGGATGCGGAACTGGCAGAGGTACTCACACGTTGCGGCAACGCGGCGCTTCGGTGGTTGCGCTGGATATTGGCTACAATCTCATAAAGAGCGTCAAGCTTAAATATCATTGCGCGGCCACGCAGAGTAGCATTTTGTCTCTTCCTTTCGCGGACCAGGTTTTTGATGTCGTCTTCTCTTCCGAGGTGATCGAGCATACGCCGGATCCTGCACAGGCAGTGCGAGAACTTTACCGAGTGCTCAAGAGCAGGGGGCATCTGGTGCTCTCGACGCCGAACTGGTGGTGGCGATGGTCGGTCTCGTTAGCATCGCGACTCGGGTTTTGCCCGTATGATGCCCTCGAGAATTGGATGCGTCCCGGCGAGTTACGCCGCGTGATTGAGAGTATGGGCGGCCAGGTGTTGGCGCACCGCGGAATCCATCTTTGGCCATTTCAGTTACGTGTACTGAACAGGTGGTCGCGGTGGATGGATCGATACGGTCGAATCCTCCTCCCAATCATGATCAATCAATGTATGCACTGCATCAAACCAGGAGCCAACCCAACCAGGGAGTTATGAACGGCGTATGTCAAAAAAAAGAAAAGGTATCAAGCGAAGGTTAGGGGGCGACCCAGCTAGCATTCCGAGGTCAGCGAGCATTCGCAACACATGGGCTTCTATCGTGATGTCGTGCAGCAGCCGCAGTACGGTGACCGCACTCCTGCTTTCCCTGACTATTGGTGCGGCAGCGATTTGGCTTTTGAGTCCTTTAGCACGAGGTTTGGATTCGGCAGTCATCGGACAGACTGCGAGCCGATACTTCGAGATCGCCGTCAACCGTTCCTATTGCGGCCGCTATCCGTATGTGACCAGCACCGTCGGAAACGATAAACCCAAGATCAATTTGTCGGAGTTACACATTGCTGATGTCGGAGCAATTCCTATTCGAAGGATGATAGAACAAGCGGGATCGCCGCGTGGTTATTGCCAGACCTCGGGTGGGTATATCCCTGTCAACGAGGTATCCATGGCATTGGTAGAATCAGCACTGCTTTCTGCAGCGCCAGGACTGACGCTGAGGCAACTCGGACAGACGCTTCCCGCACTGAGCGCCATAGCGCTTTTGTTGTTTGCCTTCTTTCTGCTTAAATTGCGATACTCGATTGTTTTTGCTTTTTCCACGTTGTTGTCGAGCTTGTATATAACCATATTATTAGGTGGCAGCGCTCTCTACTCGCAATACCCTCTTATTCTGCCTGCCACTTTGGCCGGAATTAGTCTCGCAGGTCTCTGCTTGGTTTACCGTGTGCACCTGCGAACCAGTTGGTACTTATGCAGCTGCTTCATCCTGGGCCTTTGGTGCGGCTTCCTGGGCAACCTTCGCACCAGCCATTATCCGGAGGGTGTACTCGTTGGCGTGCTTTTGATCGGTTTTGCAGCCGTCGACATGCTTCGCGTAACCTCCAAATCGAAGCGCAAAACTGCTGTTCTGGCATGCATGGCCTTCACCGCCTTTGCAGCGGGCGTACTGACGTTCGATGCACTGTTTATATCGCCACTTCGGGCGGTCCCAACACCTGGGATCTACAGCTATCATGTTCTCGCGCACCCCCTTGTGCTTGGGCTGGCAACGCCTCCTAACGAACTTGCCAAGCGTGAGGGCATCGCATGGGACGACCCCGCCGGCGTGGTTGCAGCCAGGAAAGTCGATCCCACCGTAACATATCTCGGACCCGGCTACGAGCGCGCGTTGTTTACCTACTATTTACGGCTCTGGTCTTCGCATCCCCTCGAAATGCTTGGCATCTATTTCAGTAAACTGTCCTCGACTCGCGAGAGCATTCAAAAGTTCCTATTGAGTACTCAAGCAAACATATTCTGGACTCATAAAGATGGTCGATGGTTAGAACTCGCAGCTTTGCCCGCGACGCTTGGAGCTGCGCTGATCGGTGTCTTAGGATTGTTCGGCGTCCTCTTCGTTATCGGTTGTATCCGTCCCGCGGCGCTGCAAGTCGATTTGCAGAGGGGATTCTGCCTTGCCGCAGTCTTTGGTGCAGGCATCATCGCGTTCGTGGAGTCGGCGGCCGTTCTGTCGGAAGTCGTGCTCTGGTACAGCACCGTTTTAGTATTCTCCTTCATCATTGCAGGTCTCTTCGTATTCCAGATGGTCTTGGATGTTTTCATCAATAGGATATGGCGTGGACCACAACAGGTCAGTCGTTCCATCGCAAGGAATCGCCACTGAACGCGCTGAATACATTGGGCCGCATTGTGGAGGTCTGGGAAGGTCCGGACGATTTATCATCCATGCATTCCGTGCAGGTCAAGCGCCATGGACTGACACGATTTGCGGCTATCCCCCCCACGATCATGAGATGTTTCGCCAGGAAACCCGCGGGGAAATCCTCGAGAAATGAGCGACCCGGAACGTCCGATTTTGAGGCCCAGTGCCGATGAGCAGCGGAATCGGCATACCCGAGGTTCATGATCCCGGGACAGATACCCAGCGCCGGTAGCCCGATGTGACTTGATGAATCGTGAATGCTGAGACACCAACAGCTGCCGGGTGATAATTCGAAATGATGACCTGATAGCGTGCAGGCAGATCAGCCGCAATCAAGGCCATCTGCCGCCCCGGTTCGGTGATGATCTGCGATGCAACAAACTTTTGTGCAACAACATCAAGGATGCCGACCGACAAAGCTCCTTCATGCAGGCTGACATCCAGGCAGATGCAGTTTGCACCTCTCGAATCAGCATTTCGGCTCAGTGTCGCCGACCCCAATGCATAGCTTGCCGTGTTTTTTGGGGTGCGAACCAAAACATCGGATCCATTTGCTTCTGCACTGGCAGCATAGGCGGTCCATTGGTCCGGCCTAAAATCGTGTCGACAGCTCATTTCATCCACAACCTTAGCCAGATCAAAAAAAGGTTGGATATTTACGGGCGCCAAACCGCGCTGCAACATGTACCAGACGTAAAGTGCGTTGTTCCAGGTTTGGCGGCGGGTAACCACCATATCAGGACCGGCCAATTCCAGCAATTTCCTGTCGTCGTGCCAATCGGACCACGGGCAATGCTCATCACCCACGCTTGGGTCTGAAACGCGGGCAAAAACCAGAGGGTCAAATTGATCCGGCGAATTCCATCCGCAGGTGCTTCGAGCGAACTGCCAAGTATAGAGCATGAGGATAATTTCGCCACGGGGCGCTAGAGAGGCTTTCGCTTGAGCCATCAACTTCCTCTGCAATGACTCCGGCATCACCATCAACGAACCATAAATGAATACAACATCATAGGGGCCGCCATATACAGCTTCTGAGCTATCGGCGCAGTAAAGAGTTGTTACGTGATCCGCTACCTCCTTTAAAACCGCAATGCGGTTGATCACGGCGAGATTACTTTCCACTATATCGGCACACGTAAGCTCGGCGCCGTGAGACGCATACAGAATCTCGTGAAAACCAAGACCCGAGCCGATTGAAAGCACGCGGCGGCTGCCAGTATTTTGCGCCACAACTTGCGCGAAGATATCTTCCTCCGGATAAGCTCGGAACCGTGCGACAAACGCATGGTTCCATATCTTTAGCAGTTCGGCATCGGGCATCAATGCTAACTGGCGCGTGTCATGCTTACCCAGCCCTGATGGTGCATAGCGCCAGTAACTTCGCGCCTGCTCCGAGTCGTAATAGTGTTGACCAGGTTTCTCGACCTCCATCTCTCCGCTCCTTTTAGCGCATCGAATACCTTTTGGCGCTCTTGCCCGGCTCCTAAGCCCTTAGAAAACCAGATCAACGCGGTCTTGGGCGTCAGGAATCCTTGGGATTGCCTGAGAACATCCGGTCGTGGAATTGCTGATTTTTTTTGCGGATGACCCGAGCTGGATTGCCCACGGCAATTGAATCGGATGGGATGTCCCTGGTTACGATCGCGCCGGCGCCGATAACGGAACGGTCTCCAATGCGCACACCCTTTAAAACCACGGCGCTGGCCCCTATCCAGACATCCTCGCCGATATGCACCGCAGCGAGTTCTTTGCCCGAGGCTGTTATAGCCACCTCTGGGGCAGTACGGTGATCCGAGGACAGAATGACAACATTGGGTCCAAGTATCGAGCGCTTGCAGATGCGTACTCCGCCCGATCCATCCAAATAGCTGCGGAAGTTGATTGCGACTCCCTCCTCGAGGACGATACCGCTGGCCGGAGTGAGATGATCCAACACAAGGCTGCACTGGTCATAGATTCTTACATGATCGTGAAGCTCTATGCCTAATCCATCCCTAAATTTGCCTCCCCAAAGTATGACGTTGCTACCGACTGCGACTTCATTGCCGACCAAATTCACGGCCTCTCGCAGTTGTCTCTGGATATCATGCCGCTGCTCATTGAATACACGGAGCGGGTCTTCATGGATGATTCTTATCTTGTGAAGCTCGGATTCAACGGCCTGTTTGATTCGGCGGTTAATCCATTGGGATAGCCAGTTGATCACTTGATTGCGCTCCAGTTTCAGGTCAAAAGCAATCCTCGTTATTCTCGATCCAAGATTCATGCCAGAGCACGGCATTCAGCACCGTCCATAGATGGAAGCTGTATCCACCGTATCCCTGCAGCTGATTTCTCAGGAGGTCCAAGAAGAATTCATTATCGAAATATCTTTCCTTCTTGAGCCTTGAGCGTTCGAAGGCGGCGAGGCATCGCCGGCCGAAATCAGGCTCGCGAAACCAAGCGTCCATTGGTGCGCCAAATCCCTGCTTGGCGCGGTAGACCATGTCATTGTCGATGTAAGGCTCGACCGCTTTTTTCAGGATTGCCTTCCCCAATCCGTCCTTGAGCTTGTACGAGGGAGGAACCCTCATGGCGAACTCGACCACATCATGGTCGAGATATGGGACTCGGGCCTCGATGGAGTGAGCCATCGTCAGCTTATCGACACGCATAAGCAGGTGCTCGGGAAGGCGGAGCTTCATCTCCATGTAGGGGATTTTCCACAGGACATCCGGCTCGGCGAACTGGCCCGCCAAACCTCCAAGATAGTGATGCACGACAGCGTGGCTATCCAGTGAGGCAAAATCTTCGGGCAGCAGTCCTTGGACCGGGCAGTCGAGATTCTGTTCAAAAGGCGCCTTGTTTGGAGTTAGCCGCTCGCGCAGATGCCCCCACCAGCAAGCCGAACCTCCCCAAAACAATTCCTGGCCAAGGTGAGCTCGAGTGCAAATATCCTGGTCTTCTGCGCTCTGAGTTATCCTTCCCGCCCTTCTTCCCAGAAAATGACCGAGCCATCCTCTCCGGCCATTCCGTGCCCGATCGTAAACTTCCACTTCTTTCCTACGGTAATGCTCGCACCACCAGTAACCCAGGAAGTTTTCATCCGCACCTTCACCCACCTGAACGACGGTCGTGCCGCATTCGCGCACGAGTTTGGCGAGGAAGTAAAGGGGAATGCAGACATTATCTGCGATGGGCTCGTCCTGCAGCCGGACGAGCAGTGGCAGGAACTCCTGTGCGTCGTTGTGATTGATAAGGGCTTCGTGGTGGTCCGTGCGATAGCGCTCGCTGATCCGGCGGGCGTATTTGAACTCGTTGGTGTTTTCCTCTCCCTCATATCCGATCGTGAAGGTTGTGACCGGCCGGTCCATGAGTTCGCTCATCAGTGCTGCGTTCAGGCTGGAATCCACCCCGCCCGAGAGCAGAACACCAAACGGAACATCCGATACCATGCGCCGGCGGATCGATTGTCGCAGTAACCGGGTCAGCTCGACTACCGCGTCTTCCTCGCTCAGGTCGCTTTCGCGGAACATCCGTTCAGCACAAGGGCGGCAATCCCAGTATTGATTCGCCGACGCTTTGCCATCATGCCGGATTGTCAGCGTGTATCCCGCGGGCAGCTTGAAGATGCCGCGAAAGAGTGTAAGAGGAGCGGGCGTGACGATAAAAGTGAGATAGTGCCAGAAGGCGGTGAGGTCCATCTCGGGCGTAATGTCCGGGTGGGCTATAAGAGCCCGTATCTCGGAAGCAAATACCCATTCTCCGGATGCAGTCTTGGAGAAGTACAGCGG
>Ga0208692_1001900_pt1 | contig 10841 bp, 6 predicted proteins | sample June2015DPH_20_1_3_FD_184721 | JGI IMG/M metagenome (GOLD analysis project Ga0208692, IMG submission 184721) | Peatland microbial communities from SPRUCE experiment site at the Marcell Experimental Forest, Minnesota, USA - June2015DPH_20_100... | ecosystem: Environmental > Terrestrial > Soil >...
TCGCAGCGTCCTTGGCCACATCGACGCCATTCACAACTGAAATGCCAACATCCGCAGTGTGCAGCGACGGAGCGTCGTTGATGCCGTCGCCCATGTACCCGACAACGTGCCCACGTGTCTTCAGAGCAAGGATGACCCGGTTCTTCTGTTCGGGAGACACACGGGCGAAGATGGCGCCATTCTCGGCCTGGACGGCCAGAGCGGCATCGTCCATCGTGTCGACTTGGTTCCCGGTGAGAATGCGGTCTGCTGGCAGCCCGACGTCACGTGCTACCTTCTGTGTCACATACTGGTTGTCGCCGGTCATGATGACCACGGAAATCCCATTCTGCTTCAACGCCTCCAGAACGGGAGCAATCCCTTGCTTGGGCGGGTCAAGGAATGCGGCGAACCCCGCCAGCGTCATATCGTGCTCGGCCGCCACCTTGTAAACATCTTGCTTCTCCACCTTCAGCACGGCCACCCCGAGAGCGCGGTAACCGTCGGAACTCAGCTTCTGGAAGGTCTCCGCCGCTTGAGCCCGCCGGCTGTCGTCGAACGGCTGGGGGGAGCCATCGATGGTCACCGTCTTGCAGATGGCAAAAACACTTTCTGCCTCGCCCTTGGTAACCAGGAGGTGCTCGTCTCCGTGCCGCACGACCACCGAGAGGCGCTTGCGGTTGAAGTCGAAGGGAATCTCGTCCACCTTGACATACTCCGCAATTTTAGGGCGCGCGTACTTCAGGACGGCATCATCAAGGGGACTCTTGATGCCCGCTTCAAAGTAGCTGTTCAGGTAGATGAGCCGCAGGACGTTCTCGTCTTCCTTACCTTGGACGTCCACGTGCCGGTCAAGCACTATCTCTCCTTCGGTAAGCGTGCCCGTCTTATCGCTGCACAGGATCTCCACGCTGCCAAAGTCCTCGATGGCCGCAAGTTGCTTGACGAGAACCTTCTTCTTGGTCATCCGCCTCGCGCCTTGGGCCAGTGTCACGGTGATGATCATGGGCATCAGCTCTGGTGTCATCCCTACCGCAAGCGCGACGGAGAAAAGGAAAGACTCCAATACCGGGCGGTGCAAAATGAGGTTGACCAGCAGGACGAAAAGCACCAGCAGCATCGTCACGTAGGTGAGCATCATCCCGAAGTGGCGTATGCCACGGCCGAACTCGGTCTCGGGCGGCCGCGTAGCGAGCCGCTGGGCAATCTCGCCGAGGGATGTGTCTCTCCCGGTCGAGACAATGACCGCGGTGGCGATCCCCGTCTGAACGGCAGTGCCCAGGAAAACACTGTTGCTCGCGTCGGCGACGCCGTGTTTCCCCGCGGGAAGATCAGCCGCCGCCTTCTCCACCGGCAGAGACTCCCCCGTGAGCGCTGACTCGCGCACTTGCAGGTCCTTGACATCCAGTAGACGGGCGTCCGCCGGCACAAGGTCTCCAGCATGGAGCCGGACGATATCTCCCGGGACCAGCTCTGCTACCGGCAGTTCCTGTTCTCGTCCGTCACGCAGAACGGCAGCCGTAGTGGCAACCTGCTTGCGAATCTCCTCCACCGCATGTCGAGCCTGGAATTCCATGAAGAAGTTCAGCAGTACGCTGAGCAGAACGATGGCGATGATGATCGACCCGCCCACCGGGTCACCCAGTGCGAGAGATATGCCGCTGGCAACAAGAAGGATGATGACGAGGGGATTGGCGAAGAGACGGAAAACACTGAACAGCGTAGCGAAGCGCGACTCCTGCACCAGGCTGTTTGGGCCATACTGACGCAACCGCCGCTTCGCCTCGTCGGTAGTCAGCCCCGCCGGAGTTGCCTGCAATTGCTGAAGCAGGTCGCGCAGCGGCCTCTCCCAGAAACCCTCTAAAGGCGATTTTGCTTTTCCCATGCAGTCGCTCCCTTACTGACGTTTGCAGAATATTGTGGCACCTATTCTTCGTGGCGCCGCCGTCTCGGCGGCATTTTCCGCTGCCGGCAAGATGCCGGCGCTACGCTCAATAGGCTGTCAGGAAATTGCCCTCGCTATCATGAATGCTGCGGCGGCAGCTAGCCCACCCACGACCGTTGTTTGGATTGCACTACGGAGCGGCGGCGCGCCAGTAAAGCGGCCTTTGACGTAACCAAAAGCAGCCAGCGCGAAAAGAGTAATGATTGCCGATACTTTAAGCGCCGCGCTGGCCGTCGAGAGAACAATGTACGGACCGAGCGGGATGAAACCGCCTGCGATGTAGGCTCCTGCAATCGTTGCTGCACTGATAAACGCTCGCTTGGGATCGGGTTTCGTAAGACCCAGCTCAAATCGCATCATGAAATCAATCCAGGCTTGTGGCCGCTTTCTTAATGCATCCACAACGGGCTTGCACTCTTCCGGCGTCAGACCGTAGGTTTGGAAGACATCAGTGACTTCGCTCGCTTCAGCGTCGGGCTTCTCACTGACTTCCGATTCTTCTATTACCCTCTCGCTGAAGTAGTGTTCCGCGTCACTCTTAGCGGCCAAATAGCCGCCCAGTCCCATAGCGATCGAACCGGCAGTGATTTCTGCCAGGCCCGCGGTCACAATGATACTCGTTGTATTAATGGCGCCCGACAGACCTGCTGCTAAAGCGAAGGGAACTGTCAATCCATCTGACATTCCAATCACAACGTCTCGAACTGCCTCGGATCCCGTGAAATGACGCTCAATGTGTGGTGTTTGTGGCATCGGAGTTTCTCCAGCAATGATGGGGTATATAGCACAGAAGCCTGCTTAGAGCAGCGGGAATGTCACCTTGCATGCGTCTTGACCACGGGGCGACTCGATTGTAGTCGCTTTCTTAGCACTATCGCCGCGGTCGTCGCGATGACCACTGCGGCGGCAATCGCTAGCAACCACCCGGAATGTTGCCCTAGATGTCGCAGACCGACAACGAAGCGGCGGCCATAGTGGGAGGCAATTGCGGCTATGGCTCCGTAACGCACGGCTCGGCCCAAAGCCACGACAACGATGAAAGTCCGGAGAGGGTAGTCCAGCACGCCTGCTGCGGCGAAAAACGAGCTCGTAGGAAAGGGCAAAGGTATAACGGTGGAAACGACCAGAGCGCCCGTGCCCCACCGCTGGAAGTACTTCAGCAGCCTGGCGACCTTGCGCTTTCCAAACTTGCGGTTGAGATAGTCCAGACCGGCCTTACGTGCCATTCGGAATGTAAAGTAGGCGCCGATGACCGAGCCTGCCGTGGCGACTGCGGCGTAGTAGTACCACGGTTCGCGCTGACGCGCCGCGAGTATGGCGGTGAGAATGTCCAGGCCGCCAAATGTTGGGATGGGGGTGCTGTCCACGATCGCGAGAAGGAACAGCCCGAGTCCGCCTAAGTGCCGCACGAGCGCCGCGATCCCTTGCTGGTGTCGTGCTGCCGGTTTAACAATGTCCGCGAGTGTTTCGAGAAGCCGCACAGTTACCCAGCGTTACGATACCACGTTTTCAGCGACTAGCGCAGTCGGCAGCAGCAAGGCGCAAGCGCAAATCTGAGGAAGAACCGCAGGCCCGATGTGGCACTTGGCACCTGACACCTGGAACCTGCTCTTCACCACCTACCACGTACCGTCTACTAACTACATTTGTTTCCAACAACATTCCCGGTTTCTACGCATAACTACCTTTGTTTTCTATAACATTCCCGCTATGCTCCGGACCGCTGAAGGCCGGTCCTTTGTTTTCATAGACATTCCCGCGTCGGTCGTTCACTTTTTAAAGTTACTAGTTCTTTCTTTCCCTGTCGGCGGTGACATCTTGTCCAGCGCTGCCATGCCTGCCAAAAGTCTTCTCCATCCCGCCTCCCTCAAATACAGTAGGCAGTAGGCAGCAAGCAGAAGGCAGTCCGCGGACGCGATGAGGAAGAGAGCAATTCACCATTCAGCATTCAGCATTCAGCAATCCCGCAGCCCCACATACTATTCTAGCCTATCCTCCCCCATTTGTCAAGAGACATGGAGTCCGCTTCCGGCAGGCGCTCCGACAGGATGTGGGATGCCAGGGTAAATGAAAATGCTGACATGCAACTGTGGCCGTCTCTATCAGGCATTCGTGTACCACGGCACATTGACGAGGATAACCCGCTGGTTCCCCTTGGCCAGCAAGAGCGCCCTTAGCCGTTCAGCGCGTTGATTGTGCAGGAAGTAGTGATACCAATGCCGCTCCACCAACTCTGGAATCAATACGGCGATCTGCCGGTCAGGGTTGCTTCGCTCGAGTTCCAGAATATAGTCCAAAATCGGGGTGATCACGAAGCGATAGGGCGACGGCAGCACAACCAGGCGCGGCGCCACCCGACCCGCTCGTTTCGCCGGTCCCTCTACGTTGCGGTCCCATGTTTGGAGAAAACTCCCGCTGTCTTTTTCACACTCGATGTGCAGAGCCTGTACCTCGGAAGACAGAGTGAGGGCAAATCGCAACCCTTTCTGGGCGATCCGGTTCCAAGAGAGAATCGGAACCACTACCAGCGGAGCCCGCAAGTCGCTCAAATCCAGAGGCACAGGGTTCGCGACCTCTGCCTCAACGCGACGATAGTGCCTCCGGATGGCAATCATCACAATCATTATGGCGGGAATGAGCAACACCGTCACCCAGGCTCCTTCGGCGAACTTTGCGACAGCTACGACCATGACGGTCGTTGCGGTGGCCACAGATCCCAGTCCGTTGACGAAGATGCTGCGTCGCGATCCTTCGCCTCCGGTTCGTCTCCAGTGAGCTACCATGCCGGCTTGGGACAGCGTGAACGCCAGGAAAGCACCCACGGCAAAGAGCGGAATCAACCGATCCGTGACCCCGCCAAACAAGACAAGCAGCGAGGCACACAGCACCGCGAGCACCCAGATCCCTTGCGAGTAAACCAGACGCCTTCCGCGCGAGGCGAAGCCCTGAGGAAGATACCCGTCCTCCGCGAGGGCGCGGCAGAGTCGCGGAAAATCCGCAAAGGCGGTGTTGGCCGAGAGCGCCAGCACGAGCAGGATTGAGCCCATCGTGATGTAGTAGAAGGCGCCTTGCCCTGCCACCGCGGCGGTGAGCTGTGAAAGCACACTCTGGTATCCTGCCTTTCCAGGGTCGGTGGCGCCGATGCGGTAGGCACGAACCAAGTAGGCGATTCCCGCCAGCAGCACGATGAGAATCGCAATGATGGCCGTCAGGGCTCGCTGTGCGGATTTCACCAGCGGCTCCCGGAAAGCCTTGACGCCGTTGCTGATCGCCTCGACGCCGGTCATTGCGGTACAGCCGCTGGAAAAAGCCTTGAGCAAAAGCCAAATGCCAACCGCGGCCGTTGGCAGGGGCAAAGGCGGCGGAGCAACGACGGGTAAGGGATGACCGCCGGCGGCTAGCGTCTTGACCAGTCCGAGCATCAAGGTGACGAGCAAGCTTCCAACAAATAGATAGGTTGGAACAATAAACACTGCGCCCGTCTCGCGAACGCCGCGCAGGTTGACGATCGTGATGAGCAGCAAGATCACGAGACAGATCAGCAGGGTGTGCGGCTCGAGCGCCGGCACGGCAGAGACGAGCGCCCCAACACCTGCCGAGATTCCTACAGCAGCAGTCAGAACGTAGTCGATCATGAGGGCAGCGGCCGCAAGCAGCCCGGAGAACTCTCCCAGGTTCTGGCGAGCCACCGTGTAGGAGCCGCCGCCGGTCGGGTAAGCTGCAATGGTTTGGCGATAGGAGAAATAGACGATCACCAGCAGGATGATGATGCTGGCCGTGATCGGTACAAGGTAAGCAATTCCCGCTGCGGCCAGCGGGATAAGCAGCGTGAGTGCCGCCTCCGGCCCGTACGCAGCGGAACTGAGGGCGTCCAATCCAAAGACGGAGAGGCCTCCCACCGGCCCCAGCTTCTCTCCCGCTTCCTCCGAAGAACGCAGCGGCTTCCCGAAAAGTAGATCGTTTAGTTTCATTGCTCATCCTCTAAGGCCGAAGTCGCCGTGCGTGATGCCATGAAGAAGATTTTGCCACAGAATGCCGGAGGACTTCCTGGAAACGATCAGGTAAGCAAAGCAGATTTCCACTCCGTAAGAACGGAACCGGCTGGGCAAATTCTGGATCACTCTCAATGAAAGTAAAGAGGTCGGGGGGACGTTGAGATCGCACGATGGCGATGGCATGCGTGATTGTGCCTGGATCACTGTGCACTCAGACATAAACGGGTCCGGAAGAGTCCGCGACCACTTCCCCAGCGTCATACGGCCCTTCTGCCCGCCTGTAGTCCGGACATAGAAACATAGCGGGCATCGTTATTCCTCCGGAAGTTTGTCTTCGAGTTCACTGGCCAGCTTGGATACGTCCGTTGTTTTACTAAATGACTGGACCTCATGCTCCAGCTTGGCGATGGCATCAATGTTGTACTGCGTAGGATTCGCAGCAGCTCGGCGTGGAAAGGGATTTTCCACGGGTTAGCTGCCATTGCGGCTCTGATTTTTTCACTGGTATTTTTCGACGACCAGGAAGGTGATGTCGTCAGCTTGCGGCATGCCCTGAGTAAATTCCTCAATGGCTTTCAAGAACTTCTGCTGGAACGCATGACTTCCCGAGGGGGCCTCTTGCTGAATGATTTTCAGCAGTCTTTCCTCTCCGAACATTTCTTCCCGCTGGTTTCGCGCTTCCGTAAGGCCATCGGAATAAACCACCAGAATATCTCCTTGGTGGAGATGGAGCGGGCTGGATTGGTAAGAGACGGGAGTGAAAGCTCCCAGGATCAAATTGCCGGAGGACAGCACCTCGATCTTGCCCGTGGCGGAACGGAACAAATAGGCTGGATCATGTCCCGCGCCGATGAATTGCCCCTCGCCCTGCGGGCTCAGGAGGAAGAGAAAGAGCGTAACGAACCGGTCGCGAAGAGTTTTTTCGTAAAGGAGCTGGTTAACCCGGTTCAAGACTTCCTGCGGTTGAGTCCCGTAGCGAAATTCCGTGCTGAGAGCGCCCAGCAACATCGAACTTAACAGGGCTGCGGAGATCCCTTTGCCGGAGACATCGGCCAGAACCCCCACCCAATCCCCTGAACTCAGTTGCAGGAAATCGTAGAAATCCCCTCCCACATAGCGTGTGGGTTTATTGAAAGCATGGATGCGAAAATTCTCAAACTGCGGCAAGCAATGGGGAAGCAGGCTTTTCTGAGTTTCCTCCGCCAAGGCTAATTCCTGATCGAGCTTCTTTTGCTCCTCCAGGTTTTTAAGACGGATCACCTCGCGGCTTGCCTCCAATTCCCGCACCGTCTGCTCCAGCACTTTGCTGTAGGTCTTCGTTTCCATGTGCAGCAGGCGTACTTCCAGCATGTTGTAAGCGCGCGCCCGCACCTCGGCCAGATCGAGCGGTTCGCTGATGAAATCCTTCGCGCCGGCTTGCAGCGCGCGCAGCTTGTGACCCGGTTCGGCGGTGATCACGAGCACCGGAAGGTAGCCCTCCGTTTCGATTTCCTTAAGGCCTTCCATCACCTGGAATCCATCCATGCCGGGCATCTGGAGATCGAGCAGGATGAGGTCGTAGCGGTTTTGTCGGTGAAGCTCGCAGACCTCGCGCGGATCCATCGTGGACGCGACGGAGGCATAACCGGCGCCGCGCAGTATGCGCTCGAGCAGAAGGACATTGGCCTGCTGATCGTCAACGATCAGGACTCTAGCGTTAAGGATGTCGGATGAACTGATCATGGCAAGCGCCCTGCCTCACTTGCGCTGGCCAACCCCTTGGCTGCAAATTCCAGTGTTACGTGCAGCATGTCCATGAACTCCATGATCTTGATGGGTTTGGTGAGGTAGCGGAAGAATCCTGCCTCCAAGCCCTTCTCGATGTCGCGTGGCATGGCATTTGCGCTCAGGGCCACGACGGGGATGTGCGCCGTGGCGGGGTCTGCGCGCAGAATTTTCAGGGCTTCGAAACCATTGATGTCAGGCAGATTGATATCCATCAGGATCACCTCCGGCTGGGAGGCGCGCGCAACCTCGATGCCGAGACGCCCGTTCACCGCGGTCAGCAGGCGCAGGTCGGGGCGGCGCGCGATAAGTTGCTCGACCAGCTTCAGGTTAGCCGGGTTGTCCTCTACATAGAGCAGAGTGCGCAGCGGCGCTCCCTGCATCACTCGCGGTTCGGCAGGGGCTGCGGCTTTGACGACTTCAACTGCAAGTTGCGGCGCATCAGCCGAGGTCAGTTCGAACCAGAAGACGCTTCCCATCCCGACGGTGCTTTCCACACCGATTTCGCCCCCCATCAGTTCGACCAGTTGCTTGGCCACCACCAGGCCGATGCCCGTGCCTTCCTCGTCGCCGGCCTCCTGTCTGAGGCGATTGAACGGCTGGAATAGCTGCGCCAGCTCTTCTGACGACAATCCCGCACCGGTGTCCCTGATACTGACGCGAATGCGTTCCGGGGTGCGCGCGGTACACTTCACCTCGACGGTGCCCTGCTCGCGGTTGTATTTGATGGCGTTGGATAGAAGGTTGATGAGAACCTGCTTCACCCGGGTTTGATCGGCATGGACAAACCAAGTGATGTTGACTTGGGGAAAGGTGATACCAATGCCACGCTGTTGTGCCTGGGATTCCATTATGGCTTGGCAATCGCGCATGACCTCGGCCAGCGACACCGGTTCCGGCGACATCGACACCTTTCCGGACTCGATCTTCGCGAGGTCGAGAATTTCGTTGATCAACTTCAGCAGATGCCATCCCGCCTGGAGAATCTGGGTAATATTTTCCTTCTGGGAGGGCGGCGGCGGCGGGGAATCGGACTCCATCAACTGGGCGAAACCAAGGATGGCATTGAGCGGGCTTCGCAGCTCATGGCTCATGCCGGAAAGGAAATCCGACTTCGCGCGGTTCGCCTTTTCCGCCACGGACTTGGCGTTCTCCAGCTCGACGTTCTTCTCCTGCAGCACCTGATCCAAGCGTTTGCGATCCGTGACGTCGCGCGCAGCGGCGAACACGCCCTGCAGCCTCCTATCCCGGTCGTAGAAGGTGGTCGCATTGTAGGACACCACTGTTTCCTTGCCGTCCCTGGCGCGCGCGGTGAGCTCGTAGTTGGCGACCTTCTTTTGGCTCAGCACCTGCTTGATGCTCGCCTCGGCCCGCTCCGGATCGGTGAAGTAGTTCTTGAAGGGCGCGCCGATCAGCTCGTCGCGCGTGCAACCGGTGAGCGCCTCCATCTGCTTGTTGACGTCAGTGATGATGCCGGACGGATCGGTGGTCATAATCGCGTCGATATTGGATTCGATGAGAGAGCGCGTGTAGAACTGCTGGTCGCGTAAGCGCTGGTCGAGCTTCTTCTGCTCTTCTTCGACCTGCTTGCGCGCGGTATTATCGGTTCCGATCAACAGATAGCCGATAATTGCGTCCTGATCGTCACGCAGCGCCGTGACCGACACGACCGCCGGAAAGCGACTGCCATCCTTGCGGATGTAGGTTAGCTCGTAGATGTCCTCGATGCCGCGCGAGGCCTTGAAGACCAATGCCTCGAAGCCCGGCGTGATCGTGGTTCCGAGCTCGAGGCTCAGCGCTTTGGCGCGCGCTATCACTTCCTGCGGATCGGAAATGTCGGCCGGAGTGATCTTGTCCACCACGTCGGCGGCCGTGTAGCCCAGCATGCGCTCGGCGCCAACATTGAATAATTGAATGACGCCCTTTTCGTCGGTGGCGATACTCGAGAAGTTGGCGCTGTTGAAAATCGCGTTCTGCAAGGCCCCCGCTTTCAGCAGAGCCTCTTCTGCCTGCTTGCGCGCGGTATTATCGGTCCCGATCAACAGATAGCCGATAATTGCGTCCTGATCGTCGCGCAGCGCCGTGACCGACACGACCGCCGGAAAGCGACTACCATCCTTGCGGATGTAGGTTAGCTCGTAGATGTCCTCGATGCCGCGCGAGGCCTTGAAGACCAATGCCTCGAAGCCCGGCGTAATCGTGGTTCCGAGCTCGAGGCTCAACGCTTTGGCGCGCGCTATCACTTCCTGCGGATCGGAAATGTCGGCCGGAGTGATCTTGTCCACCACGTCGGCGGCCGTGTAGCCCAGCATGCGCTCGGCGCCAACATTGAATAATTGAATGACGCCCTTTTCGTCGGTGGCGATACTCGAGAAGTTGGCGCTGTTGAAAATCGCGTCCTGCAAGGCCCCCGCTTTTAGCAGAGCCTCTTTGCGTTGGACCTCGGTGACGACATCCAGCGTCCCAGCGCCTGCGGCGGGAATGGCAGAGTCATGGTTTTGCGCTGACATGTTCCAACCTCCGTCGAGCTCGTTAACTGGGTTTCCATTGTCGAACCCCATGTAGGTGGAGGTGTACCCTCCCAATAGTTAAAAACATTTAAGAACGTAACACGCCGTTACTTGAGCTGTCTGTTCAAAAAGGACCACGTCGGCCACAGCCTCGTTTTGGCACGTGTCAGCCCATCCTTCCGCCCCGGTGGCCCCAAGATTACGTCCACGCTGCGGCCACCCTCGGTGATTGTGCCTAGACGCCCAACTCGGAAGAAATCTTGCCACTTTCTGTGCAGCGGGGCCCCACTGGGCCGAATACCGCCCCACTCGCTCTATGAGGTGCAACCCCTGACTCCCCCGAAGTTTTCGAGGAAGTTTGTGGTGGCATGGCACTCGGCAGACAACTTCACTAATCCCGACATTCTGCACAAGAGGTGAAACAAAGATAGCGGTCGCGGTAGGGATACCGGTTACCCGGCACCCCCCGCACGGATCCGTACGGGCGCTGATTAGCGCATACGGCTCTTAGCTCGGATGCATGGCGGCGAAGCGCTGCGTCGGCCAAGGATGCAGAACGCGCGGAAGGGGCAACCAGCGGGCCGCAAGCTGACCCAGTCGGTCCCAGTTGAGGCGGTGGCGTTGGCTGCGTTGCCGCAGTTGGGTTCG
>Ga0208692_1001903_pt1 | contig 10824 bp, 11 predicted proteins | sample June2015DPH_20_1_3_FD_184721 | JGI IMG/M metagenome (GOLD analysis project Ga0208692, IMG submission 184721) | Peatland microbial communities from SPRUCE experiment site at the Marcell Experimental Forest, Minnesota, USA - June2015DPH_20_100... | ecosystem: Environmental > Terrestrial > Soil >...
GGCGGCGGAAAGAGGGTACCTATGGGGCGGCGCAAGGGAGATCGACCTGGCCCCGAGAATCAGGGTGAGCGAGCTCTTCGGATCGGTTCTGTCCAACGGCCGCGAAGCTCGGTTCGCCCGGGTCCTAGCCATGGAAGACGCGGCTCCGGCCGTCGCGAAGCTGAAAGGTTTCGTCGAGGCGTTTCGTGCGAATCCCGTGTTTGACGCTGATGACATGCCGCCGCCGCTCCGGCCGCAGTCGGTCGTCGGCCAGATGCACGCCTTGGCGTCAGAGCTTATCCAGGGCGGGTCGGCGGCCGATGTCGTCCGTGTTCTCGATGACGCGGTCCTGATGGAGACCGAATCCTCGGCGCTCATCAAGGACGCTGTCCTCGCCCGGGCGAAAATGCGGGATTACGAGAGCGCCATTCAGGAGCTCGGCCGTCTGGAGAAAAAGCTATCCGACACGAGAAGCATCCATCCAGCCGAGCTCACGTCGTTTGAGGCCCAGCTTTACAAAGATTGGTTGAAAGAAATCATTGACCGTCACGGCTCGGGAGGCCTCGAAGCTTTTGAAAAGGCCAAGCTGGCCTGCCCTGATGATATCGAAATCCACCTGATGGGGGTTGAGATCGCGATCATGGAGAAAAACTGGGCTCGGGCCACGGAGTTCCTCCACATGCGCGAATTCCCGGCCATCCTGGCCGACCGGGTTAAGATGCTCGAGAACCTCATCCAGGAGGGCCAGAAGGACGAGGGGGTTGCCGTCATTCGCTTCGATCCGGGAACCGACCACATCCCCGTCCAGGCCTACATCAACGGAAAGTTTTTCCAGAAGTTCATCATCGACACGGGGGCGACGACGAGTTCAATCCCCTCGAGCGCCATCGACGCCCTAGGCCTCAAGATCGACGATTCCACGAAGGTCGTCGTCGTCGAGGGGATCGCCGGCCGAGGCCTGACCCACGAGATTATGCTGGATTCAGTCGAACTGGCGGGACTGCGCATCTATAATGTCAAGGCCTTCATCGCCGACCTAACCAGCTACGAGGATACCGGCCTTCTCGGGCAGAACTTCCTCAACAATTTCCAGCTAGACATCGACTACAAGAAAGGAATCCTGAGGATCAGGAAAAGGTAACTCCCGGCGGGCGCTCTTACTTCATCCCGCCGATCGCGCGGTCGACCGACCACAGCCCGCCCTCTCCGCGCGCCTCTGCTTGCCGTCCTCGGGCTGGGCCTTCTTGAGACCCCGTTGAACCCGACTCTTAAAATGGAATAACTTAGTTCCTGGGTCGTCTTTCCATATGAAAAGAGAATTTCAGGTGCTGTCAGAGAATGAGGCGCGACTCTTCGAGGAATTGATGACTTTCCGGGAAGATATCTTCAGGATTTGCCTCGGCTTCTCCCGAAATCCCGCGGACGCCGAAGACCTTGCTCAGGATGTTTATCTTAAGGCTTACGGGAATATCAAGACAGTTCATAGTCCATATGCAATCAAGGAGTGGCTTTTTCGAATCGCGCGAAACACCTGCCTTGACCATAAGAAAAGGACGCGTGTCGCTCAGCTTTTTGACCGGCTTTCGAACCGGTCGGCGGTGGTTGAGAATAATACGCCGGAGGCGAGAGCCGAGGTGAGTGAACGATTGGCAATCCTGAAAAATGCCGTCGAGCAGCTGCCGATAAAACAGCGGGAGGTCTTTATCCTCTGGGAATACGGTCGCCTCTCCTACGACGAACTGGCCCGGACAGTGGGCATCAAGACCGGTACGGTTATGTCCCGGCTAAACCGAGCCCGCAAGGCGGTCGCGAATTTCATGAACGAGGCCGGCCATGGAAAATGATTTAAAAGAGACTTGGGAAGACGAATTCCAGACGCTCATCCGGGAAGACCAGGACAGAGCCCTGGCCACCTTCCGGACCGAGAATTTCGAGGCCAGGGTCAGGGCGCGGATCGCGGACACCGCAGAGGAACCCCGGAGGCGCCCGTTTGCCCTGCCAAGCATTCCCGCCCGTGGCGTCGCCATGGCGCTCGTGATTGTCGCCGCCGTCGCGGCTGTCGCTATCGTATTCTGGCCAAGACGGCCGTCTCCATTGCTGACAGCCGGCGATGTCCGGGCGTTGTGGACGGCGCTTGATGGGTCGCCCGGCGTGAAGATTCTTTCCGCGCCCGGGACTTCGGAGGCGGCAAGGCCAGGGCGCCACTCGGAGCTTCCGAGTTCATTCGAACGAACCCTCAGCCTGCTCCGGGCTCAGAGACAGGCCCGAGGAAACGAGGCCGCTCCCGGTCTGGCCGAGAAACCCGTCCCGCACTTGAGCTTTCGTGACAAGGTCAGGATTCTTTATCGTGATAAGGTGATAGAGCGCGCACTTCTTTTGGCTATAGAGAAATCTAAGGAGGTCTAATTTGAAAAAGAAATGCTTTGTGGGGTTGATGCTGATCCTTCTGGCCGCGAGCCTGACGCCAGCGGAGAGCCCTTCTCCGGCGGAACGGAAGGGAGGATACGTCATTTTGGACACATATATCGCCGTGTTCCGAGAAATGGCCGCGAAAGGGTCCAATGGTATCCTGGAATCGAATCTCAACAACATCATGACTCAGGTGGTCAAGGCCAAAACCCAAGGCGAAATCGACGATATCTTCTACAGTCGGTTTGCTAGACTGATGGCTGTAACTAAGCTCGTGATCGTTCCCGATGCGGGACATATCCTGAAGCCCATCATTGAAAGAGAAACCCGGCGATTTGTTGAAGACATCTTGGGTGAAGAGGCGGCTGCGGCGCCAGAACTCGGCATAGGAACCCTAGCCGAATCTATAACTCAAGAACTCCTGAACCTACAAATCTATCTGGACACGAAAGACCAACGGAAGAAGATGATGGAGGAATTTTACAAGAAGTTCGACGACACGGCGAAAAAATAAGCTCCGTAGGGGGGGACTCGGAACTCAAATCCCCCCGTACACGACCCTCATCTCTGAAAAATGGCCCAGACATAACGTGAGTTTTCTGGCGAACCTTGCCTTGCGGGTCCGTTTTCGCTGAAGGGGGTCTGGGGGCGTTTTATTGGGACGTATTCCAGTCCGCGGCGACTCGGGCGTCGGGTTTTTCCCCGGCTATGAATTATGGGACTTCGCGGGACAGAGATATATAGAGGAATAAGAAATGCCGAGGAACTCCTATATTTATTTTAATAAAGCGAAATTGGCTTCTTTTTTCTTCCATCCGCCATTGACAAGCACCCATGTATGAACTTCTTCGTTTCGATAAGCACCCGGCTTTACTATCCCCAGCGTTTCCTCTTCCCTTGGGACCTTCTTTTCATCGATTCCAGCTTCATCGTATCGAGCAATAAGCTGCTCATTAATTCCTGGCTTGAGATGATAAACAATGACTTCCACCCTTATTTTATCGGCTTCCGGCTGAATCTTTTTGATTTCGATTATGCCGGAATAATAAACGGGCTCAGAACGTGGCTTAGTCCAGATCACCATTTTTGGGTCTTCCTTCACAATCTCTGTCTCGATTTTCTTCATCAAGCCAAAGATCTTTGCCAGTCGACGGTCTCGTTTGAATTTCTCGGGAAGCTCTTTCTCAGCAAGATATTTTGTTAGTTCAACCCTCTCCGCATAAGAACTAAACGCGATCACATAGTTGAGGTCGTCATAGAATTCAGAGATTTTCGAATACGGTTTCTTGGAACTTTCTTGTGGCTTTTGAACATGGGCCAAGATTAAAGAAGGATTGAATATTAGAGAACAAAGAAGAGTACACAGAAGCTTTTTCATTCTTGCCAGTCCCTCCCTCTTTCGTCTTCAATGCCAAATAACTTAGGTAGCAATGAAAACGTTTCAATTTAATCTAGGGACATGTGACCTGCCCCTCTCTTAAATCGAACTGGGAATGTAAAGAAAAGCCCCGCCTTTCAGCGGGGCTTGGGGTCCAGCAGGACCTAATGAGCTAGTCCTCCTTCCGCTCCGGCCTGGGATGGATGAAGCGCTTGTCGAAGGTCGCGGGGTGCTTGGCGGGGACGCGCTCGGCGTACTTGCTCTTGGGCCGCCGGCCGGCCTTCCAAAGGACGATGTAGACGAGGTCGCAGAACAGGCCCTTGTCAACCAAAATGCGAATTCGTTCGTATAAGAATATGGAAAGCAGGGAGGCAATCTGCATGAAACGAATTTGCTTCGTCGTGGCGATCCTGCTGGCTATCGTCTCCGCAGCCGTATTCATGATGGTCATCGGCCGCGTCCCGGCTAGCCTCCGAGCACAGCAGCCGGGAACCGCCCTCGGCGGCGTGTCACGTGACGAGCGATGGGCAAAGGTCAGTGAACTGATTTTGTCCGGACTGGGACAGAGGAATATTCCGTCCGTTTCTATCTCCGCCGCCCGCAAGGGCCGCGTGATCTGGGAGCAATCGTTCGGATGGGCAGATCGTGAGAAGCACATTAAGGCCTCCCCGAACACGGTCTACTCGCTGGCTTCGACGACGAAACCGATGATTGCAACGGGGCTCTTCGTCCTCGTGCGCGAGGGAAGAGTCGACCTCGACGCCCCGGTTGAGCGGTATATCGGCCCGGGTCAATTGACTGTCTACGAGGGACGAGCAAAGGACGTCACGGTCAAGCGGCTCCTCCATCACACGGCAGGATTGCCGCAGCATTTCAACTACTTCTACGCGGATGAACCCGACCGGCCGCGGCCGTTGGAGGAGACCGTCCGGCGCTTCGCCATCATCGTCCGGCCGCCCGGAGAGGAGTTCCGCTATGCGAATCTGGGGCTTGCCTTGATTGGGCATGTCATCGCCCGGGTCTCGGGGAGGCCTCTAGCCGAATTCATGAGGGAGGAGGTCTTCGAGCCTCTCGGCTTGAACGGCACGGTGTTCGATCCGGACCCAACCCACCTGGAGAACCTCGCGGTCGAGTACGACAATCGTGGGGGAATCGTTCCCTTCCATTGGTGCGATACGCCGGGAGCAGGACACGGTTATGCGAGCGTTCGCGATCTCATCCGCTTCGGGATGTTTCATCTCAAAGATCACTTGACGGACCAAAGGGCAATCCTCGACGACGGCACGATCGACCGGATGCAGACGGAGAAGGACGGCGCCGTGCATCCCGGCGGCAGGAGCGAGTCCTACGGATTGGGATGGTTCCTCGGGGAAACGACAAATGGTCGGCGGGCAATCTGGCACGAAGGAGGCTGGACAGGGGGCAGTGCCATGCTAAAGTTTCTGCCTTCCGAAGACATCGCGGTCGCCGTGTTGATGAACGTGTACGACACCGAGTTCGTCAACCGAGTGACCGAAGAAACGCTACGCGCCATGCTCCCGGACTATGGGAACCCGGAAAGCCGGACGGCCGATCGCGTCGCGGCGTCGGCGCCGCCTTCGTTCGACCTGCCGGCGGGAACATACTCAGGCGAGATCCGGACGTTCGAGCGAGCCATTCCTATCGTCCTGGACAAGACGGACAGCGGAGAACTACAGGTCCGTCTTGGTGACCCGGCATCGCCCGCGAGACCTGTGCACAGCCTGCCCGCCATCGTCCCCCGCGCACCGGGGCAGTTCCTGGGAGCGTTCGCAGGTCCCCTCGGCGACCAGGACGCCGCAAGGCTTCCTCATCGGATAGTTCTTGCCCTGAGAATTGTCCGCGATGAGCTCGTCGGGACCGCGTCTGCCATGACGCTGGGCGGACTGGGCATCGGGCCAGCTGACGATCAGCGGATGCACTTTATCCTTCCGTACCGTGTGTCTCTGAAGCGAACTGGCCTGCCCCCCTTAAGCCGAACTGAGAATATACATAAAAAAACCCCGCCTGACCAGCGGGGCTCGGGGTCTGGCGGTCCCGGCCGGCCCAGCCCTCCTTTCGCTCAGGTCTAGGGCGTATGAAGCGGCGGTCGAGGTTCACGGGGTGCTTGGCCGCGACGCGCTCGGCGTACTTGCTCTTGGGCAGGCTACGGTTCGGTCCAGACCATACAAACTAGGTTTGAACCCTTGCCAAGCGGCGTCAGCTAAATTATCATGGGAGACGGAATCCGTAGCTTAAGAAATCAGCACGCGAGTCCGAAACCGCCTGACGACGAACACCAGGAGTCACAGAAATGATCTTAAAAGAGCGGTCAAAATGATTCTAGCGAAGCCCGAAATTCTCAAACAGATCAAGAACGGTAGAATAAGAATAGAGCCCTATGACGAGAATGCCATTGGCCCTGCCTCAATTGATTTAACATTAGATAACAGCTTGCGGATTTTCAATACGAACCAGCACATCACGCAAGGAGATATAGACTACAGAACGCTGACTAAGCTTGTTGATATTATCGACGGCTACCTATTGAAGCCAGGCGAGCTGGTGCTGGGGATCACAAGAGAGAGGATTACTCTCCCTGAGGACTTGTGCGGGTGGCTGAACTCGCGCTCGAGATTCGCCCGAATTGGACTTATGAGTCATATCGCAGCTCCTTTTATAGCTCCGGGGATTTCAAACAAGCAGATTCTTGAAATATACAATGCCGGACGAAACAAAATAAGATTAACAACGGGAATGAAAATCTGCCACATTGTTCTTCAGGAATGCAAGGGCACAGCAAAATACACTGGGGCTTGGAAAGACCAAGAGCTGTAGGGCCCAGAGGGTACCTACTAATTCTATGTCCCTGCAAAATGGATCTCATCCCTGAAAAACGGTCCACCCATAATGTGAGTTCTCTGGCAAAATCTCAAGAAGGACGTTGGAGTCGGGACGGTTTAGTCCTCCTTCCGCTCCAGCCTGGGGTGGACGAAGCGGCGGTCGAGGGTCACAGGGTGCTTCGCGGCGACGCCATCTGGTGAGGTTAGGGTTTCCTGCCGGACGTGTTGGTTTCAACCCATGCGGCGAAGGCGTGCATATATCTCGCGACGAATTCCCTTGTCGAGTCATTGACAAGATTTCCACGCTCATCGAAGAGATTCGCGGCGTTCCCGATGTAAGCCTCGATTTTCTTCTGTTCTATGGCTTTTCCTCTTTTCATGAGCCGCTCCCGATTAAGATACTGCCTCTAAACCGCGGTTTTCAACCCCGTGGCTTGAAAAATTTACTTCATGGGTGGTACATTGAGCGGGGGAAAGTCAAATCCGTTGGGCATTGCATGAAGCTTCCATCGCGCACCCACAGCTACAGCACGCTTGGTGCAATCGCAGCCGTTGCCTTCATCGTGGCATGTGTTGCGCATGAAGCCATCGGTCACGGCGGAATGTGCCTCGCGCTCGGAGGTCGTGTCACTCTGCTGACCTCCGTCTACTTCCGGTGTACGAATGGAGGGCCGCTCACGGACGCTGCGGGCCCGCTCATGAACCTCATCGTTGGCGGGGCTTGCTGGTTACTCGCGCGTCATCGGCCACTTGTATCCCGGTCACGGCTATTCTTCATCTTGGCTATGGCCTTCAACCTTTTCTGGGGTGCTGGCTATTTCATCTTCTCTGCCATCGCCAACACAGGAGACTGGGCGTTCGTGCTACGTGACCTCACACTCGAACCCCGTTGGTTGTGGCGTCTCCTTATGGGTGCGCTTGGTGTTGGCGTCTACGTTCGCTCTGCCCGAGCCGTTGCCACACTTGTGCCACCTGGTACGCCTTTGGTCTGGCCCTATCTTGTCGCGGGAGTGGTATCCTGCGTTGCGGTGCTATTCTATGCAGGCCCGACGCTGCCGGCCGTACGAGAAGCGGCGCGGTCGAGTTTTGGAGCGGCCGTTGGTTTGCTATTCCTCGCGTATCGCGGTTCAAAGCAAGCTCGCGCCTCGCCCTCGCCAATCCTCGTTGCCCATAGCAACGGCTGGCTACTCTTCTCAGCGCTGGTCACGATACTTTTTTTTCTTGTGCTGGGCAGGGGTTGCGGAGTAGCGGGCCATGGTTAAAAGCAAGCTATGAAAGGATAACGGTGATGCCTCCGGGATTTGACGTGAAGCGATTTAACCGTTGGGCCGCAACCTATGATCGATCGGTTATGCAAAAATGGTATTTTGGACCCGTTCACTCAAGAATGCTCAACCTTGTTGAGAAAGAAAAACGGGCGGAATCGCCACATGACATCATCGATGTTGGCTGCGGAACTGGGCGGCTATTGCGGGCCGCTTCTCGCCGATGGCCGCAAGCACATTTATTTGGCGTTGATCCGGCGGAACGGATGATTTCTGAAGCAGAACGTCTCAGTCCTAACGTCACCTTTCGAGTTGGCCCCGCGGAACTGCTTCCTCTCCCTGATCAAGCCGCCGATCTTATTGTTAGCAGCCTATCGTTTCATCACTGGCATGACCAATCAAAAGGTCTCCAAGAAATTTCACGGGTTCTGCGCCCAGGTGGACTGCTCTGTCTGGCAGATCTGACAAGCAGTCGGGTGCAGGAGTTGATCCATGGCGTTGGTCTCAAGGTTGTGCGACATCAAAGGTTGTGGTCACGATTCGTGCTTATAACGCTGGCGCAGAAATAACGGTTTAGACGAACTCCATTACCCTTCAGCCGGCTAGGCGCATTCTTGACCTCAATCTCCGCTGACCTGCCCCCCTTAAAATCGGTCCAGGCATAATGAGAGAAAACCTGGGAGAAAGGAGTCTCGATGGGCAGGGTATGGTTTACTCCGGAACACCCGAGACCCCCCTTGCCGGGACATTTCCGGGAATAGGATTTGGTCGACATACCTACGAAAATCACTCTATAGCCTTTTTGGCCTAATGAATTAGGTAACATGATAGCGAAACGCACCTCCCTGACGGGTAATGCTGTGCTAGATTGCTCGTCGGACCAAAATCTCAAAAGGAGGTGCGCAGTTGTATTTTATCGGCGTGGACCATCACAAGCAAGTCTCTGTGATGACGGTCTTGGACGAAGATGGGCAGGAGCGGAAGAACGGGCGGGTGCCCAACCTCAGGAGGGACGTGGAGCGGTTCCTCGAGGGCCTGGCGGCCGTTCACGGCTGTTCTCGAGGCCGGCCGGTCGTCGTATGTGATGGCAGATCTGCTTCGGGAGCTGGGCGGGGAGGTAAAGATCGCGAACGCGCTTCAGGTCAAAGCGATCGCCCATGCCCGGATCAAGACCGACAAGCGAGACTCCCGGATGTTGGCCCATCTCCTAAGAGCGAATCTCATTCCGGAGGTCTATCAGCGGAGAGATGGGAACCGGCGGGCGCAGCGGGTGATAAGGATGAGGGCTTATTGGGTCTGCAAGCAAACTGAAGTGAAGAACAAGATCCGGGTGCTTTTGGCTCAGCAGAGAGAGGACGTGCGGTTGGAGGTGGAAAAGAGGGAGAGCGGGCTCTTCAGCTCGAAGGGATTGGAGTTTTTGGCCGGACTGCCGCTGGAAAGCAGGGAGAAGGAAATTTTGAAGGATCTACTCCAGGGATACGAGGAGATCCAGGCGCATATCAAGAAGTCGGGCGGATTAGTGAACGCCCTCTATGGGGAGATGGAGGAGGCGTCCCGGATCGACACCGTGCCGGGTTTTGCCAAGACGCTGGAAGAATGTATCCGAGGGCTTGCGTTTCGCAATCATAGAAGGCGATGAGAATTCGGAGGTCTGAAATCAGTAACTGGGCTATCGTTGAGCTCCGGCCGAAAGGATTTCATCTCCTAATAATGGACCAGCTAGGGGGCAGGTTTATTTGCCAGAAAACTCACATTCTATCTGGACCATTTTTCAGGGATGAGGTCCCTTATAATATTTTTACCATTCATTGTTTGAATCCCTCAACCAATCCGCTCATCTGTTCATCAGGCTGTATTAGTTTAATTTTAATAAAACAAGCAGATTCAAGGGGAGCCTTAATTTCTTCAAATGAGTAGGTACTGCCGCCAGGGGTGCCAACAAGCATATTTACCGCGAATAAGGCTCCACTGGCAGGATGGGTATGATCCGTACTCATAACGTGGTCGCGAATAACAAGCCGACCCCCCGGTTGCAAGGCGCGATATATCTTACCGTACAGTTCAATATTCTGTTCAGGACTGTTTTGGTGAATAATAGCCGAAAGTAAGGCAAGGTCATGACCTGCCGGTAGTTCATCTTTATTATAATCACCGGCAACAAATGTAATGCGATCAAGTAAATCCGTATTAGCAAGACGCCTTTGTGCAATCTTAATGACTGAAGGTAGGTCAAATAATGTAGCTTTCATATCAGGAGAGGCCTCGAGGAAGGCCTCTGTATACGATCCTGATGCACCACCAATGTCGAGTAATTTCTTGGCCTCACCAGGTTTGATAGTAGCAACAATTCCAGGCGCTATTCGGTGGGCAATAGCGTGCATCGCTCTTATAAATGCTTCTTGTTCAGTTTCACTGCTCTCAAATACGAGTGGTCTAGCTTTTTGTGCACCTTTGCGAACAATTTCAGTTAAATCTGACCACCTTTTCCATCCTCCAACTGTATGCATGACCATGGGCATTATTGAAATCGGTGAGTCTTCCGATAATAGTGAGCCTACTTCCGCCGGGCAATAATATTTCTCATCCTTTTTTTCAAGTAGACCCATAGGCACCAGCGCATTAAGCAATATCGTGATGCCTCGTAATGTTACTTGTATTTTATCCGCGATTTCCTGGGCTGACATCGGATTCTTTATTAGTAGACTGAATATATCAAGTTCAGCTGCGGTCAGGAAAATTCTTGATTCCATAAATTTCCTGCTCAAGCCGAGAATGGTTTCTGGTTTCATGGGCATATTCTATCTCCTTGAGGATTTCTATAATGATAAATTTAGGTAATTATAAACGATTTGACACTGAACCACAGAGATTTTGAGCGAGCATGTTGAAGATACTATCCCTCCTATTATTATATCGAAATTCCATCTCCTTGAGATACAGCGGAAACTTCTCC
>Ga0208692_1001906_pt1 | contig 10803 bp, 13 predicted proteins | sample June2015DPH_20_1_3_FD_184721 | JGI IMG/M metagenome (GOLD analysis project Ga0208692, IMG submission 184721) | Peatland microbial communities from SPRUCE experiment site at the Marcell Experimental Forest, Minnesota, USA - June2015DPH_20_100... | ecosystem: Environmental > Terrestrial > Soil >...
TCCTCGTGGAAGTCGCCGTTGCCTATGGCGGCAAGGTCCTCCAGCCCGGCATGAGGCTCTTCAGGTTCGCAAATCGGATCCCGCTGCTCTATGACGAGGGCAGCGACGTCAGCTTCGAGGTCTTGAACGAACAGGTGGACTGGAGGAGGTACCATGTCCCGCAGGACGCGCCGGTCGGGGTAATCACCCATATCTGCAGCACTCGCATTCCCTACAAGACCGTGGGCAAGGAGTACATCGCGGACAGACCCGAGATAGAAAGGGAGATCAAGAACGCGGCGAGAGAGGCTTTGCGGAGGCTCGGCATCTTCCTGTCGAAGAAGGGGAGCATGAATGCGGTCCAGAGGAAGATGAACATCTACGACAAGTACCTCCCACTGATTGCGAGGTTCTCGACGGAACTCGCAGGCAAGAAGAAGTTGCCGAGGTACCGCAAGCTCATCGACGAAGGCGAGGGGGCTTCGCCTGATCAAGTCCAGGACGGGCGGCCCGAAGAGGAGACGGATATCAAGCATGAGCAAGTGGTTACAGTCGCCCCGAACCAGGCAGAGATAGAGATTGAGCAAAAGAAAATCGACGAGTACGGCGGAAGCTAGGAAGAGCAGCGTCCAGGCGCTCCTGAAAGACCTAGGCGGGAGTGTCTACTCTGACCTGGACGAAGGGAGGTTCCCCAGTCTTACCTTCGCCAGCAGGTCCGTCCGCAACATCGTCTATGACAAGAAGCTGCAGCAGTTCGTGCTGGGCCCTACGACCGTAAAGAGGTCCTCGAGCAACATTAAGCACATCAGGCCGTTCACGCAGCTGCTCTGGCTTGCCTACTTTGCAAAGAAGCTGGTCGACGAAAAGCGGACGTCCACTCTCAGGGACGTCTACTACTCAGCACAGGCGTTCGACGTAGAGTTCGTTGACCAAGCCGAGTCGGACGAGCTGATCACAGACCTAGAGGTGGTGATGCAGACAGCGAGGGAGGGGATGAACATCTACCCTGAAGAGAGGAGCGCCATCTTCGGGGACCTCACGATTGAGTACACGGTCCCGGGCTACGAAGGGAAGAAGGCAGACATGTCGGCCAACCCTGACGGCGTCATGATAGGTCCCGCCCTCACCACCGCCGAGTTCGTTGATACGGACGCAGAGATGGTCCTCGCAATCGAGAAGGGCGGCCTCTTTACGAGATTTGTCGAAGAGAGAGTTCACAAGAAGTACAAGGCGCTCCTGATCAACACCGCAGGACAGCCTCCCCGTTCGACGCGTTTTCTCCTTAGGCGGCTAAACCAGGAATTGGGGCTGCCCGTGGGCATTCTCTGCGACGCAGACCCGTGGGGAGCCCACATCGCGATGGTCTGCAAGAGCGGTTCGGCTAATGCGGCCCATCTCAGGGAGCTGACGACACCGGACGCTGTCTGGCTGGGGGTCTGGGCGTCCGATATCGTGAAGTACAAGCTCCCGTCTGACAAGCTGACAGAGATCGATATCAAGAGGCTCTACGAGTTGAAGGCCGACCCGCGCTACACCGATAAGATGTGGCACAACGAGCTGGACACCTTCCTGAAGATCAAGAAGAAGAGTGAACAGGAGGCTTTCGCCAGATACGGGTTGAGCTACATCGTCGACACCTACCTCCCGGCGAAGCTCGAGCTGATGAAGAGCAGCTAGCTGGTTGCTCGGAGTGGCAACCGAACGCGGCTCGGCAATGATCTCGTGGGCTCCCGCAAGTAACTCTGAAGCCAAGAACTTCTAAATACCCATCGGACTCTGCCCAGACCAGACGACATTGACCTTCACCGCTCAGCAGTCGAGGGTCGACGCCCTCATCAGACTTGTAGGGTTGGTCGTCATCATCTTCGGAGTACTGTGGCTCTACTTCACATACTCAAACGTCTCCGGCGTGGCCACCGAGATAGTGACGACCAACTACGCTCTGGGGCTCCTGCTCCTGATGGTCGGGCTCTTCGCAGCGTTCGCGAAGTTCAAGTGAGCGGCATGGTCGCGAAGGTAGCCCTGGCCGGTGTGGGGAATTGCGCCTCTGTCTTCCTGCAGGGGCTCGCCTTCTACTCCGATCGTAGTGCGAAGGGGCTTTGGCATCCGACCGTTGCGGGCCTGAGACCCAAGGACCTGTCGGTCGTCGCCGCTTTTGACATCGACCCACGGAAGGTGGGCCTCACTCTCTCGAAGGCCGCCTTTGCCCCTCCCAACGTCGCAAGAAGGTACCAGAGCCCTCTTCGGACCTCAGTAAAGGTCAGCCCTGGAGTCAGCAAGGGCGACCTGGCTCCGAACCTCAGAGGCATGAGGGTCGAGAAGTCCAGTCCGGACCAGATTGCAAAGGAGCTCGAGGACTCACGTGCTGATGTCTTCGTCAACCTGATTTCATCTGGCTCGAACGCGTCATCGGAGGAGTACGCAGGCGCCGCCCTCCGCGCAGGCTGTGCGTTCGTGAACTGCACTCCATCCTCGGTCACCAGGAACAACAGGCTGGCCGCGGGCTTCCTGAAGGGCAGACTTCCCCTGATAGGCGATGACTTGATGAGCCAGTTCGGAGGCACGGTCTTCCACAAAGGGCTGCTGGGACTGATGGTCAGGCGGGGAATCAGGGTCTCCAAGAGCTACCAGCTCGACGTCGGAGGAGGGTCCGAGACTTTCAACACGATGGATGAAACGATCAAGATGGCAAAGCGCAATCTGAAGACCTCGTCGGTCGCGGGCGAGGTCCCGTACCCATTCGAAACAATCGCTGGCACGACCGACTACGTGGACTACATGGGCAATGACAGGACCAGCTACTTCTGGTTCGAAGGTAGTGGCTTCATGAACTCGGACTTCTCGGTCGATGTTTACCTACGCTCCTCAGACGGGGCCAACGCAGGAAACATCCTTTTCGACGTTCTCAGGGCGACATATCGTGTGATGAAGATCGGGAAGCTGGGCACCGTAAACGAGATCTGCGCCTATGGATTCAAGTCCCCTCCAAGGCCGATGCACTTCGACGAAGCCTTCGCGAAGTTCTCTGCTCTTTACCTCAGGTGAGAGCCCCTGACTCCTGAGGCTCGCCTTCCCTTCATGCGCGGGTTGGGATGGGTTTCAGACTCTCCCGACAGCAGGGACCGTGCCTACGTCCCTTCTCCTGCCGTGCTAGAAGGGCTACCGAAGCGAAAGGATCTGAGGAACCGATGTCCTCCTGCCTACGACCAGAAGGGACTGAACAGCTGTTCAGCGAATGCCGTCGCGGCGGCGGTTGAGTTCGACCTAATGAAGGAAAAGGGGAAGAGGGTCATATTTCCCTCCCGTCTTTTCCTCTACTACAACACTAGGCAGATTGAGGGGACCGTGAAGTCAAACGTGGGTGTCTCGATACGAGACGCCATCAAGTCGGTAGCTCGCCAGGGTGACTGCCCCGAGAGTCTCTGGCCCTACATCGAGCGCAAGTTTCGGACCAGACCCCTGCAGAAGTGCTATGAAAGGGCCCTCAGGTACAGGGCCGTCAAGTACCAGAGGATCCACAGGAGTCTGGACGACTTACGATCGTGTCTCGTCTCCGGGTCTCCATTCGTCTTCGGATTCTTAGCCCACAGGAACTTCCATGATGTAGTCAGGAGGACCGGACGCCTGGAGATGCCCTCGCCGGGAGAAAAGCTCCTGGGTCAACATGCTGTGGTGGCTGTGGGTTATGAAGACCCGGCGCAGAGATTCATAGTGAGGAACTCCTGGGGCCCGAGGTTCGGGAGGAAGGGCTACTTCACGATGCCTTACGAGTACCTCCTGAAGGAGGACCTTTCAAACGACTTTTGGACGATAAGGATTGTCACCTGATTCGGTCAGCAGGTTCTATCGTGATTCCGCCAGACAAGGAAATCCTCTGCAGCCTTCCCGTCCTATCCGAGGCTTAGATAGAGAAACACGGAGTACGCGGTTATCGTGAGGAGGTCAGTGTACGGGAAGAAGAGCGAACCGTAGAGTATGGGTTCGATATAGTTAACCACAAGTGGGTACGATAGGAATGAATGAATCAACAAGGCACCGAGCACAATGATTAACCCGAGAGAAAAGTTCGCCCTCGTTTCTGCGTACACTTTGATGTAGACCGCGACGAGCGATACGAGTAACACAATCTCGATGGTCGACAGTATCACGTGGAGCATGAGCGCCCCATGGACGGATAGCAGGTAGAAGTATTGTGGGGGACAGTAATAACCAGAGGGACACACAGGCGACGGGATCGTCTCTGCCAGGACTATTCCGAGCAGGACGGCAAGGACTAGAATGACCGGAACCCAAACCTTGCTGATTTGGCTCCCCTTCTCCGAGGACTGTTCGGCCGCCTGACCTGGCTCAGACATGGCTCCGCTCATCGGTCAATTCTCCTTTTCGAGAGGTTCGTCTTCTCCAGGATGGCCTCCAGATTGCCCCAATGCGATTCCATCATGTCGGTGACGAAGTAAACCTTTCCATACTTCTCGCCCTCTGTGATGAGTATCCGATTCTTCTCGAGCACGGAGAGGTGGTGCCTCACGGTGGTGTAGTCCAGCTTGAGCTGTTCGGCGAGTTGCTGGGCGTTCAATGGGTGCTCCCTCAGCGCGAAGAGTATGAGGATCCGAGACTGAGCACCGACACTCCCTGCGAAGAGCCACCACAGGAGGCGGTCGAAGGCGTCCATGCCGAGCGGTCTCTGAACTCCCTCCAATAATAGTATTGAATGCGACAGACTGCGTCCTCCCTTCGCATCAAGACGTCCTGGCAGGGCTCCTGGTTTCAACAGACTGTCCCAGCCCACCCAACCCTAGGGCTGGGGCCTTTCCCCGAGGGTCAGCGTCACATTCATCATGACCCCTGCCCTTACAACTCCAAAGATCACAGTCTGTCCAGCGACCGTGTTCTCTTCGAGATAGCTTGAGAGCGCGTCCATATTGATCAGCCTCGTTCCGTTTGCCGAAACGATGATGTCTCCTCCGATTCGATACCGAGTGTCGCTGATGTCGACTTGCGTCGTCCCGCCCTTGATGCCGGCCTTATCCGCCGGGCTTCCGCTGGTGACCTGTTCGACAAGGACCCCATACGTGACGTTTGTCTTCGATGCCTGTGCCAGCTGATAGTCCATGTCCACGCCGCTAATTCCCAGATACGAATGATCCGTGTAGCTGCCAGTGGTTATGAGGAACGGTAGCTCCTGGATTATCGTTTGGGATGGAATCGCGAACCCCAGGCCCACTGAGCCGCTTATGGTCGCCGTTGTGATGCCTATGACCTCGCCATTCGAGTTGAGGAGCGGCCCTCCCGAGTTCCCCGGATTGATTGGGGCGGTGAACTGGATAATGCCGGAAATGGAGTAGTTGCCCGCCGTCTCCTCCTGGATTGTCCTGCCGATCTGGCTGATCAGACCAGAGGTGAAGGTGCCCGAAAGTCCGAAGGGCGCCCCAATGGCGTAGACCGACTGCCCCACTTGCAAGCCCGATGAATCGACGATTGTCAGGGGAACGAACTCGGACGCAGGGGCACTGACGGAGACAACAGCCAGGTCGGCGTAGACGTCACTGCCGATGACCTTTCCGGGATAAGCATCTCCGTTGGAGAATGTGACCGTCATGTTGGTGGTTCCGTCGACGACGTGGAAGTTGGTGACGATGTAGGGGACGCCACCATGGTCGGTGACAAAGCCTGACCCTTCGATCACGGAGTAGCTTACGTAAGATCCAAAGAAGGTGTTAACGGTCGTCGCGACGTCCCCCTCTATAGTGACGACGCTTCTAGAGGTGTTGGCGTATATGGCTAGGGCAGTGCCGTCAACGGGCGTTGCTGATGTTGCGATTGCTGTTGACGTCGATGTTGTGATAGCTGTTGACGTTGTTGTAGTTGTTGATGTTGCGGAGTCCGAATCCCTGACCTGCTTGTTAAGGGCTGAATTGTAGTAGACCACGGTCGCGCCCAAAGCGAGGCACATGACTACGAAGGCCGTGAATGCCACGACGGTCCTGCTCACCCGCGATTGTCCCTGGGTTTCCATCCTTGTTGGTACGTCTTCCCGGGAGTATTTACTTAATTTCCCAAAACCTTCCCAGATTGATAGCAAATCGATGCTGAATCATCGGCACTGGATTCTGAGGAGGGTGGAAGGTGGTGCTTGTGCCTGCTTTGAACCCGAACCTAGTTCTTTTAACGGGAGGGTTTCAGTAGCGGTCGCATGGCCTCAATTAGGGTAAAGGATGACGGTTCGACTCCGATCGTAGAGAAGGGTCGCGAATCGCCGTTCAAGCAGGGCGAATACTACGTGTTCGAGGTCGCAGACGAAGTGGCGCGGTACTGGAACAAGATGGCTCCTGGGAGAAGAGAGGAACTCTGGAAGCAGTCAAGAAAGAAAGGCAAAGACGTCCGACAGCTCGTGGAAGCTTTCGTTTACAAGCCGGCCCGCATAAAGTGATTGCAAGGTCCGGGCGCAGTCGGTCGACCTGAGCCTCCTCAGACGAAGCAGGCTCTAATGAAATCTATTCAGGCGGCGCTGGTCGGACTCGAAAGGTTTACCGTGCTGAGATTAGACCCAAACTCCAGTCATTAGGTGGCACCCTGGCCGGGACTTTGCGGTTCAGGTAGGCGCCCCAACATGCGAGCGGTTGTAGGGACTTAGCGTGCGCGTCAAAGACCCCAAGGACGGTCAGCCTCCGCCGATATGGGGGCTACGGCGGACTCGTCGTAGAGAGAAAATTGAGCACTGTGATAAGCAGCCCCTCCACTCTACGATTGGCCTCGTCCGCGTCGTCGTCATGTATAACATATGTTATAAGCCGGCTTATAAAACTACTTGGGGCATGGGACCGTTGTCAGTTTCGACGTTCTCAATCTTAGTCGCATAGCTCAGGCTAGCAAATACGAACCACCTGACGCTCCACTGGTGTCGCTGTTCTTACTTGCCGACGACTATTTCGATTGAGGAGATGTTCCGCATTTCTGGGCCTTCGCCCACGACTTCGGTGTTGATGTTGATGTCCTTGACCTTGAACTGGCCGTTGCCGAGCCTCTTCGTGACGACTTCTGCCACGTCGACTGCTCTGCTGATTGCCATTCCCCTTGCCTTCACCACGACCTCACCGGCCTGAGAAAGCTGGATGAGCGCGCTCATCGCGTAGTTCATGACCGGCTTCTGGCCGACGAAAACGTGGTTGGACGGCGAGGACCTTTGCATTTGGTCGCTTGGTTGCTCAGTTGCTGGTGTTGGCATCTGTTCTCCAGAGTTTTCCTCTGATTCGTCTGAGTCGGATTTTCTTTTTGGCATATGACTGACCTTGTTCGCGACGACCGCCCTGCCGTGTATTTGACTGTTTTGGGCACGTTCTGTAAAGTCTCCGTCGGGCAAACTCCGATTTCTTCGCGCGCGCTCTTCACAAAAAGAGAGTCCGGGAACCCTTTGTTCCCGTCTCTAATACGAGCTGGTCTCCGTCCCGGCTTCCGCAGAGGGCAGTGTGGAGGGTATTTCGGGGAACCTCTCTTTCATCCGCTGCTCCGCGACCGCGGATGCCTCGGATAGGATCCTCTCCGCGTCCTCGTTTGCAGCTTCGAAGTTCAGTGAGTACCCACCTACCGTCCCTGCGTCCACCAGGATGCTACTCAGCAAACCAGAGATCTCGCCGATCTCGCTTTCCGCCTCAGGCATGACGCCCCCCAAGCCTTGCTTGACGTTGCGCATCACTGCCATCGCCGGAGACAAGGTGACGACTATGTCACCGAGTTCTGTAATGGTGTTGAGTCTGAGCACTATCTGTTCGAGAGCGAGCTTGGCCTGTGTGACCATCTTGTTCATCTTTCTGATCTCGGCCAGCTCATTCGCGTAGACAGATGCGTGCTGTGTGTCGTGTTTCTGTAGAGAGGTAACGACCTTGTTAAAGATCGAGTTGTCTCTCTCTCTGAGTTTGGTGGATGCGGAGTCGAGTTTGGCGACTTGGACTTGGATCTGTCGGACTGCTAGATCGAGCCTCGGCTTCATAGGTCCCGGATTCCTTACGGAGCCCTTGACCTTGTCGCCGAAACCCTGGTTGTCCTGCTTTTCCCATTTACCTGCGAACGCAGACATCGATATCTTCGAATATCAAGCGGGTTCAAATTCTCTAAGTGGTGGAAAGTATAATTTAGTTCACAACAGCATTAAGGTACGTAATTTCTGCTAAACCTACGTGGGGGTCTTTAAGGCAGTAGGCCTTCGCAACCTCACTGCAGGCTCTCCCCCATTCTCTTGATTCTCTTCCTTCCGACCCGCTTCACATGGCGCGCGCGCCTTCAAGTCTGTCGTTCAGGACGATAGTATCCTCCACCTCGCCTCCCTCCGACCTAAGTAGTCAGAATGACTTCTATCACAACCTCCTCGGGAATCTCCAATTTCGTGATTTGCCTCAACGTCCTGTCGTCCGGTTCGATGTCAATGATCCTTCTGTGAATCCTCAGCTGCCAGTGGTCGAAGGTGTGGGAACCCTCTCCCGTCGGTGCCTTGCGGGTGGTGACCTTGAGCCTCTTAGTCGGAAGAGGTTGCGGACCCTTTATCCTGACGCCCGTCTTCTCTGCAATCTCCTTGATGTCCTTCGCAAGGCACCGAAGCTGTTCGAGGTTCGCGCTCGTGAGCTTGATTCGGGCGTAGCGTGGCATTATTCTTCGTGGGCCGCTTCTTGACTGGCTACTTAGGGATATGCTTGAGTGGTTCTGTCTAATTGTCGGTTGGGTCAGGTGATCCTTCGGGCTGTCCAAAGTCGGTTGGTGAGAGGGCTCTGGTAATTCTTCGGCTCATGCCTCAGGGTTTTGAGGTTGTTGACTATCGGCTAATGTAGACGAAATACATCGAGAGTAGAAATACGACCGAGAGTAAGATGAAAGCCACCCCGACTGGCTGGTCGAATTGGTCGGCAGGCGGCATTGACAGCTTGTGGATGCCGTCGGCGAGAGCCAGAAGAGCAAGAAGGATGCCACTAATGATGAAGACCGTCTGTCGTCGGTTCACTCAGTAGGCTTGGAAGCGTTCTGAATTAAGGTTAGCCATTTGTTGTCTCCCTCAACCTTGATTCCCGCCGCCTCTGCGGGCGTCCTTCCCTGAAGCGCCTCGTGCGGCTTGATGAAGTTATGGTAGATTTGGGTTCCCTTCAGGATGGGGGTGTCCATCCGCTTCAGTCCGCGCATGACTTTCTCACGGTCGCGGACTTCGCCGTTCATCCTCTCCATCTTGACCCTATGACGTGGGTTAATGAAGAAACGAGCCACTCTTGGAGGCATGGACAACGTACTGTATGTAGGAATCGATCTGCACGAGAGGGAGTCCCAGCTCGCGATGTTCGAGAAGGATGGGGCCCTTGTGGAAGAGAGGAGGCTGGCCACAGGGGAGCTCGCTTCATTCCTCTCCTCCCTGCCTGGTGAGAAGCGCGTAGCCATCGAGTCGGTCGGGTTCGTCTACCCGATCTACGACAAGCTGTCCTCACTGCAGGACTGCAAGGTGACCGTTGCGAACGTGAACAGGCTGCAGCTGATATCCAGGTCGAGCACAAAGCACGACAGCGCGGACGCGAGGATACTCGGCGATCTGCTCAGGACCAACTATCTGCCCGTGGCCCACATGCAAGACGAAGAGACGAGAGAGAAGCTCGCCGTCGTCCAGGAGAGGGTCAACTACGGTGTGAAGCGCGCAGAGCTGAGGGGCTCCGTGAGGTGGCTCCTCAAGAGGAGAGGCATCGACGTCGAGAAGCCATTCGGCCCGAAAGGGAGGGCGAGGCTGAGGGAGCTCCATCTTCAGGAGGTAGACGACAGGCTTGCCGAGCTCGACCTGGTCGAGTCGTTCGTCGAGAGGCTCGACGCGCAGATCGCGGATATCGCGTCGAGGGATTACAGGGCGAGACTCCTGGACACGCTGCCCAGGCTGGGTGCGTACACGGCCCTGTATCTCGCCTGCGCACTCGACGATGTGGGCCGGTTTCCAGACTCTAAACACGCCTGCGCGTACCTGGGCCTCGTCCCCTGGCTGGACGAGTCAGCTGACACCAGGCACCTGGGGCACATCACGAAGAAGGGAGACAAGTGGCTGAGGCGGAACCTCGTGGAGTGCGCCGCGGTCGCAGTGAGGAAGGACCCCCACCTCACCGAGTTCTACACCAGGCTGAGGCACAAGAGAGGGGAGAGGAGGGCAAGGATTGCGGTCGCGAGGAAGCTCGTGTCATACGCCTATTGGATGATCAAGAGGAACAAAACCTACGAGGAGCTGTCTCCCTGGACAACAACATGAGGGTACGAATCCTCGTCATCTTGAGTAGGGAACGCGCCTCGTAGGGGCGAATCAGGGAAGTGAGGTAGATCCTCGAATAGTTGGATGCCAGCCTCTTGATGAGAAGGGAGTGATGACACAGGAGAGCATGCTTTTAGCCAGTCATAGTTGTTGTTGTGGACTTGTCCTCCGAGTCTGATGTCTCTGATGTGAACTGATTGTGGGTTGTAGTTAGTGTAGAACTCCCGCTTGAAGGCCCGCTGATAGTTCTGTGCCCCATCCGTTATCAGCGTCAGAGGCTTCTTCCCCGCAATCTCCTTCGACCTTCGGAACAGGGCGCGGGCGTCGTGGACGTATTTCGTGTCCGCGACCTCCTGAGCAATCCAATAGCGGGTTTCGTCGTCCATCATCGCGTAGAGATACTTCAGATTCCCCTTCACCTTCACGAACAGCTCGTCAGCCCTCCAAGTGTCTGAGACCTTCAGGGCAATCTGGTCGGCGTATCGTTCCATCAGCGCGCGCTGTTTATCTGACAGCCCTATGGCCTCGCTGTTGGGGGAGAAATGAACCGTCTGGGTCCCGAAGAC
>Ga0208692_1001908_pt1 | contig 10784 bp, 10 predicted proteins | sample June2015DPH_20_1_3_FD_184721 | JGI IMG/M metagenome (GOLD analysis project Ga0208692, IMG submission 184721) | Peatland microbial communities from SPRUCE experiment site at the Marcell Experimental Forest, Minnesota, USA - June2015DPH_20_100... | ecosystem: Environmental > Terrestrial > Soil >...
TCGACCTCGTCTACAAGGAACTCCCGCCTGAGTGATTCCGTGCCGTTCGCGGAATGCGCAGCGACCCCGGCTGATGGCCGGGGTCGCTGCTGTTACTCTCCCCTCATCGTCTCCTCTGCCATCGAACCGGAGTGACCCTAGTGCCCGACGACCCGGCAATCCTTTCCGAGATAAGGGCCGAGGCCGAACGCCTCTCCCGGCTGGCCGTGGCAGAGGGGATCCCGATGCGAATGGTCGGCGGACTGGCCATCTTCCTTCGCTCTGAGTCCGTCCGGAAGCCCCCCTTCGCCCGCAACTACGCCGACATGGACTTCGCGGCCAGCTCCAAGGCGCGAAGTCGCGTCAAGGAGTTTCTGGAGGGCCAGGGCTATGTACCGGAAAAGCTGTTCAACGCGATCCACGGCGCCCAGCGTCTCAACTACGCGGAGCCCAACGGCCACTGGACGATCGACGTCCTGATCGATGAGCTGGCGATGAGCCACAAACTGGACTTCCGGGGCCGGCTGGACGGTCCGGGTCCCACGGTCCCGCTGGCCGACCTGCTGCTGACCAAGCTTCAGATCTGGCAGATCAACCGCAAGGACCTCGGTGACGCCCTGTGCCTGCTGGCAGACTACCCGCTGGGCAAGGACGGCGACGGCGCCATCGGTTTGGATCGGCTGGCAGCCGTGCTCGGGTCGGATTGGGGCTTCTGCCACACGGTCGAGCGGAACCTGGGTAAGGTCGCGGAGCTGTGGGCCACGGAGCCGGTGGAGAGCGCGCGCTTCGACGTCGCGCGCCAGGTCGAAGAGGTTACCGCCGCCATTGCCGCAGCGCCCAAGTCGCTGGCGTGGAAGGCACGGGCCAGAGTGGGGGAGCGCCTCCGCTGGTACGAAACACCCGAGGAGATCCAGCACTAGCCTGCGGCTTGGTCTTCGGGCTGCGGGCACGGCCGCAGCCCTCCCCTGGGGCGCGCCGCTACCGAAAGGCGGCCAGCACCTCTCGCCCTAGCGCCTCGATCGCGTCCGGGTTTGCCGGCCCGGGCCACGCGTCCAGGACGATCCGCTGCACGCCTGCCAGCGCGTAGGCGGAGAGTATCCGCCGTTGCTCCGAAGGAGCGGCGTGGGCCGGGGCGCCATCCCAGGCCAGCATGACCGAGTGCCGCACCCAAGCCGGATCGCGGCCGAACTCGACGCACTTCTCGTCGAGTCTCACGAAGATGTCGCGGCACGCCTCAGGGGTCAGGTTATCCAGGTTCAGCTCGTCGGCGAAGCGGGCGGCGAGCCGCACCAGCTTCGGTTTGCCATAGCCTCCCACGACGATCCGCGGATGCGGCCGCTGCACCGGCTTGGGTTCGCAGACTGCGTCGTGGAGGCGGTAGTGCCGGCCGTCGAAGCTGAAGCGCGGCCGCGTCCACAGGCCGATCAGGATCTGGAGCTGCTCCTCCAGCATCTCGAACCGCTCGCCCATCGGCGGGTAGGGGATGCCGAAACGTTCGTGCTCGGGGTCATACCAGCCGGCCCCGACGCCGACGTCCACCCGTCCGTCGCTCATCTCGTCGACCGTCGCGACGACTTTGGCAAGGGCGATCGGCAGCCGGAAGGTGACCGGGCTGACCATGGTGCCCAATCGGATCCGCGTCGTCTCTCGGGCCAGGCCAGCCAGCGTCGTCCAGGCGTCTGTGGCGTGGGCGCTCCAGTCGCCCTTGAGCGACAGCCAGTGGTCCGACCGAACGAAGGCTTCGAATCCGGCCCTTTCGGCCGCCTGCGCCAGCTCGAGCATTCGCATGTAGGGCAGGCCTTCCTGCGGGTCGACCATGAACGCAAAGCGCATGTTCGGCTCCTTTCGGCCGCCACTCGGCGGCTCCTCCGCGCTCCTTGGCCCGTTCCCGCGGAGCCCCGCACGGGGGCCGAGGATTTCGTAGCGCAGTTGCGTTGCAGGTGCAAGACCCGTCTGTCGCGTAGAGGCACGTAAGGGTCGCGTAGAGGCACGTAAGGATCGACGGCCCCACCACGGACGAGGGCAACGACCCTCTGGCTGATAAGGGTCCTCGGGCGGCCGACAACCTGCGGCACCTGGAGGGCTTCCGATTGTGCTGGCTGCGGCGCAGCCGGCCGGACGTCGAGAGCATCCGGGGCCATGCAGGGAACACCGTGAGTCGGTGAGCTTGCGCGGGGAACCAGGCAATGGTCGGCAGAGCTCCGTCGCAGGCAGGCTGAGCCTCGACTCGGATCCCTCAATCGCCATGCAACATGCGGGCGCCGACCAACCCGAGGCCTGATCAGTTCGAGGGCATGTTTGATGGGCATAGGAGTTCGGTCAGAGACTCGACGACTAGATCCGCAGGCAACTCAAGGCCCAACGTATAGCGGCTCCGGACGCCCACGACCGACATGCCCGCAAAGCGCCCGGCCCGCATGCCAGGCAGCGAGTCTTCGATCACGACGCATGCGGAAGCGGCTACGCCCAGCCGACGCGCGGCCTCGAGGAAGATGGCGGGGTCTGGCTTGCCCTGGCGAACGTCGTCGCCGGACACGACCGCAGAGAACGCGTCGGCCAGCCCGAGTCTCGCGAGCACGGCCTCCACCACGGGTCGTCTCGCCGAGGACCCGAGCGCCAGCGGGACACCACGCGCGCGCAACATCGTGACGAGCTCGATCACTCCAGGAGCCGCCACGAGGCCACCCGATAGCGCCGGCATCAGAACGGACTCGGACTCGTCAAGCAGTTCTTCCGGAGCGTCGGCAAGACCGAAGCGCTCCACGACCCACCGCCACGTCGCCTCGTTTGTCACACCCACGAGCGCCGCATACTCGGTCGCGCTCACCGCCGCGCCGCGCCTCGCGAGCACAACCCCGAGTGCCTGCTCGTAAACCGGCTCGGTGTCCGCAAGAACGCCGTCCATGTCGAAGATGACGGCGCCCGCTAGCTTGAGGATCGGATTGAGACGGTGCATGGCGCCTTCCAACGCTCTTGGGATAGGCCGAATTGGCTCGATGATTGCGGTCTTCCGTGGCAGGGATGTGGCTGCCAGTCGGCCAGGGTCCCGGTCAATAATGAATGTGTTGACATTCGAGGGGCTCGCGAGCCGCCGAGCCGCGGCCGGAAGCACGGTCTGACCGTCGGCGTAGGTGTGTGAGGGTTCCGGCCAGCAGGAGTCGGCGGCTCCCGCTCGGAGCGGATAGGGCTCCCAGGACCCGCGGTGCCGGCCGAACCTCAAGGACCGCTGCTGCCGAGAGTGCCGGAGGCGGCTGAGCTTCTCGGGATCCCTCGCAACACCATGTACCAGCTCACAGTCTCCGGGCCAGGTCAGGGTCTGCACGTTGGCCGCGCAGTGCGGGTCCCGCGGCAAGAGCTGGCGCGGTTGATAGACGGCTCAAGACCCGGGTCGTGACCTGCCTTGGTGGAGACATGCCTCAGACACGTCAGTAGTGGTTACCCACCCCAAGGCCACCTTCGGCGGGGCCAGCCGCTGTGAACCCCACGTCGCCGAGTCGAGCGGCGCGTAGACTGGCGTGCTTCAATTGGGTTAGGACCCATCGAGCCGTCGCCGGCAACCGCCCAGGAGAACGAAATGCCTGCTCGTAAAACCAAGGGAAAGACCGCGGTCGACACCAGCCCAAAGGTTGCCGCAGAAGAGCTGGCGGCGGCCGAGAACGCGACAGCGGCCGCTACGGTCGAGATAGCCGCCGGTGCCGCCGATGCGACCCGCGGCGAGGACGAGGCGGCCTCCGCAGTCGCCTTTTCGGCGCTGGGCGATGCTGCGGCTCGGAGAGGTGCGCTCAACGCCGCCGAGGGCGCTGCGACCCTCTCGTTGGCCGACCAGGTCGCCGCTGGCGGAGAGCTCTCCGCGGCTCTCAGCAGCGATGAATTCCGCCGCGGCATGGAGCTGGCGGGTATCGCCGGCCAGGTACAGGTGGTAGCGGAGCTGCTCGGGGGCATCGCGCAGCCAACTCTCGCGACGTTTCTCGGCCGCACGAGCCAGCAGCTGCGTGTCCTGGCGGTCGAAGCGATCAGCCGGGCCACCGAGGGAGCTATCGTCGCCCATGGCGCGGAGCACCTCGCGGGTGAGCTCGCCGCGCTGGGACTCACCGAGATAGGTGAGGGACGCGAAGAATACGCGACATCCGAGGCGCTCGGTGCCGCAAGCGCCGAGATGGCCGCGGCAGCCGTCCGATCGGTGGCGGCCGGGGCCGCGGAACTCGCCGCCGCGACGGCGGCCGGTGGCATGGCCGAGGCGCTCGCGAATGACGGCACCGATCGCGCAACCCGCGTCCGCGGGGCTAAGCAAGGCTCTCCCGGCAAGACCGCGGCGGCGGTTACCCCGGGTGCGCCGAAGCCGGCGACGCGGGCGGCAGCCAAGCGTGCGCCCCGCAATCCATCGGAGCCAAAGGCGTAGATCAGTGGGCCCGGGCTCAAGAGCGTCGTTCCTCAATTGGATCGGTCGCCGGCGTCTCGCAGCCGGCCACGGTCTGGCAGCGCTATGCGAACGTCGCGTGCAGTGGGCAGCTTATCGTCGGCCCCAGTTCGGGTGGCAGGAGACCGACCCTGACGGGCCTACACTGTGAGGGTTAGACCCGCCGCTAGGAGACCAGATTGGCCAACAAGAAGAAGGATAAGAAGGACAAGAAGGGCAAGTAGCCCCGCCGACCCAGTAATCACCGATGGCCCCTGGACGAGCGCCAGGGGCCATCACTCTTGTTGGCTCCCAGCCCCGATCTCGACAGCTGGGTCGGCCGAGCGGTGCCCAAACGGCTAGCACCATGCGTGCGTGGTGCTACGTGGAGGGCCGGCCAAGTGCCATAGCGGCACCCAGGCCCGCTACCCGGTGCGCCGGCCGTCGACCAGGCTGACCACTTTGCGTTCGTGAAGTTCGCGCCGGAGATCGTCGAGCGGATGGAGAGTTCCATCGGGACCCCGATACTCCCAGAACGTCCAGCCGTTGGTCTGCGGGTAGTCTCGGCCCGGAGGCGAACCCGTGACAGACTTTCGTGCCATCCCACCCGCGATCGAGAGCGAGTCGTAGACGGCGCCGTCGAAGACAATTCGGTCCGCGTCTTCGATCCGCGCGGTCAGATCGGTCCCGCGGAAGCGGTGCTCGATCTCAAGCGGTACCCGCACGAGCCCGCCGCTGATGAGCTGCCCGAGCGTGACCCGGCGCCAGGGAGTCCCTTCGCCCATCTTGCCTTGGGCCGGCACGGGACCGGCAGCGGGCTCAATGTCGGCCGCCTTCGGCCCTTTAGGGGGAACGGCATGCTCAGAGCTGGGGGTAGAGGCGACCGGGAAGTCGAACGTGGTTCGGAGGCGACCCAGGCTCGAACGAACCTCCGCGTGACTCAGGGCCCCGGCTTTGCCTCTGATCAGGCGCACGAGCCCTGGGTCCGGCTCTGGGCCGAAGAGCCCTACGAGTGCGTCCTTGATCTGACGATCGACGAAGTCCGACTTCCAGAGCACATCGATCAAGTGATCCGCCATCTGGGCCTTCGCGAGCAGCCGCAGGGTCTCGCCCGGACGGGTGTCGGGATCGGCAACGCGCACGGTCCGGAAGAGCTTCTGTTCGACCGGTACTGTGGCGTGGCTGTTATAGATGCGCCATTCGTTGCCGTCGGTCAGCGCTACCCACTCGACGCCGGCGACGGTGGCATACGCGAGCATCTGGCTCGTCCACTTGTGGTCGTCGAGGTGGACACCGAGCGCCTTGGCTTCGATGAACAGGCGCGGCTCCCGGAGGAGGAACAAGGCGTAATCGACCGGGTTATCGCTCGAGAGGCGCTTGTACTCGAGCTTGACGTCCTCGAGGTCTTCGGTATCCCAGCCGAGCGCACGCAACACCGGGACGATCAGTGCCGCCTTGGTGTCCTGCTCGCCGATGCTCTGACGCTGATATTTCGCGATCCGTTCACTCACGGTGGCCAGGGCGATGTCGAGATCCGCCACGTTTGCGCCCCCTCTCCTCGCTACATAGATCTGGAGCGACCACGCGGGACTCCGCTCCGCTCGATCGCCGTACTCAGCGTAGCCCATGTTGGGATAATCCCAACCTCGAATTAGCGTGGCCGCCACGATGGCGTGGCAGCACCCTTGACCCGGTCCGTCTTCAGTCCGGCCTACCGACGGCTTTGCGAGTGGCTGGTCGCCGGGCGTCAAGCCCAGAGCCTGACTCAGGTCCAGCTCGCCGAGAAGCTCGGGCGACCACAGTCGTTCGTTTCCAAGTACGAACGGGGAGAGCGACGGCTCGACTTCGTCGAGGTCTTCGAGATCGCCGACGCGCTGCGGGTCGATGTGTGCGATCTCGTCACGGAGCTGAGGCGCCCCCCGACCTAGCAAGCTCGTCACGCATGAGGGCTGTCCCGGGTGACGCGGCCACGACTATCCGCACGCATAGCGTCAGCAAGCTGAGATGGATCGCGCTCACGCCACTCCTGCCCGACCGGCACAAGGCGTTGGGGTGCTCAGGGCGTCGCCCGCCCGAGCGGGTAGGTCGGGCTGGTCGTGATAACTTGGTCGCGATGCCGGCGTTCCAGAGGGCTCGGGTGCCTGTCGCCCGAAGTCGGCCACCGTCAGCCGGCCTCGCAAGCGACAAGGGGAGGTCTGGAATGTTTCGGTTTGTGTTGAGGCAGGGCCGCAGCCTGTTCCTTTTGCTGGCTGTAATGGCGATCGCTCTGAGTGCCTGCTCCAGCAGTGCCACCACTGCGGCGCCCGCAGGCACCGGCAACAACGGCGGCAGCACCCCCGCCGCCAACAACGGCGGCAGCCCCGCCGCCACCAGTGGCAGCACCACGAGCGGTGGCTCAGGGCTAAGCGGAGCGGCGAGCGCCTTCTCCAGCATCACCAGCTACAAGTTCAGCATGACCCTTGCCGGCGGTGACTTCGCTTCCACGCTCTCGATGCTCGGCGGCTCCTCGGCTTCGGGCAACGCCCCGTTCACGATGAGCGGCACCGTAACGCTCACGCCCGACAAGGCCGCCGACATCAACATGGCCGGCTTCCACATCATCGAGGTCGGTGGCTACGACTACCTCGACCTGGGCGGTAGCGGCAGCTTCCTCAAGACTGCGGTCTCCGGCACCGGCATGGCCGACTCGCTCTCGCCGGCCGCGATGTTCTCCAACGCCATCGACCCGTCCGTCATCAGCGGCTATAACAAGGTCGGATCGGAAACCAAGAACGGCGTGGCTTGCGATCACTATCAGGCCTCAGCCGCGGCTCTGGCTGACTACGGGTCGCTCCTCGACGTAGCCGGCGCCACGTGGACGGCCGATGTATGGATTGCCCAGGATGGCGGATACCCGGTCAGCATGGACATGTTGGCCACGGCCAGCGACAACAGCGTCGCCTACGAGATGAAGTTCGACATCACCAACGTCAACGACCCCGCGAACAAAGTGACCGCTCCGACCAACGTGACGGGCGAGTAGCTCTGGCCTCTGGAACTAAACGGCATATAGAGGCCCCGGCCGCCCGGTCGGGGCCTCTTCTCGATCCGGCTTGGCTGAACGGTCTGATTCGACCCAGCGGCGACAGTCCCTGCTGTGGGGGACATGGAGATCGTCGCGTTCATCGCGTTGCGGTCGGCGCGGCCGTGGCTCATCCGGATTGGGACCATCCGGGCCCTGGGAGGGCTGGTCGCTAGCGCACGCAGCCAGCACGCACTCAGGTCCTGCCTCAACGGGGCGGCGGACGTCCTGCTGCATCGAATCTCCCGGCACGATGTGGTCATAGGATTGCGGAGTCCAGGCGCCGGCGCTCGCCTCGACCACGCGAGACCACGGCCCCAGGAGGCTTCTTCCGCCGGCGCAGCAGCCGCTCGAGACGGGTCATTCTTGGGACGTCGACTCCTCCAGGACCGATCGGCCCATTCGACGACGGAGCCGGCTGACTCGACCGCGCCGGCGCCGGGGAGATTGTCCGTTGTGGCCACCATGGAAACGATCCCGATCCCTTGAACGCCAGCGGCAGCGGCCATCCGCATGTCATCTAGCGCGTCCCCGACGTAGAAGACATCCTAGGGTCGGGCTTGCCGGCCGGCGTGTCGTCGGCACAGACGCGTACCTTCATTAGCTCGTCGAGGCCGAGCCGTGACAGCCCGGGCTCGATCATCCCCCGGACTCGGTCGCCAAGTGAGAGGATGTCGGTCGCCTCACTGGCAGTCCTGATAGGAGATCGATCGCCGTGACAACGCTATTCGAGGGCTTCTCGCGCGACGCCATCCAGTTCCTCGCGGACCTGGCCCTGCACAACGAGCGGTCATGGTTCCAGCCACGCAAGGCCGATTACGAGCGCCTGCTGAAGGAACCGCTCGAGGCGCTGTGCGCGGCCCTGGCGGAGCGCTTCGAGGCGAGCGGAATGCCGCTCCGCGCCGACCCCTCCCGGTCGCCCTTCCGGATCTACCGCGACGTTCGCTTCTCGGCCGACAAGTCGCCCTACAAGACGCACGTCTCGGCGAGCTTCCCCTGGGCCGGCGAAGGTGGCGGCGTCGGGGCCTACTTCCACTTCCAGCCGGGCGAGATGTTCGCCGGCGGCGGCATGTGGCACCCCGACCCGGCCCAACTTGCGGCGTGGCGCCGCGCGGTAGACGGCGACCTCGCGACGGTCATGGCTGCGCTGGAGAGCCCCGACTTTGCCTCGACGTTCGGGCGGGTGAGTGGCGACAGTCTCAAACGCGTCCCGACCGGCTTCTCCGCCGACCATCCAGGAGCGGAGCTGCTCAAGCTCAAGGACATCACTTTCAGCCGCCGCCTGTCGGACGACGATGTGCTCTCGCCCGAACTGCCGGACGTACTGGCTTCAACGTTCGCCGCCGCGATTCCGGTGCTCCGGCTGCTGGCGCGGCTGTCGCCGGGGGAGGTTCGAGCAAGCTGGCTCAGGGGCGGATAGGGTCGTCGGTTCAGTCAGGGCACCCCGGTGGCCGAGTGGGCACGCCATCCTGGGGTTGAGAGTGTCAGTATTCGGGACGCTCCTTCTGACCGACCGCCCCGCCACCATCACGCCATCGTGTTCGGCGGGCCGTCAGATCACGCGAGCGCGCGGTCCTCAGCTGATGGTGTCGCCGGGCTCCCAGGCGTGGACCGTGGCCGTCAGCTTGCGCGCGTCGAGCGCTTCGCGCAGTTGCCCGGGTGTCCCGGCGAGCAGCGGGAACGTCCCCCAATGGATCGGTAGGACGTCGCGGACGCCTAGGAAGTCGACGGCGACCGCGGCGGCCCGCGGGTCCATCGTGAAGTGGCCGCCGATCGAGAGCATCGCCAGCTCCGGCGTGTAGAGCTCGCGAATGAGTCGCATGTCGCCGAAGACCGTCGTGTCGCCCGAGTGATAGACGCGATACCCGTTCTCGAGCTCGATGACGAAGCCCACTGGCTCTCCGAACGACTTGACGGCGTCGCCGCCGAACAGGTCGCCACTCGAGTGGACGGCCGGGACCATGGTGATGCGCAGGCCGTGGGTCTCGACCGTACCGCCGGCATTCATGCCGACGATCTCAGCCGACTCGCCGATCTCGTGCTGCAGGAACAGGCCCAGCTCGTGGACGCAGGGCATCGTCGGGTGCGTCCGCTTGGCGAGCTCGAGCGTGTCGCGATCGAAGTGGTCGAAGTGGCCGTGCGTGATGAGGAGGACGTCGCAGCGTTGCTGCTGGTCGACGGTCCTGGGGCTCTTGGGATTGCCGAACCACGGATCGACGAGGACTACCTGCCCGCCCGGTGTCTTGATCTCGACACCGGCGTGGCCGAGCCAAGTGAAGATGGTGTCCCGATCTATCGTCATCACAAGCCTCCCGCCGGACGCGGCATCTGACTCGGGTCCGTTCTTAGCGTCGGTTCAAGTTCGTTGGTCATCCGAGCGAGGATAGCAGCGAACTCCGGTCGCGGAACGCCGAGGTGCAAAGCGTGTGGGCGAGCACGATCGGGTGATGGTGTTGCTTTCCCGGAGCACGGCCGAGTGAGTCATGTGGGCGACCAGTTTTGCACCGGAGGCGCCCACGATGAACCCCCAAGCTCTCCCCGCCCTTGCCAGTGGAGACGCCTCCGCCTGGGACCAGGCCCTCTACGCCTTCCTCGTCGAGAAGGCCAACCGCTCGGGCTCTCGTCGGACCGTCGAGTCCTGCAGCAGGATGCTGTGGCCGCTATTTCGCGATCTAGGCAAGACGCCGGATCAGGTCAAGCCAGCCGACGTGCTGGCCTGGGTCCACGGCATCGGCAAGTCAGGCCGGACGCCCTCGTCAACGACGGTCGGAGCGCGGATCGCCTGCCTGTCCTCCTTCTACCGCTTCCTGATCCGGATGGGTCTGGTCGTCTCCAACCCGACCGACGCTGTCGATCGTCCCAGGAGCATCCCCGCTCCTGCGCGTGGGTACTCAGCAGACGAGGTGCGTCGGTTGCTGGCGGTGGTCCCGGACACCATTGCCGGGCGGCGTGACCGGGCTATCTTGCTGACACTCGTCCTCACCGGCAGACGGCGGGCCGAGGTGATCGGGCTGCGGGCAGGGGATCTCAGCGTTGAGGGCGAGACGGTCTTCTACGCCTACAGAGGAAAGGGCGGCAAGCGAGGTCGGCGGGAACTACCACGCCCTGCCTACGAGGCGATCTGCATCAGCCTCGCGGACGTCGGCAAGGAGCTGGCGGCGTTGGCCCCCAATGAGTCGCTCTGGCAGGCCGCCGCTCGGCCAGAAGGCGTCACGAGCGGGACGTTCTACGGGCGGTTCCGGCGATACCTACGGGCAGCTGACCTGGCACCGACTGGCGTCCACGTACTCCGCCACACTGCCGCGAAGCTCCGTCGAGACGCTGGCGAGTCGATTGAGGAGGTCAGCG
>Ga0208692_1001909_pt1 | contig 10779 bp, 11 predicted proteins | sample June2015DPH_20_1_3_FD_184721 | JGI IMG/M metagenome (GOLD analysis project Ga0208692, IMG submission 184721) | Peatland microbial communities from SPRUCE experiment site at the Marcell Experimental Forest, Minnesota, USA - June2015DPH_20_100... | ecosystem: Environmental > Terrestrial > Soil >...
CGCCCGGATCAAACGCCACCGTCGCATCGCTACCCGTTATGAAAAGCTTGCCGATCATTATCTGGGCTTCCTGCTACTCGCCGCCGTGCTCGATTGGCTCAGGTTTGGGGTTTGAAGACACGCCGTAGTCTGTTAGGTTGCTATGTTAAGTTGACGCATAATTGCATCGAATCAGGTGAGGACACCGGCGATCGAAGGGCAATCAACGGGAGAACCACTCCTTGGCATCAGGGGGGCGGATTGCGGTCAAATCACCACGGTAGTGACGTAGCCGATGCGGTTTGAATGGATGTTTGAGCAATTCCGCTTCGTTGAGTTCGATGCCCAATCCGGGGCGATTCGTGATTAGCATCTGCCCGTTCTCCACCCGAACCTGCTCATCGCTGATTTCGGTGCGCCAAGGCACGTCGTTGGCCATAGTTTCCAAAAGGAAGAAATTAGGTGTGCAGGCGGCGATGTGCAGTGTGGCACTGTTTGTTATAGGACCCATGGGGTTGTGCGGGCAGAAGCCCACGCCGGTCGCGTCGGCCCAACCGGCAATCAGCCGCATATCCCGAATACCGATGCGACTGATGTCGGGCTGGATAAAATCGCCGCAGCCGCGGTCGAGATAGTCGCGGGCTTGAAAGCGGTTATAAATCCGTTCGCCAGCGGCAATGGGCACCCGCACCCTGCGACGTAGATCGGCTAACGCGCCCAGCAGTTCGGGAAACAGCGGTTCTTCAAACCAGAGGACGCCGAATGGTTGTAGGGCCACCGCGATCCGCAACGCGCTTTCCACGTTGAACCGGCCGTGGCCTTCGATCATGAGGTCAATCGAGTCGCCCACCGCCTCGCGCACCGCCGCCACGCAGCGAATCGAGGCGAGTAATTCGCTGCGAGAAATGTCACGGTAGAGACTGCCAAACGGGTCCCATTTCAAGGCTTTCCAGCCACGAGCGACAGCCTCTCGGGCCTTATCGGCGAACTCCTCCGGCGTCTTGGCCGGCACAAACCAGGCGTTCGCATAGCAACGCACCCGGTCGCGGCACTGGCCGCCCAGCAGTTGCCAGACAGGCTGGCCCAGCATTTTCCCTTTAATGTCCCAACATGCCATTTCAAGACCAGCTAGTGCGCTGGTGAGCACGGGGCCGCTGCGCCAGAACGAGTCGCGATAAGTACCGTGGCAAAAGGATTCGATATCTAGCGGATTGCATCCCAACAGCGACGGAGTAAGATCGTCGAGCATGCCCATCACTGCATTTTCGTGCAGGCCGATCGAAGCCTCGCCGTAGCCGTGCAGTCCCTCGTCGGTCTCGATTTTCACGAACGCCAGGTTCGTCCGATACGCGTCGCAGAGCCATTTCTTGATGGCGGTGATTTTCATGATGGGATTTCTTCCTCTGGCAGATCTTTACGGCAGTACGAAACGTCCGCCGTTGACAAAAATGGTCTCGCCGGTAATGAAACTGGCCTGCGTCAGGAACAGCACCGCGTCGGCTACGTCATCCGGGCGACCGGCCCGCCCAATGGGTACACTGGTGGCCATTGCGTCCAGTTTCTTTTGTCCCCAGCGGGCCTGCATCACCTCGGTTTCGATATAGTCGGGCGCCACGGCATTGGCCGTGATGCCTTGGCGCATGCCGCGCTGGGCCAGTGAGCGAGTGAGTCCGAACATGCCCGCCTTGGCGCAACTGTAGGCGATCCATTCGTCGTCGGCCTTGCCCAACACGCCCTGGACCGAAGAAATATTGATCACGCGACCAAATTGATGGCGCTGCATGTGCCCCCAAGCGGCCATCGCGCAGAGGTACGCTCCCTTGAGATCCACGGCCAGCACGCGATCCCACCACTCGTCGTCCGACATCCCGTTGGGCCGCGGCGGCTCGACCCGGGCGCAATTGACCAGAATATCCAGACGTTCGAACCGCTGCACGATGGCGGCCACCATCGCCTCGACCGCTTCGTGGCGGGAGACGTCGGCAACGATCGCAACGGCCTGACTGCCAGCAGCGATGATCTCCGCAACGACTCGTTCGGCTCGGGCGCGATCCACGTCGTTGACCACAGTCACAGCCCCGTCAGCCGCCAAAGCTTGCGCAATGGCCCGGCCGATCCCTTGCCCCGCACCTGTGATCAAGGCCACTCTTTTGATAAATTGTGTGCTCATATTTGAAAAATCCAACCCCATTGTTTGCCAGCGCTCCAGTTCGAGATGCACCGCCCGAGAGCCCGGCTGGCTCGATAGAGGTTGCGCGGCTCCACCACCAAGACCTCGAGACGCTTACACGGAGCTGGAGCGGGCACCCCCGCGAAGTTTACAGCACGACCTTTCTTTCTTACTGCGTTAATCACCTTGTGATGGTTTCATTGTTGGCTGCGTTGAAGATGCCAATCCCCTTGCTGGCTTGCCACGCCGCAAAGAAGATTCTGCTGAGGGTCAGGAAAGCCATAACGACCCCTGAACCCAGGCGCGGGCTATTTCTTCGACCGTAGTAATTCGAATGCCTTTCCCGCCATACTTTAACAGGGCGTATTTGGTGTATGGAGACACAGTCAAGAGGACGTCTTTGGCGGGATCGTCAATGCGCGCCAATATGTAGCGACAGAGTTTCTCCACGAGTCCCGGATTAAGCCGGTCCAACACCACCGCCCCTTCCCCCGCCGTGTAAGATTCTTCCTTGTTGGTACCGAATGCTGCGATTTCGACACCCATTGCAGCCAGCGCCGCCTCAACTGTGCCATTTCCGTTGTTGTAGTTTTTCAGGTAGTCACTAGCCAGCGGGAAGACCTTCATCCCCGGCGGCGCATTGCCCTTTAACCGACCTTCCTTCACCAAGCGCAAAATAAGCTCGGAACTATGGAGGATTTCGACGCCCTCGCCGAGAGGTGTCCCGAAGAGCGGGTAGTCGTTTACGAACGCATCATACGCTGCAGGGCATGATACAAGGATCGTTCTTGCCGACGGCACTGTCAAAGCGTCTGCCATTTTCGCCGCGAGCTTTCGAGCTTCGTCCCAATACCCGAGCACCTTGAGTGCCTTTCCCGAGTCCGCACCCGAAACAATCCGGTAAGAAAGCCCGGCCGTTGTTAGAACGCTTTCCATCGCCGCCGAAATTTCCGGGTGATGCAGCGCCGTATGCTGATCAACGTAATAAACTACTTCGGACGGTCCGTCTCCGCGAGTGGTGATCGCGCCATCTCCAATCTCTTTGGCCAATGCGACCACCTCGGCAGGCGGCCGCCCTGATTCAACGATACATCGGCGGGCGGCCAGAATAAGGCCGACTTCATCGTAGTGACTGACACAGTGATACCGGCAAGCCGCACTCAGATCCGCATCGTATATGACGGCAGCAAATTCCGGCACGTCCAACAGGCTCGGATCGGCCACTACCTTATCGAGCAATAGCGCGCGACCACGAGGCGTGTCGGATTCCCGGAACGTGACGTTTCCAATCGGCGACAGGTGCCGGCACATGAAGCAAAACCGGCATGCGCGAATGGTATCGTGATGCGATTCGATATGCATGTTTACAGCCCTCTGAAACCCATCTTTCCCGGATTCATGATATTGTTAGGATCCAACACTTGTTTGATGTCGGTAAGGACCTTAAACGCCGGCCCATAGAGATCTTTCATGAGCCGGCCGAGTTTCAAGCCAACCCCATGGTGCTCGTTGATCACACCGCCTTCGCGGATGGCAGCGCGGATGGCTAGATCCCAGATTCTGTTATAGTAGATTGTGGCCTGTTCCGGGTCTTGCGGCGGCTCCTCCACGATAAAACGTGCGTAGAGCATGCAGCCCCATTCATACCAGTGCGAATAGTGTCCGATGAAGGCCGCTTCAGGAAAGTTGTCCTGAACCGCGTTCTTCATGGCCCAGTAAACTTTTTCGATGTTGGCGAAGGTAGCCACCGTATCAAGGGTTCCGAACGCTTGCGGCAGGTGGAACATATAGGGCGGATAAAAAAACTTATACCGGTGGTCCCACCACGTCTGCCCAAGTTCCTCACCCAAGTCCTCTGGATTCTCACGGCGGCAGATGCGAATCGCCTCCTCCAGTTCCAGATCAACCATGGCGGCGGGGCCGTCGAACCCAAAAACCAAGTAAGCACCCTGACGGTCAATACTCAGCACGCGCTTAATGACCCGGGCCGTTTCGGGCTCATCATACAACCGGATGACACACGGCCGCAGCCGGCGGCGCATGATTTCCGCACCAGCGATCATCGCTTCGTGCATATTCTTGAAGAGAAAAGCGTGGAACCGCCGGACTTCGGGAATCGGATGAATTTTCAGCGTCACCTTAGTGATGACCCCAAGCGTGCCCTCGCTCCCGAGATAAAGATAGGTAAGGTCGGGTCCCGACGCGTGACGCGGAACGGGCAGAGTGTTGATCACATCGCCTTGAGGCGTGACCACCTCAAGTGACATCACCATGTCTTCGATTTTTCCGTATTTGGTCGAGAGTACCCCGGTGCCGCGATGGGCAAGAAATCCGCCGATAGTGGCGCACCCGATCGAGGCCGGCAAATGCATGGTGGAGAATCCCTTTTTCTCTAGCCCCCATTCCAAATGCTGCGCAATGATGCCCGTCTCAGCGGTCACGGTGAGAGACTCCGTGTCGATCGAGATGATTTTATTCATTCTCTTCGTATCGAGAACGATTCCCCGATACATCGGCAGAGCCCCGCCCTGCGACCCCGATCCGCCGCCCCAGGGAGTGACCGGTATCCGGTGTTGGTTGGCAATCCGAAGCACACGCGATACCTCCTCGGCGGAGCTCGGATGAACAACGAATTCGGCTTTGGGATTCTCTCGCCCCCGGTCATGCCACATTTCCGGAATCCAATAATAATCGACCGAGTGCGCCAGTTGATCAGCAGTATTCGTGGAAACGTATTCCGCTCCCACTGCGTCGATCAATTCACTCCGAATCATCGCGAAGACATAGTTCGACGGTGATTCCGTTGCGTTGGCTTTTTGCTTCAAAAAAAGCGGGTTGCTTTGCATGGCGCGGTTATCTCTTTTTTTGTTGGTCCTAGGCATCGTGATAAACCTCAGCGAGCACATCGTGAATCTTTCGATACTTTACGAACAGGCGTGAGTAGATTTCGGCTTCGGCGGCGCGTGGCAACAATTTGACTGTGGCACGCACACATCGATCCACTGCGTGTCGCTCAGAAGAGAAAAGGCCGATTCCCACCCCGGCTAGCATGGCGGCACCGGAGGACGCGTCCGAATGCATGGGGAGCACAATCGGCGTTTCCAAGACGTCACAGGCGATCTGAGCCCACAAGGGATCTTTCGCTCCACCACCGATAAGGCGGATTTCATGGATGGGAAGATTCATCGCTTCGATGGTTCGCCGGCAGTCGCGAAGCGAGAAGGCTACCCCTTCCATTACGGCACGCACAAAGTCACCTCGGCCATGAAACATCCCGATCCCGGTAAAGCTCGCACGCAATGCCGAGTCCCAATACGGAGATCGTTCGCCCTGAAGATACGGATGGAAAAGCAATCCGCGTGCCCCGACCGGCGATCGCGCCGCCTCTTCCCCCATGCGTGTGTAGGTGCTCTCGCTCTGTTTTGTCCCCTTGCCGGCCTTCCCCTCGAAAAAGTTATTGCGGAACCAACGCAGGCAAGCGGCCGCGGCATTCGTGGCAGTGACCGTATACCACAGCCCGGGCACAACGTGCATATAAGTCAACGTCTGCGGATGGGGCGTAGCCTCAGCTGTCATCACGTTAAAATTGCCAGCCGTCGCGAGCTTCGCGACACACTGACCTGGGTCGACCGCACCTGCGGCGTAGGCTTCAATCGCCGAGTCCGACGTCCCGCAGACGACCGGAGTCCCTGCAAGGAAGCCGGTATCGCTTGCGGCTTGGTGGGTCACCCGGCCCACGATTTCCGTTGGTCTCACAATCGTCGGCAAGGCCGAATGAGGGAAGCCAGTCAGTGCATACAGTTCCTGTGACCAGCGTCGTCTGCCCATATCGAAAAATAGCGTTCCTTGTGCCTCGATGTAATCGGTGCAGGCCACGCCGGTCACAAGATAGCGCACGTAATCCTTGACAAAAAGTATTTGGGCGACCCGACTGACCACCTCCGGCTCGTGTCTCTTTAACCAGAGCAATTGCGGCAGTGTCCATGTCGCATTCGGTCGCTGGTAGCCGATCCGAAAGATTTCGCCCCCGTACTCCCGGTCCAGATCAGCCGCCTCCGCCGTGCTGCGTTGGTCCGTCCACATGATAACTGGCCGCAGCGGTCGCATGCTCGCGTCCAAGAGCGCAGCATTATGAGTGGATCCATCGAATGCTAGCGCCGCGATCCGCGCTGGGCGGACACGCCCATCTGTCCAGAGGCGTTTCAGGCACGCGATCAGCGCCAGATACCAGTCCCCGGGGTTCTGCTCCGCCCACCCGGGCTGCGGATGCGACGTGGCGTAATCCTCGGAAAACGATGCCTCGAGGCCGCCGGAGCAGTTGAGCACACTGATCTTACACCCGCCCGTGCCCAAATCGATGCCTAAGAGGAGGTCACCTGTCATGGCCTTGCCCTCCCGAATATCGCTGCTCGCATTGCTAGCTCAACGTTCACGCGTACCCATCCGCCTTATTTGATCCAGCTGTGCTGTGGATCCTTGTGATTGATGAAACCGCGCCTATGGCCAGCCATCACCCAAAGATAATACATAGTATAGCCGGGGGCGTTCACGACCGGATGGTAGCCGCGAGGAATCGCAACCGTATCGTTGTGCCGTACCGTGTAGGTTACATCGATATCGCGTGTGTCTGTATAAATTGTTTGCATGCCAAAGCCTTGGTTTGGATTGAAGCGGAAGAAATATATCTCTTCCATAGCCAACTCGTCTGGCGGGTTGTCGAACTCGTGCCGGTGAGGGGGAAAGCTCCCCCAGTTGCCGGAAGGCACAATGGCTTCGCCGATAAAGAAATGTTCCGAAGGAAACTTCTCATCGATCATGATGAGGGCCTGGCGGGAAAAGTTATCCCGCCCCAAAGCGATGCTCTTTACCTGTTCGGGGTCGATCAACTGGGGTCGGTTCACTCGAATTGACAAGGACTCAGCCATCGCGATTTCGACATCCGTCACCGCTTCCACTTCGCAGGCTGTATTGGCCGGGAGATAAACTGTGCAAGGCGGACCTGAAAAAACGTCTTGTCGGTTGCCAATATTCGCATATTCAAACCTGTTGCCGCGCACGGTGCAACGTCCCCCCAACAGAATTAAGGCAATCTCCAGCTTATCGGCCGCGAAGATATGCCTTTGTCCGGCGTTCATCCTGAGCAATCCGAAGCCAATCAGCTTCATTTCACTGTCAATCGGACGCAAGATGCGTGTGAATCCGAGAACGGTGTCGCAGGTATGGAGGTATTTCATTGGCAACGAGTAGCTGTTATTGGGTCGTCGCTAGCCCTAGGCCAAACCAGCGACGTTGCTGATTCTTGAGTTCGTCGTCGACTGCAATCGTCGGTACATCCTCGTCGTTCCCTGCCCCCAGAAATTCACGCAGTGTGGTTCGACAGACTTCCCAGCCACGCGATTTGACAAGAGCTTTCACCGCTGCAGCCGAAACACGGTTCTCGTTCAAGGAGTGGACTATTTTAGCTCTCGAGCCAACAACGTGTTTCGAAGCGGCGAACAGACGATCTCCGGCACCGACTCCAAGCCTGTAGCAACATGGTTTTTCGACCGTTTCAATCATTGCTTGAGTTCAATTGACTTATTCCAGTCATTCATTCTCTTTTTAGATCATTTAACTATCGTGTCAACTTTTTTGTTGAAGATTTGACGGGATTTGCGCAGAATTCGCCCATTTGCTGATTGCAATGTCGGTTTTCATTCCTCAACTTGGCGACCCCGCGGCTACACCGCCCTATCTTATTCATTAGCTGGCACTAAACTAGACGAGCATAAAGACGACGATCCTTAAACTGTGATCACACACTCAATGAACAAACTCCGAACACTTGCGATGGTCGACTACGTGCGGCAGCGGAAATACTGTTCTACAGTGGAGCTTGGGCGAGCCTTTGAGGTTTCGCCCGCAACCATTCAGCGAGACATCTCTGAGATCGTCCGTAACAAATTACTACGCAAGGTGCACGGTGGGGTGGCCGTTTTAGAGACAGCGTCCGACGCAATCGTCCCAGCGGAAGACAGCCGTTTTGAAGATCGCATGCGTATCAATCCGGAAAAGAAATCCCACATCGCCCGTCTAGCCGAATCGCTGGTCGAGGCCGGAGACATACTCTTTCTCGACTCTTCTTCGACCGCCCTCTTCCTGGCACGACAGCTGCAGAAATCCTGTCTACCGAATCTCACGATCATCACCAACTCAGTTTTGATCATCCAGGAGTTCCGTTTATTTCCCTCTCAATTCGTGCTCATTTCATTGGGAGGCACATTCAACAGCCACTTGAATGCATTTCTTGGCAGAGCAGCCATTGAGACCCTACGGAGATATCAGATAAACAAAGCCTTTGTCTCCGCGGCGGGTATCACCACTAATGGCCTGTTTACTTACCACGAAAACCACGCGGAATTCCTAAAAGTGGCTATCGAGATGGCGAAGGAAACCCACGCCCTGATTGACAGCAGCAAGTTTAACAAGAACGCGCTATTCGCTATTTGCACGCTCGCCGACCTCGGCTCGCTCATTTCAGACGCCGCCCCGCTCCCAGTAATCGAAAACGCCCTGCGACGGGTTCTTCACGCACCGCTAGCCTCGAATTCAGCCAGCGCTTCTATGGGGCGCTTACGGTAGGCGTCGATCCCAAGCGTCAGCTCCTCGGACACACCGTCGAATTCCTTGTCGTCCAGATAGACCTTGGGCCGGACGTTACCCTTCCGCCTCAATCTTTTTGCGGGCTACGCGCTGTACGGGCTGACGCGTTGAAAGCGTGCAGGAAAAAGGCCGGTCGCGGGGACCGGCCCTGGAAAAAGTCCCAACTCCCGCGAGCTTGGCCGCGTGAATAGTCCTCAGACCTCGTACGGCGGGAGCGCTTTCTCGGTGCGGTGCTTTTCGAGGCGGGCGAAGAGGGGCAGCCCGTTCTCGTAGGGCACCGGCACCTCGCCCTGGATGAGCGGAAGGGCGTAGCGGAAAAACTGGAAGTTCATGCTCACGCCGTCCTCGTTGATCCACTCGCGCGGGAGTTTCTTCACGCCGTTGGCGATCTCGCTGAGCGGCGCGAGCCCGGTCTCGCAGGTGTAATGGTCGGTGTCGCCGCGCACGAGCACGACCATCTTGTCGGTCTCGCCCGCAATGGCGGCCTTCACCGCGGCCTGGCCGGCGAGGAACGCCTCGTCATTGTCGGTCTTCGAGGAGCAATGCGCGGCGGCGCGCTGCGCGATGCCGAGCTTGGCGGTGCGCGCCTTGACGCCGACCTGCTGCTCGACGAGGCTCTTCAAATACTCGCCCGCGCCGCCGAGATCGGCATGACCGAACGCGTCGGTGCTGGCGCTGTCGGCGGCCACGTAATTGCCATCCTTGTCGACGAGGCCCTCGCCGACAACGACGAGGCAGTACTTCTCGCGCTTGAGCACGCGGCGCACATCCTCGACGAACTTCTCGGTGCTAAACGGCGTCTCGGGCAGATAAATCAGGTGGGGCGGGTCGTGCGGGTGATCGCGGCGCTTGGCGAGGGCGGCGCCCGCGGCGATCCAGCCGGCATCGCGGCCCATGACCTCGAGAATCGAGACAAGGTCGTTCTGGCCCATGGCCTCGTTGTCGCAGGCCAGTTCGCGCACGGTCGCGCAGATGTATTTGATCACGCTGCCGTAGCCGGGGCAGTGGTCGGTGACGGGCAGATCGTTGTCGATGGTCTTGGGTACGCCGATGACGCGCAGTTCGTAGCCCTGCGCCTGGGCGAGCTTGTCGATCTTGTCGGCGGTGTCCTGCGAGTCATTGCCGCCGCAGTAGAAAAAGTAGCGGATGTTGTGCGCCTTGAACACCTCGAGCACGCGGTCGAAATCCTGCTGCTTCTTGAGCTTGTAGCGGCAGGTGCCCAGCGCGGCGCCCGGCGTGCAGCGGAGGGCGCGGATCTGCTGCCGCGACTCGGCCGCGAGGTCGATGAACTCCTCGTTGAGGATGCCCAGCACGCCGTTTAGACCGCCGTAGACCTCCTCGATGCAGTTATGGTTGAGGGCTTCGGCGACCACGCCGGCCACGCTGGCGTTGATCACGGCGGTGGGACCGCCCGACTGGGCCACAAGACAGTTTCCTGCGAGTTCAGCCATGGGAGATGAAAAGGTTCAAAACAACGGGAAAAGGAGCAACGAAAGGGTACGCCCGGAGGCGAAGCAAATCGAATTTTCCAAGGGTTTTTCCCGCCGCGCCGCCGTGGCCAACGCCGTCGCCGTGCCGAAACTCGCAGTCGGGGCGCTCGGCGATGCCGCCGCCGTATATGGAGCCTCCTCCATGCTGTTGTCGGATCCGCTAAAGGGTTTACACCAATGTTAATTTGAAATAAAATAGAGTAGTATTTTATTGAGATCGAATTTGTGGGTTTAGCGAGGACATGGAGAGCCGTGGCTGGAGTTTTGGGGACTACTTCGCGCTCCACACCGCACCGTCCGGCGACGACAACTTTGTAAGTCGCGCCCACGGCCTGACCCAAGAACTCCTCGGCCAAGCGGAACGATCGCATTACGGCGTGTCTTCAAACCCCAAACCTGAGCCAATCGAGCACGGCGGCGAGTAGCAGGAAGCCCAGATAATGATCGGCAAGCTTTTCATAACGGGTAGCGATGCGACGGTGGCGTTTGATCCGGGCG
>Ga0208692_1001922_pt1 | contig 10729 bp, 8 predicted proteins | sample June2015DPH_20_1_3_FD_184721 | JGI IMG/M metagenome (GOLD analysis project Ga0208692, IMG submission 184721) | Peatland microbial communities from SPRUCE experiment site at the Marcell Experimental Forest, Minnesota, USA - June2015DPH_20_100... | ecosystem: Environmental > Terrestrial > Soil >...
TCGCGATTATTCCGGCCATGTTCATGGCCACATACCCGGCGCTAGCTAAGCTCAACATCATGCGCCTTCACACTCCCCAAAGCGCCGTGTTGGCTGCGGTGATCTTCAACGCTTTGATCATCGTCGCCCTCGTGCCGCTGGCGCTGCGGGGAGTGAAATACAGACCGCAAAGCGCCGCCGGGATGTTGCGCCGCAACCTCTGGATCTACGGATTGGGCGGTTTCATTGCGCCCTTTCCATGCATCTGGCTGATCGACCTGCTGCTCGGATTGTTGCACTTGGCCTGAGTTAGGGAATAGGGAACAGGGAATAGGGAGGAGGAATAGGGGGAGTTTAGGAATAGGGAGTGAGTCCGGACTGTTCCCTGTTCCCTATTCCCTATTCCCTATTCCCTAAGGGAGTTCTTATGCGTCACCATATCGCCCCAGCGTTTCGCTTGATGCTCGTCCTGACGGTGCTCACGGGGTTAATTTACCCGGGAGTGGTCACTGCCCTCTGCCAGGTTCTCTTTCATTGGCAGGCAAATGGAAGCATGTTAAAAGTGGATGGGAAGGAGATCGGGTCGGCCCTCATTGGTCAGAATTTCACCAAGCCCGAGTATTTCCATCCACGTCCCTCGGCGGCGGGGAATGATGGGTATGATGCAACGGCTTCGAACGCCTCCAATTACGGCCCGACGAATCAGAAGCTGATCGACCGTGTGAAGGCCTCCGTGGAGCAATTCCGCAAGGAAAACCCTGACTACACCGGGCCAATTCCAGCGGACCTGCTCACCGCATCAGCCAGCGGGCTCGATCCCGACATCAGCCCAGCTTCGGCTGAGGCGCAGGCCGCAAGGGTCGCCAAAGCGCGGGGCACCAGCGTGGATAACGTCGAGCAACTCATCCGCCGGAATACGAAAGGCCCGGACTTGGGCTTCCTAGGCGAGCCCCGGGTCAATGTCCTGAAGCTCAATCTCGAGTTAGACCGGCAGTTCCCCCACAGGTAATTACCCGCCCAAACCTCTCGCAGGTGCTGTCTCTGGCCGGAGGACAATTGCTCACATGAAGAGCGTTTTTCTGAAAACCGAGTGGGTACACCTCTGTGGCGAGTGAAGTGGAATCCAAGAGACGAGAGTAATCTCAACTGCAGCCCACCAAGGAAGTTGTCGTGACTCGCCGCTCGATTATAGAATCTTGACGCCTTTCTTATGACTTCTCTATAGAATCTTGACGCCTTTTTTATGACTTCTTTATACCCGCCGCAGTAGTCTGGTCGTGATGAGGTTCCCATGAACATGTGGGTGAGCGAAGAGCAGCTTCGGGCAACGGGTTTCGCTGCGCCAAACGATGCCGCGCACGGCCACAGAGATCGGAAGCTCGAGGTAAATGCGAGGAGGGACGGCAAATGAATCTCGCGATTTGGCTGCCAGCAATGTTTTTTCTAGGAATTATAGCAATGGTGTTGTGTTTCCTGTTCCTGGACGGCTGCGAAAAAATATAAGAAGTGAGGCAACAACCATGATCTATGTCACCGCGATTGTTGCGTTGTTCTTGTTCGTTTATCTGTTCACGGCTCTGATACGGCCGGAATGGTTTTGAGCGGGCTTTGTACCTGACAGCGAGGAGGATAAGGATATGTGGTTCCTGCCGCTTTCCATAATCGTTTTCACGATTATCATTGCGTTCCCATTGAGCAAGTACATGACGCGGATCATGGAGGGAAAGTACCACGCGCCTCGAACTTTCCGTTGGGTTGAGAAGCAGCTGGATACGGGGGAGCAAGACTGGAAGCAGTATACAGTCGCTTTGCTCGTCTTTAACACGGCACTGTTCGTCTACGGCTATCTCATTTTGTCGATTCAACCGTGGATGCCGCTTAATCCGCAACACAAGGGAATCTTGTCGCCGACAACCATCTTCAACAGTGCCGTCTCATTCATGACCAATACGAACCTCCAACACTATTCGGGAGATCAGCACCTTTCCAATTTCAGCCAGATTTTCTTTTGCATACCGAATTTCTTCTTGTCGGCGGCAGTGGGGTTGTGTGCCCTCACAGCGATCATTCGGCTATTTCGCGGGGCAAAGAAGATCGGCAACTTCTTCGTCGATATGTGGCGAGTGGTGGTCTACATCTTTCTGCCGGTGGCTTTTCTCCTTTCCTTGGTGTTCGTGCAACAAGGCATGCCGATGACCTACCGAAGCTCTTATCAGGTTTCGACGTTAGAACCTGCGGCGATGGGGACAACGGACAGCGGCCAAGCGAAACAGCAGACGATCGTGGTCGGTCCACTGGCAGCCTTCGTGCCGCAGAAGATGCTGGGAACCAACGGCGGCGGCTTCTACGGAATGAACTCCGCGCATCCCTTGGAGAACCCCACGGCGGTGACCAATTTCCTCACCACCTTCGCCATGATGATTTTCCCTTTCTGCCTCGTGCTGATGTACGGCCGCATGCTGGGGAGATTTCGGCATTCGCTGGTGATCTTTTCGGTCATGTTGGTGATGTTCGCTGGCGGGATTGCCTGGGCGATCTACTACGACACGATAAAGCCGAATCCTGGCCTCATCGCTCACCCCATGGCCCGAAGCTACAAGATCGCCAGCGTAAGTGCACCCGGTGGGAAGCTGCCGGTCAATTTGCCAGCGGTGGCCGGACTGCCTGTGGATCAGCACCTCGGCAATCTTGAGGGCAAGGAAATGCGTTTCGGGACATCCGCAGGCGCCACGTTCGCAACCGTGACCGTGGACGTCACCTGTGGGGCGGTTAACGCGGAACACGACAGCCTGACACCGATGGCGTCTCTGTCTCCTATGGTGGGGATGTGGTTGAACTGCATCTTCGGAGGCAAGGGCGTGGGAATGATCAACTTGCTGCTCTTCCTGGTGATTGGGATCTTTATTGCCGGGATGATGGTGGGACGAACGCCTGAGTATCTTGGCAAGAAGATCGGCGGCCGCGAGATGAAGCTGGCGATGATTGCCCTGCTGGTGCATCCGATCATGATTCTCATGCCCACAGGACTCTTTGCCGCTACGAACTGGGGGCTGAAGGCCACAAGCAATCCTGGCCCGCATGGATTTTCCCAGATGGTGTACCAGTTTTCATCGGCCTCAGCGAATAACGGCTCGGCCTTCGATGGACTCGGGGTGACCTACGGCTTTTACGACAATCCAAACCCTGCGCCGGAAGCCATCCCATGGGACATCGCCGCTGGACTTGTAATGCTGTTCAGCCGGTTCCTTCCGATCCTTGCTCCAATCGCCTTGGCGGCGGGGCTCGGCGCAAAGAAGTCCTCTCCTTTCGGTCCCGGAACATTGCGTGACGATTCGCTGACGTTTGGGTTTTTGCTATTTGGAACCATCGTCATCATCGGGGCATTGCTCTTTTTGCCGGCGGCCGCACTGGGGCCGCTTGCAGAGCACTTGGGGCCATTCCCGTTCGGAGGCTGACGGCAGGAGTAGAAGTTTGCTATCGAGGGGTCCAAACCCAGGCAAGTTCTAACAAGGAGTAAGAGCCATGGAAGTATCGAGGGTTGCAGAATTAGCAGAAAAGCCGGCCTCCCCTGCTGGAAAGCAGAAGAGACAGAAGCCGCACGGCTTGTTTGAGGCGGGGACAACTGGGCCGGCATTGAAACAGGCATTTGCGATGCTTCGGCCGGACATACAGTGGAAGAACCCGGTCATGTTTGTAGTCGAGATCGGCGCCTTTCTAACCTTACTGTTTGTAATAGGGGCAGCATTAGGTCATTCGGACAGCCTGGTTCCCGTTAGCTATTTTGTCGCACTTGATGCATGGCTTTGGCTCACGGTTCTTTTTGCGAACTTTGCGACGGCCCTTGCCGAAGCCCGCGGAAAAGCTCAAGCCCAATCACTGCGACGGGCTCGACGCGAAACCGTCGCTCGGCGCTTGAGTGGCACAGGTACTGTGGCTGAAGTCGCTTCTACGGAGCTGAATCCCGGCGATACGGTGGTCGTGAAGGCGGGAGAGGTTATCCCGGGCGACGGAGAAATCATTAAGGGGATTGCTGCGGTCGACGAATCTGCAATCACCGGCGAATCCGCTCCGGTGATTCGCGAAGCGGGAGGCGATCGTTCTGGCGTAACTGGAGGCACGAAGGTGCTTTCCGATGAGATCATGGTTCGCATCACGGCCGGGGCGGGTGAATCCTTCTTGGACCGCATGATTGCACTGGTCGAAGGAGCCATCCGCCAACGAACCCCCAACGAGATCGCGCTCACGCTGGTACTGACAGCTTTCACTCTGATTTTCTTGATTGTCGTCGTACCACTCTGGCCCATGGCCTGGAATGCCGAACAGTACATGACGGGCTATTTGGGACTGCAACAGCCTCTGCATAGCTTGGGCACAGACGTTCCCACGCTCGTAGCTCTGCTCGTTTGCCTGATTCCGACCACCATCGGCGCGTTGCTTGCAGCGATTGGAATTGCCGGCATGGATAGGGCTCTGCAGGCGAACATCATTGCCAAAAGCGGCAAGGCCGTCGAGACAGCGGGTGACATCGACATCGTGCTCCTGGACAAAACTGGAACGATTACCGAGGGTAACCGGCGCGCCACGCAATTCCTGCCCGTCAAGGGCTATTCTGCCGCCCAGGTGGGGGAGTTGGCTGCTCTGGCGTCCGCTGCTGACGAAACGCCTGAAGGTAAGAGCATTGTCAGCATTTACGAGTTCCAAAGTCGAAGGCCAGTCAGCGTGCCGCAAAATGCGGAATTCATCACGTTTTCTGCTTCTACCCGTATGAGCGGCATTAATCTTTCGGACGGCCGGCGTATTCGGAAAGGAGCAGCAGATGCCGTGGCGAAGTTCGTTCGGGAGCAGGGTGGCAGCGTACCAACGGAGGTCTCGCCCTTGGTGGACGGCGTCGCTTCACGGGGAGCCACTCCGCTTGTAGTCGCAGATGGCCCCAAGGTAATCGGTGTGGTGGTCCTTGAGGATATTCTCAAGCCGGCGATGAAAGAGCGCTTTGACCGTTTGCGCAAAATGGGGCTGCGCACGGTCATGATCACCGGAGACAATCCGCTCACCGCGGCAACGATTGCCAAACAGGCTGGCGTGGACGAATTCCTTGCTCAGGCCACGCCTGAAGACAAACTGGCATACATTCGAAAACAGCAGGAGGAAGGGAAGCTTGTCGCGATGATGGGCGACGGCACGAATGACGCTCCAGCCCTGGCGCAGGCGGACGTCGCCGTGGCGATGAACGCCGGGACCCAGGCGGCTAAAGAAGCCGGCAATATGGTGGATCTCGACAGCGATCCCACTAAGCTCATCGAGGTCGTTGAAATTGGTAAACAGTTGTTGATGACCAGAGGAGCTTTGACCACCTTCTCCATTGCAAACGACGTGGCGAAATACTTCGCAATCATCCCTGCGCTTTTCGCAGGAACCTTGCCATGGCTGAAGGCGATGGACATCATGCACCTGCATTCCCCGACTTCAGCCATCCTCTCGGCTGTAATTTTCAACGCGATTATCATCCCTTTGTTGATTCCGGTCGCACTCAAAGGAGTCAAGTACGAACCCCTTGGGGCCGACGCTTTGCTTCGCCGAAATCTGCTGATCTGGGGACTTGGGGGCGTAATCGTACCGTTCATTGGAATCAAATTGATTGATGTTGTCACGGTTGGTCTGCGTCTGGCTTCCTGAGTCGGGAGGTTTATCATGTCACGATATATTTCCAAGAGCGTTTTTCTGCTATTGATCACGGTCGTGATCGTCTGCGGTATCTTTCCGGGCGCGGTATGGGTCATCGGACACGTTTTCTTTCCCTTTAAGGCGAACGGCAGCTTGCTGACGGGCCCCGATGGGCAGGTGGTCGGCTCCAAACTGATCGCGCAACCCTTCACGAAGGACGAATATTTCCAGCCCCGACCTTCGGCAGCCTCATACGACGCGTCCGCGTCTTCTTCGTCGGCTCTTGCTCCTTCAAATTACGCGCTTCGAGACCGTGTCGCCCGCACCCTTGGTCCAATTGTGAAATATCGGAGCGGAGCCAAGGCTGGACAGCTCGTAGCCGCAGATATTGAGGCTTGGTTCCAGCAAGATCGGTACCAAGGAAACCCGGGGATTGTGGCCCAATGGGCCGATCTCCACAACGGCCTGGCGACTGCCTGGGTGGGTGCAGATCCCACCCATGGCGCATATGTGGACTCCTGGGCCAAGGCGCATCCGGCCGTCGTCGCCGGCTGGGTGAAAGCCAACCCGAGCACCCCGCAACCCAAGGCTGCCGATTTGGCGGTGGTTTTCTTTGAAAACTTCTCCAAGGCAAACCCTGGCCGGTTCCCTTCCGCGGTCACGCACACAGGCGCCGACGGTAAGGCTACAACTGCGATTGAACCGGTCAAGGATGGTTCGGATATTCAGTCGATCTTCTTCGACATCTGGCGGCAGGACCATCCTGACGCTGATCTACAGAACATCCCTGGTGATTTGGTAACGACTTCCGGTTCTGGCCTCGATCCCGACATTACCCTCGAGAACGCTGAATACCAGTTGGATCGAGTCGCTTCCAAATGGGCTGCTGACACCAACCGTGATCCCGCGGCAATCCGTGGAGAAATCGACCAGATACTTCAGGCCAATGCCAAAGCTCCGTTTGGCGGGCTGGTAGGGGAAAAAATGATAAACGTATTGGAGGTCAACCTAGAACTTCGCAAACGCTACGGAGCGCCTAAGTAAGCTCACCTCGATGAACGCCTCGGCCTGACCGGACTCATTCAGAATCACCTGGTGGATTCTCGCACTGGGCGGAATACACAGTTTCCCTTGGCGGATCTGTTCCGGCAGTCCGCCTACAGCCGGTTGGCTGGGCACGAAGACCTGAACGATTACACGAGTACAGAAGGAACACGGGCGGCCTTGAGAACCGCCGGAGCACTGGCGAAGGAAAAACAATGCACACAGCAAAGCTTTTACTACTCATTTTAGCAGTTCGGAAACAGATGATCTGCGGTGGACTACTTTGTTTGATGACGTTAGTTGCCACTACAGCACAAGCGCAGACCCCGGACCAGCAGAATGCGGCCGCGCCGACGACCCCGCCTCCAGCCCCGGCAGCGCTCCCCACGCCTTCCATAACGGGTCCGCTGCAGGGACTCCCCCCAGCCATCTTCGACGCCGGACCTTTCGGCAAAGTCGCTGCGAACGGCATTCTCAGCGGCATGGGCCTGTGGCAGAGCAATCACATCCCGGGTGATGACTCCACTCAAGCGGCTCTAAGCAACGGGCAGGTGTTCCTTCAAAGGACCGACGGCTGGTTTCAGTTCTACCTGCAGGCGGGCGCGTATAATATTCCGGCCCTGGGGGTGTCGTTCCTCGCCACAGACAAAACGGTGACCGACCTCTACGGTCCGCTGCCGGTCGGCTTCCTGAAACTGGCGCCGGGGAAGAACACCTCCATCCTCATCGGCGAGTTGCCGACGCTGATCGGCGCCGAGTACACCTTCGACTTCGAAAACATGAATATCGAGCGCGGCCTTTTGTGGAACCAGGAAAACGCCATCAGTCGCGGAATTCAACTGAATCAGACGATGGGAAAATTCACCGCCTCGGTGAGTTGGAACGACGGCTTCTATTCCAACCGCTACACGTGGATAACGGGTTCCTTAACCTACACCAATGGGCCGCATGCCTTATCAGTCGTGGCGGGTGGAAACTACGATAAGACGGCCTTTCAGACTCTGGCCACACCTGTGCAAAACAACGGCAGTATTTACAACGTCATCTACACGTACACGAAGGGGGCTTGGATCATTCAGCCCTACTTTCAGTACACCGACGTTCCGACCAACCTGAAGATCGGCATCACAAACGGGGCTGCGACGCAAGGCGAGGCGATATTGCTGAGTCACGCCTTCAAACACGGCTTCTCGCTCGCGGGGCGCGGGGAATACATCTCAAGCACGGGGAGCGCCGCCCAGAAATCTGTCAATTTGATGTTCGGTCCGGGCAGCGCGGGCGCATCGGTCACTGTGACGCCCACCTTTCAATATGGAGGCTTCTTCTTTCGCGGAGATCTTTCCTGGGTTAATGCAAGCAGCATCACGCCGGGTGACGCCTTCGGTTCCACGGGCATGAATAGCAACCAGTTTCGGGCCGTGGGTGAAATAGGATTCATTTTTGGCAACAATATAATTGCGAAGAAACCGTAAATTCAGACGCACAGGGGCGGCTTAGGCGCTAGCAGGGATTGATCCGCTATTCACAATGACATCGGGGATCACCTTCAACGATCACCTGCTCACCCGGCTGGAGTACGGGCGCGACTGGTCTCACAGTCCCGTGTTCCCGCGCGGCCCGGCCGATACGGGCAAATCGCGAGACACGGGTACATTACTTTCCGCTGGGAGTTTGATCATCGCCACGCGAATGTGCCGTATTGGTCGGGTCCAGGGGGGATTACGCCTCCTCTTGGTAGCAATAACGCCGGGCTGGCGCAGAGCGAAGCTCTGCGCTTCGCCCGATTTCTAATCCCTGAAGACCGCAGAGCTTCGCTCTGCGCCAGCCAGTCTGAAGCTCAATCTGGAGTAGACCGCCAGTTCCCCCACAGCTAATTTACAGCCCTAGTTAGCAGGCACAGGGGCAGGAATAATCCACTCGCTGAAAGGATTCTGGGCGCGACAGTCTACGCACATCGTCACCGTAAGCTGCGCCGCGCAGTTTGGGCAGACGGATCGCGTTTGGAAGGTGTCAAAGGCCTCACCACAGCGGCTGCACCTCCAAAAGCTCCCCACCGGTGGCGCAGCTTTGCACGACGGACAGGCAAACCCTTCATGGCGCGGCAACTTGGCCAAACGATACAGCGCTTGCGCTTGCTGTAGTCCACTCCAGCAACTCATGAGGATAAATACGGCGAGAACGCCAAACCAGACGGATTGCATCCACGCGGCGAGAATGAGGAGCCCCGCCACGCCGACGAAACCGATCACCACCGCCGCCATCAAGCTGCGGGCACGTCCTACCACAAACCAGAGCAAAGAACGCAGAATCTGGCCGCCATCCAGCGGATAGACGGGCAACAGATTGAAGATCAACAAGCCCAGGTTAATGAACCAGAGCGCCCGCAAGAACGCGTGCGCATCGGGCGCCGTCTGCGCCAACCCAAACGATCGGTCCAAAATTATCCCCAGCGGGGACACGATGACAAGGAGCGCCACGTTCACCAGCGGCCCTGCCGCGATGCTCCACAGCGTGGCGCCTGGCCGTGAGGGCGGGTTCACATACGCCACTCCGCCCAGAGGCCAGAGCACGATCTGATTCGCCGTTCCTCCAACCTGCCGACAGGCCAGCGCATGGCCGTACTCATGCAGCATCACAATGACAAAGAGCGCCAGATACTCCAGCACGTTCCAGGCGAGAGAGGAATAGCTTTTCGCTCGGTTGCTGATTTCAAACGCTGCTACCAGAAACCAGGACCAATGCAAGAACAAATCAATCCCCGCGAAGCGGAACAAATGGATCGAACCTTGGCGTTTGCTTGTCATGCACAGGCATTGTAACACCAAGCCGTTGGGCAACCTCTGATCAGCCACGCCGAGTTTGATGAGCAATCCCACCTCCTCTCCTAGGCCGAAGCGGACACCCTGTCTCTTGACAACCACAACAAAATAGGCTAGGGTAGTGGGTTGAAGCGACGAAGGTGGTCATGGCCTGCTGGGAACACTTGGCGGCTATGCTACCCCGCTCCCCCCAACCCACTTCTCGAAAGTGTCCAAGGGGGGCGAAAAGCCGGGAACCTCGCTGCTTTCAGATGGACAACAAGTCCGCACATGGAAGAGAAAGAGAAAAAGGATTTTCAAAAGTGAACGATCAACGCTGGAATGTCTATGAAAACAAAGGGTCGGATTTCCACAGGCAGGGCTGAAGCGGGAATGTTATAGAAAACACAGGTAGTTACACGCTTAAAGCGGGAATGTTATTGAAAACAAGCAAGTTAGTAGTAAGTCTTGAGTTTATTCGCTCAGCTCCCCCGAGATTGACCAGCGCTACGCCATCGAGTTCAAGCACAGGCCAAGGGCGCGGCGATCAGGCAGGCAACTTCTTGGGGAAAAGCGTAGTGACCACGAGCAACAGCGTCAGGGCGATCATCACGACGCAGGTCACCCAGGCAATGTTGTTGAAGAGGCGGGAATTCTTGTACTTTCCCATCAAATCCTCACGGTTCACGAGGCGAAGCATGAAAATCAGGACGAAGGGCAGGAGAATGCCGTTGGCCACCTGCGAAAGCAGGATGATGGGGATTTGTTTGGCTTCGCTCAGCACCATGACCGTCAGCGCGCCGAGCCCGATCAGCAAGGTGTAGAGCCAGTAGAAGGTCGGCGCTTCATGAAAGCGCTTGTTAACGCCCGCTTCCAGGCCCAACCCTTCGCAGACGTAATAAGCGGTCGCCAACGGCAGAATAGAAGCCGAGAAAAGGGAGGCATTGCAGAGTCCGAAAGCAAAGAGGGCGGTGGCAGCCTGCCCGGCGAGCGGCCGCAGGGCCAAGGCAGCGTCCGCTGCATCATTGATCTGCCGGTTGCCGCTCATGTAAATGGTCGCTGCGCAGGCTACAATAATGAAGAAGGCCACCACGTCCGTGATGATGCAGCCCACGATGACATCCCAGCGGGAATAGATGTATTCCTTCACCTTGATGCCCTTCTCGACCACCGCCGATTGAAGATAGAACTGCATCCAGGGCGCGATGGTCGTGCCGACTACCCCAGTGAGCATGTAGAAGTACCCG
>Ga0208692_1001925_pt1 | contig 10723 bp, 8 predicted proteins | sample June2015DPH_20_1_3_FD_184721 | JGI IMG/M metagenome (GOLD analysis project Ga0208692, IMG submission 184721) | Peatland microbial communities from SPRUCE experiment site at the Marcell Experimental Forest, Minnesota, USA - June2015DPH_20_100... | ecosystem: Environmental > Terrestrial > Soil >...
AGGAAATCGACGTCTGGTGCCACAGTAACCTCGAAAAGGTCGAACTGTTCTTAAACGGCGGGAGTCTCGGAGTCAAGGAGGTGCCTCGCTATTCGCACGTGGCCTGGAAGGTCCGCTACAAGCCGGGCACGCTTGAAGCTCGGGGCTACAGGGGCGGCCAACAGGTGTTGGTTGCCAGACAGGAAACGGCTGGGGGGGCTGCAAAGATCCTCTTGCGGCCGGACCGGCAAGAGATCCTGGCGGATGGGCAGGACGTTTCGCTCGTCGAAGTGCGGGTGCTGGACAAAGAGGACCGCATAGTGCCGGTTGCTGACAACGAGATCATGTTTAAGCTTTCGGGCACAGGCAAAGTCATCGGGGTGGGCAACGGGGATCCAAGCAGCCACGAGCCGGATAAGAATCACAAACGCCGGGCCTTTAATGGGCTTTGTATGGTCATTGTGCAGTCTTCAAAGGAGCCGGGCGAAATCCGGCTCGAAGCTTCGTCGCCCGGGCTCGAGCCGGCAACGTCGGTGATTGAATGCGTTAAGGTGACCCTCCGCCCGGCATTGGCTTGAGGCCTGCATGAATCGCATCCTAACTTACTCATTGATCGTTGTTTCGATATTCTCCGCGCACTCACTCCGGGCAGCGTCCACGTTGCGCCCGGCGGACCTGCGTTGCGAGTACCTCAAGAACCCCCTTGGCATTGACCGCAGCAGTCCCAGGCTCAGTTGGAAACTGGAGGCGGCTTCGCACGCCGGTCGCGGCCTGAGACAAACTGCCTTCCAAATCCTCGTGGGGGCGACAGAACATGCCTTGCGTGCTGGCAACGGTGACCTCTGGGACTCGGGCAAGGTCGCTTCTGATCAATCCATCAACGTGGTCTACGCCGGCAAGGGTCTCGAATCGCGCCAGAGGTGCTGGTGGAAAGTCCGCGTTTGGGACCAGGATGGTCGAGTCTCTGGATGGAGTGAAGCGGCGATGTGGAGCATGGGTTTGCTTCATGCGGACGACTGGAAAGCCAAATGGATCGGACTGGATCGTGGAGACGAGACGCGGCCTGAGGATCCGGCGCGCAACCGCCTTCCCGCCCGCATGTTGCGCCGCGAGTTTCAGGCCCGGACGCAGATCAAGGGCGCCACTGTATACCTCTCGGGGCTGGGTTTCTTCGACCTCTATCTCAACGGCGCGAAGGTCGGCGATCACATTATGGATCCGGCCCTGACCGAATACTCGAAGCGAATCCTCTACGTCACGTTTGACGTCACGGGCCAGCTCAGGCCGGGCAAGAACGCTCTGGGCGTCGTTCTGGGGAACGGGCGGTTTTTCGCGCCCAGAGGCAAGCAGGGTCCTCCGACGAGGTTCAAGACCTACGGCTACCCCAAGCTCCTGTTGCAACTGGAGATTGAGTACGCGGATGGCTCACGCCAGCAATTGGTCAGTGACGACGATTGGAAGATCACGACGGAGGGCCCAATTCGCACCAATAACGAATACGATGGCGAGGAATATGACGCCCGCAAGGAAATGCCGGGCTGGGACAAGCCGGGATTCGACGACGCGCGCTGGCAGAAGGTGGAGCTGGTCCAGTCGCCCGGCGGGCCTCTCGAGGCCCAGATGCTCGAACCCACCCGGATTACCCAAGCGCTCGCGCCCGTCTCGATTAGTCAGACCAAGCCGGGCGTCTACCTGGTCGATTTTGGGCAGAACTTCTATGGTCAAGTTCGCCTCCGTGCTTCCGCCCCCGCCAGCACCGTGGTCAAGATGCGGCAGGCCTACAGCCTCAACCCCGACGGTTCACTTCGCTCCCAGGATAACCGCAGCGCGCTGGCCACCGATTCGTACGTTTTTAAGGGCGCGGGTGTCGAAACATGGAGCCCACGATTCCGGGGACAGGGATTTCGCCGGGTGGAAGTCACAGGACTGCCCGGGAAAGTCACCGCGGACGAGTTCGAAGGCCTGGTGGTGGAAAACAGCCTTGATCCAGTCGGGACCTTCGAGTGCTCGATCCCGCTGCTCAACCATATCTATCGCAACATACGCTGGGGCCAGCGCATGTTCCTGCGTAATGGGGTGCCGTTAGATCCTGACCGCGACGAACGGCAGGGCTGGCTCGGCGACCCTTCGAAGGACTCCGAAGGCGAAGCCTTCAACTTCAACGTGGCCGCCTTTTACGACAAGTGGCTCGAGGACATCCGGCTTGACCAGCAGCCCGATGGCAAGCAATCCGACGTTTCACCCGCCTACTGGGCTTTCTACAGCGGCGACATCGTGTGGCCCAGCGTGCTCACGATCGTGCCGGATTGGCATTACTCGTACTACGGCGACCGTCGCATCCTGGAAGCGAATTACGACGCCATGAAGAACTGGGTAGACTTTTGCCTCCGCCAACTGAAGCCCGACTACACCCTCGATAAATCTGAATATGCCGACTGGTGCGATACCTCATCGATGGATGCCCGCCATCCGGATACCGGGTCCACCAGCCGCCCCCTGGTTGGAACGGCCTACTGTTATCTCAATGCGAGGCTCATGGCACGGACGGCGCAACGCCTGGGCAGGGCTGAGGATGAAAGACAGTACGCCGATGTGGCCGCCAAAATCCGCGAGGGCTTTAATAACCGGTTCCTCGATCGCCAGACCGCCAAGTACGAGAGTGAAACCCAAACTTCCTACGTGCTCGGGCTGGCGTTTGGGCTGGTCCCTGAAGACCTTCGCCCCAAGGTTATACAGAATCTGGTCGATGACATCATGGTTCAGCACCACGGGTATCTCACCGTGGGCCTGGTGGGTATGCAGTGGTTGATGGAAACGTTGACAGAGACAGGTCACCCGGAAGTGGCCCTTAGCATCGCCACGCGCACCGAGCGGCCGAGCTGGGGCTACATGATCTCCAAAGGCGCCAGCACGATTTGGGAGCGTTGGGACATGGATACGCGCGACCCGGGCATGAATAGCGAAGCCCTGCTGATTCAGACGGGCGACCTCAACACGTGGTTCTTCCAGAGTCTTGCCGGCATCAACTACGATCCAGAGCATCCCGGTTTCAAGAACATTGTGATGCGCCCGCATCCGATTCCGGGTCTGACGTATGCCAAGGGCTCTCTCGACTCGCCGCAAGGCAGGGTCGCGAGCCACTGGCAGCTTCAAAGCGGCAAATTCCAGTGGGACATCGCGGTGCCGCCAAACGCCACCGCGACGGTCTATGTGCCGGCGGAGGAGGCAGAGGCAGTGACCGAGAGCCGCAAACCCGCCGGCAGCTCCACCGGCGTCAAATTCATCCGCATGGAAGGCGACGCTGCTGTATATGCGATTGGCTCCGGAACCTATTCGTTCGCGTCCCCAATAATCCTGCAGGGAAAGTGAGGATACGAGCATGCGTGCAAAACTATTGATCGCGGTTATGGTGGGGCTTGGGCTGGCGGCAGGAGCCGAGACAACGTACCGCGTCTGGCCTTCCCAGCCGCCCTCAGACTGTCCTTTCGAACCTTCGCCTTCAATTGTGGGCATTGCCTTCACGGGCAGGCACATTCGTTACGCCAATGCGGACACCTGGTATCCGTCGTGGGCCTCCGACGGTAACATGTACTCACCCTGGACCGACGGTAGTGTCGGCGGTGTCCAGTCAAGCTCCGGGGGTGAAAAAGCGACCACCGGCCACGCCACCATCGTCGGCGACGATCCGCTGAACCTCAAGATCGTCAATGTGGGCGTCTATCCAGGAAACCCGGCGCCCTGCGGAGGGCGCTATCCCTGCGGCAGCCTCGTGTACAACGGGGTGTGGTACTACGGCACCTATTGCCTCATCGAGACCCCTGGCAAAGGGCTCAACTGGGATGTGCTCGGACCTTTCGTGGGTTTCCGATACTCGACTGATTTCGGCAAGACTTGGCATGACACGCCGCATACGCCTTCTCAGCCGCTCTTCGGCGAGCCGGCGAAACCCGGCGGCAAGGTGAAGATGGGCGCACCGCATTTCGTGGATTTTGGGAAAAACATACAATACTCGCCCGACGGCAAAGCCTATCTGGTAGGCCAGGGCGCCGCCGACCCCGACCCCAAACCAAGAGATGCCAACCTCAGTTGGATTACCGCCGACCAGATCTACATGGGTCGCGTCACGCCCAGCATCCAGAACATGAACGACGCCGCGAAGTATGAATTCTTCGGCGGCCATGATGCTTCCGGGCGGCCCATCTGGACGCGGGATTTTTCCAGGATCAAACCGCTGGTGGATTGGAACAACAACGCCGGCTGCGTCACCATGACCTACAACGCGCCCCTGAAGAAATTCCTGCTGGTAATTACGGACGGCGGCAACACGATTTCAAAATTCAACACTTACATTCTGGAGTCCGACCGCATCACCGGTCCGTGGAAACTGGCGGTCTATATGCGTCATTTCGGGGAGCAAGGGTACTTCGTCAACATCCCCTCGAAGTTCATCAGCAAGGACGGCCGTTCCGCATGGCTGTGCTACGCCGCGAACTTCACCAACGGCTATCTGCACACAAATTATCGCGATAGAACCGACGAATGGTTGACGGTGATGAGGCCGCAGCGAGAGGGAAAGCACAATTCGCAGACATCACAAAAACGATGTCTGCGCCACCCGCGCGCAACAACCGTAAGGCCGTCCGTTAGCCCGGCGCCGTGGCGAAGAACTGCTTGACGTGCAGCTTCTTGGCGCGGCGCTTCGCTTGCCACAGATCGTAGGCAAGCTGCATCTGCAACCAGTGCTCCGGCGTGCTCCCGAACGCCTGGGACAGCCGCAGCGCCATTTCCGCCGTGACGCCGGAGCGGCCGTTGAGAATCGACGAGAGAGTCTTGCGCGTGACGCCCAAGCCCTTCGCCGCCTCGGTCACGCTCAGATCGAGCGCCCTAAGGCAGTCCTCCCGGACTATCTCGCCGGGGTGCGGGGGATCGTACATATCCATGTGTCTTTTCTCCTGTCGCCAGTGCGGGGATTCTTCGTCCGCCGCGGCGGACTCTGAATGACACAGGGGAGGGAGAGTTCCGCCATCCGCGTTTTCGCAGCTATTCATGGCAGCGGCGGAAGAGCTGGGTGAGCAACTCCAGCGCCAGGTCCGATTCCTGGCGCGTGATGGTGAATGAGGGGGCCAGGGTGAAGACGTTCTTGTAGTAACCTCCCACGTCCAGCACCAAGCCGTACTTACGCCCGGCAATCTCGAGGTCGCCCTTCAGGCCCTCGGCGAAAATGTGGTCAGTGAGGTCGCGGTCCGGCGTGACGCCATCCTCCTTGCAAACCTCGAGGCGCAGCGCCATCCCCAGCCCATCCACATCTCCGATGATGCCCGGGAAGCGGCTTTGCAGCTCCTTGAGCCCGGCGAGGAAGTAGGCGCCTTTATCGTTCACCAACTTTTCGTAGTCTTCTTCTTCGAGCATCTTGAGCGTCTCGAGCGCCACTGCCGTGCCCAGGGTATTGGCGGAGAAAGTAGAGTGGGTGGAGCCGGGCGGGAAAAGCTCCGGCGTGATCAGTTCTTCGCGCGCCCAAATGCCGGAGATAGGATTCAGGCCGTTGGTTAGCGCCTTGCCAAAGACGATAATGTCCGGCGTAATGCCAAAATTCTCGATGGCCCAGAATTTGCCGGTGCGATAGAAGCCCATCTGAATTTCGTCATCGACGATCAGGATCTTGCGCTGGTCGCAGGTTTGCTTGAGGCGTTGGAAGTAGTCCCGCGGCGGAATCACATAGCCGCCTGTCCCCTGCACCGCCTCGATATAAAAGGCGCCGTACTCGGGGCTCTGCGCCTTGGCGTCCCACACGCCGTGATACTCATTATCGAACAGCCGGGAGAACTGGTCGTGGCAATACAGGTTGCAGCTTTGAGGCTTCAGCCCGTAAATGCAGCGGAAGCAGTAGGGATAAAAGACGAACTGGGCGCGGTCCCCGAAGTGGCCGTAGCGGCGCCGGTAGCGGTAGCTCGAGGTGATGGCGGAGGCGCCAAGCGTCCGTCCGTGATAGCCGCCCATAAAAGCGAACATCAAGTTCTTGCCGGTATAATTCCGAACAATCTTCAGCGAGTCCTCAATGGCTTGCGAGCCGCCTACGTTGAATTGGACGCGCCCTTTCACTCCGAACCGCTGCTCGCAGTATTGAGCGATGCGCGCCGCCACTTCCACCTTCTCCGCGTGCAGGTACTGGCAGGCAAGCTGGGGGAGCCGGTCCAGTTGCCGCTTCAGCGCCTCGCCCAGCCTGCGATTCTTGTAGCCGAAGCTTGCCGCCGAATACCACATCTGGAGATCGAGATAGGGCGTGCCGTGCTCGTCGTAAAGGTAGCTGCCCTCACAATCGACGAAGATCTTCGGAGGCTCCAGGTAGTGGACCGTATCACCGAAGGAGCAATACTTCCTTTCGAGTTCCAACAGCTCTGTAGTTCTCGTGGTTGCGCCGGAAATCGCCAATGGATTATTGCCTCCGCGGAAGAATGAAACGACAGTCAAAAGTCGACAGTCGAAGGTCGAAGAGCAAAAGCCTGTCGTTCTGTAAGTGGGAGGATACTTCCACTCCCTAATTTCTCATTTTTGCTGCTCCTGCCCTGTTCTTCCCATTCCGTTTGCAGAGCATTGCCGAGAGCTTGCAAAGTGGATTCCCGCTTTCGCGGGAATGACTGCGACCTCGTCCTGGTCCCGCGATCAGGTGCCAGGTTTCGTTTCTGGACCCTGACACCTGACACCTGACACCTGACACCTGAAACGCTTCGCCGCCTCTCCTGGACCGATCAACAGAGCGATGGCCTGCTCGACTTCCGCAAAGGTATCGAAGGGGTGGCACGCCTTGCCGTGCTCCTGGCAATAGGCGAGCAACTGTCGCTTGGCAAAGACCACGTCCGCCTCATCCACTGCGAACCGGTCGGAGAGCCCATCACCCACGAAGATGACGGGATGCTTTCCCTTGCCGAGCCGCCGAATCAGTGCCGCTTTGCAGGTGGCGCAGCCATGCTCGCAGGGCGGCGCCGAATGAGGGAAGGAGGGTATCAGGCGGCGGCCCTCGAGCCGCAGCGCACTCGAGAACATGTGAGTACCGTTTCGGACCGGCCCGTTCACACCGGCCCGCTTCAGGATTCGCACGATCACATAGTCGAACCCCTCGCTCAGCACGTAGAGCGGAATGCCTCGCTTCCGCGTGAAGCGGTAGAAGGCGGTAAAGGACGGGTCGATGGGAACCGCGTCAATTAAGGCGTGGAGTTCCTCCGCCGAGGTGTCCACGAGCGCGATCTGCCGCTCCAGGCACTCCCGCGAGCCGATCGATCCACGCGTCCATGCCTGTTCGACCTCCTGCCAGGAAGGATGCGCCAGTTGCGCCAGCATCTCGTCCGTCACATCGAGTTGAGTGATCGTCCCATCAAAGTCGGTAAAGACAATCGGGCCCGGCAGCGTGTTGTCTCTATTTGGCATGTGATTGACCATCGTAAGTGCACTCAAACCCGTAGGGCGATTTCAAATGGCAAATCGTCCCGCGAAGCGGGAGCAAAGTTCAAATTGTTTAACATTTGCCATTTGAAATCCCTTTTGCTATTTACCCTCTCCTTTCATCCACCAGCCGGCGGGGTTTCCTTCCTTGCTCCAAGCTTCCCAGTGGGAAGATGCGAAACTCGAGCCGGTACATCCCGCAGAGGTAGTTGGCCCAAACGTCCGGGTAGCGAGCTTCGAGGTTCTTGCGGACGGCATTCTCGACCGTGGCAGGGTTAATCCCGTTCGCCAACTCGAGCCGGAATTCCAGGATGTCGTGGATGCCTTCCTGCCGGACCGCTACCTGCCAATTTTCGGAAGCCCCCTCCACATCGTGGAGCACGCGCTCGAAAACTTCAGGGTACATGTTCCCGGCGCCCATCACCACCATCTCGTCGCGCCGGCCGTGGATTTTGGCAATGCGGCGCAGGGTGGCGCCGCAAGAGCAGGGTTCCTCCAGGAACCTTGTCACATCACGCACGCGGTAACGGATCAGCGGCATGGTGCGCCGCGAAAGCGTGGTCACCACGAGTTCGCCATAACCCTCGGGGTCGGGATCCACGATTTCAAAAAGGAAGTTGAACTCATCCACATGGTAGCCATCGTGCCTCAGGCACTCCATTCCTGCTCCGCCGCCCTGCTCGGTGGATCCGTAGCCGAGGATCACGGGACACTTCCAGACGCTCTCGACGTAGTTCCGATAAACCTCCGTCATGCGGTCGCCGCCGGCAAAGATCAACTTGAGTGGAAAGATGCCTTCCTTTTCCGCCATCTCACTCAGGCTCACCAGCCAAGTTGGGTCGGCAACAATGACGTTGTACTTGTAGAGAGGCATTCGCGAATAGACTTCGCGCGGGTGCGGCTTGCCGGTCGCCGAACAGAAAACTCCTATGCGCTTACAGGCGAAAAATGTGACCCAACTAGTGATCCAATAGGCTGCGTCGAAAGTGCAGACTACCCGGTCGCCCGGCCGCACGCCGTTTTCCCACAGGGCCGCGGCCTCGTAACGGGCCGAGAACTCCAACTCGTCGTAAGTGAAATAAACGCGCTTGGGGCCTCCGGAGGTGCCGGTGGTTTCAAATACCAGTTGCGGTTCCCGGCAGATGAAATCTTCCGCCGGCAGGTTGCGCAGGTCTTCGGGGGTGGTGAAGATGTTCCCCAGGTCTTCCGGGCGGCGGACGCCGCCCGGCTCAATACCGTTTTCCCGCAGCTTGCGCTTCAAGAACTTCTGGCGCTGTGCCGCGTAGCGCACCAATTCGCGAAACGAATCTCGCTGGAGGCCCTGGACCACCGGACGCGGAAGGTGTTTCCCCCAGCGAACGAGGCCGGGAACGGATTCGCCGATCACGACACGCTCAACAAGGTTGCGGATGCTGGATAGCATTTTCAGTTATCAGTTATCAGTTATCAGCCATCAGTTGACGAAACACTGACAACTGAAAACTGATGACTGACTACTTCCCTCACATCAGATACGTCGATTCCCCGGAACGCGACGGCGGCGTGGCCAGCAGGTTGATGTAGGTGCTCTTTTCGAGCAGCGCCCGGCCAACCTGCGCGATGGCACGGGCGGCATCAGGCCGGGACAAATCCCTCTGCCGGCGGCTCATCTCGGCGGGGTTCTCCCGCTTGCTGAGCATTCGCGTTACGAGCTGGGGAATTTCCTCCAGAGTTTTAGCCTGGACTGCCACGCCCTGCTGCTCGAGGTAACGGACGTGCCGCTCCTCCGGTCCTGGAATGGGATGGGTCACGATCATGGGCAGCCCGGCCGAAAGCGCTTCCGCGGTGGTCAGCCCACCCGGCTTGGTGATCAGAAGGTCTGCCACTGCCATCAACTCCGGAATGGTATCCACCCAGCCAAAAACCTGCAGGTCAAGCGTGACCTTGCGCCGCAAAAGCTCCAGGGCCTGCCTTAGCTTGCGGTTGTGACCAGCCACCACCAGTACCTGGAGAGGAAACCCGCACAACTCCAGGCTTTCGACAATGGCGTCCAGCGGCGCCGGCCCCATTCCCCCGCCCATCACCAGCACGATAGGTCGCTGGCCGTCCAATCCCAGGGCGCGCAGAAGCTCGGTCTTGTCAGATGGGATGCCAAAAACCGGATCAACGGGAATGCCGCAAACCAGAATCCGGTTGGGCGAGATTCCCCACTGTACAAGCTGAGACCGCGCCTCCTCGCTGGCTACACAATAGACATCGACTTCCGGCTGCACCCAGGGAGGCTCAGTCTGAAAATCAGTTTGGACAGCCAGAATGGGGGCGTAAAACCAGCCTTCGCGCTTGCCGAGAGCGGCGATCTCCAGCGCGCCGATTTCGTTGGCGATAACCAGATGAGGAGCGTAGGCTTTGAGCTGCTCGAGGACTTCCCTGCACCCGCGGCGAAATACCCAGCGCGGGGCCGTGGCGCTGTGGAGTTTCTTCTGCCGGCGCTCGAATAACCACCGCCAGAGACCCGGCGCGCGCCGAAGCAACCACCAGTAGGGGCGAACGTACAGCGTGAGAAACCAGGAGCGCGCCACTTTCAAGCCGTCCAGCAGGCGGACTTCGACAGGATCAATGCAGTCGTAGAGCGCGCGCTGGAGGACTTCCGCCGCGCGGACATGCCCGGCGCCGACGCCCAAGGTCAAAATGAAAATCCGTTTCGAATTCACTAGGGACCTGGGAAACTAGAAACTGGAAATTGGAAATCGGGAATAAAAACAGTCCGCGGTCAATGGTGAAGCCTCAGTTGCCGGTCCGTCTCGACGTCGTGTGCTCCAACTCCGGTGTCTCCGCCTTCGCGGTTCTGTTTTCTAGTTTCCATTTTCCAGTTTCCAATTTCTGGTCTTTACTCGAATTTTCGAATCAGCAGCACGGCATTGAGCCCGCCGAAGGCAAAGGAATTTGAGACGGCCACGCGTACTGGTTTCTCGCGCGCCTGGTTGGGAACATAGTCCAGGTCGCACTCGGGATCTGGCCGGGTGTAATTCGCCGTGGGGGGGATGACGGCGCGCTCCGAGGCCATAGCCGTCGCCGCCAGTTCGATTGCCCCCGTAGCGCCCATGGCGTGACCATGCATTGATTTTGTGGAACTGATGGCGAGCTTGCGAGCGTGATCCCCGAACACGGTTTTGATCACCTGCGTTTCGGTCACGTCATTCAGGCGCGTCCCGGTGCCATGGGCATTGATATAATCCACTTCGTGCGGAGCAACCTGGGCTTCCTCGAGGGCCATGCGAACCGCGCGGGCCGGTCCATCCACCGAAGGCTGGGTGATGTGGCCGGCGTC
>Ga0208692_1001930_pt1 | contig 10702 bp, 8 predicted proteins | sample June2015DPH_20_1_3_FD_184721 | JGI IMG/M metagenome (GOLD analysis project Ga0208692, IMG submission 184721) | Peatland microbial communities from SPRUCE experiment site at the Marcell Experimental Forest, Minnesota, USA - June2015DPH_20_100... | ecosystem: Environmental > Terrestrial > Soil >...
GGCCTTGCAAGTTATGCCACACTGCGCCGATACGCTTCCCACTAGCCGTCACGAGAAGCTCGTTTTGTAGGCCACAAACCTTTCTCAAGACGCCCATGGCCTTCTTCGGATCGTAATAGTCAGACACAACCAAATCACCTTTTTCGACCCGTGCCACGTTCTCTGCTAGCTTGAAATGATGCTCTTGCTCTCCCGCCGGAGGACCGATTACCCTGCCCGCTGCGAGCGTGTCGAACAAATCCCACGTGCGCATACACTCTCCAAAAACCGAATTTGACTCATGCCAACAGTTTAGCACAAGTCAAGTCTAAAAGCAAGTTCTACGAGCTTAATATCTGAAACGAAACCCAAACATTGCTGGTCACAGTAACACCATTAAGATGAGCATCCCATGCATCCATAATGTAGCCCCCCTGACTAGGAGTTAAATATGCTGTATGAGCATGTGTATAAATCTCTTGCCAACAGCCAGCTTGAGAAAGTCACTGCGCTGTTCGTGCACGGGAGTGAAAATGCTGATTTTCATTGGACGACCGCATAACTCGCTTTGCTGCTAACAGTGATGCTGAATGCTTGAATTCCCGTGAAGCCATAGGCATCGGTCACTTTGACAGTGAAGTTGAATGTCCCCGTGGCCGATGGTGTCCCCGTTATCACCCCTCCGCTCGACATGGACGTGCTCGTTGGAAGTGAGCCGCTGGCCAGCGAGAACGTGAGGGGCGCTGTCCCACCGTACGAGCTAATCGTCTCTGAGTAGGCCACACCCAGTATTCCGCCTGCCAAGGCTGCGCCGACCGGGGCAGGCCCCAACTGAAACCCAAGGACATATGGGCCTTTGAGAAAGGTAGCCTGGGAGACGACTGGGTCATTCCCAGTGCCGTCCCCGAAAGTGAAGGCGGTGTAGGGGCCTGGCATCTATTTCTTCCTCCTTGCAGCTCTTCGTGCTTCTCTAGTCATTCAAACCTCATGAGGATCGCAACTGGAGTCAGCGATGTACCCTTTGCTCCAGCTATCACAGAAAAAACAGTGCCCTTTGCTGCCACAAAGGTATGCGTGCCAGCGTATAGAGAAGCAACGGTGACCGTGCTCCCGTCGCTCACGTCATTTCCGCAGCAGGTCATCCAACCCAGCATGGGATTCCCGCACAAACCCAGCGAAGGAAACACCGGGAAGGCCGCAACCGTACCATTGAATATCCCAGTGCCGCTCCCGCTGGTCAGTGATGGAGAAATCCAAGCAAAATCAACGTTGGCCGCTCCCGCTGAGGCCGTGATTGTTTGCTGCCCTGCATAGCTTATCCCGGCGACCCCACCCACGTTTTGAGCGAAGAGCACGGTAAAATAGGATGCGGTCGTGCTCCCGCCAGAGTCTTTTGACCGCTCAATGCCAAAAAGAACCCCGGTGGTCAAGGACGAACTCTGCCACATGTACATGCGGAACTCGCCCGCAGTGCCAGAGAAAAAGCAGGGGAAGGTCGTTGCTCCCTGGTTCGCCTGGTTCGTGGTAGGTGTCCACGGGGCGAAGGCTATTACCGAGCCGTTGATCGTCCCGGCTCCGTTGGAGCTTGTTCCCACACTCACCTGGATTCGCGGCGAAGTGGCCGAGTATCCATAAGCCATCTTCAGATATATGGGCAGTGTGCCGGTGTACGGGCTGTCGGCTGACATCCAGATTTCATAGACATAGGCGCTCGACGGAACCGCCGCTTGCGCTGTGGTCGTCCCACTCGCCGCCGTGCCGGAGCACGCTACCCCAGTGGCGTTGGTAACATCAAACGTTCCCGCCCCGCCTGCCAAGCTGGTAATTACAAGAGCGGCCCCGTTGTTTCCCGTATTTCCGCCCGTGAATCCTGTGATGGCAAGGCTCATCCCCACCCTCAAGTCCGGGCCGGAGGTTATCGCTGTGTAGGTATAGCGGTAGGTGGTCCCTGATACCAAGGCGACTGCCGTGATGTTGCCGGTCATCACGGAGGCCGTCCAAACCACCTGCCCGGTGTCGTTGGACTGCACCCAGCCAAAAGCCGCAAGAGCGGCACTGATTGCCGTCGCCCACGACTTGAAGTTGGCAAAACTTGAATTGTCCGAAACGTAACTTCCTGTTGCAGTAGTTGCCATTTATAAACTCCTTAGTAAAGCTTGACTGTAAATACCCATGACGCCGTCCCGCTCGAAACGCTCAGAAGAAATATGGCATTCGCCGCCACGCTGATCGGAGGAGAGGCAAGGCTGCTGGTCTTGTTCACCAAAGTGTCCCCCGCTGTCCTATGTGTCACCGTGGGCGGGGAGGAGAACACACTCACGCCGGCCATCGTGATGTTGAACGTCAAGTCGGTACTGGAGTCCGAAGCGAGCACGAATACCATGCAGCTTGATATACTCCCTGCGACTGGCGCGAAGTCCCCTACCACGTTCGTCCCCGGCACTCCGCTGTTCAGGTAGAAGCTGGCGGTAAACGGGGCAATTCCTGTCGTGCCTTGGTTCCCTTGATTGCCAAGGCTTCCCTGCGCTCCCTGGTTTCCTTGGTTACCTGCCGCCCCTTGATTGCCCTGATTTCCGGGCACGCCTTGAGTACCTTGGCTACCTACACTACCCGCATCTCCCTGATTCCCTTGGTTCCCCTGATTGCCTTGTGTTCCCGCCGTTCCCTGAAATCCTTGGTTGCCTTGATCTCCCTGGCTGCCGGGAGAGCCTTGTGCACCCTGATTGCCCTGTGTTCCTGCGGCCCCTTGATCACCTTGATTTCCAGGAGTTCCCTGATTTCCTTGAGGTCCACCAACGCCTTGATTCCCCTGGCTACCGGGCGTACCTTGGTTCCCCTGATTGCCTTGTGTTCCCGCCGTTCCCTGAAATCCTTGGTTGCCTTGATTGCCTTGATTACCTTGGCTACCTTGAAAACCTTGACTTCCACTTCCGCCTTGATTTCCCTGACTTCCTTGGTTTCCTTGTGAGCCTGTAGCAGAGCTACCCGATGTTCCAGCACTGCCTTGATTGCCTTGGCTGCCTTGAGCGCCCGACCACGATCCTCCCGTTGAAACTGGGATCAGCCGCCCTCGTGTAGGAAGCCCGGCGCTTCGATCATTCCACAAATTCAAAGTGTCCGGGCTAACAGGCGTAGAAGTAGGGAAGGTAGTGCGCGTCACCGTACTAGCATCACTTGGTGGAGGCAACGCAGTAGGTGCCACAGGTGTAATTGCTGGGCCTACTCCCTTCGGCTTCTGAGTTGACTTATCTAGTGTCGGCATTTCTACCCTTATTCCAAGGAGCAATTCCTTTTCTAGACGGAGGACGTGCGCCACGTTCTAAAGAAATTTTTCTCATTTTATCTTTAGTTTCTTGAGAAGCACGTTTTCCTGTAAGTGCTTTACTAAGTTTATTTCTAGTTTCAAGACTTACCTCTCTTCCAATAGTTCCTTCACCACCATCTGTTAAATTATAACCATTAGGCGCTTTAGTATTCAGAAATTTGATATATAGAATCTCACAAAGATTCATATCTTGTTCTGTTTTAAGGTCTGCCTCTTCTAAAACCTCTATACTAAAACATACGGCTCCATATTTCCTAATTGCATAATAAAGAGCCTGTTTACGACCCCTAATAGCCTCATACTGATGGCGTGCCCATCTTACCTTTAATGATCTTGTTGTTTTTCCTACATATTGTTTACCATTGATTAGGTTAGTAATAAGATAAACAATCATCTTCCACTCTCCGACCGCTCTAAATGTATTGCACCATATGCTGTGAAGGATAATACTTCATTCATAGCATCTTCTATAGCAAATGCAATTTTGATCTGGAGATGCCTACACCACGCAGGCTTGCCAGTTTGCGTCATGTAATAACGATTAGAGTGCAAACTTTTACTCTCAGGCAGCCGTGGAGGATCATGCACTACCTTCCCCAAATCGTCGAACGGCGGACACCCCGGCCAACCACTTACCTCACCCACCAAGACCGCAACCTTCGGAACTCCTCCAGTACGAACTGCTTCAAGATGAATAAAACCTATCTCAGCAATCTGCCCCGGATGCGCCAAAACGTTCGAGCCTACAATCGCCCATGCTGCATACTTTGCACCATTGTCCGTAGCCTTTGTAATATCGCGGTACAAAATAGGCCCACTGGTAGCTGGGGCTACAAGCATCTGATATTTCCCGGCATATGTTTCCACGGACTTGATGCAGCCACAACCTGCCGCGATTACACGCTTAGGCGACCATACCGCCGCTGGAGGCTCGGGTGTAATGCTGTTAATCATGTTGTAATAGCCCTGTGAACCGGATGCAGCTTTGGCACCGTCTCCAATGAAGAGCCGCTGGTCTGTACCATCAACGTGCCATGTCAAGTATGAAGTCGAAGGATCAAATGGAGCTACTGCAAGCAAGTTCGCAATCGGGAAGCCGTCAACCGTGCAACCGGCGCTAGGGTCGATGCCAATTACTTGCCGGTCGGATGTGAACAAGAAAGGACTCTGCCCATTCAACGTAAAGCAGTTCGGGCTACGAATACCAATTCCCACAACGCGAGACGGACTGAATGGAGGTGCGGTTCCAGCAATCAATTGAATGCTATCTTCCAAGATAACATACAAACCGCTATTTGTTCCCCAACCCACATGGCCCGTACTCTGGAAAGACAGATTGTTTCCTGCTGGAAACGCCTCCCATCCGCCTTTCATGTTCGTCACATCTCCGCCTGCGGAGAAGTAAAGCACATTGTCAACAAACCCCCAAATACTGCTCAAGTGCAAACAGATCGGAATGAAACCATCCGGCGGAGGAGAGTTGTAGCCAATCAGATCGGCGCTCAAAAGATTATTCATCGTCGAACCCGGTGATCCTTGGTCCGGCGAGTAATCGTTGTACGTCCATGGCCCTTGCGCAGTAGGCACGTTTGGAATTTGCGCGATCAAATATGCGATTGGCCCACCTTGCGGAGTCCGATAGATATTAATGGTTCCGATTCGATTATAAGGGCCAGACGGAGGAATGTAGTACGCACCTTGAACTTGGACATAGCTGTTCTGCGCAAGCACAATCGCCGGAGACAAGGGCGCTGCTTGCCCTACCGATCCGGTAATGTCGTCTACATAGGCATAGGTATAGTACCAGCTAGCCGTTCCTGCTGCAATGCCCCCAACGGCAGCGCTAGACCCACCATTAATCCATGTAATCTGATTATCGGTTGTAGAACCACCCTCTATTTGACTCCACCCACTAGAAGGTGCTGTAGGTCCGGGGCCTGACAGCCCACCAATGTTTACAATCTCAATTGCGCCGTTCGAGTCAAGAACCTGCCCGAGCAACGACACCGCTATACTATTTCCAATATTACCAACAGTCATAACATTAGTATAGTCATCGCTACTTGTCATCACAGGTCCGGTTGTCGCCGAATCTGTCCGTGTGATGCCTAGCCCGATGTTCTGCCACACCACGGACCCATCTGATACATACGCCTTTAGTGCGGAGTTCCACGCCGGAGAAGGGTTGTTTCCAGTAACGCCGCTGTCAGCCACGTTTGACGTAGTGCCAGCAGTAGTGCATTGAAAAACTGCTGTGTACGTATAAGTATAAGTATAAGTAGTAGTTGTTCCTGAACCTCCATAAGGACCATAAGGACCATAACTTGGAGGGTTTGGAACTTGCACCGTCACTAAGTTGGTGACAGTCCACGTCACCGCAATGAGAGCACCAAGCGCATAAGCATGAGAAAGCAACCGAGTCTTCGCCGCCACACACTTCCAAGTAGCCCCACCATCTGTGTAAGTCGTACTTCCAACTGTCGGACTGCCCGGAAAAGACGGAGTTCCTCCTGTGGTTCCGCCTGCAATCAACTGCCAGATGTAGTTTCCCACTACGATCATGGGTCCGGTCTGAGGCAAAACGGACGGCATGTAATACGTGTTGGCTGCCCATGTCGAAGCTACCGAAGTGTTGATGGCATTTGTCGGCGTAATGATCGTTGTCGGAGCGTCAATCCCCCACCGACGCAGCGCCGGGCCTTTCATCTGCCACAGATTTGTTCCCGGAGTCGCACCATTGTTGTCCAGCGTCAGCCCGTTGAAATTCGTATTGAAGGTAGGCGCAGTAGAACCTAGCGTCCCATTCAAAGATTGGATAACAACAAACCCAGTATTGACACCATCCGCTCCGGGATTCTCATTTTCACCACTCGGAATTGCACTGGACGCGATAGTTGCTGTAATAGTAGGGCCGGTCGCCGATACAGAGGTCACTACCAAACTCATACCATTCAAAAACGCCGAGTTCATGTTTTCCAAAACAATCTGCGTTCCCGCTTGAAGCAAGGTGTTCCCGAGGCCGTCTTCCAAATAGTTGACGGTCGCTGTCAGCGTTCCACCATTGATGACGATGTTTGTGCAGGGCACAGTGACGCCAAGCGCCAACTGGATGTTTCCATTTCCGTCAACAATGAATGCTCCGGAAGGCATCGCATAACCAGCCTTCCACTTAAAACCGGAGGTCAAATACTGGTATTTATCGACACCGTTCCCTATGTACAAGGTGTTGCCTACGCTCAAAAACCGCGTCTGGCCTGCGCCTGCTGACTTAGTAAAAAGTATCGTTTGACCAGTGTTAGTCCCTGCTACAGAATCCGTCTCTGTCGTTGCGTCGTACAGATCGTACACGTAGTCTGCGGAGTCCGCCACAAGGCGCACGAAGTTCGGACGGTTAACGCCATCGACTTGGTAGCTGTAGAAGTCATTTAGGAAAGGAAAAGTATTGGCATTGAAAACAGAATGTCCGGGGGCGCGAATCAACGTCAAACGAGGCGAAACTTCAGTGTTCAAGCCGTCCCACAAAGCCTCATACCGAGACGCCGAATAAAACTTGCCGTAGATGAAAGGTGTAGCAGGGTCACGAAGAGGATTTCGGTTTGTCCAAAGGCCGGAAAAGAACTCATTGGAAAAGATAGGTGCCCAATGGGTCTGCCCCTTCGGGACAGCACCCGCTGCTAGAAGAGCATTTGCCATTACATTGAACCTCGTGCTGAGTGCCCTTGCTGTGTATGTGGACCAAGCGATGCTTGCGTAGCAAGCAAGCCCATCCAATCATTCAAGAAAATGTTGCGTGTGATCTCGTCAAGACCTTGCTGCGAGCCAAGCAAAGTAGCGATGAACTTCTGATTGATCTCGGCAAACCGCGAATCTTGATCGTACAACATTGCCAGTGCCAAAAATCCATATCGAAAAATGTGCAATACCTTATCCGGCAACGGCAAATCGGTTCCTACAGCAGTCAACAACTCCACGCCCTTCTGGTACGTAATCACAACCGGGTACGCAAGATCAGGGCATGAAGACCCAAGCCGGAAAGTAATCGTGCCAGCTTGGTCATCCAAAAATTCACTCACCAAACTCGGGCGACCGGGCTGATATGACATCTCGATCTGTCGCTGAGGTTGAAGCTGGTAGATATTTTTCGCATCGGAAGCAGCCGACGCTGGTACGCTCAAATACCCCGACTCAGCAAACCCCCAATCGTTAACGCCTGTTTTTTCGGTGTCCGTTTCTCCAACTGTGCAAGTGAAGGTGAGCGTGTTCCGATTCCACGGCCACACGAAAGGAGGGCCAAGCATCGTTCCCAAAATAGTATTGGCGTTTGTGATTGCAGGCTCAATGCTTCCATCCACAAACAAAAACAAATTCGAGATGAAGGGCCGTGCCCACTCAACAATCTTCAAAAGAGTTGCCATAGATTCACCATTACGTGCGCGGCATACCGTCTGCGTTCATGACCACGTAAACCTTGCAAAAACCAGCAGTCGAATCTTGTTCATTCTCCCCGTTCCAGTAGCCAGAGAAGATTTGCACCGTCAGATAATCATCCGCAGACGGATCATCGTACTGGACATTCGCGTGGTAGTACCACAACCTACCTCGAAAATTTAACGGAGAACTTGAAGAAATACTCGGAGTTGCTCCCTGCCCATTGATGAAAGGCGGCGCAGGATTACGCGGACAAACGAACTCACAAATGTAATACAACACACGAGACTGGTCCGTGTACACCGTGCCATCAATCGGGCTGGTATAATTCGCTGGAATGTCTGCAACCGCAACACTACCGCCAGTCTTAAAATAGCCTAGAAAGAGTTTCTCAGTTTTCCAGACCATCCCACCTTCTCCCGGAGCGCCCTGTGCGCCGGACGACCCGCCGGGTCCCAACGAAGAAGGTATAACAACGATGTGATAAAGTCCATCGGTGATCTGCGTGTACGTCTCTCTAATTACATCACCGGGCACTTCATAGAACGAAGACCAGAACACATAAGCATCATGTCCGTTCGTGTCGTCTCCAAAACTCCCATAACCAGCGTTCGTCACCGTCTCATAAGCGTAAACGTAGTCATACGACGCAGGCGACATTGCCGTCAAATACTGCGTCCCGCCAGTCTTGTCGGCTAGAGTCTGCACAAACACCACAGCCGCATATTGGAAGTCCGGCGACGCCAGTGTTGCCACGGAACCTGCCACTGACAGCCCGCCAGCCACATCGCTCGACAAAACCGCATCGTGCATTTCCACCATAAACACAGTGAAGGCCGTGGAAGGCGCTGTGCCGGTCCACGTAGGGCCGTCTCCGGCCTGCACAAGGCGTCCACAAGATTGTGCGTAGCCTGACAACGCTCCACCAGTAATCTCCGCTGATAGGTAATATTGAGAAAATCCCGAAGGGGAAGACGGAGGAGTTCCGCCCGAAGAAATAATCCCCATAATAAGCAGATTGCCTAGAGTAGGAGTAGCCGCAAAGTGTGCAGTCCATCCCACGGCTGTCGGATAGGCCGGGTCAGTCTGATAGATGATCTCTGCCACTTGCACAATCGTCGGCGGCGTAGCCCCGTATGATGCTCCGGTAGGTCCAGTAGGCCCCGTAGGTCCAGCCGGTCCAAACGCCCCTTGTGGTCCGTAGACATAGACCGTAGAAGGTGGCGGGACCGTCCCCGGAGGCTGTGTTCCGATAGGAGCGGTGCCCCCACTGGCGACTGTAAAAATCCAAATTAAAGAAGTTTTCAAAACAGGAACGCCATTTGCATCATACACTCGCGCCGTGTAATAGGTCGGAATGCTCAACTCAGCGTTTGACCAAATGTAAGTCGGAAACACATCGCCCGAGTCGTCAAGCGGAATCTCGATAGGCACTGCGGCCACAATCGTACCGTCTGGCGCTGCAACCGGCTCAGTACTATCGCTAGACAACTCTAAAACCAGTGTACCTAAAGCTACTGGGGTCCCATTCGGATACTGGAAATGTCCGCCTGTAATCACAATCATTATAGGCTCCTAGCACACACGGCAAAGACCTTAGCATATCCAGCATTCACAGCTTGCTCTTCTTCACCGTCCCAATAGCTCTGATACAAAAAAAGAGTGTTGTATGCCGCATTCGTTGGATCGTCAATGACGTTGGAATAGAAGTACCACAACTCTCCACGAAAAGAAAGAGCACTCACATTCGAAGGTCCGGGGTCTGTCATTTGTCCATTTACAAAAGATACACTTCCACCAGTACCAGTCGTTGCCGGATACCGCGTACTGACTAACTCCACTTGGTAATAAAGAATCTGGCTCTGGCTCGTGTATACAAAACTGTCAATAGGACTAGTAAACTTAGTTGCTCCTAACCTAGCTAAACTTACATCAGTTCCATGTACGAAGTAGCCCAAAAACAGAGTCTCTTCAATCTCAGACGACCCTGATGCTCCGGTTGGACCTGTCGGCCCTGCTGGACCGGAGATTGGATTGTAAATCAGAGCTAAAACGTACTTCGTGTCAAATGTGCTATACCCGCCTGCCGTAGTATGCCAGCCAGAGGTGATAGGTCCTGCGGGTAATGTAGGACAATCCGCTGCGACCAAAATCCAATTAAACGAACCACCAATCGAAACCAAACGATTTGCAACATTGAAATTGTCTGGACTCCACACATCAGTTGAACCGCCAGTAAAATACTCTTCAAACCCTACAATCGCAAGTACTGGCTGCGCCGAAAACACTGTGTCGGTGTAAAGTGTGTAAAAACCGTAAGGCAAATAACCTTCGCCCGCATCCCCTGCATTGGCAAGAATAAAAGGCGTTCCAAGAATCTCCGCAATCGAAAACTGCATTCCCCCATACCCACCTTCACTGTACGGAGGATAGTCAGGCCACGTGTTCGTCATCGTGTAGGTCAGGCTTTTATTTGCGGCCGTCACTACCATGTAACCAACCACGCCTGCACACGTTCCGCTGCCAAGGTTCGCTAGCTGAGTAAAGGCCGCTGGAAGTGTTGCAGTGAAAGCAACAAGAGAAGTCCCTTGAACAAAGCATACAAGCGTGTTCCCAACAGTAGGCATGGTGCCAAGCGTACACGTCAAGGAATTAGTTACACCTTGCATCTGCGCGGTTTGCACGAGCGTCGGCGCTTCATTATAAGGCGATGAACTTACTCCGCCATTTATCTGTACACCGCCTCCCCCGACTGCTTCTCCGGGCAATCCCTGTGCGCCTTGAGGTCCGGCTGGTCCTGTAGGTCCTGTGGGTCCTTCAAGTGGCTCATACGTAGAACCACCTTCCCCGCTTTGGTTCGGTAAGGTTCCAATATCAACCGTTCCTCCAGTCGTTACGAGGAACACCCAAATGAAAGGAGCTTTGAATACAGGCACGCCATTCTTGTCGTACACGTTCACCACATAATAA
>Ga0208692_1001938_pt1 | contig 10670 bp, 11 predicted proteins | sample June2015DPH_20_1_3_FD_184721 | JGI IMG/M metagenome (GOLD analysis project Ga0208692, IMG submission 184721) | Peatland microbial communities from SPRUCE experiment site at the Marcell Experimental Forest, Minnesota, USA - June2015DPH_20_100... | ecosystem: Environmental > Terrestrial > Soil >...
TTTCCGATTAATTTATGGTAGTATAATCATTAATCAGTATCAGTAAAATATAGCTCAGTATAATAGTTTCCGATTAATTTATGGTAGTATAATCATTAATCAGTATCAGTAAAATATAGCACAGTATAATAGTTTCCGATTAATTTATGGTAGTATAATCATTAATCAGTATCAGTAAAATATAGCTCAGTATAATGGTTTCCGATTAATTTATGGTAGTACAATCATTAATCTGTATAGGTACCGTATAGTATAATATAATGATTTCCGATTAATTTATGGTGATATATACATTTATTCATATATATAAATAAATATCAATAATAATAATCGTCGAAAGACAGGGATAAGATCAGGGGACAATAGGATGATAAGATAATAAAACAATAAGATCAGGGAAAATAAAAAAGCCTGTTACCGAAGCAAACAGGCTATAAAAAATTAACAAACAACATTAAACATCCCAGATACCGGAACACTGCTGGGCATATTCCCAATTAGTTTCAGCATCAAGATAAGATTGATAATAATATAAATTAAATATTTTCCATATCCATGGATTAAGACCGACAGGCGGATTACCATGTTTATTGATAATAAAAGGGGCAATATTAATAGGAAAAGTATCAGTACTTTTTATAATATGGCAGATAGGTACGTTCTTCTTATTTATAGAAGTAACACCAACGGGATAAAAAGGACTGCATTTAAAAATAATATATTCATCCGAAGTAAGCGGACGGGAAAGAGAAAGCATTTCAGAGTGATTTTGCAAGCTAGGAGTAAGCGTGATAGTAGGAAAATCATGCTGAGTATTACTAACAAGATCAGTAGGTGGAGTAATACCAAGGATACAGAATTTAGTGTATTTAGCGACAAACAGGTTAAATCCGGTCATCTTCTTTTTAACACCAAAGACATTGGAACGAGAGAGAGTAGCAGCGTAAGCGTTCCATGCTTTAACCTGTGCAGCAGACAACTGGTCCCACGCAGAAGCTGCACCGGATAAATAATTTTTAGCAAGAGCCTGAGCATTGGAGTTAGGATTATGAGGCACTACACGACCACGCATAACATTACCATGTCTGATTTTAGAAAAAACAGCATTACCCATTTTTCCGCGTGCATCATCAACGAAAGGGGCGAGTTTAATTTGTGTCATAAGAAAGGATTTTATTAAGATTTACAAGACAAAGGTAAACAAATTAAAATACAAAAGTCAAGTATTTTAACTATAATAACTTTTGAAAAGAAGCAGATCGTAACTGCAGCAACATAATTTAATACGATAAAGCCGGAGCGAAAATAATTATTAATGATATTTTGAAGTTTTTTTGTTGTTTTTTTAAAGAATTATCGAAGGATCGCTGAAGGACTATTGAAGAATTTCTGAGGGGCTAGAGAATACCAGACAAACAGGCGACGGGGTGAAGGATTTAAAAGATCGCATATTTAGTATTCAAATACGTTTCAACAAGGCCACGATTAGAATCAGAGAGATGAGAGTTATAAACGATCATCTCAGCTATAATTTACAGCCTACAATATCGGTGGGCTTCTAAACAGGAGTACCGGAGTGAGTGTAAATAGTAGAAAATTTATTAATGATGCCGCTGATACCGCTTGTAATATCAACAGGCTTTAACAGAAAAAATACTTTTTGCCCGACTACAGGAGCAGAAAACAAAGATAAATACTGAAAAGTAAAATCGTAATTATCCGCAGTACCTGGTGGAATATTGCCAATATAACGAAGGTATTTATCGCCATTCATAATACCGGCATTCAAGCCCCGAGTGGCGTATATCATATATCGGACATTTGCCGGAGTTGTTTGCCCCGTGAAAGAAACTCCGAAACAAACAGCGACGGGATCACTGTACCAAAAAACGGGGTTAATGATTTCTTTATAAATTACAGGGGAAACAAAAGCGTTGAGCGGAGACAAGCCACAGTTAACAAGATTGCCATTACAGTATAAGAAAAACTGCTGAGCGGAAGGATGAAATTTATTACCCACCCGATTATACCAAAAAATCTGAGCAGCAGCAAAAGCCCACGACTGGCGATTAGCTTCGGATATTGTGCCCCACAAAGCACGAAGGTTTTTCCAGATAGTTTGAATAGCAAGCTGCGAAGGGGTGAAAGGTTTAGATGGCTTAGTATAAGCACGAATCAAGGCACGGCCGCCACGGTGATAAATAACATAGTTACCAAGCCTGCCGGAAGCATCAGAAGCCAGTGCCGATAATTCAAGCTCTGCCATTTAAGAACCTGTAATATTAAAAGCATAAACCCAGGGCGAAGCGAAACCGGAAGCCACTTCAACAAGGCGGAATTTATAAAATGTTTTACGGCCTGCAGGCGGATAGGAATACATGGCAGTATAAAGAGTAACTATATTATAAGTATTAGCCGTGCCTGCAGGAATAAGCCCGATAAGCTTGAGACTTTTATAAGCGAAAGCGATACCAGGTGACAGGTTATTAGTAGCATAAACGTTAACAACAAAGCCAGTGGGAACGGTATGGCCAAGAAAATGACAAGTGATATTTGGTGGCGAAGTGCCAAGCGTGGTAACTGTGATAACCGGCAGAGAAAAACCGGCAGTGGGGGTGACAGGCATATCAATTAAAGCAGCGCCGGACATAAAGAGGTTAGTATTAACACTGCAATACATAAGCTGCCCAGTAGGCTTATAAGGCTGTTTAAGTTTATTATACCAAGTATAATTTTTAGCGAAAGAAACCCAGGCGGCTATATTTGCAGGCGGCAAAGCTGAGTAACGCTGAACAAGATACTGCCAGTTAACACGGTTATCCTGTTGCTGCGCTGATTGGGGATTATAAGGACGGGTAAACCTTTTAACGATATTACCGGAATGGCCGCCCTGGAAGATAGTACCGCCAAGCTTTCCTTTATTATCAGCAACGATGCCGCTATATTGAATTTGTGACATAAACTAACTTACATAATGAGAAGCAAAAGACTCAAGGATCAATAAGCCGGAAGCATTATCGATTATATGCAGGCGCAACGTAAAATTCTTTTTAGACTGAAAGCCGCCGTACTTCCTTTGATAAAAAAAAGTAAAATTATATTCATTTGAAAAGCCACCAGGTAGAGCAAATAAAGTACAAAAATTATTATCAAAGCCATTTTTAGCAGGCGATATCGGACCGGAAGCGGCAAAAGAATAAGTAAAATTACCGTTAGTTGTTTGCCCATGGAACACTATTTTAAAAGTGATGGGGATAGTCATATTAGGAGCGATAGACCATATAAACTCTCTATCCATTACATAAGGCAAAGCCGGTGACAAATGAGGGGAATAGCCTGCAATGAATAAATTTTGATTGCAGCTCATAAAATAATTATAGCCTGAGGGATGATAAAGGGTATTGTTAGAATCCCAACAATTAATTAAAGCTGCGGAATCGTGCCAGTTTTTGCGCTGATCATCGGTAAGGCTTTGCCACAGGTTAATAAGTACGAAGAAATTTTTACGGACGGCTTGTTGAGAAGGTGAAGGGGTGCCAGGGTGAAACTTATTATTACGGAGCATGATGCCGACTCGGGTTTTCTGGAAGGAGCTTCCACCCATTTTGCCGCTCATGGTATCAACAAGGCCGGTATAACTTATCAAGGTCATTGCACTAAAGATTTAAAGAAAAGAAGCACTCCGGAATAACCGGAGCGCTTACATGGAAACTAAAGATAAAAAACAACCACTATGATGCAATAATAGAGGAAGAAGGACCGGAAACAAAGTGATCAGACTTACTTCCTAAAATACTGACATACTCACCATAAAAGAAAATCTTTTTATCTGATACAGGGTTGCCAAACTCAGAAGCATAAAAAGAAAGAATATCGAGGGCTGGCTGAGCAGCATGAACCAAGAAAGCTGCAATAGGACGATATTTTCCTTTAGCAAAAGATTTACCAGGAGACAGAGGAGCAGTGGCATAAAGCACAAAAACATCACCTGTATCAATTTTAGGAATATCGCAGGTCATTGAGGGAGTAATACCGCCGACAGCAGTTTTAATCTTACAGTTACCTTCGACAGTGGGCTTGGTAGGCGGGGGAACGGTAGTTAAATCGACATTTAAAGAAGCCGGAGCAGTAGCAAGGCCATAATTCAAATTATAACAGAATTTGTTACGGCAGTTTTCAAGCAGATACCAATTAAAGCCATCGAGAGCTTTAAGAGTGCCGATTTTATTTTTCTTAGAAGGAGCGGCACCGATAGCATTAAACTCAGGCATAAAAGTAGCTGCGCCAGTAGCCCATAAAGCAGAATAATAACGGACAGCAGAACGAACGGACATTTGCGCTGAACTGTTACGATTTGTCGGGCGAACTTTTTTAGACATGATAGAATTACCACGGCTATTGTAGAATTTACTCCCACCCATTTTGCCTTCGACGGCAGAAACAAGACCCGACCAGATGATTTTTACCATCACTATGGGGCCAATAGATTTTTTTAATTTCATAAAGAAGTTTTTTAGAGTTAGACATACAAAGATAAAGACATTAAACGGGAAAAATCAAGCATGAAAAAAGCCTGTTTCGACAAAACAGGCTTAATGCAAGACAAAACAAATATTAAGCTTCTGCTGCCTGAATTGCTGTAATTATAATTTGACAGATACCCTTTAATACAGGACCTGCAAACATCATCACGATATCACAGAGAAAAACAATATCGTTGGCGAAAGGCGCCCACTTTGGCGGCATGATACCGCCGTTATCGGTTAATTCTTTAGCATGGTCAAGAACGGTTTGAACAGATGACTGTGCCTTATTAATTACAGTTGCGTGATTTTGCGCAATCTGAGCCACCGGAATGTTTGCCGATTGCAAAACAGTCATAGGGGCATTTGTGTTGGTTCCATTCATAAGTTTTTTATCAATAAAGTGAAAAATTATTATAACTGATACAAATATAAAAAATAATAACAATAGAAAGTTATTTTATTATATCAAAAATAAGCAGCGGAACACCAAGATCAGAATACCGACCAGAGCCCGGGGGATAAAATTTATTTCTCAATTCTATAATATAATCACGGACACGGTTACACATTGCAGTACAACCGGCTCTTATAAGTTCGTAGATATCGAAAGCAAAAACCCGTTACCGGTCATTACTGGCAACCTGCCAGTTATAAGCAAGCTGCTACGTTCCTGCTCCGAATGAAAGTTCCCCATTGTTCAGCCATAGCTTTTGTCACTCCACTAAAAGTTTTTGAGCTTTCCTTTTGAGTAATGCTTTTTGGTGTTGCTTTTTGTCCTCTTTTTGCTCCTCCAGTATTACTTGGCAAATACGGCTTATAATTGCTTTTAATATCAGTCGGCTTTAATAGTGGCAAATTTTTCAGCCATAATAAAGTTCTTTTGCTATATTCGTGTCCATATTCGTAGGGCTGTATCGCTTGGCTTTGTTTTGGCAATTCAACTACTTTTAATGGTGTTGGGTTCTCAACGGCAATATATTCAATCGGTGCATTTAGTAGTTGTAAAAACAAATCCTTCGCTTCCATTGCTTTTGTGTATCTATCTTGGCATAAATTACCTGCCGTTGGATACATCCATCTTGCTCCAGCCCTACTCATATAAGTGCAAGGTGGGTGTGCAATCATCATATCATATTTGCCACTATAAGCCTCTTTTATCGCATCTCCTACAATATGCCATTCGGGTTTTCCACCGCTACATTCTTGTAAGTCGCAACTATAAGCCTCAAATCCTAATTCTCGGAAAGCTCTACAAACTTCTTGGCTCTCCTCACAAGCTATTAATATTTTCATATCAATTTAAGTTTTTCGTTAATAATCCGCAGCCAGCTTATAACAGCACATTGGCGGCATTAAAACGACCGCCAATCTGCAGTACAATTTTTACAACCGATTTAGTTATGTATTCTTTTTTATTAGTTGGCCCATATACTCCCGCCGGATGAGTAATTGAAACAACATTCAAATTATCATACCAAAAATGTTTTTTAACCCATCCACCAAGTAATACGATTATATCTCCCTGAGTTGGTTGGTATTTTTTATGCCATTCCAAAGCCATTTTATTAATTTCTACAATGTCTTTAGGAAAATAATCAACATCACACAAATTAGTTTTTATGCATTGGCATTGGTCTAATCTTTTAGCGATTAAATCAATTACTTTCCCCGTCATTGTCCGGCTGTCTAAAGGCTCCATACCTGGTTTATTGTGCATCCCGACAAAAAAAGCACGAACCGGTAACACGCCATATACTCCATTGGCGTTTAAGTGGTTATTTAATGTTTGTTGCTCTATCATAAGTTATTTGTATTTTGATATTTATTGCTTCGAATCGCCAACGTAGCGGACCAAGGAAAGTTATTTTATTATATCAAAAATAAGCAGCGGAACACCAAGATCAGAATACCGACCAGAGCCCGGGGGATAAAATTTATTTCTCAATTCTATAATATAATCACGGACACGGTTACACATTGCAGTACAACCGGCTCTTATAAGTTCGTAGATATCGAAAGCAAAAACCCGTTACCGGTCATTACTGGCAACCTGCCAGTTATAAGCAAGCTGCTACGTTCCTGCTCCGAATGAAAGTTCCCCATTGTTCAGCCATAGCTTTTGTCACTCCACTAAAAGTTTTTGAGCTTTCCTTTTGAGTAATGCTTTTTGGTGTTGCTTTTTGTCCTCTTTTTGCTCCTCCAGTATTACTTGGCAAATACGGCTTATAATTGCTTTTAATATCAGTCGGCTTTAATAGTGGCAAATTTTTCAGCCATAATAAAGTTCTTTTGCTATATTCGTGTCCATATTCGTAGGGCTGTATCGCTTGGCTTTGTTTTGGCAATTCAACTACTTTTAATGGTGTTGGGTTCTCAACGGCAATATATTCAATCGGTGCATTTAGTAGTTGTAAAAACAAATCCTTCGCTTCCATTGCTTTTGTGTATCTATCTTGGCATAAATTACCTGCCGTTGGATACATCCATCTTGCTCCAGCCCTACTCATATAAGTGCAAGGTGGGTGTGCAATCATCATATCATATTTGCCACTATAAGCCTCTTTTATCGCATCTCCTACAATATGCCATTCGGGTTTTCCACCGCTACATTCTTGTAAGTCGCAACTATAAGCCTCAAATCCTAATTCTCGGAAAGCTCTACAAACTTCTTGGCTCTCCTCACAAGCTATTAATATTTTCATATCAATTTAAGTTTTTCGTTAATAATCCGCAGCCAGCTTATAACAGCACATTGGCGGCATTAAAACGACCGCCAATCTGCAGTACAATTTTTACAACCGATTTAGTTATGTATTCTTTTTTATTAGTTGGCCCATATACTCCCGCCGGATGAGTAATTGAAACAACATTCAAATTATCATACCAAAAATGTTTTTTAACCCATCCACCAAGTAATACGATTATATCTCCCTGAGTTGGTTGGTATTTTTTATGCCATTCCAAAGCCATTTTATTAATTTCTACAATGTCTTTAGGAAAATAATCAACATCACACAAATTAGTTTTTATGCATTGGCATTGGTCTAATCTTTTAGCGATTAAATCAATTACTTTCCCCGTCATTGTCCGGCTGTCTAAAGGCTCCATACCTGGTTTATTGTGCATCCCGACAAAAAAAGCACGAACCGGTAACACGCCATATACTCCATTGGCGTTTAAGTGGTTATTTAATGTTTGTTGCTCTATCATAAGTTATTTGTATTTTGATATTTATTGCTTCGAATCGCCAACGTAGCGGACCAAGGAAAGTTATTTTATTATATCAAAAATAAGCAGCGGAACACCAAGATCAGAATACCGACCAGAGCCCGGGGGATAAAATTTGTTTCTCAATTCTATAATATAATCACGGACACGGTTACACATTGCAGTACAACCGGCTCTTATAAGTTCGTAGATATCGAAAGCAAAAACAGTACACCATTCTTTTTGAATGACTTTATCAGGAAACTTTTCAATTAATTGCTCAAGTTCAGCGGTTAAATCAACATCATTGGAGCACTGTACCTGTTTAAGTTTTGAAAGGCTTTGAGAAATATACCAGATATTGCCCTGCACCTGCATCATCTTTTTCACAGAATCATAAAGAGCAGTAGCAACATCAGGCTCCAAACTATGACCGTTATTAGCAGCGATGGCTTTAGACTTAGCGAGTTTAAACGCGGAGTAAGTATCATTATTTTTTGTGAGATACTTTGCAAGATAAGCTTTAGCATTGCGAATTTTTTTTAGTGAATGAATATCAACAGTAGACGAAGGATTGCTCCAGTTGGTTATTTGCCCGGATTTGTATGCTTTGATCTGATTTTTGAGAGACCACGAACGAAAGAGTTCAGGACGCGGACGAAAGCCTTTTGAATGGAATTCCTTTTGATTATTACGATAAGCTTCAATATAACCCAGACCATCCAGAATTTTATTCCATATCCCCTGTAATACAGAATAGTCAATGTACTTATCGAACACAATATGAAAATGAATAGAACCGTTTTTTTGCTTTTCAGCCTTCCAAAGATAGTTTTGGAGCTCGAAACGCTGCCGTAGTTGAGTAAAGAAATTATTAAGGGCTTTATGTTTAATTTCATTATCAGTATGCATTTGTTGCGCCGGCAAAGTTAATGTTAATAATCCCAGCTTGTATTTAAAATAGCGGTGATTATGACCGTTTTCTGCCCATTTATTACGAGCAATGAGAAGGAGCCAGTCCATGGCAGTGTACAATCGCTTAACCGCTTTCTTACTTACAATCCCTGTATGTTTAGCCTTAGAAAGATTGGCGAGAGAGTTGCTATTACGAATGATTTGCTCTTCCGGATAATCGGGAAAGCTGCGGATTTCCTCCGGAAAGAGATCACCCTGAACATATTTTACCTGGGGAGCGGCGATGACGGAACCAGGGAAATAGTAAGGTGAGATTTTTTGCTGATATGTGACGGCATACCCCGGGGTAATCTTAAGGCGTGACTCTGAAAAATATTCTTTTGTTCGTCTGAAGTTCATTGACTTATATTTTTTTGGAACGTAGGGGTGTGAGCATTTGAGTTATGGAACATAAGATAAACCAAGGAAGGTATTTAAGCCTTCTTACAAAATTTTAATAAGCGAAACAGATATAATCGAAAGATAACTATCACAATGCCGACAATGTAAACGATTATGAACCACACAACCGCAAGCAGTACAGACAAGAGGAAGGAAAGCCACGCCAGTACGAACGCAACAGGGGGAAACAAGGGCGTTGTACGCTTCGATTTGAGCCTTGGTATATTTAACTTCATGCGGCAAGAGGAGTTATTTTTTGAGATTTAAGAACTTTGATACGCTTTAATAAGGCTAAGCGCTGCGCAGCGATGAGCCTGTAAGTATCAATTAAAGAATCAATAGACTCAACACCCTGTTTAATTTCCAGCTTTGCCGGTAATTCATTCATATGATCAAGATGTACCGCGATATTACTTGACCATGCGACAATCGAATTAAGAATGTTTTTTAAATCCATCAGAAGGTCAGCGCAAACCTGCACTAATTCAGGCTCTTTAGCGGCCATTTCAAGAAAGCAAAATTTTTGTACATCCATGTTTTTAAGATTTAAGGAGCAAAATAAACACGGCAATTTGTCAATGTCAAGTATTTTTACTGACAATATGACGGGGCAAAAATCATGCAGAAGCTGTGCAAGGATTTTGCTAAGAGAAAACGAGAGAAAATATTTAAAACTAAATCTGTTTAGTTTTACACAGTTTCAACTATCAGAAAATAAATTAGATTAACTTTAAAAAAAATTAGACGAGCTAAATGTTAAAATTTAGAGTTTTTAACAGGATGATGTTAATAAATAACATTCAATTTCATTTAATGGAGTAAAACGGAGTTCCGTTAAATGAAATTGAATATAGCCAAGCGGCGACTGAGCGGACAGAATAAAGAAATAAAATAATAAAAGCCTTGCTGCCGCAGGCTAACCGCCTTGACCGACCGAAGGAAGAAGCGGAAAATTAATAAACTTGGCGGGAGTTTTTGTACGAGCGAGCGACTGGAAAACACAAAAACCATGACAAGTTTATTACTGGGGCAGGTGCAGGGCGGGGCATTGCACATAACGTTGCCACGGCTTGCTGCAGTGCAAAATCCTCTTATTGCAGCAAGCCAGAGTTATGTGCAGTGCCCGTTTATTATCGCCCTGCCCTGCCCCAGACCGCTTTAAAATCTTTCAAGTACACGGGCTTGCCGAGTTACGAGCGACCCCGAGCACGAGGCACGAGGCGCAGGGGTAATAGAGGCTTTTTAGCGTGAGCCGCTTCGGCGCAGGCTTGCCCGCATGAGATCAGTGCAATTAAAATATGAGGCTTGAGAAGGTGAGCAAGTAAAAACTTGAATTATTAGAATTTTAATTGCAAGTTTTTAAGCAGTGAGACAAGCAAATGAAATATTATATCTTCTTATTATTTTATTGAATAATATCAAGAGAAGTGCTATTAAAGTTTAATTATACTATTAAAATTAAACAAAATCAGAATTAAACTTTAATAGTACTTATGTAATTATAATTATAAAAAAGCTTAATAAAATTAATACTATTCTTAGCCTTAATAAATAAAATTTTATTGTGCTTTTTTATTTTAA
>Ga0208692_1001940_pt1 | contig 10666 bp, 5 predicted proteins | sample June2015DPH_20_1_3_FD_184721 | JGI IMG/M metagenome (GOLD analysis project Ga0208692, IMG submission 184721) | Peatland microbial communities from SPRUCE experiment site at the Marcell Experimental Forest, Minnesota, USA - June2015DPH_20_100... | ecosystem: Environmental > Terrestrial > Soil >...
TGGACGGGGGCACCACCTGTGCATGCTCGCGGCGAAGGTCTCTGCGAGAGCCGGATGCGGGAAATCCGCACGTCCGGTTCGACGAGGGGAGAGGAGCGTTGTCCGCCACCTCTCCTACTCTACCGCCACTGCCCCACGCCCGCCAAACTGCGCGGAGTAGGAGCGGTTTGTTTACCGCCCGAGGTAGGGCGCTTCGCGAAGTGTCCCCACTTCAAGAGCTCGCGAAGCGGGGGGCATCCTGTGGCGCGCGGCGGCAGCCGTGGGGGAAAGCGCTATTAGTACCCGGGAATCTCCAGGCGCAAACCCTTGATCGCGCCAAAGTGCCTACGGTTCTTGGTCACCAGGGTAATGTCGATCAGGACATCGCTGTCGATCAGGTAAGGCATGTAACGTGGTGGAGGAAGCGCTCAGCCCCGAAGATTACGCCGAAGATTGCTGATGTATTCCACGCTGTCGCCGATGCCGGCCCGGTCCTTCCCCATGCCGTAGAATGCGAAATCCCCAACAGAGCGGGCTTTGCTCTTGACACGAGGCTAGGGATGTGATATGTTGTAGACCGCAGGTGATAGACGGTAGGTGGTATGTCGTAGGTGGGGGGTGGGGGAAAAGCAGGATTCAGGATTCGGGATTCAGGAGTCGGAAGAGCGGTTCCAGGGGGCAATTGTATGGCGAATGGTGAATTATGAATTGCTGTGCTGCTTCTTGGCGGTGCTTGCCACCCACTGCTTAACGGGTAGTCCATTTAAGAGGGGCTGAACACGGTAGAACTCTTTGCACGCATTGCAGTCAGGGACAACATGTCTTCTCGCTCAACGAAGGAAGAAACCATAGTAACTTTAGAAAATGACGGAGCGATGCGGGAATGTCTATGAAAACAAAGGACCGGCTTTCAACAGGTGGACCTGAGCCGGGAATGTCATAGAAAACAAAGGGAGTTGAGCGTTGAAAGCTGGAATGTTGTTGAAAACAAAGGAGCTAGGTGGTATGTCGTAGGTCGTAGGCGGGGGAAAAGCAGGATTCAGGATTCGGGATTCAGGAGTCGGAAGAGCGGTTCCAGGGGGCAATTGTGAATGGCGAATGGTGAATTATGAATTGCTGTGCTGCTTCTTGGCGGTGCTTGCCACCCACTTCTTATCCTAGCGGATGTCCCTTTAAGTTGGGCTGGACAATGCGCGACTCTCTGCACCCCTTGTCGCCAGGGACAAAGTGTCTTCTCGCTCAACGAAGGAAGAAACCGTAGTAACTTTAGAAAATGACGGAGCGATGCGGGAATGTCTATGAAAACAAAGGACCGGCTTTCAACAGGTGCACCTGAACCGGGAATGTCGTAGAAAACAATGGGAGTTGCGCGTTGAAAGCGGGAATGTTGTTGAACAAAAAGGAGGTAGGTGGTATGTCGTAGGTCGCAGGTGGGGAAGGGCAGGTGTCAGGGGCTCAACCAGGATTCAGGATTCAGGGAACAGGAACCTGGCCTAGCAAACTCAGCTTTGCTTCCGAAATCGTGCGGGGGTATAATAGTGAATTTCGGCTGAGGGTCAAAGGGCTTGCTGGGGCGCTTGCAGGCTGGCGGATGGGTTGGGCACTCGGCCTTTGACCAGCTCGAGCGCAGGGAAATGCATGGCACCAAGCCGCGATCAAACAGGCGATAATCTCGTGGCCTCCGTGACGGGTGGCTGGGGGGAAGGCGCATCTGGCGTCCAGCGCTCCTGCCCGGGGAGCTCTGCGGCTGGGGGGGAAGTGGCGGCCTCCGTTTTGCCGGTCACCAAAACCAACGGAGCGACAGATTCTTCCGGCAAGAATGGGGAAGCGGATTCCATTGTCGTGCGCGGGGCGCGCGTCCACAATCTGAAGAATATCGATTGCACCATTCCTCACAACCGATTGACGGTAGTGACAGGTCTTTCGGGCTCGGGCAAGTCCAGCCTGGCTTTTGACACGCTCTATGCCGAGGGGCAGCGTCGTTACATCGAATCGCTTTCCGCTTACGCCCGGCAGTTTCTGGAACGTATGGAAAAGCCGGACGTTGACGAAGTGCTGGGGATTGCTCCTCCCGTGGCGATCCGGCAGAAGAACACCACTCGTAATCCGCGCTCGACAGTGGCCACGGCCACCGAAATCTACGATTATCTTCGACTTTTATTTGCGCGCGTCGGCGTCACCACCTGCTATCAATGCGGCCAGGTGGTGCGCAGAGATCATGTTGATGAAGTCGCTGACCAGGTGGTCGCCATGGAAGCTGGCCGGCGCTTTTACGTTCTCTTCCAGGTGAATTCGGGCGCATCTCCAGCCGGGGCACAACGCCACGGGGACGCGTCCGGGACAGACTTGCCAGGTTCCCTCGAGGCAAGAGCGAGCGGGCGAGCGACGCGAGCTCGAGGAGCCTCTCGCGCTCATGGGGGTTCCTTGGAGGGAAGGGGAGAGACCCCTTCGGTACGCTTACCTGCCCCGCCGGACGAATCACTCAAACCACGGCTGTTCTCGCTTCGCCAGCATGGGTTCAACCGGCTGTACCAGGACGGGCGCGTCTTCGAATTTTCAACCCCAGAGTCGCTGCTCGAGGTCGATTTCGCCGAGCCCGTTTATATCCTTGTGGACCGTTTGGCGGTGGGGCCGGAGATCCGCCAGCGCCTGATTGATTCCCTTGAACTCTGCTTCCGGGAAGCCGGGGAGGCGGCGCTGGAGTTTGTTTCACCGGAACCTGCTTCTCCGCCGGAACGCCTGGTCTTTAGCGAGCGGTTTGAGTGCAAGCGGTGCAAGGTCGCATTTCAACCGCCCGAGCCAGGCCTCTTTTCCTTCAATAATCCTTACGGCGCCTGCCCCCGCTGCCAGGGATTTGGCAACACTATTGATTTCGACCTGGACCTGGTTATTCCGGACAAGAATAAAAGTCTTGCTCAAGGGGCAGTGGAGCCCTGGACCAAGCCGCGTCACCGGATGCTTTACAACGAGATGAAGCGCGCGGCTCGGGCCAAGGGTATTCCTCTGGATGTTCCTTACTATCGGCTGGCTTCGGAGGAGCGGCAGTGGTTGATCGAGGGTGACGAAGATTTTCCGGGAATTCGTGGCTTCTTCGATTATCTGGAGAGGAAAAAGTACAAGCTGCACGTGCGCGTTTTCCTCAGCCGATACCGTGGATACACGCTTTGCCCGGAGTGCCAGGGCGGCCGGCTGCGTCGCGAAGCCCTGCACGTTCTCCTGGACGGAAAAAACATCACGGAAGTCTGCCGCATGTCGATCCAGGATGCCTACCCTTTCTTCAATGAGCTCCGGCTGTCGCCGGAACAGCAGGCGGTGGCGGACAAGGTGCTCGACGAAATCCGCTCGCGACTGAAATTCCTTTACAAGGTCGGCCTGGAATACCTGACGCTCGACCGGTTGGCGTCCACGCTCTCCGGAGGTGAGTCGCAGCGAATTCAGTTAGCGACGGCGCTCGGCTCGAGCCTGGTGGGTGCACTCTATGTGCTGGACGAGCCCTCCATTGGGCTACATCCCCGCGACACCGGCAGGCTCATTGAAATCCTGAAGACCCTGCGCGACTTGGGCAACACGGTCCTGGTCGTCGAGCATGACCCGGAGATGATGCGAGAGGCGGACAAGATCCTGGACTTAGGTCCCGGAGCGGGGGAGCATGGTGGCCGCCTGGTGTACGAGGGCGATCTGGCAGGTCTTTGCGCCAATCCACAGTCGCTCACCGGCCGTTACCTGTCCGGCGGGCTGGAGATTCCAGTGCCCTCGGAACGACGGAAGCCCGGGAAGTCCTGGCTGCGCATTCGTGGTGCGCGTCAACACAATCTGAAATCGATCGACGTGGATATTCCGCTGGGGCTCATGGTGTGCGTGAGCGGGGTTTCCGGTTCGGGAAAATCCACGCTGGTCCATGACGTTCTTTATAACGCCCTGATTTCCCGCCGCGGCCTGCGGGCCCCACGTGCCCAGTACGAGGGAATCGAAGGTGATCAGCAGCTTGCGGATGTGGTGCTCGTGGACCAGTCACCACTCGGGCGGACGCCTCGTTCCAATCCCATCACTTACATCAAGGCCTTCGACGCCATACGAGATGTTCTGGCTGCCACGCCTGAAGCCCGCAAGCGTGGGTATTCGCCCGGCTACTTTTCCTTCAATATCCCCGGTGGCCGTTGTGAGACCTGCCAGGGGGACGGCACGGTGACGCTGGAGATGCAGTTTCTGGCCGATGTCGAGCTGGTGTGCGAGGAATGCGGCGGCCGCCGTTTCAAACCCAGTGTCCTGGAAGTGCGTTACAAGGGCAAGAACATTTACGAAGTGCTGCAAATGACTGTGAAAGAGGCCCTGGTCTTCTTTTCAGGCTTTCCGAAGGTGACCCGTAAGATACGCGTCCTCGAGGAGGTTGGTCTCGGCTATTTACGCCTGGGGCAATCCGCCACGACTCTCTCGGGTGGCGAGGCCCAGCGGGTGCGGTTGGCGGCGCATCTTGCTCATCAGGCGGGCGAAAACACGCTTTTTATTTTCGATGAACCCACCACGGGCTTGCATTTCGACGACATCAGCAAATTACTGGCAGCGTTTCGCAGGCTGATCGACGCTGGCGCGAGCGTTCTGATCATCGAGCACAATATGGACGTCCTGAAGACCGCTGACTGGATCATCGACCTGGGGCCGGAGGGCGGCGACTCAGGTGGTTACGTGGTGGTCGCCGGCCCTCCGGAAAACCTCGTCAAGAACCCTCTCTCCTTCACAGGAAAGTTCCTCGCCAAGTACCTGCGAAATTTCAAGGGGGTGGGTCGAGTTGCTCGCCATGAAGCGTAGCGCTGACTTTGGAGTGCGGCAGCTTGCTGCCGCTTTTGCGTCTCGAGCTTGCTCGAGCCGCTGCCGGAAGCAAGCTTCCGGCGAGGGAAAGCGGCAGCAAGCTGCCGCACTCCAAAGCCAGCCTGGGCGGGCAGCGCCCCAAGCGCCTGGCGGGCTTGCGGCACGCGGCCGCCGGATTTTCAGCCCCTTGCTTGTCGGGTTTGTTCTTTTCCTCTTCTGCGGCCTCCAAGCGCGCCTGCTGGCTTCCAGCGCGCAGGGGCGAGAGAATACCTCCCGAACCCATCATAACGCGGACGTATCCACGCTCCTCCGCACTGCGCAAGACGCGCTAGGCCGGAACGACTTTGCCGCCGCCGCTGACGCCCTGAAACAAGTGGTGGAAGCGCAGCCGACCCTGACCGCGGCCTGGTTTAACCTGGCCTATGCATACACCGGACTGCATAAGCACGAGGAAGCCGTCGCCTCCTACCAAAAAGCCCTGGCCCTTGATCCAAACCTGTTTGAAGCCCGCCTGAATCTGGGGATTCTACTCATCCAACTGAACAATCCCCAGGCTGCTTTGGAACACTTGGAAAAAGCCGCGACGCTTAAACCGGACCATCTCCGTGCCCAGTTGTACTATGGGCGGGCGCTCGCTCTCACGGGCCAAACGGAGCGCGCGGAAAAGCAGTACCAGACGGTGCTGCGACTTGATCCAAGGCTGGCCAGCGCGCATTACGACTTAGGTCAACTTTACTTGCAACAGAAGCGCTACCAGGAGGCGCTCGGCTCTTTTCAAAAAGCTTCCGAACGGGACCCTACGCTATCCCAGGCTCAACTGGGCATGGCCCTCGCCATGGAAGGATTGAAAGACGAGGTGAATGCCGCCGGTCATTTCGAGCAATACTTGACCGCTCGTCCTGACGACCTGGAAACTCGTTTTCATTTGGCACGCTTGTACCTCGAGCAGGGAAAGAACCAGCAGGCTTACGAGGGTCTCCAGAGCGTCTACCGCCTCAAACCGGAGACACCCGGCTTGGCTGCGGCGCTGGGGGATGTCTGCGCTCTCCTGAAGAAATTCCCTGAGTCTGAGAAGTTTTACCGGCAGGCTCTCCTCGCCATCCCGGCTGACCCGGACCTGCACCGGGCTTTGGGACAGACCTTGCTGGAGGAAGAGAAGTTATCGGAGGCTGAAGTCGAGTTTCGGACGGCTCTGAAGAGCGACCCCAGGAATCGCGATGCTGGGCAGGGACTGGCTACGAGTCTCTATCTTCAAAAGCGCTACCCGGAGGCCATCCCCTTGCTCGAAGCTCTGGCGCGCGCTCCCAATCCTCCTCCCATACTCTTCTTTGCCCTCGCCACCTGTTATGACAACCTCCATGTCCTTCGGAAGGCCCTCGACAACTACGAGCGTTTTCTGCAGCTCTCAAAAGGCCAGAGCCCGGACCACGAATGGCAGGCCACCCAGCGCGCCAAGCTACTCCGACACCAATTGGAGAAATAGGTATAATACAATTATCGGTTATGATCTGGCGGGCGCTTCTCTCGATCGCATTCTTGCTCATCGGCGTGCCGGTGGTCCTTGCCGGCGCTTCATCTGCACCGCCTTCCGAAACTGAAGCGCGACTGCTGGCGCGCATGCGGAATGAGCACGACCCCGTAAGAAAATCCAAGGAAGAAACTCGTCTGGCGCGGATCAAGCTGCAGCAAGCAATCCAAGCCTACGAGCAAGGGAATATCGAGCAGGGAGCCCAGCTTGTCAGCGCTTACCTGGGCAGGATCAAAGACACGTGGCAAATACTCAGGAGTTCCGGGCGCAACGCCGCGCGCGCCCCCCAGGGTTTTAAGGAACTGGACATTGAGTTGCGCGAGGATGCGCGGCTGCTCGATGACCTGAAGCGGCGAATCTCCTATTATGAGCGTGACCCCATCGAGAAAGCCGAGAAGGAAGTCGAGCAGATGCGGGCAGAAGTCCTTCAGGCACTGTTTCCTGCGGCTCGGGCGCCGGAGGCTGCAAAGCCTTTGCCCAAAACTGATTGAAAGCTTCGGTGGTGGTACAGTTTGATTTCGTAGCGGCGAGTTTACCTCGCCACATGGCGGCGTAAAGCCGCCTCTACATCAAACTGTACCACTACCAGAGCTTCAGAGGCCTTGGCGGTGAAATCACAAGCCACTCTGGTTTTGGCGCTCCTTATGCCCTTGGCCGCGCCGGCGATGACGGCGCTGGCGCAAAAGCCGGATTACATTTCAGATGAAGAAGAAGACAAGATTCGCGAGGCACAAGAGCCCTCCGAGCGCATCGAGCTTTACCTCACTCTGGCTCAAAGCCGCCTGGATCGAATCGAGGAGTTTCGCAGCAAGCCCATGGACCCCCAATACGATAACGGCGCGTATATCGACCACATGTTGGACGAATACATCTCACTCACGGACGAATTGAAGAACTGGATCCAGTATCAGTATGATCACCGGGGCGACATGCGCAAGGGACTCCGGAAGGTTCTTGAAATGGGCCCCAAACAACTTCATGACTTGGGGCGAATCCAAGCGTCGCCGGATGCCTATGCCGCCGATTACGTCAAGTCTCTCGGTGACGCCAAGGACGACCTCACGGATGCCCTGGACGGCGCCACTAAGGCCCTCGCTGAACAGGTGAAAAGGTTAGGAGAACTGAAGAGCGATGAGAAGGCGGAGGCCCAGTCAGAGAAGGAGCGGATGAAAGAAGAGAACAAACGTACAAAGGAAGAGAAGAAACTTCGGAAGAAGGAGCGCAAACAGGCCCCGCCTGATGATGAAGAATAGGTGCGCCAGCTATCAGCCGTCAGCTATCAGCTCTCAGCTATCAGTGAGTACGTTGGTCGCTGAGAGCTGATGGCTGATAGGTGGGAGCTGATAGCCTGTAGACGCTCACGCCATTCGAACAGATGCCCCTGCACTTGTCCGCTGAAAGCTGAAAGCTGATAGCTGAGAGCTGATAGCTTCTAGACACCCATGCGACTTGAACAGATGCCGCTGCCCCTGGGCAATTCATCAGAGCCGGCCGAGATCTTCCTAAGGGTCTTTCGGTGGCTTCGCATCGCCGGGGCCCTGCCGAGCCTGCGGGTTGAATTCCGTCCCTTTGCAGGTTTGCGCAGCACCATTTGTCTGCGCAAAGACCATCTGGAAGTCAGCATTTCCGACGTATTACAGGACGCTCCACTCCTGGTTCTGGAAGCGCTGGCGGAGATCTTGCTGTGTAAAGTTTATCGCCGACGCGCTTCTCGTGAGGCGCGCGAATGCTATTTGGCTTACGTTCTAAACCCTGCCGTTCGCCACCGCATTGACCAAGCGCGGCGCGAACGTGGCACAAAACGCTTACGTCCTGCCCGTGGCCGTTGGCATAATCTGGAGGAGATATTTCAGCGTCTGAACCAGAAGTTCTTCAACGGCGAGCTTTCCGTGACTTGCCTGGGCTGGAGCCTGCAGAATTCGCGGACCATCCTTGGCCATTACGACGCCGGCCATGGGATGATCGTCATCAACCGAGCGCTGGACTCCTCCACAGCTCCGGCCCACCTGGTTGAATACCTGGTGTTCCACGAGATGCTCCATATGCGATTCCCGGTGGAGCGCAACGGGCACCGCCGCGTGGTGCATTCCCGCGCGTTTCGTGAGGCAGAGAGAGAGTTTCCCCAATACGAAGAGGCTCGGAGGAGCCTGAAGCACTTCCGTCCCTGAAACATCCTGTAGGGGCGGCCCTTGTGGCCGCCCTGGGGCAACCATCCCGCGACTGCGGGACCCCTACAACGCGGGTTCAGGCCCTCCCCGTGTCATTCCGAGCCCTTCGCTGTCATCCTGAGCGCAGCGAAGGATCTCGCTCTGCCCGCTCAGGGTAAACTCCGCGATGAATCTCGCTCTGCTCCTTTTTCCAGCTCTCTCGCAGGTCACCTTGATCTCCGATGCGCCACAGGCAGAGCGAGATTCCTCTCCCGCGACTGCGGGATCGGAATGACAGTGACAGACGTTGCCTCACCGCCCACATCACGCTTGCAAGTTCTCGCGAGCAGTTGGAAAATAGCAGCCCTTGCTTGAACCTCGAGGAGGTCTTTCTGATGCGAACAAGATTGGTAACTGTCCTCATGACTTCTCTGCTGTCAGGTATTTCAATGATTGCTCCCAGCTTGATTTTCGGGTCGGAACCGCTCGCCGTGACGTCTCCGGATGGCAAGATCAAGGTTGAAGTTGAACTGAAGGCCAATCCGCAGCCCTATCTGCCCGGCGCGCGCGCCTATTATCGGGTTTCTTACAAGGGGGCTCAGGTTCTTAAAGATTCTCCCCTGGGATTGGACTTTGTGGGATCGCGGCCCATGGATCGCGATTTTGAAATTGCCGGCACGCATCGGCAGTCCCAGCATGGCGTTTGGGAAAATGCCTTCGGAGTGAAACGCGAGATTCCCGACAATTACAACCAGCTCACAATTTCACTCGAGGAACGCCAGGCGCCGAATCGCCGATTTGACCTGATCTTCAGGGTTTTCAACGAAGGCCTGGCTTTCCGTTACTTCCTTCCGCAGCAGGCGGCCCTGGGCAAGTTCGTGCTGGCGGCGGAGAACACGGGTTTCTATTTCGCCCAAGATTCCTCCGCCTTCGCGCTCAATATGGGGAAATTCAATACCTCCAATGAGGGTGAGTTCCGGCACATCAGCCTCAATGAGATCAGGCCTTCCTCCATCATCAACTTGCCTTTGTTGGTGGAGATTCCAGGTGGCCCCTGGGTTGGCCTGCTGGAAGCGGACCTGACGGACTATTCAGGAATGTATGTGGGCGGCGTGCCGGGTGTGGAGAACGCGCTGCTCAGCAAACTTTCGCCCACGCGCGATCGCATGGATCAGGTGGTGATTGGTTCCACACCCAAGACCACATCGTGGCGAGTCCTTTTGATCAATTCGCGGCCTGGGGGACTGATTGAGAGTAACTATATCGTGCTCGATTTGAGTGCACCTTGCGCACTCACGGACACTTCCTGGATCCAGCCCGGTAAGTCCGCGTGGGATTGGTGGTCAGGAAGCTTTGCCAAGAACGTGGATTTCAAGCCCGGCATGAACACGGCCACCATGAAGCATTACATTGACTTCGCGGCAGAGCACCACCTGGAATATATGCTGGTTGATGCAGGGTGGTACCCGGCGCAGGATTACACGCATGCGTTGGATATCCTGCATCACGTCCCGGAAGTGGATATCCCTGACATCATTGCCTACGGCAAACAGAAGGGTGTGAAAGTTTTGCTCTGGCTATTCTGGAGCGCGCTGGATAAACAGATGGACGAGGCGATGGCGCTCTATGAGAAATGGGGCGCCGCTGGAATCAAAGTCGATTTCATGGACCACGACGATCAGGAGATGGTGAACTTCTATGAGCGGTGCGTCCGAAAGGCCGCCGACCATCACTTGGTGGTGGATTTTCATGGCGCCTACAAGCCCACCGGCTTGCGGCGAACATATCCCAATCTTCTCACCCGCGAGGGGGTGATGGGCATGGAGTACAGCAAGTGGAGCGACCGCGTTACCCCGGAGCATGACGTCACCATTCCCTTCACCCGAATGCTTGCCGGGCCGATGGACTTTACTCCCGGCGCCTTCAACAACGCGGCGCGCGGCCATTTCGTGGCGCGCAACCTCGAGCCCATGTCGCAAGGAACCCGTGCCCATCAGTTGGCCATGTACGTCGTGTATGAGAGCCCGCTGGTCATGCTCGCCGATTATCCCGAGGCCTATGACCACAACCCCGGCATGGAGTTCCTGGATAAGGTCCCGACCGTTTGGGACGATACCAAGGTCTTGAACGGCGAACCGGCCAAGTACATCACCGTGGCCCGCCAGCATGGCGACGCGTGGTTTCTGGGAAGCATGACCAACTGGGA
>Ga0208692_1001952_pt1 | contig 10595 bp, 1 predicted proteins | sample June2015DPH_20_1_3_FD_184721 | JGI IMG/M metagenome (GOLD analysis project Ga0208692, IMG submission 184721) | Peatland microbial communities from SPRUCE experiment site at the Marcell Experimental Forest, Minnesota, USA - June2015DPH_20_100... | ecosystem: Environmental > Terrestrial > Soil >...
ACACCAAGGATCGCGACCAAGTGCAGGCGTCCAAAATCGGCCTGGCCAAGGTAGCCATGCGGGAAGGGCGCTCGCGGGAGGCGATCAGCTCCTTGAAGGCGCTCGCTCAGGAAGCGGACAGCCTGGGGCTGAAGTATCTATCGGTAGAGTGCTCCGTTGACCTGGGTGAGGCCTTGGTGAACAACAAAGATTATTCGCGCGCCCGGCAGGAACTCGAGCCTGCCCTGGGCAAGGCTGAAAAGCTGGGCTTACGAACTCTCCTTGCCAAGGACCACTACCTCCTGGCGACGGCCCTGCGCGCGACCGGTAATGGAACAGAAGCCACCCCCCATTATCGGGAGGCGCTACGATTGCTCGACGAAATCCGCAAGGAGGCTGGCGCGGAGAAGGTAATCGAACGCGCCGACCTGAAAGCTATCTATACTGATTCCACCCGCTGGTCCCAGACCAACAAAGGCTAAAAAAGCAGCCGGGCCAACAGGGCCCGGCTCGCCGTCCACGAACCGCACGGTCGGGTACCGGTGTCATTTGCGAGACATGGGCGCTGGAAGCCGCAGTCATTCCCGTCAGCCGACGGGAATCTACTCGGCAAACCTTCGGAAATGCGCTGTCGACGGACTGGATTCCCGCTTTCGCGGGAATGACCGGCGTTTCGAGAGGGATCCCATCCCAAATGACACCACCGCCCACGGCTGGCACATACATGGCGCTCTCTGCCACGTCTGCAAACTTGATCCTGAATTACGAAGTCGCACTTTGGATGCCGCACGCCAAGGCGGGCTGACAGAGACTCCTCGGGGCGATCTGATCCCGTGGTTGTCACCGTGGCCTAATTGATTTCGCCCGCTGCCGCGGGCTTTTCGAAGGTGTTCTCCCTCACGCCAAGGCCCCTTGTGCAGGCCCTTGATGGGCTGCCTGGGCATTTGAGCCCGCCTCGGCGGGCTCACGCGCTACTCTGCGCTACGCGGTCCCACGGCTTGCGAAGGTGTGAAAAAATCGCGTTGACCATTTGTAGCGGCGCTCTATGAGCGCCGAAGTCATTGATTCTAAAATGCGGCGGTCATAGACCGCCGCTACAACGCGATTTTTTCACACCTTCTTGCGCCGTGGGCCGCATTATTGCGCCACTAACGTGGCTCAGACCCTGCCACGCACGCTTACCTTAGCGCTTATGGGGTGGGGCCCCGAGGTTCCCCGGGGCCCTCGTTTCTCCTCTTTGTTACTTCACACCGAACATCGCCGAATGGGTACTTGGGTCACCCGTAATCGTAAAGTTCAGCGCCTGTTTGTTTTTTCCGCACGCCTGGCGCCCCGAATCGTCCGCTCTATTTTCCCGTGCCCGAAAGCGATATATTCTGCGGGCTGTTTTGGGCGTTGTCCGTAATCACTACGCTCGCCGACCGCAAACCTGACGCCGTGGGCTTGAATGTGACATAAACCGTGCAACCGGCATTCGCCGCCAGTGAACTCGGACAGTTATTCGTTTGCACGAAATCCAGCGGGTTTGTACCGGCGATCGCGATGCTGGTGATCGTCAGCGCCGTAGCGCCCGTGTTCGTGAGCGTCACAGCTTTGGCCGCGTTGCTCGTACCCACCTTCTGTGTACCGAAGCTCAAGCTCGTCGCACTCAAGTGGGCCTGAGGATTGATCACCGTGGCGCTAAGCACGACCGTCTGCGGGCTGCCAGGAGCGTTATCCATGACCTTCAGCGTGGCTGTTTGCGGAGTGTAGAAGGGCCCCGCGACGAAGATTACGTAAATCGTGCAACTCTTTCCCGCAGCCAACGACTTCGGGCAGAGGTTAAGCGCGACAAACTCCTTGGAATTTCCTCCGGACACAATCGAAAGAATGGGATCAGTGATCGTCATTGGCGCGTCCCCTTGGTTGGTCACCGTCACGTTCTTGGTGGTAATCGTGCCTAGATAGACCGTGCCGAAGTTAATGCTCGATGGCGAGACGCTAGCCAGCGGCCCGGGCGTCACCGTGTAGGTCGCAGTCACTGGTGCCGCCTGCCGGTTGCCGGCCATGTCCACCGCGCCGCTGCAGGTTGCCGTAAAGCTGCCGACTCCCGGAGGGACTCCGCCGGTCAATGTTAGGCTTGCCGCCGTAGCAACTCCGGAGATGGCATCGATGGTGCTACAGCCAGCAGTTGGCACAGCACCCAACGTGTAGGTCGCTCCGTTTGTGACACCAGTGACGCTGACCACCGGAGGTGTGGTATCGATTTTAACGACGAGCGTTTTCAGCGCCTCCACATTGCCAACTTCATCCGTGGCCTGATAGGAAATGGTTGTCACGCCCTGGTTGGTGATCTGGAGAAGAGTAGAAGCGCCGGGCACCGTCAGCGGTGCCCCACCGTTAATGGAATAGCTGATCTGTTTCACCAGCGCGTCGCCGGTCGACGCGAGGATCACGGTTACGGGGCTGGTGGTAAACCACCCGTTGGCCCCGTTAGGCATGGAGGGAATAGTAACGGCGCTAGTCGTCGGAGCTGTAGTGCCCGAGAAGGCACTGGCACAGTTCCCCGCCCCGAGGTCGACAACGGTCGTGTCCGTGTTCAAGGTCTTAGTCCCTCCCCCGATGGTGGTGTCGCTCGGGTAATACGCGTTCGTGATGACCGCCCAGTTCGGCTGATTGTCGTCGGCTATGATATAGCCTGGGCAGGATGGTGACGACGGCGTCTCGTAGTGAGAGGTGAGTTGGATAGGAGTCGTCGGCGCGGTTATATTGCAGGTCATGGATTTGTGATTCGAGTCGAAGCACAGGTCCCTTATGACTATACAGTTGCCACCGGTATTCGCGATGACGGTGCAGGTCGTCGCGGCAGGTATAGGTGTGATGCCGCCGGACCAGTTCGGGTTCTGGGGCGTGCCAGGGAGTCTGGTCCAGCTAAAAACAGCGGGCGGCACCGGTATGAAGCTGACCGCCTTGAAGGCAGTGGCAACAGTACCGGTACCCGTCATGTTCGCATCGGGAGGAAGCAGCACCGTCTCACTCATTATTGTGGCGTTGTTGAAAGTGGTTGAGGTGCCCGGGGAGACCGGCTGCTGCGGCGTGGTGAAAGTGGCTGCGAGTGGGACAGACTGCGGGCTATTACTGGCGTTGTCGGTGATCGTAAGCGTTCCGGGATCAGTGCTGGCAACCGTCGGTTTGAACGTCACACTGATGGAGCAATTGGCTTGCGGCGCGAGGGTCGGGGAAGGACTAAGACACGTGTTCGTCTGCGCATAGTCGCCGCTGGTGGCGATGTTTGAAATCGTCAATGGCAAGACTCCGGTGTTCGTCAGTGTCACGACCAGGGGCGAGCTAGGGGCCGGGAAACTGAGGCTTGGAGGCGCCAGACTTACCGCCGGGCCCGTGATCGAGGTGACACAGTTCACCGCCCCGAGGTCGACAACGGCGGTGTCCGTGTTCAAGGTCTTAGTCCCTCCCCCGATGGTGGTGTCGCCCGGGGAATACGCGTTCGTGATGACCGCCCAGTTCTTCTGATCGTCGTCGGCTATGATATAGCCTGGGCAGGATGGTGACGACGGCGTCTCGTACTGAGAGGTGAGTTGGATAGGAGTCGTCGCGGTTATGTTGCAGGTAATGCGGTTGCCACCAGAGTCGAAGCACAGGTCCCTTATGACTATACAGTTGCCACCGGTATTCGCGATGACGGTGCAGGTCGTCCCGGCAGGGATAGGTGTGATGCCGCCGGACCAGTTCGGGTCCTGTATCGTGCCAGGGAGTCTGGTTGAGCTAAAAACAGCGGGCGACACCGGTATGAAGCTGACCGCCTTGGAGGCAGTGGCATTCATGATCGCATCGGAAGGAAGCGTCACCGTCTCACTCATTATTGCGGCGTTCGTGAAAGTGGTTGAGGTGCCCGGGGAGACCGGCTGCTGCGGCGTGGTGAAAGTGGCTGCGAGCGGGACAGACTGCGGGCTATCACCGGCGTTGTCGGTGATCGTAAGCGTCCCGGGATCAGAGCCGGCAACCGTCGGTGCGAACGTCACACTGATGGAGCAATTGGCTTGCGGCGCGAGGGTCGCGGAAGGACTAGGACACGTGTTCGTCTGCGTATAGTTGACGCTAGTGACGATGCTTGAAATCGTCAATGGCGAGACTCCGGTGTTCGTCAGTGTCACGAGCAGGGGCGAGCTAGTGGTTCCCACGTTCTGGGCTGGGAAATTGAGGCTTGCAGGCGCCAGACTTACCGCCGAGCCCAGGATCGAGGTGACGCCCGTGCCGCTCAGGCCGACCGTGTGCGGGCTGCCAGCCGCGTTGTCGGTGATGGTCAAAGTGCCGGTTTGCGTGCCGACCGCCGTGGCCGTAAACATGACCCTGATCGCGCAAGTGGAGCCAGGGTTGAGAGTCGCAGGGAAAGTGGGGCAGGTGTTGGTCTGGGTATAGGTGCCGCTCGCGACAATGCTGCTGATGGTCAAATTCGCGCCACCCGTGTTCGTCACAGTTACGGATTGCGCGAGGCTGGTGGTGTTCACGAGCTGGGCACTGAAAGAGAGACTCGCGGTGGAGAGGGTTACAGCCGGAGCAAGTAAGACCTCGCGGATGCGGTTGTTGTAAGTGTCGGCGATGAAGAGGTTGCCGCCGGCCTCCACGGCCACGCCGTACGGGAACGACAGGCTGGCGGTCGTAGCAGGGCCGCCGTCACCGGTGAAGCCGTAAGCGCCGTTGCCCGCCACGGTGGTGATGATGCCGGTCACGGCATCCACGCGGCGGACGACGTAGTTGCAGGAATCGGCGACGAAGAGGTTGCCGGAGCCGTCCACAGCCACACTGTCGGGAGCGCACAGGCTAGCGCTGGTGGCTGAGCCGCCGTCGCCGCTAAGGCCGACGCTGCCGTTCCCGGCGACGGTGGCTATGTCCCCAGCCGGGATCGTCACGCCTGCCACTTTGATTGCGGTCGCTTGCATGTTGACCACCCGGATGCGGTTGTTGCCATAGTCTGCGATAAAGACGTTGCCGGAGCTGTCCACGGCAACACCATAGGCCTGATTCAAGGTGGCGCTCGTGGCGGGGCCTCCGTCGCCGCCGAAGCTCGCAGTGCCGTTGCCCGCTACGGTGGTGATGTTGCCCGTCGAGGCGTCCACGCGGCGGATGCGGTTGTTCCACCGGTCGGCGATGAAGAGGTTGCCGGAGCCGTCTACGGCCACACCGTAGACACCATGGAAGCTGGCGATGGTGGCGGGGCCGCCGTCGCCGCTAGAGCCCTGAGCTCCGTTCCCGGCCACGGTTGTGATGACCCCCGCGGCCACCTTGCGTATACGGTTGTTGTTGGTGTCGGCGATGAAGAGGTTGCCGGAGCCGTCCACGGCCACACCGGAGGGGTCCCCCAGGCTGGCGCTGGTGGCGGGACCGCCGTCGCCGCTGAAGGCCTGAGCTCCGTTCCCGGCCACGGTGCTGATGGCCCCAGTGGTGGCGTCCACGCGACGGATGCGGCTGTTGCTCGTGTCGGCGATGAAGAGGTTGCCGGCAGCGTCCGCAACGATACCGGACGGTGCGACGAGCAGAGCGCTCGTGGCCGGGCCGCCATCCCCGTCGCTTCCGCTCCCTGCCGCCGTGCTAATCGTGCCGGTAGCGGCATCCACGCGGCGGATACGGTTGTTGTCAGTGTCGCCGATGAAAAGGTTGCCGGAGCCGTCCACGGCCACACCATAGGCCTGATTCAAGCTGGCGCTCGTGGCGGGGCCTCCGTCACCGCTGAAGCCCGCAGTGCCGTTGCCCGCCACGGTGGAGATGGTCCCAGCGACGGCGTCCACCCGCCGGATCCGCTCTGACAGCCAGTCGGCGATGAAGAGGTTGCCGGAGCCGTCCAGGGCCACGCCAGAGGGAAGAGCCAGGCTGGCGCTCGTGGCAAGCCCGCCGTCGCCCAAGCCGTCCGTGCCGCCCCCGGCGAATGTCGTGATGATCCTGGTGGTAGCATCCACGCGCCGGATGCGGCTGTTCCACATGTCGGCGATGAAGAGGTTGCCAGCGCCATCCACGGCTACCCCCGAGGGAAGAGCCAGGCTGGCGTTGGTGGCAGGCCCGTTGTCGCCGCTAAAGCCGGAGTGGCCATTGCCTGCCACGGTAGTGATGAAGCCGGTAGAGGCATCCACGCGGCGGACCACGTAGTTGGAGGAGTCGGCAATGAAGAGGTTGCCCGCGCTGTCCACCGCCACGCCAGTGGGATAGTAGAGTTCCGCGCTGGTGGCCGCGATGTTGTCCCCGTTGTAACCGCCTGTGCCGTTGCCCGCCACGGTGGTGATGGTGCCGCTGGTGTCCACCCTGCGGATGCGCTGGTTAGCCTCGTCCGCGATGTAGAGGTTGCCGGCGCTGTCCACGGCCACGCCGAGCGGGTAGGAAAGGCTCGCACTCGTCGCGGGGCCTCCGTCACCGCCGAAGCCGCCTGTGCCGTTGCCGGCCACGACTGTGAAATTGCCGGCACTATCGGCCTTAAAAACCTGGTTCATCACGCGCGAGGCAACAAAGGTGTTTCCGAACTTGTCTACCGCCACACATGAGGGCTCAACAATAACCGCCCTGGTCGCCACGGCGCTGTTGGCTCCGCCGCCGGCCAGCGTCGCGATGTTGCCTGGGAGAATGCCTTGCACCGTGAGCGGGACGACCGCCGGGCCGCTGGGCGCGCCGCCGATAATGAGCTGACCTGCCTGAGTCCCCCCGCCCGTCGGCGTGGAGGTAATCCAGATGGTGCAACTGGCGCCCACCGCGAGGGTGGTGGGGCAATTATTGGTTTCACTGAAGCCCGGACTGGTCGTGATATTGACGCTCATTGGCCCGGTTCCGGTGTTGGTCAAGGTCAGCGTCTGCGGGGAAGTGGTGGAGCCGACGTCGGTGAGCGGGAAGGTCAGGGTGCCGGCCGATACTTCCAGGCTGGTCAAAATCTTCGCCATGAAGAGATCGCGGGCCCCGCCGGACATAGGTTGCACGCTTCCCGGCGTCGTCGGGAAATTGGCGGACTCGGTCCAGCCACCCACGTAGACGTTACCAGAGGAATCCACGGCAATGGAGTCCCCTATTTCGTCGCCACTACCTCCCAGATAAGTTGAGGAAATCAGCCGCGTGCCATCGGGGCTCAGCTCGGTTACAAACACATCGCTGCCCCCGGCGTTCGCAGGCTGAGGGGCATCCACCACGGGGAAATCGGTTGAGTTGGTAGATCCCGTTACGTAGGCGTTGCCGGAAGAATCCACGGCGATCCCGGAACCCCCGTCGCTCCCGGTTCCACCCAAGTAGGTGGAATAGACGAGCGAACTAGGACCGGTTTTTGTCGTGTCAATTTTTGACACGAATGCGTCATCGCAACCACTCCAGACAAAACAACCCGGGACGTAAGGCCCCGCGAATTTCGTTTGGAAAGCTGCGGGAGTAGTGGGGAAGTCATTCGATGCAGTAAGTCCGACAACGTAGGCGCTGCCAGAGGAATCCACTGCGACAGAGAGCGGGTATTCGTTTCCGCTTCCACCCAGGTAGGTGGAGTAAACAAGTCCGCTCCCCGCGGCGTTCAACTTGGTCAGAAAGGTGTTTGGGCACTGCCAAGTCGACGGAGCTGTGCCGCACAGGCCCGCCCTAAGACTACTCTGATACGCCCCTAGCGTCGGGAAATCTGTCGAACTGGTGGCGCCTGCGACGTAGGCCGCACCGGAAGAGTCCACGGCAAGGCCATAGGCCGCGTCGTCCCCACTCCCCCCTAGAAAAGTTGAGTAGATCAACCCGGCGCCTGCGGGGTTCAACTCCGTTACGATGGCATAAGGACAGGGCTCCGGAGTTTCACTGCTCCCACAAGCGAGCGCCGCCGCCTTCTCGGAGCTGAAGGTTGTGTCGTAGGCACCCGACGTGGTGGGGAAATACGGGGATGAAGAACCGCCCGCCACATAGGCATCACCGGAGGAGTCTATCGCCAGCGCCTGCACGGTTTCGTCATATTTTCCGCCCAGGTAAGTGGAGTAAATGAGCCCGGAACCTGTAGCATTCAGCTTGGTCACGAAGATGTCGTACCCACCGCCCGGAGCGGTTTGAAAAGCCCCCGCTGTCGTCGGGAAGTTACCCGAACTTGTAACTCCCGTAACGTATGCATTCCCAACGGAATCGACGGCGAGGCCGTAAGCGTAATCGTCACCACTCCCGCCCAGGTAAGTCGAGTAAAGGAGCGTAGAACCTGTCAGGTCGATTTTGGCCACCACAGCATCTCCACATGCCCAGGCCTGGGGGCACACCGTCGGTGCGCCGCCGAAGGTCGTTTGGAAGGCACCGGTTGTCACCGGGAAGTTGAGCGATGATGTCCCTGAAGCCACATACGCGTTCCCGGAAGCGTCCACGGCGATGGAGACGCTCCCTGCGGCGCCTTCCACGCCGCTGCCACCGAGATACGTGGAGTAGCTCAGGACGGGGTCAATAACGAGTGGCTTGGTCTTGTCATAGTTGCGTGTTTCGAAGCCGACGCGGTTATTAGCCAGGAGAACGTAGCGACCATCCAGCAACTTTCGATTTTGGACTTGGGGTTTTGGATCACCTCTCATCGGTTGATAAACAACAGGCTTCTGGAAGCGGATTTCGCCCCCCTCGGTTTTGACCACGAGGTCGCCATCGGCCGCGATTTGTAAGGGCGAGCGGCGCTGCCCCTTGGCCGGACGCACGCCCTCCGCCCCTACCTCCAACGTGACCACGCTGGGGTCGGCGCCGGGGGCCACGACAAAATCATATTCAAGCCGCCCGCCCTGGTTGCCGTAATAAACCAGGTCCACGCCGGGATACACGCCCTGGTATCTCACCTTGGCGTAATTCGGCACGTTCGTGCGCCATTTCTGCGGATCGTTGCCGATGAAATAATTGCTCTTGCCGGGGAGTTCCTCGGCGCCGCTTACTGCGGCTTTGACGTTTGCGCCCACGAGTCGCGTGCGAAGAAGGGCGTTCGTTGTCCGTGCTCCGTTGTCAGTTGTGGGCTTATCAACCGATGTCATAGCGCCGGGTTTTTGCCCGGCACGTGCCGCCCTAAATGGCGGTGCTACGCCCGCCTTCTTCTGCAAGGAGAGGACTGCCTCGTTTCCAGTCAGGAACAGCGTGTATCCGCTGGCGCGCGAGAGGAACTTGACACGCGGGTCGGTCTGGCCTTGGTTTATCTCGAAGCTCAGCGGCAACTTGCCATAAGAGGCGGCAGCTCGCTGCTTGACTTCCTCCACCGGACGCGTGTTCGCCCGCTTGGCTGCTGTGCCGACGTGAACGGGGAATACAAGCAATAATAGCGGCACAATAATAGAAATCAAGAGACTCCAGAAACTTCTTTTGCTGGTCATGACTGACCTCCAATCACTTCGGTGGAAATGAAACAAACAAAGAGATCCACGTTGGCGGTCCTCAACAAACCGCCACGTAGACACTCTCCGAGGGCCCTCCTTGGTCTGCGCAAGGAAACGAATAGAGATGAAGAGAGAGAAAGAGGAGAGGAGACTGGCACTTTCATGGCCGCCTCACGCAACGGCGAACACAGCACGCGTCACATACGCAGCAGCAGCCTCAAACGGTTCGTCGTTCAGTTGTGTTGGCTGAAGTTATCCAAGCATAGACTAGTCTCGCGGGCCAGGGATGTCAATAGGAAACGGAGTCAATAACTATTAAGGCACTTGTCCGCCGCCCATACCGGCTCCGCTCCCACCGGCCCCCTCATGGCCGATCATCGCCAGCCACTCCTACAGACTGGCCGTCCATACCAACGGCCCCGTCTCTACCCCCAAGAGAATCTGCTTGGTTGCGTGACTTGCATACCGAAACGTGCTGCCACTCGGATAACTGTTGCGAGGTCCCTAGCCCATCATTGATTCTCACGTCATCGATTGCGTCGCGATCGGATTCGGAATGAGGTGCGGGTTCTTACGGCGCCGCAGTAGCGCTGACCCCGCAAGGCGGGGTCAGCAGGTCGGGCACTCGCGGAAAATGCCGACCTGAAGGTCGGCGCTACACTTGCTTGGCGCGTCGCGATCGAAGAGCCACAACGCTAGAAGGAGGGAATTTGAAGCTGAAAGCCGTGGTGTTCGCGGGGATAGGTGACCATCTCAGCCGGAACGCCCAGCATGCGCAGGCCGTTATAAAACTCCCATCCCTGGCTGGTAGGGACGCGCTCATCCGCCTCACCGTGCAGAATCAGCGAATCCGTCCATGATGTCGCGGAAGTCGCCACCGCCCCAGTCGTCGCGGTTCGCTTCTGCAAACTTCCACCCCTGCCCGGTGGAGCCACGTGGATTGGGGAGGAAAACGACGTAGCCGTTCGAGGCGAGCAACTGCGCCCACTCGTGCCACGAACCCAACCAGCCACTCCACCACGCCCACTCGGGGCCGCCGTGAACTTCCACGATGGTGGGATGCGCTTGGCCTGGCTTGAAGTCCGGCGGCGTCACTAACACACCATAGATGGTGGTGCCGTCTTTCTGGTTTTTCCACTTGTACTGGTCCCGGGGGCAAGGACAGTTGAGATCAAGAAGCCCTAGTCCTTGATTTTGGCAGGCCGAAACCCGTAAAGTAGAAGCCAGCAGTCAACTATTGAGAAGGCACTGATTCATGCAATGCCCTCAGTGTAGACACATCAATCCTGCCGCAGC
>Ga0208692_1001953_pt1 | contig 10593 bp, 7 predicted proteins | sample June2015DPH_20_1_3_FD_184721 | JGI IMG/M metagenome (GOLD analysis project Ga0208692, IMG submission 184721) | Peatland microbial communities from SPRUCE experiment site at the Marcell Experimental Forest, Minnesota, USA - June2015DPH_20_100... | ecosystem: Environmental > Terrestrial > Soil >...
TCCCGGAGATCCGCAGCCCTTCCTGATGCACGTGCTCGACCGGGCCCTCGCCGCGCCCAGAGCGATCGGGAGAAGGGCCCTGAAGAGCATTCGGAGCGTCCTGTGAGCCCCATGCCGGAAAGGTCACCAATGCCCAAGATCGAGGAGAGTCTCAAGCTGTGGGAGCGGTACGGGGAATTCATCCTGATGGCCGCCCCGTATCAGGACCGCGTTCTGCAGGAGGCCCGCGGGTGCACGATTGTGGACGTGGATGGGAACTCTCTAATCGACCTGGAGGCAGGCCAAATTTGCTCCATTCTGGGCCATAATCACCCGAAACTCATCCAACGGATCGTCGAGCAAGCGCAGGCCGTCTTACACCATGGAAGCCTCTTCCTGAGCCGGCCGATCTTCGAGGCCGCGGAGAGGATGGCCAGCATCACGCCGGGCAGGCTGAAAAAGTCCCTCTTTCTCTCCACCGGTGCCGAAGCGAACGAGTGCGCTTTCCGCATCGCCAAGCTCTACACGGGCAGACGTGGCATCGTCGGTTTCGACCGCGGGTACTCGGGCTTGTCGTTGGCCACGATGAGCGCGGGCATTAACAGCCGGGACACCAGCCTCGCGGTCCCCGGCACCCTTAAGATCCTGACGCCTGACTGCGCCCATTGTCCCGTGGGCTCCCGGTACCCCGGCTGCGACTTCCTGTGTCTTCACGTCTCCGAAAGATTCCTTGATGCCCATTGCAAAGGCGAGATCGCCGCCTTCATCGTCGAGCCGATCCTCTCCGCGGGCGGCATGGTCTTCCCGCCCCCCGGATACTTCCAGATGCTCCGCCAGCTGGCCACGCGGCTTGGCGCTCTCCTGATCGCTGACGAGGCGCAGACAGGGATGGGGAAGACGGGTCGTTGGTTTGGGATCGAGCATGACGAGGTGGTTCCCGACATCCTCGTCTTCTCCAAAGGGGTCGGGGGGGGATTTCCCGCCTCCGGCGTCATCGTGACAGATGCGATCGCCGATGGGATCCTGGGGCGATTCAGCAACTTCAGCAGTCACCAGTCAGACCCTGTCGCCGCGGCCGCCGTGGCAACTGTAATCGACATCATCGAGGAAGAGCAGCTTGTGGCGCGCGCGGAGCGGAGCGGGAGTCGGCTGGTTGAGGGGCTCCGGACGCTCAGTAACAAGTACCAGCTTCTGGGGAACATCCGAGGCCGCGGCCTGATGATCGGTGCCGATGCGAACGCGATCCCGGCACGGGGGTGGAGCGCCGAAGAGACGGGGAAAACCTTCGAGTGTCTGTGCAGGGAGGCCGGTGTTCATCTGAAGTCGATCCATCAGGGAACCGTGTTCCGGATCCTGCCGCCACTTACCATATCCGATGACGAGATCGATACCGTGCTCGACATCTTCGAACAGGTCACCCGTCGGATTCTGGACGGGCGCGTCGGGAGGAGACAGTCCGGGAACAGGAACCCATTCACGCGGCGGTGCGAGGATGCGCGAGCGGGAACGCGGACCCTGAGAGGAGCCATGCGAAAAGCCTGGGAGAGTTCGCCAGCTGCATGGTACACGTATTTCAAGCGCGTTTTCCGACGGGCTGGCTGAGGTTTGCTCGCATGCTGCGCCGATCCATCACCCTTTCACCTTGGCACTGGTCATGACACCCGGTAGGCGACTGCTTCTCCTTGAGATCCTCAGGAACTCGATTCGTGTGGCGTCGGGAGGCGACGCCGACAACGATGCGTATGTGCGAGAAGCCCTCGCTTGGATTTGTCGAGCCCAGGACGCTTCGGGAGACGGGGGAGTGGCTCACAGCTTCTCCCTGACACATGGATGGGACTCCTCGTACCCTGAAACCACCGGATACATCATCCCAACGATGTTTCACTGCGCTCAGCTATTCGGGGAGGGCAGCCTTCGGGAACGCGCGGTGCGGATGGCCGATTGGCTCGTCCAGATCCAGTTGGATTGCGGCGGCATCCAGGCGGGCACCATTTCGGCCCCGGAGAAGGTGGCGACCGTCTTTAACACGGGGCAGGTCCTGTTCGGCTGGACCACGGCATACGAGGAGACCCGACACGAGGCCTATCTTCGAGCCATCCTGAGGGCTGCCGACTGGCTGGTTCAGATCCAGGATGCCGACGGGGCTTGGCGCACCAGCAGCTCCCCCCATGCAAACTACTCGGTTAACACGTACAATGTGAGAACCGCCTGGGCCCTGTACCGCGCCTACGAAGTCACGGGTCGGACCGCGTACCGGGACGCATCCCTCCGGAACGTGCGGTGGGCGCTGACCCAGCAGACCCCGACTGGGTGGTTCAAGCTGAATTGCCTTTCCGACGAGACGAATCCCCTGACCCACACAATCGCGTACGCGATCGAGGGCATACTCGCGACTGGCATCAGCTCGGGAGAGGAATCCTTCGTGGACGCCGCCAAGAGGGCGGCCGATGCTCTCCTGGCAGCCCAGCGACGTGACGGCAGCCTGGCCGGCAGGTATGCCGATGGTTGGACACCGTCGGCCTCCTGGACTTGCCTGACGGGCAACGCGCAGATGGCCGTTATTTGGAGCCGCCTGTACCAGCTATGCGGCGAGGATCGGTACCTTGGCGCCGCTCGCACAGCCAACCGGTACGTCAAATCCAGGGTCAACCTTTCGGCCCCTGAGGCGGGGATCCGGGGAGGGGTCAGCGGCTCCTGGCCCTTATGGGGTCCTTACGGGAGGTTCCGGTACCTCAACTGGGCGGCAAAGTTCTTCCTCGATGCTTTGATGCTTGAGGACGCACTGACCAGTAGACGGCATGACCATACGGCTTTCACCGGGTAGACGTCTGAACTGATTCCGGCCCTCTGAGCCAATCCCGACGCCAATCTATTCGGGTCGAGCCGTGGCGTGCTCACGAGTTGACGAGGGGCATCGGCTTGCCGACCCAGCCCGAAAACCTGACGCCGCATGAGTCTGTCCTCTGGCGGATCTCTATCTCGAGCCTGGAGCGATTTTATCTCCCAGAGGCCGGAATCCTCGCGCGTTGCCTGGTCTGGGATGGACGAGAGTTATGCCCCGCATCGGGGCCGAGCCCTCGGAACACCGCAGAGGTCGCGAAAGCTCTGTACCGGCTACGGCGTGGGGGATTCTCCTGCCCTCTGGATCCAGACGTTCTGATGGAACGAATTGTCGAAGAATACCTCCCGGATTTGACGTATCCGGATGTGGCGCTTGTGCTTTGGGCCGACACCCTTGGCGACGGGCGGTACCTCCCCGCACTGTGGGAGGCCCTTCGGCGACGATTTCCGTCTGACGCCTCGGATACCATGGAGCTCGCGTGGACCCTCTCCGCCCTGTGCCACTACCTTCCCGTCGCAACCATTCCAACCGATGTCGCAGCGTTGGCACACGCCATCTGCAGAAAGATTGCGCGCAATCACTCGCGAACGACTGGCCTTTTCTATGCCTCCGGCAGCCGAGAGGGATGGCTCCGCCGACGCCATGCGTCGGCGAGTCTCTCGTCTCAGGCGTACGCCATCCAGGCGCTGGTCCTCTACGCCCGGGTTTTCGACGTCCCCGAGGCTTTGCCGCAGGCCCAGAACTGCGCCGACGCCCTCTGCACGCATCAGGGTCCCCTCGGCCAATGGTGGTGGATGTATGACGTCCCCGCGGGAGAGGTTCGAGAACCTTACCCCGTATACTCGGTCAATCAGGACTCGGCCATCCCGATGGCCCTTGGCGAGCTAGCGCGAATCGCGGGCGCATCTCGGTATCAAGCTCGTGTGGCTCTCGGGATTTCCTGGCTTTTCGGGGAGAATGAGCTTCGTACATCTCTGGTGGATGACGACGCCGGGGTCATCTGGCGCGCCATTCGGAGACACGATGGGGCGTTCACGATCCTTCGGGAGATGTATTCGTACCATCCGGGACGATGTCTGTATGCGCTCTGTTCCAAGGCGTTCGGGCCGTAAGCATGGGTGCGCCGGTTGTCCGGGCTCACTTTCCAATGCACACCGTCGGACCAGCGCCTCGACCCACCTCCGCGCTGCGAGGCCGGGTTGTCCGCTCAGTGGGCAGAGAACGGCGACCGGGTGACTGCGGGCCGCCTTTGTCAGCGTGGCAGCCAGCAGGCCTTTTTCGTCGTTCCCATATCAATGATCCTGGCTATCCATGATGTCCAGGCCAGATGAAACTTGGTGTTCCTGAAGTATCGTGCTCCAGGGCGAGATGGCCGCGACGATCGGTCGGCGTCTGTTGGCGCGACCCGGTTTCGTGGCAAGCCGTTCTGCCCAGCGAGCGGCGCGTTGCCAACGGTGCTAGTGTCCGCTCCGCCCCCGGCTCATAGGGCATCGCGTCCTCGCATGGGGAATGCATGTGGCTGGAGGAAGCTGTCGCTGCCAAGTATGATCTCCCCTTCATGAGTAAATGGGAGAACCAGGAAGTGCTACCAGACTCCTCCTCGAGTGGCCGAGCTAGACCCATCGGTCGGGTGTTGGTCGTGGATGACCAAGAGGGTATCCGCACGCAACTGCGCTGGGGTCTCGCCGATCGTTTCGAAGTCTGGGCTGCTGCAACATCCGAGGAGGCTTCCCAGGCCATCCGGAGTCAATGCTTCGACGCAGTGACCCTGGACCTTGGCCTCCCGCCCGATCCCGACAGTCCTACCGAGGGGTTGCGATTGCTCGAGGAATTCCTAGCGCATGATCCAGCCATGAAGGTGGTGGTCCTCACGGGAAACACTGACCACGAGAACGCTATCCGCGCCGTCCAGTTGGGCGCGTTTGACTACTACCTCAAACCGGTGGAGGTGGGAGAACTCAGCCTCATCCTCCAGCGTGCTTGTCAGCTGTCCCGCCTCGATCGGGAGGCGTTCGGTGCGGACGCTTCTGGCGCACCTCCCCCACCCTCCGCAGAGATCATCGGCGACAGCCCAGCCATGCGGCGGATTTTCGATACGATCCGTCGCGTCGCCAGGACCGACGTGACGGTCCTCATTCGAGGAGACAGTGGCACCGGAAAGGAGCTGGTGGCTCGCGCCATCCACGCCCAGAGCCCCCGGCGCCAGCGGCCCTTCGTCGCCATCAATTGTGGTGCCATCCCGGAGAACTTGGTCGAGAGTGAGCTGTTCGGCCACGAGAAAGGATCATTCACCGGCGCGCATACCCAGCGCAAGGGGCGTCTCGAGATAGCCGACGGTGGGACGGTATTTTTTGACGAAATCGCAGAGCTCTCGCTCCCGATCCAGGTCAACCTCTTGCGGGTGCTTCAAGAGAGACAGCTTGAGCGGGTTGGGGGGCGCGAGCAGATTCCTCTGGACGTCCGGATTTTGGCCGCCACGAATCGTGACATCAAGCGGGCCACCTCGGAAGGGAGGTTCCGCGAAGATCTGTATTACCGCCTGGCGGTGGTTAGCATCGAGATCCCGCCGCTTCGCGAGCGGTTGGACGACATGCGTGCCCTGGCGACCTGCTTCCTTGAGCGGTCCTTGGCAGAGTACAAGGTGCGCCGGCGGCGCTTCACGGCCGAGGCCCTGACGGCGATGTACGTCCATTTGTGGCCAGGGAACGTCCGCGAGTTGGAAAACCGAATTCGACGGGCCGTGATCATGGCGGAGGGGCGCAGGATCACGGCCGCCGATCTGGAGCTGGCCGAGGATTCCCTGACGCGGCCGATGATCTCAATCCGGGAGGCCCGAAACGAGGCGGAGCGGCGTATCCTGCTGGACGCACTCAAGCAATACCGGGGCAACATCACTCGTGCGGCCAAGGCCGTCCAGATCAGTCGTCCAGCGTTCCACGAGCTGTTGGCCAAGCATGGAATTCGGGCAGAGGAGTGCAAGGGCGGATCAAAATTGTAGTCCCTTCCACGGCGTTTGATCGCTCCAGTGATCGGCGGGACGCTGGCGGCCGAGGGACAAGCGCTGGAAATCTGAAAGGGGAGCAACCCTATGCGAGACCTTGCGGCGATCATCCTGGCCGCCGGTCAAGGGACCCGAATGCGCTCCAGCCTGGCAAAGGTGCTTCATCCAGTGGCTGGGCAGCCCATGATTTCGTATCCGTTGGAATTGTGCCGGCGGATGGGCGTGAAGCGAACGCTCGTCGTTGTGGGGCACCAGGCCGAGCAGGTACAGGCGGCCCTTGGCGAGCGTGGGAATGGTGTGGAGTTCGTCCTTCAGGCCGAACAGCGCGGAACCGCCGACGCGGTCCTCCAGACCGAGGCCGCGCTCCGAGGGACCACAGGGGACGTGTTGGTCTTATCGGGGGACCTCCCCTTACTCAGCGATGGGCTGATGGAAAGTCTCCTGGAGACGCACGCCAGAACAGAGGCACACGTCACAGCCGTCACTACCCGGCTCGAAGAGCCTACAGGGTATGGCCGGGTCCTCCGGGATGGGAATGGAGAGTTCCTGGAGATCGTCGAGGAAGTGGAGGCCACGGAGGACCAACGCCATGTCCAGGAAATCAACGTCGGCCTCTATTGCTTCGCTGCCCCCGGTCTGTTCACAGCTGTGCGGCAGGTCCGACCGTCGAAAGTGAAAGGGGAGCTGTATCTGCCAGAGGTGCTGTCGATCATCAAGACCCACGGGGGGAAGGTGGGCCTCTTCTTCGCCTCACACTGGCGGGAGGTCATGGGGATCAACACGCGGGAGGACTTGGCCCAGGTATACGCAGTCCTGCGGGGACGGATCGTCACACATTGGATGGCCGAAGGCGTAACGATCCTGGACCCCGGAGCCGTGCACATCTCTCCCCTGGTCACCCTTGGACAGGACACGGTGTTGTATCCCAATGTACACCTGGAGGGTCGGACCACAATCGGCCACAACTGTATCATCTACCCGGGATGCCGCCTCCGCGACTCCCACCTTGGCGACGGCGTGACAGTTCTGGACGGAACAATTATTCTTGAGAGCGAGATCGCTGATGCTTGCACGCTCGGCCCCTACGCCCACCTGCGGCCAGGCTCCCGCCTGAAGCGAAAGGCCAAGGTTGGCAACTTCGTCGAGATGAAGAAGTCGACCCTCGGCGAGGGGTCCAAGGCCCCTCACCTTGCGTACGTTGGCAACGCAACGGTGGGAGATCGGGTAAACATCGGCGCCGGGACGATCACCTGCAATTACGATGGCTTTTCCAAACACCAGACTCTCATTGAGGACGAGGCCTTCATCGGATCCAATACCAGCCTGGTGGCCCCCGTCAAAATCGGCCGGGGTGCCATCGTGGCCGCCGGCTCCGCCATCACCCAGGAAGTACCGCCCGACGCCCTGGCGTTCGGCCGGGCGATGCAGGTGAACAAGGAAGGACGAGCCGCCGAAATCCGGAAGGCCAGGGGCAAGAAGTGACGTCGAATGGGACAAGGCCATCGCAACCAATGTCGCCCTGGCATTCGACCGCGTGATGCCGGTGAACTGATTCGGATAATCATAAGAACGACAGAGCCCTTATCGCCCAGTTCGATGCTGAGCGCCACGGTAAGATGGGGCCATGCGCAAATAGATTCAGCGGAGTACTCCAAGCTTCGTACACAACGGCTCCGGCTGCCCTGAAGGTATCCGGCTGAATCCGTCGGAGACCCCGCGGCTTGGCGCGGGGTAGACAATGTTGGTCCGACGGGGTGCGTAGCGGAGCATTCTGGCGGGCTTTCTACTCGTAGGTGGAACCGCTTCAGATTGGGAAAGGCTATTACTCCAGAGAGGCTGACTACATTTCCGAGAACTCACCCCCATCAGCCAAGAGGAGGGGACGCCATGTCTCGCAGAGCACTGTGGTTTTGGCGTTTGTATTTTGTCGCCAGTGTCATTCTGGCATCGGCAGTCGCTCCCAGCGTGTCCCCGGCCGCCGTGTATCCGCTCAAGGTGAGCGCGAACGGGCGGTACCTCGTCGACCAGAACAATAACCCATTTTTCTTCTCCGGTGATGACGCCTGGTCGCTCATCTCGCAACTCACTAACGAAGACGTCGCCACCTATCTTGATGACCGCAAGGCCAAGGGATTCAACGCCCTGTGGGTCGGCCTCATCGACCACATGTTCGCCACGAATGCGCCGGCCGATATCTACGGGGATGCGCCGTTCACCGGCGCACCATTTACGACGCCGAATGAGGCCTATTTTGCGCATGCCGATGCGGTCATTACCGCCGCCGCGCAGCGAGGAATTCTCGTCCTGCTCGACCCGCTGTATCTCGGCTACGGGCTCGGGGACCAAGGGTGGGGGGCTGAAGTTCTAGCGGCATCCACTGCCGATCTGGAATCCTGGGGGCAGTATGTTGGAAGTCGCTACAAGAACTTTGATAACATCTTGTGGGTGATCGGTGGCGATACGGACCCGACGCCGGTGCTGAGCCAGGTGAGTGCTTTCGTGGCAGGACTCACGGGAGCTGACTCCCACCACCTCCTGACCGCCGACAACGACCAGGAAGAAATGGCGGTTACGCCGTGGGCCGGGGCGTCGTGGCTGACCGTCAACAACATCTACACCTACAGCCCAACCCTCTACCAGCAAAGTCAGACGGCCTATGCTCTCTCCCCGGTGATGCCTTATTACCTGATGGAGTCGTACTACGAGAACGAGAACTATACCACCCCTCAGCGACTGCGTGAGGAGGCCTACTGGCCGTCCCTGTCTGGCGGTTTCGGCTACATCTTTGGCAACTGCCCGATCTGGATGTTCGGGTATACGTCCTCCTGGTGTGGCTTGTCGGACTGGAAGGCACAACTGGATTCTCCCGGCTCGGTCAGCATGATGTATGCGCAGAAACTCTTCAATTCCCGCGCCTGGCAGACTCTGGTGCCGGATTTCACCCACACCGTTCTGACGGCCGGGTACGGGACGTGGGGGGACACCGACTATGCCACGGCGGCCCGCACCGCGGACGGGGCCACCACCATCGCCTACCTCCCCACCAGCCGCACGATCACCCTCGACATGACCCAAGTCAGCGGTACGCAGGCCAAGGCCTGGTGGTACAATCCCGCCACTGGGGCTGCGACCTTGATCGGGACCTTTGCCACAAGTGGGACACACAATTTCACCCCGCCGTCCGATGGCGATTGGGTGTTCGTGCTCGACGATGCCTCGAAGAACCTACCCACACCGGGATCCTCGGCCCCGACCAAGATCGGCGTCTTCCGCAACGGCACGTGGTACCTGGACACCAACGGGAATGGCGTCTGGTATGGCTGCGGGACGGATACGTGCAGCGGGTGGGGCCAGACGGGGGATATCCCGGTGGTGGGCGACTGGACTGGGAGCGGCACGACCAAGATCGGGATCTTCCGCCCCTCCAACGGGACGTGGTACCTGGACACCAACGGGAATGGCGTCTGGGATGGCTGCGGGACGGATACGTGCAGCGCGTGGGGCCAGACGGGGGATATCCCGGTGGTGGGCGACTGGACTGGGAGCGGCACGACCAAGATCGGGATCTTCCGCCCCTCCAATGGCACGTGGTACCTCGACACCAACGGGAATGGCGTCTGGGATGGCTGCGGGACGGATACGTGCAGCGGGTGGGGCCAGACGGGGGATATCCCGGTGGTGGGAAGGTGGTAAGGGGCTGTGCCTCGAAACGCGGAGCCGATCCCATCTGCACCCTCACCGACTGTCTCTCGGAAATGGCGAAGGCCGTTCTGAAACAGCGTGACGATGCGCCCTGGCCCCGGCGTCCCGCCTTGGAGTTGGGGGCCATCGGCTGACCTAGGTACCTGGAGAAGTCACCAGTCCGTATACCATAAGCGCCGAGGAAAACCTCGGCGCTTATGGTTTTTCTGGGATTGTGGGGAGCCCTCTCCTATCTGTGACCCGTTCCTGAAGTATTTTAGGGAGGTCCCCATGCAGTTCGGACGGGGGTAAACCAAGCTGGGATCCTACAGCACATAGTCGATCAGGATGACAACGCAGCCCGTGCAGATGCGGGCTGATGTGCACGGCCCACGGCAGTTCCTCCGAGCAATAGCCATATAGCGTCAAAATAAATAGTCGTGGAGCGAACGACCAAAGCCGCTAGCCGACAAGGCTAGCTCCAGCGGAAGGGACCGGCGAGGGGAGGAGGTGACCCTTCGATGGGTTTCGCGCAGGCGTATCGGATGCTCCAAATATGCGGACCGATCATGGGGGAAAACCCAGGGGAATGCCACTCGCCGTGTGAATGCTGAGGCCCCGGGCAAGCGCAGATCTAAACGACGACCGGCTCAAGCCGGTAGGTTTGACGACTGCCAATACTTGGGTAATACGCCAGGTCCTTGAGTTTCATGTCACCTCCGGTCGACTCGAAGTCGACCTGGCCCGTTTCGGAAGACAAACCGTGGCTCAGGGGCGCCACTACGTGGTCAATGATTGTCGTGGACTTCGTGAAGATGTGGCGCCCCTATCGCCGAATGTGACTCACCTGAAGCAGTGCCCCATTCCGTCAAGTTGAATATTCGCTAGGGATCCAGGAACAACAGATCGTCGGAGTCGGAACGTTTTCCCCGAGCCGGCTTGAAGCAAGGACGCAGCGTGTCTGGCTCTGCGATCTCGGCGATCGTGTCCTTTCGGGAAGCCTGCGCAAAGGTCACCGATCTTGTTTGCGGGTAGTCGGTCAGTGCAGAAGGCCGAGGAATAACGCCATCCCGTTGGCAACACACCGTTC
>Ga0208692_1001955_pt1 | contig 10581 bp, 14 predicted proteins | sample June2015DPH_20_1_3_FD_184721 | JGI IMG/M metagenome (GOLD analysis project Ga0208692, IMG submission 184721) | Peatland microbial communities from SPRUCE experiment site at the Marcell Experimental Forest, Minnesota, USA - June2015DPH_20_100... | ecosystem: Environmental > Terrestrial > Soil >...
TAGCCAGGCGCGGCGCACGCGCTCACAAGTTATGTGCGGTGTCTGCACACCAAACCTTAGGTTCGTATCCCATCCAGCTCCATGATTTGTTGGTTCTCTCATATGAAGTCTAGTGCGGGGGGTGGGACTCCAGCCCAGCATGTTGGGCGGGAATCTGCACAACCGACTCCTTTCAGGTGAATAGAGTGCGGTGGCTCTGGTGCATTGACGAGGCTTGACTGATTTGGGCGTTGGGGTGGGGCAACTCGGGGCTTGGAGGTTCTCTCACTCCGCCTGAGGTTCAGAGACTAAGAGAGATTGCATTAGCTGGCAGGGAACTGGAAGGTCTCTTTTGATAGAGGGTTGCGAAGAAGACCGACCCCATGACAGCGATGGACATCCCGACGTAGTTCAGGGTGAAACTGGGTTGAGTGCTCCCACCCAAATAGATAGGGCCACCAATACATATGTCACCTGTTGGAGGGCACTGCCACTGCCAAATCGGTTGTGAGTGAACAACGGTCTGTTGAGTCCCGAACGCGGTTAGCATGATGCCGACTGCCATGAGCACCAATCCGAGCATCGCGACGGCCTTCCTCATAGTTGCGATTGAAGGGAGAGTGTCACTTACGGCTTTGGGGTCGTAGCCTTGGCTCTGTCCCGTCTTTAGTTGGTCAGAAGGGCTGTCCCAGAATGGTTGGTCAGACAGAGGACGCGCTCAGAGTCGGGGAAAACCACAGTTCCAATACGACGAATCATCGGCGGGATTGACTGTGGAGCCGGTGGTCACTTCGATTCCAACATGACCTATGACTGCTCCGCATTGGAAGAAAGCGAAGGAAGGAGAAACCCAAGCCGAGTAGTCCTGTCCTCCGCCAAAGTTTGCCGTCGTTCTGGGCAGAAAGGGCAAGAAGAGAAATGCGACTACAGCTATGACGAGAACTGTGACTATGAGCCAGTTCCTTTTCATCTGTCGGACAAGGGCGAGCAGTGACTAATAATGCTTGTTTCAGAACGATTCTGTTAGCTCTTTTGCACGGATGAGCTGTCAGACATTCGTTTCCTGACGGCCTCCTTGACCCTTTGTGTGGCATCCCACCAAACGCGATGAGCCTCCTCAGCTTCACTGTATGCCTTCTGCCAATTCGCAAAGGCTTCCCGTCTCTTGGGCTCTGCCTCGTAGTAATACACCCTGAACCTCTCCAGAAGTTCCTTTCTTTCCTCCTCGGTCTCCCCTCTGTCTTCAGCCATGAATGCATCAAACTCTTTCCTCTGCTCCTCCCACTTCTTTGGGTCGGCCTTAGCATCAGCCTCCTCGAACGCTTCCGCAGTGTCCCTTGTGTCCCGGCCAAGCCCCACGAGGATGGGGAATAGTTGCGCTCGAGGCATGGGATAGGGGGTCTCCCATTCGATTTCTGCCCACTTGCCAAGAGGTTGCGAAGTCCTTATGGGAGTCACCTTCGCCGAATAGAGGTCTTCTCCATCCTTACGGATTTCACCCGAAGAAATACCCCGAAGACGGGACAGAACCGTGCCGAGGGTCCTGAGCGCAGATTCGACCCTCTTGCGGTAGCCGTGTATGTCTGCGGTCATCACCCGACATAATGTTGGCACTTTGGACTGCAAACGACGGTGCGGTTGCGTTCGGGATTGGAAGTCAGCAGAAGTTGACTCACCTACCGTAATTAGGTCAATCGATTTTGACTTCACTCTGCGCGGTCGCACTTTGAACCGCAGTAGGGTGTGCGGTCGCCGGGATTTGAACTTCGTTAGGTTCAAATCTCATCACTTCATTATTATTCTGTAGCTCCGTATGCTCTCTTTATCCGAGCGATTCCGTCAAATCTTCTTATGAGGCTGACGACCGACTTTCCTGTCAGGTTCTCCCATTCTTCCCCTTTGGCTATGGAATCCCTCATCAATGTGGATGAGATGTCGCCTTTTCTCTCAAAGCTGACAACCTTCACTCGATTCCCGACCAATCTGGCTATCGTTTTGTGGTCCGTGAACAGGATCTCGAACTTGCCACATTTCTCGAACAGGTTGTCGATGGATGAGGCCCAAGAATTGCCATCCTCGACCGCGACGACATCTTCCACCTTGATGTCTTGCTCCTTCAGGTAGCCCTTCAGCATCTTCACCCTTTCATCTCCGCTGAATGGATTTCGTTTCGTATTCTTGCTTTCTGCATTGCCTACGGCGACTATCAAGAGATCCACCTTCTTCACCAGTCTTTTTACTAAAGCGATATGCCCTTTGTGTGGTGGATTGAATCTTCCCCAATATACTCCCACTGTCTTCTTCATGTTTGACTTGTCACCCATTGAACTGATGTCTGCTTAAGGTTGCCAAGTTCACTTCCAGTCTGTTTGACAGCGTCGAAGGGCCTCTTAGATTACCCGAACGGAAAAGAAGTGCGGTCGCCGAATATAATGGTTTGTAGTTCAGAGTGGGTTCTGGTAACTTGGCTGGAGGTTAGCCATCTTGGTTCGTCTCCCTGTTAACTGACTGGAGTTTTGCTCTTCTCTCTTCATCCAACTTCATTGCCTCACTCCTGTATCGCTCCTTGCTTACCTGGGGCTGGGTCGGTAGGTAGATTACAAGCAAGCCAAGGACTGAGAAGAGTGAGATGAACGCCCCGATGACGGCCAAAGGCGGAATCGGGTCGGGGTTATATCGCCGCGACCACGGCAACCACACCGAAGGCCAGCACAGCAGTAAGGCTCAACCAGTACGCTACCTTCCAGTATCTGTTCGAAGTGTATGCCCCCATTATCCGACGGTCCGACCCGAGCAACCCCATCAGGACTCCTGGGCCGACGAGCACGAAGACGAAGACCACCATGAGGCCGAGGACCAGCGAAAGAGGCTCGGGATAGAGAATCGGGATGGCCACGGCGGGGAGCGATTCCGCCAGGTAGACCCACAGGAAGCTACTCTTCTTCCAGCCCATCGTATCGACCACGGCCCAAGAGCTGCCAAGAGAGATGACCACCAGCGCAAGGAACGCCGCCGCCACCAGGCCCACCGCGAAGACGTAAGGCGCATAGGAGCCCGCGATTGATGAGAGGGCAAGAGAGAGAGCCTTCGGATCCGCAAAGTTGAGGGACGAACTCAGACCAGAGGTAGCCATCGCAATGACCACCATCCCGACCTCGCTCGCCACCGCCCCCACCAGCGTCTCCGTCCTCATCGTCCACAGGCGTGTGGTCCTCTTCTCAGCGGTGGCCGAAGCCTGATAGAATAGCATGAAGGGCATCACGACCGCACCCGCGCACGCGGCGAGCAGGAAGAAGTAGTGGGGTTCCGCGCTGTAGTAGAAGGGCCCTGACGCGACGAAACCCCTCGCGAAGAGAGAGCCAGCATAGGCGACGATCAACACGGCCGACACCGCAAGCAGGGCCTTCTCGGTCGTCAGATACTTCCTCCTGACGACCACGGCGGCGTACGCCACGTAGGCGATGGGCACAGAGACGATGGGCGGGACGCCGATGAGTTCCATCCCGACCGCGATCCCTGCGTACTCGGCGACGTAACTCACGATGCTTACCGTGGCCATCGGAAGGCTCGCGAGAATGGCAACTCTCTTGGAGTAATTCTCTCGAATGACCTCACCCAGCCCCTTTCCCGTGGCCATCCCCACTCGACCACTCGCCTCCTGAATCACGAAGAGAGGGACAATCAACAGCAGGAAGAACCAGATTAGGCCGTATGAGTAGGTCGCCCCGACTGTCGCCGCCGTCAACACGCTCGGCGCATCGACATCGGCGATCATCACGATCCAAGCGGGCCCAAAGGACTGAGCGAACTCCCTGAGTCTGCCTGGGACCACGACGGGCGGTCGCCCTCTCGCCTCTATAATGCGTTAGGGGGCTTCTGGCGCGGACTTGAACTGGGGAACCGTCAGAAGGCTTCGGATGTCTTCTTGGAAGCTGGGAGGGTTCAGAGTTGCAGAGAAACCGCGCCTCAGAGATTCGATTTGCCACGTCTCTCCTTGTAGGCGGACAAGGCATTCGGAAACACGCGGTTCTCCTCGGCTTCGGTGTGCTTTTCGAGCATGATCTTCAGGCTCGCCTCGTTCAGAGCAAGTTCATCTGGTGATAGTGAGGCGAGTTTCTTCACTTGTTCCATCAGCTGGTAGATGGGACGGTGTTGGCGGAAGACCACGATTGCCTCGTCTGCGCCTTTCACCCCGTAGGCGTCTATCAACAGGTGCAGGACCTGCGCCTCTTCGTCAGCTATATGCTGTCGAAACAAATGGTCCAGCTCTCCCAGTACTTCAGCTGCCGATGAGTACTCTCGACCCTCTACCGATTTCTTGAGGCGTGCCAGCTCCTTCCTGATTTCAACGTGCTCGGCTATCAAAACCGAGATGAGTTCTTCGAACCCAATCCTTCGGGGCGTTACTGGGGTCACGCTGACAAGGTCAGGCAATCTCGTATTAAGTCTCCCGAACAATCTTGGAAGTTCGCTTTTGGAGAGAATCAAGGATGCTCTTCAGGGGCCAGCCCGAGGACGGGGGTCATCGACCGAGACAGGCATACGGCTCAAGATTGAAAAGACACGAATCCCTAAGCAAGCGCAAAGAATTGAGGAAAGCTCTCTTGGCCGTCGCATTGGTCGGGTTTGCCCTATTCGCGGTGTTCTATCTACCCGTAGTCCCAATCCCTGCCGAATCGCATGTCTGCGGACTTCCCCCGAGTCCAAACGGCTGTGGCTGTGATGGCTATTCTGAATCGATTTCTGAATGGCTCATTGGAATCGGCTATCGCCCGCTTGTTGCATGCTATGTTCCCTGACCTTAGGCCTACCAACCAAACTGGAACAACTTCCCAAACCAACTACAGATGGAACAGAACGCCCGATTAGCCCACCACCCCATCTGGGACACCTTCACTCACCACCCCGAAGACGGGGCAGAACCTGCGAAACGGTTCTGTTGCGTTCATGGGTGCTGGGAATCCTCCCTGTTGCGTCTCTGGTGCTGAGCGTTCTGCATCCTCCACTTGAATAATCGCAACAAGTTTCTTGCCATCCACGCCACTGTAGCCCCCACGGCCACCATGATTACCCCGAGTGCCCCGTAGTATCCAACTTGCGCTCCGAAAACCTGCGTAAGAATCAAACCGACCGTGGCAGAGCACAATGCCGCGACCATCAGGTAGGCGAACAGATGCCACAGGTTCATGTTGGCCTTCAGCCATTCTCTCTCTGAAACCTCTGACTCAGTTGTACTGTTCAATCCGACTTGCTCCCCTCTGAGAAGTGCTTGGCGTTCTGGATGGGAGTCAGCCATTTATCCTCTCCCTCGACCACGATTCCCGCCCTCTCTGCTGGTGTGGCTCCGTTCAGGCTTTCATGCGGCCTGACGAAGTTGTGGTAAATCTGATAGCCCTTAAGAATGGGTGTGTTCGTTTTCTTCAATCAGCGCATGACCTTCTCCGACTGTCAAAAGTCTGGGGTGGTTAAATGGGAAGGAGGATTGACACGAGCCGTTGACAAGCCGAAAGAAGAGGGCTGTGCGCATAATAGGTGTGATTGGACTATTGACATGGTTGGTGGCATTCATACGGATAGCGTTCCTATCGGGACCTACTTGGCTGGCTGACGACCTTTGGGCCCTTGGCGCAGTCCTATTGCTGACGGCGGTTATACTCTGGCGGTCTTGGAAGGATTCCAAGGGTTAGGACATTCCCCCATCACTTGCGTTAGGTTGATGCCCGACCGCATCGTTCCGAATCACTTTTTCTTGATACTATCGACCTTGCGGTAGATTAACACAACAGCAAGGACTGGGGATCATCAACCGAGCCAGGGATAGCCATGAGTACGCTCGGTCTCCCCCTTCAGAGATAATAGTGGAGGTCCCAGCCCGTGCTACAGAATCTGCGTTAATGCGGCACCTGCGTTAAGGCACCTGCCATCGTCCAGCTCTGATGTGGGTCTTGCTCTTTCAATCGACTACCGAATAGAAAAACCCAAAGGAGGTGGCTACGACATTCTTGCGGTGAAGTCTGGCAGAGACGCGCTGGATGGGAAAGGCCCCAGCCGAGAAGTGCGGAATCAAGATTGAAGGCGAGAACAAGTGGATGGAACTGCTTAAGAAATCAACAGGCCACTCGCGGAAGGATGGACATCCAAGAGAAGCCTAAGACGCTCCAATTCCATCGAATATTCGTCGCGGTCGGAGTCGCATTTGCCATCCTCGCATCAATTCTCACAGGGTTCTCTATTCTGTTTTACGCGGCCGCCAAGGGTGATTATAACATGGTTTGCGTCCCTTCGAACGGTTACCCTGCCATTCCACGCTGCGTGTCCGACCTCAATTCAATGAATCTCTTTGAAGCTCTGACTGGAATTGGCTTCTCACTCATGGCTCTCGGACTCTATCTCAATCGGCGAATACAACCGATACTCTTGTTCCTTGTGATGGTTATGGTCATGTTGGGCTTATTCGCCTTCATTTCATTTCTCTGAGAGAGAACGACGAGAAGAGACCACCCATCCTGAAACACCCACCTGAAACGCCTACCCGCCACTCAAAGACGAGACAGAACCCTTCTGAAGGTTCTGCTTCGTCTGCGGGGTGGTGACGAGGGGTGCTTCAGTTGGGGTGGTGGTTGTAGAGCGTCAGAGTTATCCCCAGTGTGCCACGGTTCGTCGTAGTGCGAGATGACGGGATTGTGTTCTGACGCGTCTTCTTTTTGGAGAGACGAGAGATAACGGCGAGCGCAAGTGCCAATAGCACATAAGATGCAATCAAGGGATAGAGCATGTCGATTTGACCCGCATACGCTATCACGAACATCAGACCAGGCAGTAAGGCGAGGATAACCGAATAGATGACTTGCGCTATCCGAACCTGTCTCGGGCTAACCGAGGAGTCACTTAGTCGAACCATTCGGACCATCAGAAGGATAGAAATGATATTCGCCGCAAGCATAATTCCGAGGAATGTGAATGATATCAAGGACTGTCCGAAAGTAAACCAGTATTCGGACCACCCCAGTATAAGCAGGAGTGTAATAATGGGAAAGAGGACGCGTTGTAGGTTCAACTTAGGTTATCCCGTATGCGGGGCCAAAAACAAGGTCGGCCTGACTTTTAAGATGCGCTCTTCACCGCGCCACGAAGTAAGGCGAGCCACTTGTCCCTGCCTTCGATTCCGATTCCCGCCCTTTCTGCGGGTGCCTGACTCTCTAACGCCATGTGAGGCTTCACGAAGTTATAGTGAATCCTCTGGCCTTCCGCGAGTGGAGTCTTCATGCTCTTCCACCCACGCTGAACCTTCACACGCTCTCTTACTGTTCCGTTGAGCCTTCCCAGCACCCATGAACGCAACAGAACCCTTCAAGGAGAATAGTTCTTTTAGGGCGTGTCGGCCCGACGACTCAGCTCCGAGTCTTCGGGTCTTCTTCTTGTTCTGCGATTGGCTTCCAGTCAATCAGGAAGGATGGTATCGGTTCCCCCGCCGCCTTCCGTTCCTTGAGGAACTTCTCGCGAAGCGACTCCAACGTCGGGTAAGTGTTATGGACCCAACCGCAACTCTGACACCACCAACCGATCGGTGTCCACCGCCGTCTTCGGAGATCTGGCCTTGATCCGACCGTCATCCGTGCGTATGTCGCAATCACACCGTGGCGGCGACACCTCGGACAGATCTTCCGACCCCTCAAATCCAAGCCTCCGCTCCTGGATGCCGTTCTCCCGACCTACCCCTTGGCAACTGGTAGGCCTGCCCAGACAGGTGGCGTTCTCGTCCTCCTCACTTCACAACCCTCCCTCCAAGCGCGTCGCTCGTCAAACGCTCGACGCCTCGACTGTCTTCACAAGTCTCGTCATCGTCTCGATGAGTGAACCGTTCTGGTCGAGATTGACTCTGGCGATTGTCTCCAACGTCGCCAGCCTCTCCTCGATTGCAGACTGCCTCCTGTCCAAGGCCTGGAGGGCCGTAGCGTTCCTCTGGAGCCTCTCCAATGCTAACTCCTTGAAGCCGATTTCTCTTTCAGCGAAGCCCTTCAGGGGTTCCTTGACGTGATCACGGGCGACTTCAAACCTGATGAGTTCGGGAGTCTTGGAGTAGACCCGAAAGGTCTCCTGCGCTTCCCTGAGGGTGACGCAGATCCCTCCTTCGAGACGCATCTCGGTCTGACAGTCGACCCCGAGATGAATCTGGACGATCCACCAATCGGGCGAGGGCGGGACCTCCACACCTAAGGATTCGAGGTAGGCTCTGATGCCACCCAAGTAGTCGGTCAGACACAGAAAGGAGATGGAATCCGTCCTCAGGACCTGCTCAGGCTGGGTGCAAGTCACCTGGACGTTGACCGTGTTGAGCGTAGAGCCAGGCGGATTGTGCTGGACCTGAATGGTCACAGTCCTCATCTCCCAGCGTTCTCTATGGATGCAGGATCGCGCCTGGCTGATGGACTCCCATCCCGTTTGCGACTCGACGCGTTCGTAGAGGTCCTCGACTTCGAACTCCAGGTTCAGGCTGTGAAACTGTCTCGCCATCTCGGGGCTGTGCAGGGCCGCATCTCGGATCAGACTCCCGAAGTCAAGTGTGGCTTTACCCCCCCTGGGGCGTTCTTCTCCAGTTGCCGTGCCTTCCTGTGTCGGCATGTACCAGCCTTGACTGACCCGTCTCAGCAGCCCTTGTTTTGTCAGCGATGAAAGGGCGTTTTGGACGGTCTTAGGCTTCAGTCTGGCTTTGGACGAAGTCGATTCATAATCCGAGATGTCACGCGCACAGACCTCCCGCTTTTCGGATTTCCGTATTTGGACGACCCTTGCCAAGACCTCCTGCTGGGAGGGCTTCAATCCAGCACCATACGATTTCCCCAGGCTGGGGAAGATGTCCCCGTCGGTTGGGGAAGAACCATTGTGGGCGGGTTCCGTCTTCAACGGTCCTCTGCTCCGTCATGCTCGATTAACGCTCGGCGAACTTTGGAGGTATAGGCTTCGAAGTCGTCTCGGAATTTCTGAAGCTCCTTCTCAAAATCGTCCAGCTTGTCTATCAGTTCTTGGTCCGTCGTGCGAACTGGGGTACTGACGACCCTCCCCCGCGGAAGTGCTGGTGTGTTAAGGCACCTGCTATAACGGGCCTCCTCCTTCATCACCAGTAGTGCAACCGTTCTCTTTTAAGACTTGCGTTTCTTATCAAGAACGAGTGGAGAACTTGGGAATATCCCAAGTGCCAAGGCATGAACATGTAATTATTATGGCAGGTGCGCTAAGGGAGTGCGACTCTTGGTGAGGCGATCTTCAGGACTTCGGTGAGAGGATTCGTGCTTCGACCAGCTTCCTCAAGTCGCGATAGTCGACCTCGATCTTCCCCAACCTGTCTTGCAACGCGACGTTCTCCCGCTCGAGCTGGCCGACCTTCTTGTCGCTGACGACGATTTGTTTCTCAAGTTTGTTCTTGAGTTCCACCGCCTCAGAGATCGTGACGTGCGGGACAGCCTTCAGATACTCTCTGAGATATTCGTCATCAGTCGGCTTGTAGTAGCTCGAAAGATAGCCCATCATCTTCTTCACGGCGACCTCGATGACGCCGCTCCCTTGAGCCTGAGACTCGAAGAACTTTCGGAAGCCGTGGACCTGCTTGAACTCGTGCCTGCCTCTGCCGTTTCGGATTCCTATCTTCTGTAGGAACCTGCCCATCTCGTTGGCTATGGCCTTCGAGCCAAGCGGCCTTGCGATTCTTGGGTCTTGATTCCGTTCCTTTCTGTGCCGATTGTCGTCCCAAACATCGCGTATCAACGGAGAGTCTGGTGCAATGACCTCTCCTATGGACTCCCTGCGTTGCTTGTACTCCAGCAGAGCTTTGTAGAACTCTGGCGTCGCGAACGTGGTGTACTCCTCGGGCGCGTCTCTGTAGACGGTAAGTTTGACGGCGACTATCGTTCCGTCCTTCGTGATGGGCTTTACGTCCTTCCAGGACAGATAACGCCTTTCTTCCTTTTCGGCGACGTAGTCGAAGGCTCCCACCCTGACCCCGCTGGAACACATGAGTAGGACGAGGCATTTCGTCCTGATGTCTGAGTTCTCGACTATCTTCCGAATCTCTTCGGTTGTTGGAGATCTGTCTGAACTCACCTTTCGCGCTTTCGGCATCATCTTGGTGAGTTTGGACCAGTTGATGCCGCTGTCCACGTCGTTCATGTCGAAGAAGTGTTTCAGGGCGTCGGTCAGTTTTCTGAAGTAGGACCCGCCGACCTCCTTTCTCCTCTTTTCAACGTGGTCCAGGACCAGCCGCTCCATCCACTTCGGGTTGTTCTTCGTTCGTCTGAGAAACTCATCAGGTTCGATGTCGATGTCGTTCAGAAACTGACGCAGAGATTTGTAGTAGGTTTCCCGCGTGGCTTCAGACTTGAATCCCTTGACGAACTCGCTGATGCTCTTGCCCTCGAACTTGACCAATCGGTATGGTCGCGCTTCTTGTTCTAATAAGGATTGTTCCCCGCCCTAAATGTAGTGCGGGGGGTGGGATTCGAACCCACGAACCCCTGAGGGACGAGGTCCTAAGCCTCGCGCCGTTGACCAGGCTGGGCGACCCCCGCAGTAAGCCGACGGTTCTTGCGTGAAACTATAATGGTTTCC
>Ga0208692_1001957_pt1 | contig 10573 bp, 8 predicted proteins | sample June2015DPH_20_1_3_FD_184721 | JGI IMG/M metagenome (GOLD analysis project Ga0208692, IMG submission 184721) | Peatland microbial communities from SPRUCE experiment site at the Marcell Experimental Forest, Minnesota, USA - June2015DPH_20_100... | ecosystem: Environmental > Terrestrial > Soil >...
TGTCGTCGGCGATGGCGAGGCGGAAACCGGACCGCTGGCCACGGCGTGGCATTCCAACAAGTTTCTCAATCCGGCCACCGACGGCGCGGTGCTGCCGATCCTGCATCTCAACGGCTACAAAATTTCCAACCCGACCCTCCTCGCCCGCATCACCCGTGAGGAATTGGAACAGTTGCTCCGCGGCTGCGGGTGGACGCCCTACTTCGTCGAGGGTCACGAGCCCGGGCTGATGCATGAGGCCATGGCCGCGACGCTCGACACAGCGGTGGAGCAGATCAAAAAAATCCAGCAGGACGCCCGCGTCCACGGCAGCTTCGCACGTCCGCGCTGGCCGATGATCGTCCTCAATTCACCCAAGGGCTGGACGGGGCCGAAGGTGGTCGATGGCCTGCCGGTTGAAGGCACCTTCCGTGCGCACCAAGTGCCGCTCTCCGACCCGGCCACCCATCCCGAACACCTCAAGCTGCTGGAAGACTGGCTGAGGAGCTACCGGCCGGAGGAACTCTTCGATGAGCAGGGCCGCCTGAAACCGGAACTGGCCGAACTGGCGCCCAAGGGCGAACGACGCATGGGCGCGAATCCCCACGCCAACGGCGGCATGCTGCTCCGCGACCTGCGGATGCCGGATTTCCGCGACTACGCGGTCGACGTGCCCTCGCCGGGGGTGCGCGGCATCGGCGACACGCATGTGCTCGGGCCTTTCCTGCGCGATGTGGCGAAGCTGAACCGTGAGCAGCGGAATTTCCGGGTCTTTGGCCCTGACGAGACGCTCTCCAACGGCCTGGAAGCCCTCTTTGAAGTGACCCAACGCCAATGGGACGCCGCGACCGTGCCGAACGACGAATTTCTCGCGCCCACCGGGCGCGTGATGGAAATGCTCAGCGAGCACCAATGCGAGGGCTGGCTCGAGGGCTACCTGCTCACCGGGCGGCATGGACTCTTCAACTGCTACGAGGCGTTCATCCACATCGTCGATTCGATGTTCAATCAGCACGCCAAGTGGCTGAAGGTCACGTCGCACCTGCCGTGGCGGCGGAAGATCGCCTCGTTAAACTACCTGCTGGCCTCGCATGTCTGGCGCCAGGATCACAACGGCTTCACCCACCAGGATCCCGGTTTCATCGACCACGTCGTGAACAAGAAGGCCGAGGTCGTGCGGGTTTACCTGCCGCCGGATGCCAACTGCCTGCTGTCGGTGATGGACCACTGCCTGCGCAGCCGCCATTACGTCAACGTCGTGATCGCGGGCAAACACCCGGCGCCGCAGTGGCTGACGATGGACGCCGCCGTCAAGCACTGCACCGAGGGCATCGGCATCTGGCAGTGGGCCAGCAACGACCAGGGCGTGGCGCCCGACGTGGTCATGGCCTGCTGTGGCGACGTGCCCACGTTGGAGACGCTCGCCGCCGTCTCCATGATGCGCGGGCATCTGCCCGACCTGAAAATCCGGGTGGTCAACGTCGTCGACCTCATGAAGCTGCAGCCGCAAACCGAGCACCCGCACGGGTTGAGCGACACGGATTTCGACGAGCTCTTCACCAGGGACAAGCCGGTCATCTTCGCCTTCCATGCCTACCCGTGGTTGATCCACCGGCTGACCTACCGCCGCACCAACCACGACAACATCCACGTCCGCGGCTACAAGGAAGAGGGCACCATCACCACGCCCTTCGACATGACGGTGCTGAACGATCTGGACCGCTTCCACCTCGTGATGGACACCATCGACCGCCTGCCGCAGACCGGCGACAAGGGCATCTACCTGAAGCAGCAGCTCAAGGACAAGTTGATCGAGCATAAGCAATACATCGACAAATACGGCGAGGACCTGCCGGAAATTCGGAACTGGAAATGGAGCAACCCCAAATGAGTGCGCAAGAGCTTATAGACACCGCGAGGACGCTGGTCGCCGGCGACAAGGGCCTGCTGGCGATGGATGAAAGTCGCGACTGCCTTGGGCGTTGGCGTTTTCGTTTGCCCGCGCCATCCAGCAACCGGCCTTGGAGATTTGGCAAGGCGGGGAAGCCAACGTGTTGGCGGCACAGCAAGCTCTGTATCATCGAGCCAACTGCAACCGGGCTGCCCGCCGTGGCGAATACAATGCCGCGATGGAAAGGACATAAGCACGACAACAAGTATCCGCCAACTCACGAGACCTGCGCTAAAGCGGGGGCCACGGTCAGTGCAGTTCTGACCGTGGGTTCTTCCCTTGATGGCCAAGGCATACCCTGCTGGAATAGTTGAATCCCGTGAGGAAGGGGCTGGTGAAGCGCCCGGAAGATCGGCGGCGGTCAAGTTACAACAACTTTGCTTTTGGCAAGGCGACGGTGGCGGCGTGCCACGTACCGTACGGTGCCTGCCGCGCCCCATCTCGATTGACGACGCGCGATTGCCGCTGGAGTATCGGGCATGAGAAAATTCCACGGTCAGGACTGCATTGACTTTGGCTTCGAATCGATCTGTGCGGCACCGGGGCTTCAACCCGCTGATTTTGGCATATTCTCCTGACCAGCCGTTGCGTCAGTCTTGGCCTGCTTCTGGCGAATTCGTTCTGCCATATCATTCGCAACTTCAGAAATCTCTTGCGCCGTTAGCGGACTCTCTTTCAAGAATTTCCGAAGTCCAACCTCCAAAGGCTCAAGTGCGGTTTTCCCTTTCGATTCACTAAGGATTCTCAAGATCTCCGTGGCATACCCAGCAGACGCTGCGGGAATCGCGAACTCTATGCAGTCACGAATCGCCTTATCGGATTCCGCGGCGGCATCGAAGAACGCCGATGCAATATCCAGGGCCTCGCGCCACCTGCCTTGACGTCCCCAGATAACGGAAAGGGTGTGAACCGCCATCCAGTTGTTGGCTTCCTTTCCCCCAACTGCCTTGCGGGCGAGCTTCTCAGCTTCTGGTAGAATATCTTCCCGGCCACTTTCACAGAAATCCCAGGCAAGATCATTGAGCTGTCCCGGGTCTTGACCTTGTTCTTGCAGAAAACTCTCTGCCTCTTCAATGACCGAGTTCACGTCTTCTCCTAGCGCGAGTCGTACCTGTAGAAAGGCCGGCCACGCCTTCGATTTCCAGGCTTCAATTTCAGTTGCTTTTTGCAGGGCAACCCTCGCCTCTTCATTTTTCTTTAGAGCCTTGAACTGCAAACGACCAAGACGGAACCATGCCCAGGCCCCCTTTTGGTCGAACTCGAGGGCCTTTATGTAAGCCTGTTCGGCCTCCTCAAATCGGCCGATGAATTCCATAAGGAACCCCAATCGTCCGAAGGCGAGATGAGAAGGTTTTATCTGGATCTCATCTCTGCAAACTTGTTCCGCCTCCTCGACACGCCCCAATGCTGGCAACAGGTCAAATAGGCTGCGCCGCGAAAGCACGTCGGCGGGATCAATTTCGATTGCCTTCCGGAAATCCTCCACTGCTTCACGCTGGGTAGCCTTGTTCCTCGCCAAAATCTCCCCCAGATATCTCCAAGCCGCACTATCTCTGGGGTCTTTCTCTAGCTGTCTCCTGAACCAATGCTCCGCTTGCAAGAAACTCTCCTGCGCTTCTGTCTCCCTTCCCAGATGGTCTTGTAGTAGATTCCCGAGGTTAAAAAGAACCCAGCCGTTCCCAGATTTATGTAATGCTAACGACTTCATGTAAGCGCCTTCTGCCTCCTTATGCCTAGAAAGGTGGTAATGGTACAACTCACCTAAATCAGCCCACGCTTGAGCATCTTCGCTCCCTTTGCTTTCCCCGATCGCCCTTTTGCATGACTGTTCGGCTTCCTCATATCGACCGAGATCGTGTAACGCGTCTGCAAGCCCTTCCCATCCTGTGACATCCGACGGGTTGAGTTCCGTTTCCCTTCGAAATGCCTTTTCTGCTAGCTCCGCTTGCCCCAGGAGGAGACGTACTCTTCCCAAGTGATACCAAGCCCAGTCGTCCCGCGGAGAAAGTTGGACAGCCTTTTCGAGAGCTTGAACCGCCTCTTCGTATTTCTTGGCCTTGGCATACAGTACTTGGCCAAGGTGAGCCCATGCGTGCCCATGCTCAGGATCAATCACAGTCGCTTTCCTGTAAAGATCCTCCGCCTCCATCCAATTTCCCTTCTTGTGCTGAAGCGTGTGCCCGCGTAATACTAATCCGTGTGCGGACTCCCTTTTTATCAAGCCTCCGTACGCCCGAACCGCCTGAGGTGCGTCCGGGGAGTCAAAGAACTCACTCGGGGTTGCCTCAACGATCTCGGGACGGAGTTCTTCGGAACACGTGTGCACAATGTCTTCATAGGCCACATAATGATCTGCCCTGCGGCTCGGTTCCAGCATGCAGGCCTCCCGAGCTAGTGCGGCGACGGATTTGACAAGTTGCCTACCTGGATAAACTATCATCATAAACCTCACCAACGCGCGGACCCGATCGGAAGGGTGACCGCGCTTGCGCATGAGGTAGTAGATGTTGTAAAGCCGTTCCGCTGATTGATAAAGCTTCTTCCGGCCTGAAGACTTAACAAGTGAAACGGCACCTCTCGTAATCAAGCGGTTGAGGTATGCGCTTGCAGTGCTGACCGGCATCCGAGCGTTCCGGGCCACCTCTCGAGCGGTGACGGGGTCCCACAGGTCCAATAGAGCTACAAACGCCTTCCTCTCCTTTGCCGGAAGCGTGTCAAGCTGAGATTTGAAGTATTCCGTGTGTTCATCTATCAAATGAATCAGATCGTTCATCAACTCGCGAAAGGAGTTCTTGTCGGCAAACTCGGCGAGAATCCTTATCAGGCGGGGGTTACCACCCGTGAGGATTTGGATGGGCCGAAGTTGCGAAGGGGGCAAATTCTTAGCCGTAATAGCCTTCCAAAGCACGGCGCACTCCGTTGGGCTCAAGGGGTCCAACGTATGGACGGCAAATAGCTCGAACCAGGGCTTCCCACTGTTGTCTATCTTCTTGAATCGGGTAATCGCAGTACCCAGCATCATAATTCGTGGCTCATTTACTAGCGTATGCCGCAGATCCCATGCGTCGTGGTCAAGGAGTTGGTCACCAAGGAGCATGTTTAGATTTTCGACAATCAGGAGGATTCGTCTGCCACGTTCTGCGGCGAATTCGAGGAGTTGTACTAACGCGCGCTCTCTCACGCGCACGTCATCGGCTTCGAGTTTGATTTCTTGATAGGCTTTGTGCCAACGCTCCGACTTGGTTTGATCCGCCAATCGAAACAAAGCCTCAAGCCAGAATTCTCCTGGGGTAGACACCTCATAAGATTCTTCCGCGAAAATTACCGGAAACCAGCCACTGTATTTCAAATTAGTACGAAGTTCAGAGGCGACCCGCCTGACCAAGGTTGTTTTCCCGCTCCCTCTAGGCCCAACGACAAGCACATGCTGATTCGAGGGTCCGTTGTTCTCATCAATCGTGCGGAGAATGAAATCAAGACATCGTTGCCGGACTACAAAAAGCCGAATCAGGTCTTCGTCATCGGCGAACCCAGGGTTGTATTTGAGAGGTAATTGGCCCATTGGAATTATACCCTCCTCTTGGAAGCGGGCGTGAACCCAAAGGCGAAACGGGCCTTCCACCAATCGTTCACTAATTTGGACACAGCCGTGTAATCTCCATGACGGTCTCGCTGAATGTATCCGTCGTGCTCAAGAATCCCTAGAATCTCGCGCAGGACCTCCCGGTTCGGTCGCCCTTAATACTGTAACTACTGCTTATGATCTCAGCGGTCTCAGGTGTAAGGACTCCGACCGTTGCTACTTCCGTGAGAAGTTCCAATGCGAAGGGGTGTAGCTCTGGTCCGAGGACCATCTTAAGCCGTTCTTCCAAATGGCTTAACTGAGCATGCCCTTGGATGCTGAGCATCTGATTTTCATAAACCTGATCAACAAAGGCCCTCGAAACCTGCTGAATGCCCTTCAGCTTGCAGGTCCGATACACGTTGTCAAAGTACACCTGAACATGATGGGGAATGCAGTACCCTAGTTGGTCCACCATGCGCGTGGCAGAATCGGCATCCAGTGCAAGGCCGTACTCTCTCCCTAATTCAAGGAGCAAATTGACTGCTATCTCTGGGGACCAAGCACCCAACGAAAATGGCGTGAAAGTATTCAGTGTGGCGTTCAGGCCGGCAAACCGGAGAATCGGTTCGAGTCCTATAGATCCTGTTACCACTATCCTGACCTTTCCCTGGTGCCTAATCGTATTTTCACGTAGCCAGGACATAAATGCGTCGGTTGCTTGCCGACTCTCAGTAGTCACCCTGTAATCGGACCCCTGAAGAAGGCGATTAACGAGGATCGGGACTTCGTCAAGAAACACAATAACTGGTTTTTCCGATTCGGCCAGGACCTCGAATAGGCGGTCGCCCCTTGCCTGCCAATCGCCGCCCGTGATGCCACTTCGGAGTGTGAGGGTTAGCTCGTCGAGTTTCAACGATTCGATCTTGGCCGCAACCCTGTTGAAGGCTTCTCCGAAGAGTGCTGTAGTCTTTCCCCATAACGAAAGGTACGGCCTAGTCGCAATGCTTAATTCAACGATAGCGTCCGCTGGTGAGTGAGCCTTTTGCAAATCGACTTGCAAGCAGATGTATCTCCCTTCCAACTGCCGGGCAGCCTCTCTCATTAGGCTGGTCTTGCCGATGCGGCGCGGAGCAATCAGCAAGACATTTGCCCCAGCTTCCAAGTACTCCATAAAGAGCTTCAACTCCTGCTCTCGGTCCCAGAACCTATCTCCAACTACCCAGTTCCCAAGTGCTCTCTTCAATGTTCCCTCCAGCCAACAAAAACGTTGGTATCAAACAAAGGAAATCATAAATCACTACAAATTTGTTGTCAACATTTTTGTTGCGAATCCTTTTTGAATTCAACTATTTGATTCTGTTCAAGATAATTTGGATAGTCAAGCAAGCGTAGCGAGGACGTGTCCTGTAGGTTCGCGGCCTTTCACGCCGGCCACCTCTTGCCGGGTCGGTCCACTATTGCCTCCGCATGGTATCGCGTGCAGATTGATCGCATGCCCAAGTTGCGGCGGCGGTTCCTTTGTGACCGCGACATTTTCGTGACCGTAGCTTACCCTGCGGCTATCCTGGCGATACCGCAACGAGCTTTCGCCTGGGGTCGTGAAGGCCATCAAATCATAGTGATTGTGGTAGAGCATTACATGCGCCCGGAGACCTGCGGCCATGGGTCAGGGAAATTACATGACAAAGCGTCACAAATGAGGTAATTTTGAGGCATGGAGACCGTGCCCGTTGAGTTGCCCTCAGCACTTTTGAAGGCAGCAAATTTGGAGGAGAGGGACCTCTCCCAGGAAGCCGCGCGATTGCTGGCGGTCGAACTTTATCGAGAAGATAAGGTCTCACTCGGACGCGCCGCTGAGCTGTGCCAGACGCCGCTCGCGGCTTTTATGGATTTCGCCGCGAAGCACGGTGTCCCACCGCTGCGGTACAGCTCCGAGGATCTGGAAGAGGAACGCCGGTCCAACGACCGTCTCGAAGCGTGACCGTCGTAGCTGATTCATCCCCGCTGGTTATTCTGGCGAAGCTTGGCTGCTTCGACCTCCTCAATAGGCTCTTTCCACGCCTTTACATCTCCAGGGAAGTTCACCACGAAGTGGTCGTTTCCGGTGCGGGCCTGCCAGGGGCATCGGAAGTTGCGAAGGCGGAATGGATCGAAGTAAAGCAACTTCAGAATCAAGCGGACTTGATGGCGGCGCAAGAAAAGTATGCTTTGGGTGTTGGAGAACTCAGCACAATTCTCCTGGGGAAAGAAATCCAGGCGGATGCCCTGCTGCTCGATGATTACAATGCCCGCAAACTGGCAAGGGCGGAAGGCTTCCAAGTTCGCGGCAGTGTGGGTCTCCCCAAAACGTTTTACCTGGGAGGCCACTTATCCGACCTTCGCGCCGCGTTTCGCCAGCTCCTGGCGCACAGTTATATCGACCAGCGGCTGTTAGACCTCCGGCTACGAGCCTTGGGGCTTCCTCGACTCTAGCAAGCGTGGCGCGGACCTGATTTGTAAGTCCACGGCTTTTCGCGCCCTCCAGCGCTCTCCGGTTCGGTTCACTGTTGCTTCCGCACGGCGTCGCGTGTAGATTTACCGCCTATGAGTGCTAAGCGCAACCCACGCAACTCGTGACACCGGAGGGGTGAAGATGAAAATCAATTCAAGGGATTTCCGTGTGCGGCCCGGAGAAAAGGTCAAACTCAAAGAGTGGCCGACGATTGTGAAGCCCTTTTGCAAGTCGAAGAAGCGGTATCAAAAACTCCTGGAAGAACACGTGGAGGAGTTGAGCGCGCTGCAACAGCTCCACTACGCGTCCAACCGTTACGCGTTGCTGATGATTTTTCAGGGGATGGACGCTGCCGGCAAGGACGGCGCCATCCAGCACGTCATGTCCGGGGTCAATCCGGCAGGCTGCCGGGTTCTCAGTTTCAAACAGCCGAGCGCCGAGGAGCTGGAACATGATTTTCTCTGGCGCACGACGTGCCGGCTTCCCGAACGCGGGCAAATCGGCATATTCAATCGTTCCTATTACGAGGAAGTGCTGATCGTTCGGGTGCATCCGGAGATTCTGCGCAGCCAGGGCCTTTCGGAGGAGTTACGCGACGAGAAAAGCATCTGGGAGGAGCGGTATCGCTCCATCGTGGGCCTGGAGAGCCACCTTTATCGTAACGGAACGCGGACCATCAAAATATTCCTCCACCTTTCGCAGGAAGAACAGCGAAAGCGATTCCTCGAGCGGATTGATGAGCCGGACAAGAACTGGAAATTCAGCCTCGCAGACATTCACGAGAGGAAATACTGGAAGCAATACATGAAGGCTTATGAGGCTTGCCTGAGCGCGACAAGCACCCATCACGCACCCTGGTACGTCGTTCCCGCCGATGATAAGGAGAATGCCCGGTTGATTGTTTCCCAAATTGTGCTGGATGCGCTCAAGGAACTTAAGATGGCATATCCTAAGACCACCGCGAAACGCGGGCGGGAATTGAAATCTATCCGCAAGCTGCTAGCCAAGTAACGTTTGAGTTATGGCCTCTCATTTGATGAGAGCCCCCAAGGCGGATCAATAACTGGTCGCTGACGAGCTTGCAGCAGCGGTTCGTGAAGACCGGCGGCCGGCTGGTGAAACATGCCCGGTACTACTGGCTGGTTCTGGCGGAGAGCGTCGCTTAGGCGACACGGGGCGCCTCTTTGGAGCGATGCTCCAGCGGATCGCAGCGCTATCCCGCTCCGCGGGACCAGCGGCATAGGCGAGCCGCAAACCTGAGCAGATTTCATCGACGAGGGAGGAAGGGGAACGGTCAACAGTGGCCTCCTCAGTGTGCTCTTGCACGGTTAGCCTCCCTGCTGCACCCTCGGTATTCTCCCCCCGGTCCACACTGTAGTTCCTCGTCACAAACTGGACGAGCATTTTTGACCAGATAGGTGAGCAATACGGGGCTGCTACGGGAAGGGCCGCTGGGGTACAACCATACTGGCTGGTTCCCGGAGACCGTGGTTCTGCCAACTCACCGGATTGAAACATAGACCAGCCGACGAGCAGGGGTCGCCGCGCGAAAAGGCAATTTGAGGGGATCGGCGCACGAAAAGGCAGTTGTTACAGGCTTTTTGGTGGCGTGCCCAGAGCGCTCCTGCGCGACGACGCCGTCTAGACTGTATAAGAAGAGTGCCTAGTTAATCCAGGTTAAGAATGAAAATCACGCAGACAAGCAACACAATCCATCCGGAGAAAAAGGAGAATAAGCCATGTCAGGAACGAACGCAGTTGTAGCCATTTACGACAGCCACACCCAAGCAGAGGAAGCTGTGAAGGAACTTCAGAAGTCTGGGTTTGACATGAAGAAACTGTCCATCGTCGGCAAGGACTATCACACCGAAGAGCAGGTCGTAGGATACTACAATACCGGCGACCGCATGAAGCACTGGGGGAAGCTCGGCGCCTTCTGGGGTGGGATCTGGGGGATGTTGTTCGGAGCCGCTTTCTTCGCCATTCCAGGCCTCGGCCCGGTCTTGGTAGCCGGCCCTCTCGTGGCCTGGATTGTCGGCGCTCTCGAGGGTGCCGTGGTGGTAGGCGGATTGAGCGCGCTCGGCGCGGGGCTGTACAGCATTGGCATTCCTAAGGACAGCGTCGTGAAATACGAGGCGGCGCTCAAGTCTGACAAGTTCCTCGTCCTGGCCCACGGCACGGGGGACGAGGTGGCCAAGGCGAAAGACATTATACAGTCGACCCGTCCGGTGGAGGTTGGACTGCACGCCACGGTCAGTGCGGGATAGGCCTGCGCTAATTGCCCGGTCTTGCATTTCGATGTCATTCCCTCAGTCCGCAGCTCACAAACGGGGCCGAGGGGAGGGAGGTGCGATGTGAACACGGGAAAGGTATTGCTGGTCTGCGACGACCCCCGGGAATTCCCATCTTACGGGGGCATACTGTCGGCTCGCGGGTACGATCTCGTCATGTGCACTTCCTATGAAGAAGGCGCCCGTCGAGTCGAGATGGAAGACTTCGACTTCGCCATCGTCGGCCAGGGAAGCGCGAGTTTTGAGGGACGATGCGTTCTGGAGCGAGCTGCAAAGATGCATCGGAATATTCCCAT
>Ga0208692_1001964_pt1 | contig 10557 bp, 11 predicted proteins | sample June2015DPH_20_1_3_FD_184721 | JGI IMG/M metagenome (GOLD analysis project Ga0208692, IMG submission 184721) | Peatland microbial communities from SPRUCE experiment site at the Marcell Experimental Forest, Minnesota, USA - June2015DPH_20_100... | ecosystem: Environmental > Terrestrial > Soil >...
CATAATACATGGGAACTCAAAAGAACGATAATTGTCCTCTGGTGGCAATATCGATTCTCAACTGGAACGGTTGGCAGGATACGCTGGAATGCCTCGAATCCGTCCGGAGGCTCAGCTACCCGAATTATCTCACCGTGGTTATTGACAATGGCTCCTGGGACCACTCTGCGGAAAGGATCAAGGCTTGGGCCCGCGAGAATCTTGGTCCCGGACATGTCCTTGCCGAATACGCGCCCGCAATCGCGCTCCAGGGGGGAGAGGAGATAACGGAAGCGGCCCTCGAGCGGACTCCACCCGCGAACAGGCTGGTCCTGATCCGCAACGATGAGAACCTGGGCTATACAGGAGGAAACAATGTTGGAATTGATTACGCCCTTCACCGACGACCGCCGGCAGACTACCTGTTTCTTCTCAATAACGATGCGGTGTCGGATAAGGAGTGCTTGAGCGTGCTTGTTGGGGTAGATCGGGAGGCAGATGCAGGAGTCGTAGGGGCTGTTCTTACAGACCACACCGGCGCAATCCTGTTTGCCCGCAGTGCCACAACCTTCAAACATTTCTTTCGCGTGCTGGGGGGCCAGCCCGTACCCGAGACCCGGGGCGAGTTCTGGGAATCGCCTTTGGTGAACGGCGCTGCGATGCTCGTGGGAAGTCGCGTGCTGCGTTCCGTTCACCAGCGGCGAGGTGCGTACTTTAATGACGCCCTCTTCATGTATAACGATGAACTTGATTTCTGTACGGCTGCTCATCGAGAAGGATACAAAACGGTCGTTGCAAGGAACGCTATTGCTTCCCATCGCGTGAAGGTGAGGCGGCAAGGGCCGGCTAACTCGACATATTTCTTCTATTACTCTACTCGCAACCGTGTGATCCTTTCGAGAACTCTGCTTCCCTTCGGTCGCAGACTGATATTTCATCTATTTTATCCGCCCTTGTGCGTCAGGCGCATGGTTGGGCGCCTGCTCGCTCGAAAGCCCCGCATGGCATGGGCTATTGCCTGCGGCCTGCGCGACGGCTATCGCGGCGTTGGCGGAAAGTGGAAGTATCACGATCGGGCGACATCTTGGGCTGACGACGAGATTGCGAGCCTGAGTTCCTGAGGAAAAGGGGTAACGCTCCAAAGCATGGGTTTCCTGGAGGAAGCGAGAGGAGTGTTACCTATGGAAGATAGAAACGGGCTTCGAGGTTTGCGATCTGCTGGGAATCGGCCGCGCCCATTCCTCACATCTCATTGAGGTGGATCTCGTATTCCAGCGGCGGGGTAAGAACCCTTGACTCACAGGCCCATGCTGGTCCGGATCGTGTCCGACTGGGACAGTTCCGGGCTTCTGCGGCAGACCCCCGGCGGAGCGGGGATGTGGGACGGCATCTGCTTCACCACCCGCCCCGTGGAGGAGTGCGACCTGCTCGTCATGTTGAACAACCGCAAGCTCGATCCCGTGTCCGCACGCTGTGCGCCTGGAAATGTCTGGGCCATCATGCAGGAGCCCTATGTGCCCGGCCTCTATGACTGGCTGCGCGAGGGACACGAACCCTACGCCCGTGTTTTCACCCATCTGATTCCATGCGAAGATCCCAAATATGTCCCCTCGCAGCCCGCCCTGCCCTGGGGGGTCGGGCTGACCTATGACGAGTTGGTGGCCGCCGCCGTCCCCGAAAAAACCCGAGGCGTGTCATGGATTGCTAGCAATCTCACCTTCTTGCCCGGGCACAAGCGGCGAAATACGCTCAGACGTTACCTGCTCGAGCAGGCGCCGGATCTCGTCGATCATTTCGGCCGGGGGGTTCGCTGGGTGCCGCGTAAATGGGATGCGCTCGCGTCCTACCGCTTTTCGCTTGCCATCGAGAACTCCGTCGGGCCGCATCTTTGGACGGAAAAGGTGGCCGATTGCTTCCTGGCTTGGACCGTTCCTTTGTATTATGGCTGTACGAATCTGGAGCAGTACTTTCCCGAAGACTCCTTTCTGCGGGTCGACGCGGATGATCCTGCGGTCGTTTGCGCAACCCTTGGAAAGCTGCGGGAGAGCAAGGAATGGGAACGGCGGCTTCCGGCCCTGGAGGTCGCCCGCCGCCGCGTACTCGGCGCGTATCAAATCTTTCCGTGGTTAGCGCGCGCGATTAACACCTACGGGCTCGATCCGGGGCCGGCGGCCGCCATTCACATTCCCGGGTATCGCTGGCGGCGATGGCGCCACCGGCTTCGCTATCTGCACCGCAAGATTCGGGCTGGGGAGGCGGCGGACTTGGTCAACGTGCTCATCAACAAAGCCAAGTATATCTGGTGGTTCGATGTCTGACCGGATGCCTCTCCCTCGTCCCCGCATCCTGGTCTGCCACTGCCGGCTGATCCCGCACGGCGGCCGGTCCGGAGTGGCTGCGTGGATCCTCGAAGCGCTGCGGCAAGACTACACGGTGACGCTGCTCACCTCAGAACCGGTCGACCTCAGCCTGCTCGACGGGTATTACGGCACCTCTCTGACAGGCTCGGATCTTCAGGTCCGAACCATGGCTCCGGTGGTGCGCGGATTCCTCGGTTTGGATCCGGATCCCGGCAGTGTTCAAAAACGTGCCTATCTGATGCGGCTCTGCAAGCGAGTCCGGCATCAGTATGACCTGGTCGTGGGCACCGATAATGAAGGTGATTTCGGCCCGCCTGCGATCCAGTACATCCACTACCCGTTCCTCGCCCATCTGTACCCTCGCGTCCGGTCTTCCTGCGACCTGCCCCTGGGGCAGAAACTCGCCTGTTTCAGCAAGGGTGAAATCCGCCCGTGGATGCTGGTCGCCGATTATTCCTTCGATCGCATGAAGGCCAACCACACCCTGGTCAACTCCGGCTGGACCGGCCGATTGGTCAAAAGGGTCTACGGAATCGACTCCACAACGGTCCATCCTCCGGCTCCCGGAATATTTCCCGAGATCGCGTGGGAAGAACGCGAGGACGGCTTTGTTATGCTGGGCCGGCTGGATGTCGCGAAGCGGTACGACTGGTGTCTAAAGGTCCTCAGCGTAGTGCGAACCAGGTTCCCCCAAATCAGGATGCACATCGTGGGGAGCTCTTACCATGAGGCAGGCGATTATATCGTATTTCTGCGGGCGCTCGCGCAAGCCAATTCCTCTTGGGTGACGTTGCACGAGGATTTTTCACGGGGAGAGTTGGCCGAACTCGCGGCACGCCAGCGTTACGGCATGCACGCGCAGATCGACGAGCATTTCGGCATGGCTGTGGCAGAGATTGTTCAAGCTGGTTGCATCCCCTTTGTGCATAACAGCGGAGGTCCGCCGGAAATCGTCGGAAACGATAGGCGCTTGATTTACGAATCCGAGGAGGAGGCAGCGCAAAAAATCATGCAGGTGCTTGGAGACCGTGCTGCACAGGAGGACATCCGGCAGCGGCTCGCTCTCCGGAAGGACTTCTATTCCGTCGAGACATTTGTGCGAGCCATCCGCGCGGAGGTGGGGCAGGCCCTCAGCTTCTAGCCCGCTTTTCTCGCCAAGTCTTTCGCGGGTCGATTCGGCGCCATGATTGTGGCGGCTGATGGGGATTTTGGGCGGTGCCGTGTCGTGATGAGACAAGGGGGCGGAAAACGCCGCTGAGGGCCGCTGAGCCGCAAGGACTTACGGGCCGAAACCGGCACAATTCCTGCTGTGGATACCTTACCGAACAAGGCCCCTGCCCACCCCCTTTTCAGCCCCGCAACGGCACCCCCTGAAGCTGGGCATAGACCTGCCGAAACCGTTCCGCGTAAGGATAGCCTCCTGCCGACGCATCCCGTGACTTCAGTTGCCGGACCGACGTTTGCTCTGCCAGAATCCGCTACGCGGAGAGAGGCCCCATGGGTACATTGACGAAGACAGTGGCCTTGATTCCATATTGATCCATGGCATCGAGACAGGCGGGCAAGTGTTCCCTCGCGTCATCGACGGAGAGCGTGACCACGGTTCTGGCGCCGTTCAGATACCGGGTCTTTCCAACGAAACGCACGGCGCCGCCCGGCTCGCCGAGGTCATCGGGGGTGACTCGCAATCGGATCAATGGATCCGCGGAAACTTTGCCGATCTGCGAAGGCTTAGCCGTCAGATCGGCGATGTCCTTCCAGGAGAGCGAACTGCCTCGGATGTAGCGCGCCAAGGCACGCACCCGGGCTTGCGGGGTTGGCAGCTTGTTCATTCGTGATTAGAGTCTCCCTGCTATAATATAAGCCGTGGCGAACCCGCTGAACAGTCGCGAGTTACTCGTCCGGCTGTTGCTCGCCGATGACGCGCAGGCTCGATTCACCAGCCTGGAGTTCTCGCGCTTGGACAAGTGGCCGGAAGCGGTTCATCTCGCGTCTCTCTGGAAGGTCCTCCCGACTCTGAACCGCCGGGTTGCGGCACTCGGCGCCGATGTTGGAGACTCCGCTCAATCCGCGCTGCACCGCATGACGACCGCCGGATTCGTGCGGTCCGCCCGGTCGGCGCGGAAGGGCGTGAACGCCCTAGTCGAATTGCGGCAGAAGGGGATTCCCGCAGTAGCATTCAAGGGACTCGCGGCCATTGCCGGCCTTTATCGCACCCCAAGGGATCGCTTCATTAGAGACGTCGATATCCTGATCCGCCACAAGGATTTGAATGCCGCGTTGGTATGCCTCGAAGCGCTCGGGTTCAAGCCGGACCTGCCAGGCGAGTTTCCGGATTATGTGAGCTTCATGCGTCACTCTCCCCCATTTGCCGGAAACTTCAGCGTCGCCTTACGGGATGCCGACGAGTGCGAGATCGATGTTCATTGGCGCCTGGGGATCTCTGGGCAAGCCTCGGGAACCGAGCAGCTCATTCAACGAGCCAGGGAGGCAGAGCTGTTCGGCAGCGCAATCCCAATCGTCGCGCCCGCCGACAGCTTGATTCTTACCTCCCATCACGCGTTTCGCGAAAACCTCACCCCCGACATGACGCTGCGCGATGTGCTGGATATCGAAGCATGGTGCCTACAACTAGCCGCTTGCGGAGAGCTCCAGACCGCCCTGGAGTACGTGGCCTCGATCGGTCTGGCCTCACCCCTGCTGGCAATCATGAACATCCCGCCTGTGTTCAACTCCGACAGCGCCGTAAAACCCGCGGCGGAATTGCTCCAGCGGCTGGCAATAAAAACGGAGGTAAGAACCGCCAGGCAACTTACGAATCTGTTTGTGCTCCAGGTTCACCAGGGGCCCCTGAACAAGGATCTGTCTTATCTTTTTCACCCGCGCGCTCTACGGCAGATTGCCGGCGGTTTTTTGAGTGGTTGGTCCAGACACCGCAGCTTCATGCAGGATATGGAAATCAAGAACTCGGGCCGGCCCCTACCAATCTCCGGTCGCATTCGGTTCTTGGTTCGTGCGTTCGCCGGGCTCATGCCCGCGCAACTTCGCATGATTCGGGCGCTAGCCAAGGTGAAGGGAACCTATCAGAATGGGTCTTGAACCAGCGCTTGACAGAACCAGCGCTCGACGATTGACAGTGTTTCGGTAGTACACTACGATGTTCGCATCAGGCTCGATATCGCGACCCCCGGAGGTCCGGAACAATGGCAGCAAGACGTTTTCGGGTGAATGGCCCGAACCTTGTCAGTGAAATTATCGATGGCGAAGCGGTAATCGTGAATTTGGAGAAAGGCAGCTATTATAGCCTGGCCCGAGAGGGTGCTGACATTTGGAGCGCCCTTAAGGACGGAGCCTCGGAGCGGGAAATCGTTGAGAGCCTCCTCGAGCGGTACAACAGTGAACGGACCAATATCGAAAGCGCCCTGGCGGATCTGGTCGGCCAGTTGGAAAAAGAAGGCGTCATCGTGGAAGAGACGGGAGAGAGCGAAAACGGTCACGCCGTCGGCGCCGGATCTCCCAGCGCGGAAAGACCCGTATTCGAGCGCCCTGTGCTGCACAAGTACACGGACATGGAAGCGATCCTGATGTTGGATCCGATTCACGAAGTCGATGAAACAGGTTGGCCGAGTGCAAAGCGTCCAGGGTGAAAGGCCCGCCTCATCCAGCTATTTTGACGATGTGTTCGGGTCCTTCTTAAAGGCCAAGGTTTCGGCCGGCGGGGCTGTGGATCGTTTCTATTCGATCGCCGGGCATGTCATCCGGATCAGCTTTGCCGGAACGGCATTGATTTCGAAGCTGACCCGGGCGCTCGCTCATCTGTCGAGTGAGCCTTCTCCCTTCCCAGCCTTTACCATTTTCGTTTGGGACAGCGCTTCCACCGGCACGGCGTTACCGGAACCTCCCCGAGACATTCAGAAATTCCTCGAGCGGCGCGAGATGTGCGGCGTGAAGGGAGATCGGATCCACGCCGCTTTCGAATTCGCGGAGCGCATGCGACTCAGCATCTTGTATCGGGAGAAGCACATCGCTGTGCATTGGGTCCCCGATTCCACGAGTACCCCGTTTTACGAAAGCGCCGCGCCTTTTTTGGCGATTCTGCATTGGTGGATGCGGGATCATGGACACCAACTTGCCCATGCCGCGGCAATCGGTACGGCCTCGGGGGGCATTTTGCTGGGCGGCAAAGGCGGCTCGGGTAAGTCGACCACAATGCTGGCCTGTCTCGCCTTCGGCTTGCGTTGCGCCAGTGATGACTACGTATTGCTCGGCGACTCCGATCCATCGCTCGCCCGTACCATCTACAACACCGCCAAGCTGGAGAGCCGCCATCTGCTTCGAGCCTTGTCGGCCCTGTTGCCCGCGGTCAGTAATCCCGGCGAGATGGAGAAAGAGAAGGCGATCCTGTTCCTGCATGAGTATTATCCGGAAGCGCTCATCCCGGGTTTTCCGGTAAGGGCGGTCGTGTTGCCCCGAGTTTCGGGCGGAACGGCATCCCGTTTGACCGAGGTTTCGCCGGCTCTTGGCATCGCGGCGATTGCCCCCAGTACGATGTTTCAACTTCGCTGGTCGGGACCAGAAGACTTTCGCAGGATCGCGAGCGTTGTGCGGCAGGTTCCAAACTACGTCCTCGAATTGGGCACCGAACTCGTGGCTATCCCTGATCTGATCTTCGGACTGCTGGCGAGAAGCTCATGAACACCACGGCGCAGGAGCTCAGCGTGATCATCCCGGTGTACAACGGGGAACGCTTCATCGCCCAAGCGGTGGCCAGCGCCCGGCGCCAGAGCCCTCCAGTGGCGGAGATCATCGTCGTCGATGACGGTTCAACGGACGGAACGGCGAAGGTCGTGAAAGGTCTTGCCGGCGTGGGCTACCTCTATCAAGTGAACCAGGGGCCGGCCGCCGCGCGGAATCACGGATTTCGCGTCTCGCAGGGGAATCTTCTCTGTTTCCTGGACGCCGATGATCGATTGACCGGCAGCAAGACGGAGGTTCAATTCCCCATGCTCGCGGAGAATCCCGCGCTGGATATCGTGATTGGGTTTTCGCAACGCGTGGTCATTACGGGGTGGGACGGCGTCGAGCCGGTTTACAATGAGATTGGGGGGCCGGTATTCTACCTACACCTCGGAAGCGCGATTATTCGCCGCTCGGTTTTTGAAAGGGTCGGGCTGTTTGACGAACAGTTGGCCCTAGGCGAAGACGTGGACTGGTATCTGCGCGCCAAGGAAAGCGGAATCCGAATGCGCTTTCACCCGGAGGTCATGCAGTACTACCTGCGGCACGATCAGAACGTGACGCTCCAGCGCGACCTGATGAACCAATACCTCGTCCGGGTGTTCAAACGGTCCCTTGACCGGAGGCGGAGCCCGGCGGCGGGAACGGCGCAGATATCCTGGGACTGGTCCGAGGAGACACGAGGGCTTTCGGACCTCGGCCCGCATCCCGGCTCCAGGCCATCCGAATGAATACGAGTGAATCCTCGGTCAGTGCCATTATCCCCGCATACAACGCCGCTCCGTATCTCGCGGAAGCGGTGGAAAGCATCCTGGGGCAGAACTATCAACCGCTGGAGATCCTGATCGTGGACGACGGATCGACGGACGGTACTCCGGAGGTGGCGTCGCGATTCGCTGGAAGCAATGTGCGTTACATCCGGCAGCCCCATAGCGGTTCGCCGTTCGCGCTGAACAACGGGCTGAGAAACGCAGGGGGAAATCTGATCTGTTTTCTGGATAGCGACGATGTTTGGACCCCGGACAAACTGGCCCTTCAGGTTCCTCTGATCATGCAGGATGCCACGGTGGAAATTGTGTTGAGCCACCAGCGGCGCATGTGGCGTCCCCAAGGGAGCAGCGACTACAGGTTCACCGAGCCGGAACTTGCTCTGCACCCGCAGAGCTGCGTTTTCCGGCGAAGCGTATTCGACAAAGTCGGCCTGTTTGACACCTCGTTCAAGTACGCAGCCGACTGGGACTGGTTCATGCGCGCCCGCGAGCTCGGCGTAAAATTCGTCGTTCATCTGGAAGTCACGAATTACTACCGGCGGCACGGCAACAACCTGTCGAATGATGACGCCAGCGCCAAGGCTGCCCTGTTGATGCTGAAGCGCTCTCTCGAACGGCGGCGGGCGCGCGGCGGTACTGGTATCGCTTTCTCGCTGCCGAGTCTGTTGGAATCGCTTCGCCCCAGCGCCGGGCCGGCTGCGTCAACGCCCATGAAGGGCGAGGAGTAGCTGTGGAACCGGGTCTTGTGAGCGTCATCATCCCCGCATATCAGGCCGAACAGTTTGTCGCTGAAGCTATCGACAGTGTGCTCGCGCAAACCTACCGGCCCATCGAGATTATCGTTGTCGACGACGGTTCGAGCGACGGCACGCGCGCCGCGGTCGAACGCTACGGATCGTCCGTCCGATATGAGTATCAGCCCCACGCGGGGATCAGCGTGGCCAAAAACCGCGGAATCGAGCTCGCCGTCGGTGACTTCCTGGCGTTTCTCGACGCCGACGACTTATGGGCGGAGGACAAGCTTGCGTGGCAGACCGCCGCCCTGCAGGCTGATTCCGAACTAGACATGATCTTCGGATATGTTCAGCAGTTTCCGAGCCCCGAACTGGCTGGCGAGATTGAAAAGAAGATTCGTTACATTGCGGAACCGGTGCCGGCGTATCTGGGCGGTACGATGCTCATCCGGCGAGACACCTTCCTCCGTACTGCCTCCTTTGATACGCAATGGCAGGTCGGTGAGTTTGTCGACTGGTACCTGAAGGCGATCGATTCCGGGCTGCACAGCGCCATCCAGCCAAGGGTGGTGCTCCGGCGGCGGTTGCACGACGCCAACCACGGCATAAAGAAGAGCGATGCGCGGGCGGACTATGTGCGCATCGTAAAGGCGGCGCTCGACCGCAGGAAAGCAAAGGCCCTCGCGGCGGATCCTGGCAAGGGCTAAAGCGGACACATGCTCGGGTACGAACTGCTCCTGAAGGCCGCGTTTCTGAACCGGCGCGAAGCGCTGGCAGCCTGGGAACAGTGGCAGGCCTGCACGGACCTCGATCAAATCGATGACGGTTCTTACCGCCTGCTTCCGCTGGTTCACCGGAACCTGAAAGCGCTTGGCGTAGAGCATCCGTATATGGACCGGTTGAAGGGTGTTCGGCGTCGCACCTGGCTCCAGAACCAATTGATCCTTCGCGGTGGCGTGGAGGCATTACTCGCATTCCGCGCTGCCGGGATTGAAACGATGGTCCTGCGAGGGGCGGCAAACATCGACGGCTACTATAAGGATGCCGGCTTACGTCCGATACGGGATTGCGACGTTCTCGTTCCCGAGGGCAAGGCCGTGGACGCGATTCGCACTTTGGAAAGCGCGGGCTGGAGCCGTATCACGCCCGCACCCGCGAAGCTGACGCCGCGGTTTCGAGGTTTCCGCAGCTCGATCGCTTTCCGGAACGGCGCCGGGGTTGAGCTGTGCCTGCACTGGCACGTCCTAGCCTTCTGTTGTTCTTCCAGCGCCGACAAGGAATTCTGGCGCGGCGCGGAGCCCGCCGTCGTCCACGGAGTGGAGACTTTGGCGCTGAGCCCGACGGATCAACTCCTCCACACCTGCCTTTCCGGCCTCGAATGGAGCTACGTGCCACCGGTCTGGTGGGCGGCCGACGCAATGATGATTCTCCAATTGCCGGATCGCATCGATGCGAAACGGATCCTTCGGTTTGCCAAGAGTACCCGGCTGGTTCTGCTGGCGCGTCGTGCGCTCGATTATCTGCACGCAACTCTCGAGGCGCCGGTTCCGCCAGACCTGTTGCGCGCCCTGTCGGCGGAGCCTGTCTCCCGCGCGGACCAGCTCGAGTACGAATGCGTCACTCAACCCTATCGAAAAAGGAGCGTATCCGCGTGGATGGTGGGAGCTTACCGGCGGCACGAACGGTGTGGCATCGGTACGTTCATGGGCTATCTCGCGTGCTCCTTGCGTTGGGGAGTTCTGCCGCACGTTGCTGCCCACGTCCGCAAGTAATCCCGTAGCAGTTGAACCTCACAATATCCAAGCCGCATTGGAGGCGGCGGCGAATTGTGGTATATTAAGCGAATAAAAGGCGAAATCGAGGAGGCGCCGGGTGTCAGGGGAGCGGAGATTATCTTCACCATCGTTCCGTCGCGAATGGGTCGCTCATGGAACTCGAGACTCACGGGTGCGCAGGCAACATTCATTGCCTGGCCGT
>Ga0208692_1001982_pt1 | contig 10492 bp, 10 predicted proteins | sample June2015DPH_20_1_3_FD_184721 | JGI IMG/M metagenome (GOLD analysis project Ga0208692, IMG submission 184721) | Peatland microbial communities from SPRUCE experiment site at the Marcell Experimental Forest, Minnesota, USA - June2015DPH_20_100... | ecosystem: Environmental > Terrestrial > Soil >...
CAGATCGATTAACTCCCGAGACCGCAGCGAAAACGTCTGAGCACGAATGGCGCGGGCAGCCCACGGCCACGAGGTGATGCCGATGAAAATGGCCTCGAACAGCACGCCGCGCGCCTGCAGATAGGACGTGATGACCAGCAGCACGGCCAGCGTCGGTATCACCAGGAAGACGTTCGTGACCATGTTCAGGATCTCGTCGATCCAGCCGCCTCGATAGCCGGCCACGAAACCGACGACCATCCCGATCAGCGCCGCCAGCCCGCCGCCCAGGAGGCCCACGAAGAACGAGGCGCGCAAACCGTTGGCGAACTGGGCGAAGACGTCCTCGCCGAAGTACGTCGAACCGAACCAGTAGCCCAGTTCCAGGCTGGGATGGCGCTCTGGCAGGCCGGTCTGGGCCAGCGGATCGGTCGGATCGACAATCGGCCCAAGGACCGCGATGCAGATCAGCACCAGGAGAATCGTTACTGAGACGAGGAACTTCTTAGAGCGCAGAGTGAAGAAGAGGAATTCGCCGCGAGCGCGCCTGGCCGGAGGAGTCGGGGCTTTCTGGGCTTCATCGATCGCCGGACTCGGTTCCGTCAAGGTGCCAGTCGCCGCCGTCACGCCGTGCCTCCTCGCATGGCCACGCGGGTCCGCGGATCGACCATTACGTAGACGATGTCAACGATGAAGTTGGCTGCCAGGACTCCGATGATGATGAACAGGAAGATACCCTGCAGGAGGAAGTAGTCCTCGTTCTGGATGGCCGCGAAGACGAGGTGGCCGAGGCCGGGATAGGAGAAGACGATCTCAGTGACGAGCGCCCCGGCAACGATCACACCCAGCTGCAGAGCCAGGCCCGTGATCTGCGGCAGCATCGCGTTGCGGAAAGCGTACTTGCGGATCAGGCCCTGAGGAGCGCCGAGCGCCGCCAGGTAGCGACTGTAGTCCGACTCCAGCTCGTAGATGATCATGTTCCTCATCCCGATCGCCCAGCCGCCGAACATGACGAGGAAGAGCGACAGAAACGGCAGCGCCCAATGGGCGACGAGGTCCGTGAAGAACAGCCAGGTCAGCGTTGGTTCCAGGTTGAAGCCGTAGCCGCCGGCCATCGGGAAGATCCGCAGGCTGAAGGCCAGCACGAACGAGAGAACGATCGCAAGCCACATGTACGGCGTTGCCGTCAGGATGTACCCGACGGGCAGGATCGTGTTGTCGAGGTACTTGCGGCGAGCAGCGAGGGCCCCGAACGTATTGCCGGCCCACCAGCTCAACAGGATCGCTGGTATCAGAAGGGCGAGCGTGTAGGGCACGGCGCCCCAGATCATGTCGATAACGGGCGTGCCGTTGCCGTATATGCTCAGTCCGAGGTTGCCGTGGAGCAGCGAATTCCAGAAGTTCAGGTACTGCACCGGCAGTGGCTGATTCAGGCCGAATAGGTTGTAGTAGTAGTTGGCCATCGCCCGAGCCGCTGTCGGCGACAGGCCGTTCGTTTTGGCCACCAGCACCGCGACGGGATCGCCGGGCATGAACCGCGGGATCATCCAGTCGATCGTCGCCGCCACGAAGAACGTGAGCAAGTAGGTGAATAACTTACGCCCGAAGTAACGTCGCACGCGATCTCCTGGTCGCCGTCGAGTGTTGACTCAACGAATAGCCCCTCCCCCCGGGGTTGCTCGAGGGGAGGGGCTCAGTCAGTTGACTCTTAGCTGGCGGGCGTCTTCAGCGTGATGGTAGTGAGCATGAAGATCGCTCCCATCTGCCAGTAGCCGTTCCAAGTAGCAGGCTGAGCGGACACAGTGGATGTGCTGGACGGCCAGTTGGTCCAGACCGAGTTATTGACCTGCGACCACTCGCCGTTGTACCAGAGCGGGATGACCGGCTCGTTGGTCAGCTGGATCTGCTGCAGCTGTGAGCAGATCTTCTGCATGTCGGCCAGGTCGGCGGTCGGCGTCTGGTCGAGCTTCTGGACGAGAGCCCAGGCTGTCGCGTTGTCGTACTGCTCGTAGTTGCGGTTCCGGGCGGGGCCCGCCGCAATCTGAGGCTGGCGGAAGATGTAGTCGTAGTACACCCAGGGCGTGCTGCCGATCTGGACATCGTTGTTGATGACGAGGTCGAAGGTCGGGGCCGCGCTGGACGTACCCTTCTCATCGTTGACGACCGTGGCGTAGGCCGGGTGGCTGGGAACGATGTTGATCCCGGCGGCCTTGGCGTCGGTAGCGATCAAGTTCTCGGCTTCCATCCAGTCGGACCAGCCGTCGGGGACTTCGAGGTTCAGCTTGATGGGGGAGCCGTCCTTGTTGGTGACGAAACCGTCGCTGCCGACGGCGTAGCCGGCCGCTGCGAGATCGGCCTTAGCCTTCGTCGCGTCGTAAGTGGCGCCGAGGGACTTGACCTGAGCCATATCGATGTACTTGCTCCACTCCGGGAGAAGGCCAGTCGGGTCCGCTGCCGCGACGATGTTGCCGTAGTCCGTGACCACGACGTTCATGGGGTTGATCGCCTCAGCGAGAGCCCTGCGGAAGGCCGGGTCGTTCAGAGGCGGCTTGGTGGTGTTGGGAATGAGCCACGCGGTATTGCCCGACAGCATGTAAGGCGGGCCCGCGTAGTACGTCGTGATACCGTACCCGCCATTCACGATCTGCGCGATGCCGGGCAGGTAGTTGTTGTCCAGGTCCAGGCCGCCCGAGAGAAGCTCACCGAGGGCGACGTTGTTGGAGCTGTTGACGATGTCGACAATGTAGGTGGGAGCGACGTTGAGGTTGAGGGCCGCCGTCGCCCACCATTTCGGGTTCTTGACCCAGACCATGCGGTCCTGGGCGGCCGTCTTGTACGTGTACGGGCCGGTGCCAACGCCGTTCTGGTTCAGGAACTTGAAGATGTCGGCATTGTTGTATTGCGTCCAGATCTTCGCAGGGACCATCGGCATGTTGTAGAGATCCTGCATCCATTCCTGGTACGCCGGAGTTCCCTGGAACGTGACGACGACGTTGTTACCATCGACCGTCACTGCTTTGACGAAGGTAAACAGGTCGGAGCCGAGCGTCGTGTTCTGATAGATGTTGATCGAGAAGGCGACGTCGGCGGCCGTGAAGGCCGAACCGTCGGACCAGGTCACGCCCTGGCGGACGTTGATCGTGTAGATCGTGTTGGTGCTATCCCACGACCCGCCCGAAGCGAGCCACGGCGTGTAGACGTCCTTGATCGGGTCGTACAGGAAGAGGGTCTCGTACTGGAGGCCCACGACGCCCATCGCGGAGTTCGAGTCGAACGGGTTCCAGGTGGGCGGAGCGCCCCACTGCTTACCGCTCGTGTACAGGGTCTGTGCGCGCGGGTAGACGGTTGTGTCGGTTGCGGGGAGCCCGGACGAGCTCGCCCCCGGAGCCGGTGTGGCAGACGTGCCGCAGGCCGCGACCACTATGCTCAGAATCGCCAGCAGACTCAGGCTGACCTTTCCCTTGTGCATCCCTTTCCTCCTTCCCCACGAGACACGCCCCAAGCGCAAGGGTTATCTCGAACCCTGGAACACACGCTGGGCGCCCCCATGGCAACGGGCAGAACCAACTCCGGATGCCCCGGTGACGGAGGGAGGGCATCCGAGGGAGAACGGCAGGCCCCTCCCGGGCGTTGCCTGGCAAAGCGAATCGATCCTCGAGCCGAACAGGCCATGCCGAGCCACCGTCTCCCCACCTGGAACCGTGTTTCTCGCCTCACCTCCCTGCGCTTGAGCTCCTGGACCGGCCCGACCCCTTTCAGTGAGGACCCGGGGCGTATGCCCAGGTGCAACCGGACGCGGCACCGCTCAAACTCCCGCAGGTGACGGAGCGGCCGCTGGCCCAATTCATTGCAGCATCCAACAAACTCGCTGCATTGTCAACCCCGCGCGGCCAGGCCCGATCCTTCGGCCCCGGGGGCCTCGGTCACGTCAGGTGCCTCGCCCGCTGCCGGATGCCGCCGCAGCGGCACCATCGCCGGGTCGTAAAGCGTCGGCGCCAGAGCGAGCTCGGCCGCCCCGAGCAACAGCGCGTTACCTCCGAGACGGACGGTCACGAGGTCGACCATCGCACGGGGTGCAGACATCGCCCGCCCCTCCAGCTCGCGCAGGATGGGCCCTCGGACGTAGGGGTAGACGCGGGCGTACAAGCCACCCAGCGCCACCCTGTTCGGGTTGAAGATATTCACCAGGCCCGAGATGCCGACGCCGAGACCGCGACCCGACTCGGCCAGGGCAGAAAGGGCCAGCTGGTCGCCTCGATCCGCCGCCGCGATCAGGTCCTCGAGAGCCGCCGTGCCCCCGAGCGGATCCCGGCCAGACCGGCGCAGCAGGGCCTCCTCGCCCGCCACCGACTCCAGGCAGCCACGCGCACCGCAGTGGCACAGCTCACCGTCCGGATCGATGGTCACGTGCCCGACCTCGCCCGCATAGCCCGCCGAACCGGCCAGCAACCGACCGCCAACCACGATGCCGGCCCCGAGTCCGCCCTCGCCCCAGACGCAGATAAAATCGGTCGTGCCCCTGCCCGAGCCTCGAAGATGCTCCGCTGAGGCCGCCAGGTCAGCGTCGTTGCCCACGAACACGGGCACATTCAGGTCCGCGAACTCGTCCCCGACGAGCCGTCCCATGGGCACGTCGAACCAGGCGAGCGCCGGCGCCTCGAGCAGTTGTCCATCCTCCGAACGGACCAGGCCGGGAACCGAGACTCCGATGGCCACGACGCGGGGACCGTTCTCGAGGCCTGCCAGCAGCGGCCGAACGATGTCGCCGAGGTCGCTCATTACCTTCTCGGGGGTTGAGCCGCAGAGAGACACATCGCGCCGCGTCGAGGCAACGATCCTGCCGCCCAGCGCCACGACGGCGGCCCCCAACCAGTCCGTGGCGATGTCCAGGGCCAGGGCGCCCGGGCCGTCCTGACGCAGCTCCACGACCGGCGAGGGACGTCCTGGCGACTGCGGAATCAGCTTCGAGCGGTGGCGCTCCTGGACCATGCCGCGCGCGGCAAGCTCCCCCACCAGGGAGGCGACGGTGCTCCTGTCGAGATGAAGCCGCTCGGCCAGCTCAGACCTGGAAAGGGGTCGACTGACGTGCAGCTCTCGCAGAATTCTGCTGAGGTTCCGGCGCCGGATCTCCGCCTGAGCGCCATCGCCTTCGCCGCGGAATCTCACGGGTGGCGTTCCCTTCAAGAGCCGTACCCGACCGACGGAGCCGACGCAGTCGGCGGGCACGAGCAGGACTGTTTCGCGAAGCGTACAACAAAAACGCGCGCGCGGTCCCTCACTGGCTGGCAACGGCTGGTAGCATGTGCCCCGCCTGAGTTGCTGGCCTGGACTCCCGGCCGATCCGGCGGGCCCCGGCAGCACACCGGCCGACGCCGCCAGGTCGGTTCGCACACCGCTTCCGGGTGCGTCTTGCGGGCGGGACGGCGCGAAGCCACAGTGACTGCAGCGGGCAGCCCATCTGCCCCTCGCAAGAACGAAAGGGCCCCGATGCACTCCGCCGACGAGCAAGCACGAGCCACTGCCGGATCCGCGCCGATTAGGGCCGGGGCGGCGGGCGCACTCCCGAATCTTCCGTGGGAGGACCGTCCCGGCGGCTCCGGAGCCGTGCTGTGGAGGTCGAGCCGAAATCCGATCATCAAGCGCGACCACATCGAGCGCTCGAACAGCATCTTCAACTCCGCCGTGGTGCCGTTCGGCGATGAGTTCGCCGGCGTCTTCCGCGTGGACGACACGACCCGCCAGATGGACCTGCACGCCGGGCGCAGCCTCGACGGCGTCAACTGGACGCTGCGCCCCGAGACCATCAGGTGGCTGGCAACCGATCCTCGCGTCACCGAGATCCAGGGGCGCTTCGAGCACGCCTACGACCCGCGGGTCACCTGGCTCGAGGACCGTTACTACGTGACCTGGTGCAACGGCTACCACGGCCCGACGATAGGCGTCGGCTACACCCACGACTTCGAGTCGTTCCACCAGCTCGACAACGCTTTTCTGCCGTTCAATCGGAACGGAGTCCTGTTCCCGCGCCGGGTCAATGGGCAGTACCTGATACTTTCACGTCCCAGCGACAACGGCCACACGCCATTCGGCGACATATTCCTCTCGGAGAGCCCCGACCTGATCCACTGGGGGCGCCACCGCCACGTCATGGCGACGCGGCCGTGGACCTGGGAGTCGACGAAGGTGGGCGCCGGGCCGACGCCGATCGAGACGGACGAAGGCTGGCTGCTCATCTACCACGGCGTGCTCACGTCCTGCAACGGCTTCGTCTACTCGATGGGGGCCGCGCTGCTCGACCTGGACGAGCCCTGGAGGGTGATCGCGCGCAGCCGCGACTACCTGCTGTCCCCTCAGGTGCAGTACGAGCAGGTGGGCGACGTCCCGAACGTCGTCTTCCCGTGCGCAGCCCTGCTGGACCGCCCGACCGGCCGTCTGACGATCTACTACGGCGGAGCCGACACGGTCGTCTGCCTGGCCCACGGCTACCTGCCGGAGGTGGTCGACTTCGTGCGCTCGCGCAGCTAGCTCGGCGGCTCGATCACGCTCGCCTGACGATTCTGGCGTTGGGGAGCAAGCTCGCGGCGATCGGTTTCGTCGAGGATCGCGCCCCAGAAGACGCTGGTGCGCGGCCAGAGCCGCCATCCGACCTGCTCGACCGCGCTCGCCGAATCCGCCGCTCCGGTGGCCGGTTGCCAGGGCGCCGGAGAGCCGCGCCTTCGCAGCCAGGCACGACCCGAAGCCTGGAGGCCATCGATGAAAGACGCCGTGTCTTCACAGCGGTAGCCATCGAGCTCGCGGACGAGTTCGGCGAAACGGGCGCGCTGGCTGCGCCGGGCGACACCCCGGAAGCGCTCTTCGAGCGCGCCAACGGTGCCCTCTACCCCGCCAAACGCGATGGTCGCAACCGCATCGCGATCGTGGCCTACCTCGCGCCGACGCTCAGGATCTGGTGAGCCCGCAGGGATTCGAACCCTGAACCTAGGGATTAAGAGTCCCCCGCTCTACCGTTGAGCTACGGGCCCACGGGCGCGAAGGATACAGCAACCAGAGCCGGCGGTGCCGGAGAAGCATCGGAGCCGCGCCGCTGACCACGGAGCCCAGCGGCAGAGCAACGCCAGCGCGGCGTCAGGCTGCTGGCCAAGCCGTTCGACATCGACGCGGTGAGCCGGGTCGTGCGGGAGGCCATCTCCACCGCCGCCGGCGAGGAGCGGGCGAGCAGGTGGCCCCCGCCGCGGCTACCCGCGAGGCTCCGGAGCGGCTGCCCTGCCGATGAGCTGTCCGAGGATCGCGTCGGCCGCGGAATACGGGTCCAGCTCGTGCGCAGCCACGGAACGGAGCCATTCGCCGGCGGCCGGCAGGCTGTCCCCGGCCATGTCTTCCGCTCCTTCCAGGGCGCGAACGCGCGCGTGGAGCCGGTCCACGAGCACGGACCAGACCTGGGCCTCGGCGCGGCGCAACCGAGCCGCCTCGCCCTCTGAGCCGCGACTGGCGGTGCGGTGACGATCGATCGCGGCCAGGAGCTCGGCCACTCCCTCGCCGGTAGCGGCCGTCGTCACCAGGACCTCCGGGCGTTTGGCCGCGGGTCGCCCCGAGCGCGTATCCCGGGGAGCATCGCCCAGCATGGCGTGGAGCTGCGCGGCCGTCCGGTGAGCGCCCGGCCGATCGCCCTTGTTGACGACCACGATGTCGGCCACCTCCAGCAGACCCGCCTTGATGGCCTGGATCTCGTCGCCCATCCCGGGCGCCTCCACGACCACCGTCGTGTCGGCGGCAGCGGCCACCTCGACCTCGCTCTGACCCGCGCCCACCGTCTCGATCAAGACCACGTCGAAGCCGGCGGCGTCGAAGACGACGGCCGCGGCAGCTGTCGCCGACGAGAGCCCGCCGGAGTGGCCTCGCGAGGCCATCGATCGTATGAAGACGCCGTCGTCCGACGCGTACGCCTGCATCCGCACCCGGTCGCCCAGAACGGCGCCCCCGGTGATCGGGCTGGAGGGATCGACGGCCACGACGGCCACGGGCCGGCCGGCACGGCGAAGCTCGGCGATCAGCGCCGCCACGAGCGTGCTCTTGCCCGCCCCGGGCGGCCCGGTGATCCCGATCAGCTGTGCCTGCCCGGCCTGCTGGTGCAGCCGTCGCAGAGCCGCCTCGGCCACTGGAGTTCGGTTTTCGACCGCGGTCAGCAGCCGGGCCAGAGCGCGCCGGTCTCCGGCCAGCGCGGCGTCGCAGAGAGCGTCCGCATCGGCCACGCCCGGTGGCGCGCTAGTCTCGCGGCCTGGCGTTGGCACGCAAGAAATCCGCCACCTGGGCGATCGTCGTGCCGGGGCCAAAGACGGCGGCCACTCCCGCCTCCCTCAGAGCCGGGACGTCGTCGTCGGGAATGATCCCGCCGGCGGCGACGAGAACGTCGTCCATGCCGCGCTCGCGCAGCAGCGAGCAGATGCGAGGCAGCAGCGTCATGTGCGCCCCGGACAGGATGGAGAGGCCGACCACATCGACGTCTTCCTGGAGAGCGGCCGTGACGATCATCTCCGGGGTCTGGCGGAGGCCCGTGTAGACGACTTCGAAGCCCTCGTCGCGAAGCCCGCGAGCGAGAACCTTCGCCCCGCGATCGTGGCCGTCCAGCCCGGGTTTGGCTATGAGTACCTTGAGCGGTCGATCGGTCATGGCTCGAATGATAGCCGCGTCGGACACGCGTACGCGCCACTGCCAGAGTTCACTGGGACGCAGCAGCTGGGCAAGGCTGAGCCGTTCAGCGGCTCCCGCAGGCTAGAACCACCCCTGCGCCAGGGTTATGACCGAGCCCTCGACGCCGCGCTCATCACTCAGTCCCTCGTAATATCCCTTTGCCCGGAGGCGCTTGACGCACTCTGAGCACAGGTAGCCGCGCGTCCCGTCCGGCAACTGTGCCGCGCGTGCCGGTCCGAGTAGAAGACGCTCCCCACGGCCGTCTCCTCGCCGCATAGGAGGCACGGCTCCTCGTGGGGATTGGACTCGTCCGGATCGATGATCATGTTGCGTTCCCCGTTTCTTCTGCCCGGACCCTCACCGCGGCAGGCTCGCAGCGGTTCGGGTGGTCGATGGGTCAGACCCGCGGCACCGCCCGCTCCAGGTGGGCCATGAACTCGTCGCGCGTTTCCTTGGTGCTCCGGAAGGTCCCCAGCACGCTGCTCGTGACCATCGTAGCACCGCCCTTTTGGACGCCTCGCATGGCTCCGCCTCGATGACCACGCCCACGCCATACGGGTTCAAGCGTTGCTGCAGGAAATCCGCGATCTGCTGGGTCAGCCGCTCCTGGACCTGGAGCCGTCGCGCGTACATCTCCACGACACGGGGGATCTTCGACATGCCGATGACTCGGCCGCGGGGCAGATACCCCACCGAGGCGCTGCCGAAGAACGGCAGCATGTGGTGCTCGCACAGCGAGTAGAACGGGATTCCCTTGACCACGACCATCTCGCTGTAGCCGACGTCGAAGACGGCGCCGTTGATCAGCCGATCCGGGTCGACTCGATAGCCGCACGTCAGCTCCAGCCACATCCTGTGCATCCGCTCCGGCGTGCGGAGCAGGCCCTCGCGCTCCGGATCCTCGCCGATCTCGAGCAGGATCTGGCGGACCGCCTGCTCGATCCCACCGTCGCCGCGCGCCCGCGGCTCCCCGCCCGCCCGGCCGGCGGCTTCGCCCACCTCGGCCGAGGCTCGCTCGTCATCCTCGCCCGATTCGATCTCGTCGACGATCTGGCGCACGTGCCTCTCCAGATCGGTTCCATCGGACGGGTGTGACTGGTCGGCGGGCATCGGCTCACTCCTTCGAGCAGATCGTACGCCCGGGGCGCCATCCGGGCTGCCACGCGGCGACCGTCCCCCGCGCGGTGCGGCGCCGTAGCATAGCGGCCATGCCATTCCCTGATCGCTCCAGGCGACGCAGCCGGCGCGAGAGACGCTACGACGCGGGCGCGAGCCAGTTCCAGGCGCTGGTCGAGCGCGCGCTGGATCTGATCCCCGAGCCGTTCGCCCGGGCGCTGGACGAGGTCGCTGTGGTCGTCGAGGACGAGCCGACCATGGCGCAACGGCACAGCCTCGCCCTCAGGCCGCAGGACGACCTGTACGGCCTCTTCGAGGGGGTCGCCCGGACGGAATGGGCGGCCGACTGGGCGATGGTGCCGAACAAGATCACGCTCTTCCGAATCGCCTTGGAGGAGGATTTCCCGGACCCCGTCGAGCTGGAACACCAGGTGCGGGTCACGGTCCTTCACGAGCTGGGTCACTACCTGGGCATGGACGACGACCGCCTGCACGATCTGGGCGCGTACTGAGCCGGCCGATGCGGAGCGCGGCGGGTCCCTGACGTCGCACTTGTGCACTTGCTGCACAGGTCCTGCATCTGCGGCGCGGCGGCGTCCCAACTTGCGCCAGATGCACATATCCGACCGTGTGGCACTCGCGAGCCGGGAAGCGGAGCCGGATCCGTGCATGCGACGCACGATTCCGACGCAGGCGGACCTCCAGCTCC